>OJNQ01000052.1_pt1 | contig 78151 bp, 59 predicted proteins | sample 1597621 | NCBI WGS metagenome assembly OJNQ01 (sample SAMEA2452137, study PRJEB22498) | human gut metagenome | reverse complement strand
GATACACTTTCCGGCCCCGGTATCCAATCCGACACACCCTTCAACCCCGGCTCCGGTATCCAATCCGACACACCCTCCAATCCCGGCCTCGGTATCCGTCCCGATACACCTTCCGGCTCCGGTATCCAATCCGACACACCCTTCAACCCCGGCTCCGGTATCCGTCCCGGCCTTTATGATGACGCACCGTCTGCTGCCGATATCTTTCTGATGGGGGAAATGGGCGATTTGCTTGCTCCTTGTGCTGCGGTGCTGCTGCAATCCAATCCCGGCGACATATTTGATGTTGTAGCCTGGCTCGGCATGGCGGCGGCGGAATTGTCTTCTCCGGCGCAAAAAGATGCCTGTGCCGGCTGCCAGAAGCGTATTTTGTACGCGCTCCGCAATGTGCGGGAAGTGCCGCCCGAAATGCTGCATGGCGAAAAGGCGTTGTTCCCGCTGCTGCTTGATGCAGTCGGTGTCCGTCCGGCAGACAGGGAATTTCCCGCTTTAGCGCGCCAGGGAAAAGAGATTTACGCCGGGTTCTTGCCTCTGATGTGCCGGTTTCATTTTGTCGAGGCTTTTCTCCCCCGGCTTTTGGAACAGAGGGTTAACGTGAGGGCATGCCTGCAGGAGGAAAAATATCAGGGAACGCCGGAACTGCTGAATGTCAGCCTGCCGGAGCTTGCTTCCCGTGCCGGAAGCGTTGACGAAGCCGCATGGCTGCTGCATGAATGTTTTGCTTTCCGGGTCTGCCGCAATACTGTAACGCAGTGGCTGCGTTATCCGGAAACCTCCGGAGCCCGCCTCTATGAAGACTATCTGATTGCGCAAAAGGAAGGGAACGCGACTGTCAGCGAGCTTGCCGCCGCCGTCAACCGCGGCGCATTGTCCAACTTCCGCCTGATTGCCCTCGCCAATCGCGAGCCTTTTGTAAACAAGCCGCGGACAGATTTGCGCGATAACGGGCTTAAAGCGCTGTTGAACGTTTATTGCGAAGCTTACGCCCGCAAAGCGGAACCCCCGGAAGACGTTTACAAGTCGATTTATAATGTGCGTTTCGGCAAAAGCGGACGGCTGGAGCAGGATCCGCGCAAACCGCTGGAACTCTTCCGTCTGGCTGTTGCGGAACTGGGATATAAGCGCCAGCCGCCTGAATTGGCCAAACTGACGCGCCCCGGCTGCGGATATAACCGTCTGCTGCTGAAAAAGCCGTTTACGCGCTGACCTCGCAGTCTCAGCTCCCGCAGAAGCTCCGGTGCTGTGTCGTCCCGTCCCAGGCTTATATGAAACAAACGCCGGCCTTGCCGCATGTTATCAGGGCAGGACAGGGAAGACAATTGAAAAAGGAAAGGAACCCCAATGTTGCATCCGATATTGGTTACCGCAGAAAAAAGCCCGCTGCTGACGGCGGCGGAAGTGATGAAACATCGCAACGAAAAGCGTCCGTTGACGCCTGATTTTTGCCGCGGCATATTGGCGTCGTCCGGCAATCCGGGCGTTGCTGCAAAATTGTTGCAGCGGATAGAAATGCACCTTGCCGATTATCCTGAAGAAACATCGGCATATGTGCCGGTACTTGGCGCATTATGGTTTCGCTCCCGCCATCATGCCCGAAATATGGAGGTGGTGGCGCGCATCTCCCTGAACGGTATTTCAGCCTCTCTGGCGGCGGCAGCTCCTGTGCTTTCCGCTCCGGCATCGCCGCAAGACCAAAACGCATCCGCTGCGGTTTCGGTATTTCCTGCTTCGGCCTCTTCTCAAAATACGACGCCATCTTCTCAAAATACGACGGTCTCTCCTCAAAATACGCCTGCTTCTGTTTTCAAAGCCGCCGCTATGGCTCAGGGAACGGAAGCGGAAAGCGAATTGGCCGCGCTGCTGATGATGTCGGAAAATCTTTCTCCGGAGCAAATGGCGGAAGTGGAAAAACTGGCGCGCAGGCTTCCGCCTTTACCCGTTTTGACGCGGAAAAAACTGGAAGAAACCGTTTTTTTGACCAAGTTGGCAGAAGACGGCTGTCATGATGTAAAAACGGAAGTGGCAGCCAGAACCGAAGGCAATCCGGAACTGACATTCCGGGCGCAGCAGATTCTCGCCCGGCAGGGTAAACTGCAATATGATGAAAACTGCAGCGATGCCTGGAACTTCTGCGCTATGGGGTTTCTGAATATGGGCGAGCTTGGAGACTATCCGGCTTCGGAAATGTATAACCGCCTGATGCAACAGCCGGATTGTGAGATGCAGGATTATCCTTTGTCCGTTTTGGCAGGAATTGGGCATATCCGCTGTTCCGAAGGATTTGCCTCGGAACAGCGCCTTCGGGTTTTGCACCTGGTTGGGTTGTTGGAGCAGGGGAATAAGCCGGTGCGTTGGCTGCAGTATCCGGATTTGTGTTATAAGGCTGTGTCAGGATTATCGGTATCTCTGGCAACCGGCGGAGTTTGCCGTTCGGGAATGCAGGACGAAGGCATAGCCAAAGAATTTTCCGCCGTTTTTTCCCGCCTGCTGCATATCTACAGCCGTGATACGGAAACCGGCGTAATTCCCCGCACGGAAACAGATGCCGAAATTCCCAGTGTATCTAAGTGTCTTGGGCTTTTGCTTGAAGCTCAGTGCGGCCGCAGGGAGAAAGATGCGGATTTTGTCGCGGATATCGCCGTAAACTATTGGCTGTTACGGCAAAGCGACCTGCTGGCATTAACTTTCGATTACGCCGCCTCCCGGAACGTTCTGGATAAAATAGTTGATGAAAAATCGGGGTTGAACGTCTATCAGCTGCAAAAACCGCCGGCAGAATATCTTTCTCAGATAAAGTCGTCTCGGAAAATGTATGATTTTCTGAAAGGCTTTCGCGTCCATGCCGATGAAGAGCAGACGATTGATGATTTTCCCGAGTTGGCATTAAACAATATTGCCGCTCATGATTTTTTTCGCAAGGGAGAAAATCCGGAAATTTCAACCCGCCGGCTGCTTATCGCTGCCGATGCTAATTTTGAAATAGCCCGTCGGCTGTTTGAAGAAGAAGGAACCCTCGACCATTCAAAGAAAATAAAAGAATTGATGTTGGAAACGGTTCATGGGCTGGTGCGCAATTTCGAAATCGCCCGGCAATTGGCGTACAAAGGCGCCGATGATATTTATGAGCGGCTTGCCGCTTTTTGCGCTGACGAAAAATACCAATATGCAAAAGAAGGGTATAACAGCCACTATGTTGCAGCCGTATTGATAAACCACCGTGTCAGCGAGAACAGTCCTTTGCAGGATTTGAGTTTTGCCAAACCGCAGAAAGCTGCCGGAATTTTAGCCAAAATTCGTGCCGCACAGCTTCAGCATACCGTTGCTCCTTTCGCTGATGCCGCTGCCGTTTCGGCTTCATCTTCAGCCATTGCCTCCAATTCAGCAGTTTCCCGGAGAGGGCATAATGCCGGAGCCGGTGTTTGTTCCCCGAATCCCGAACCGGGCACAGAGCAAAAACAGGAACAGACAGGGAACCTGTTTTCCCGCATAAAAAATCAATTGTTGAAAAGACGGCAGCACGGCCGCTGGTAATATACCGCCGCTTTTTTTCACCACCTTTATTTGCGGCTGCTGCTTTTATTCATCGTCTTTATTTGCGGCTGCCGCTTTTATTCGCTTTCTTTATTTGTGGTCGCCGCCTTTATCCGCTTTCTTTATTTGTGGCTGCCGCTTTTTTTTTACCACCTTTATTTGCAGTCTTTTGTCGTACTGCATTTTACAAAATTAATTTCTGCCCGATAGCTTTTTGTTTAAGAGCGTCGAAATATTATTGAAATAATGCTGCGTAATAGTGGGGATGGAAACCGGCTCAAGTTTCTGCCGCAGTTCGGCACGTTTTTCCAGTTCGCGCCTGATTCTGGTATCGGCTTCGTCGTCAATCCAGGCCGTAACGTCAACATACCATCCGCCTTTGCCGAACCGGGCACGGCGCCTGTCACGTAAAACGTTGGAAAACGTATTCTCGTTGCCCCAGTGATTGTTATTGAAAGCGCAATAGGTATAGGCGTCCTGCGATGCCGTATTCATCGACGGGAAAAAGCCGTTATAATGCTGGTTGCCCGCGGCGTTTCTTCTGAAACCGCTTTGCAGGATAGAATTGGGATGGTTGCGCATATGATCCTTGATGTCACGTTCCAGATTTTCCGAATAGATAATGCGGTTGGAGTATTTTTTGTATATATCCCGCATACCGGTTGTACTGTGAGCGCTGATTTTGCATTTTTCAATAATGCTGCCGACGGCTTCGCCGACAAAGCTTTCGGGATTTTCCTTTTTGAAGATTTCGTATGCCTGGCAGAAGCTGGCCATACTCATTCCCGCGCAGTAAAGCCCGCGGTCGATTTTGCCGTAAATTCCCTGCCGGGCAAGGGCTTTGTTTGCAGCGTCAAAAGCTTGGCGCTTTTCTCCGTAAGAAAGCCTGATAACGTTGTTGTAACTGCATTGCGCATAAATTTTGCAAAACGTTTCCATATCCTTTTGTTTTTGGGCTTCCATGATTTCTTTTTCGTTGTCGGCATTGGCGGTTTCATGGGATATTTCCGTCAGAAAAGGGTTATCCGCAAACAGATTGAAATCTTCATTGTCCAGCATAGGAATGCCGGTCTGTCCGTCTAAATCAAGCGTCGGCTCATAAGCAAAACTCGAGTTGATAACCGCCTGTCGGGCAATTTCTTCGGCATTTGCTGCGTCATAAGGAACCGGCATATTGAACTGGCTTTGCTGGATGGCAGCATACAGGTTGTTTTCCTGCGTCTGGTCAGATGCCGTTGCGTTAATTGCCGCAATCATTTCGTGCCAGTCATCGGTATTGACGTCCCGGCCGAGGCTCAGGTTTTCCAGAGCCTGTCTCTGGCTGTCTGGCAGCGTTTTCCCGTTTAAATCATAAAAATCGGTTATCGTGGAGGCGATTGCGGCAACGGAACCGCCTTTGTCCTGGTTTTTCATCAGGGCATAATACAGATAGGCGCCCATACTGCGGTTTTGGATATAGGCAATGCCGTATTTGTCGAATATCTCGGTTTTGGCGATGATGCGCGCTTCGTCAAACGAAAGGCTGCCGTAGCTGCCGACGTGGTAAAAATTGGCCGTGGCTTTTTGGTTGCGCATAAACTTGGCATACAGTTCTCTGCTGACGCCGTATTTTCCGCCGCTTCCGTATGTTTCGTTGCTTTTGCTGAAACAGAGGTTGAAAAAGTCAATATTCGGGACGTTGTGCAGTTTGTCGTTTTGAATGAGCGGTACGGGGACTACATAGTCAGCTTCGTTAATAGGCTGCTCGGGCGGGTTCATAAACGCGCTCCAGCTCAGATCCGGCTCGGCTATGGAAAAATCCTGTGCCTGAAGGCCGAAGGCTTCGTTGACGCTGGCATAATAGGTCGCCGCCTTGTTCAGAACTTCCTGCGGCAGGGTAAACGTGTCGGTAGTCATGGAAATTTTGCTGAAATCAAAAGCAGGACCGGCATTTTGCAGGCCTTTGAAGCCGAGATAGCCCATTCCGGCCAGCGGAATGCTGATAGCTGCATACTTCAGGGTCTTTTTGCTTTTTTCACGGACTTTCTGCTTAAATTCAATAATTTTAGCTTTCTTTTCCTGGCGTTTTTGTGTTTTATAATTTTCGACATTCAGCGTAATTGTCCTGATTTTTTGCTGTGTGCCGAGCTCTAACCCTTCTGCCGTCTTGACCGGCTGCATCTTTACCGTCTGTTTTGGCGCAAAAAGCTTCCGCGCTTTTTCTGCCGTCATTTTGACGGGAGCGGATGCACTGTGGTAAACGGCGGCAATGGTTTCGATAATCGCCTGCTTTGTTCTTCCTGCCCGGGATTTTAAGCGTCCCAGCCATGAGCGGAACCGCGCCTTCCGCAGAGCCTTCTGCTGTTGTTTCAGTTCTTTGCGGTGCTGCTTTTCGGCCTCTTTGCGCTTTTTCTCGCTTTCCTTGCGTTGTTTCTCGGCTTCCCGACGAGCCTGTTTCTGCTGTTTTGACTCTTGTACGCGCTGCTTGTCCGCCGGTTGCGGCGCATAGGCGTCACTTTGCCTTTCGCCGTTTCGGCTGGCGGAGTTTGTCGTTTGGCTTTGCCGGGAAGAAACCGATGTCTGCTCATAATGTTCCAAGAAATCTTTCAGGCTGCCTTTGTGGCGGGACAAAGCCATGCGAAAATCTTTTGCCGCCTGTCCGTGCAGGCCGAATGTGTCAAGCGTCCGTTCCAGATAAACGAAATTAGCTTTTTTATTGAGCGCTTTGGCATTTTGCTCTAAAAGGGAACGGCCGTTTTGGTTGTCTTTGTAGCGGGCAAATTCGGCAAGCAGTTTGGCTGCCTTTTTTTCTCCTGCCGCAGCAGCATTCTCCGGCTGCACTGCCGCCGTTCTGTCGGAAACAGGCGTTCTGTCGGAAACAGGCGTTCTGTCGGAAACAGGCGTTCTGCCGGAAACGGACGTCCTGTCGGCAGCAATCGTCTTGTCAGTACTGGCGGCATTTCGGGTTGTCGCTGCTGCCGTATTTTCGGCTGCAACTGCCTGTAATTCTGCCTGTAATTCGGCAAAGCGTATTCTGCCGGCCTCGTCGCGCGCAGCCTGAAGCATTAGCGTTCCATTGCTTGGGTGGAGAGGAGAAAAGGCTGCCATTGCCTCCGCTGCTGTTTTAACGGCATCATTGTCAAAGGCAAGCTGCAGAAACTCTTTTTGGTAGTCTGAATTTTTCAAAGCTTCGCCGATGTTGCCGGCGTCCTGAAGCTGGTTCGCAAGGTCTTGGGGAGAAATCGCAAACGCATAGGCCAACCGCTCAAACTTGTCCCGGTTGCGTTTATTGTGCAGGTCTTTGACGCTGAAATTGTATTCTTCCTCGATTTTGGCAAAGGCTGTTTCGGCCATTTTTTCCGCAAGCATCTGCCGGTGAACTTCTCCGGTCAAAACCATGCGGGCTTTGCCGAGCGCCATAAAGGCGGGAATATTGTCTTCTCTGGCAAACTGTTCCTGCAGGCTTTTCAGGCGGTCTTGGCGCTCATGCAGATAGTCTTTGACCCGTTCGTCGTAGTTGCGGGCGGCCTCAATATATTTGTCGGGATTTTTCCTGAAATCCTTTTCCTTGAGTGAAATTCCGAGAAAGCGGCATTTTTCCTGCAGCTCTTCAAAATATTCTTTGTCCAATCCGTCGTTTCCTTTGCTAAAGCTAGGCATCCAAAACCTCAATTCAGTTTTTTAAATCAAAGTATAAGACCTTTATACCATGTTATAAACAAAAAATCAACATTATTTGTGCGTATTTTGGCAATTTTTTTGAAAGCCGGTTAAAAAGCGATATGCAGGCAAAAAAAATCCCCGGAGCACGCATGTTGCAATGCAGTGTCCGGGGATTAAAAAAAGCTACTTGCTGCCTGACTTATACGTCCTGACCGTTCCGTCGGGAGCCGTAAGCGTCAGGGTGTAGCGGTCTTGGGAATAGCTGCCTTTGTAGCCGTTGACCGTAGAGGAATAACGCTTGTTGACAATATTCTTCCAGCCCAGGATTTTGCAGGTAAGGACGTCGACGCCGGCAATCAGCGAGTTGTCTTCCGCATACCATTCAATTCCGCCGTCAGCGGCGTCAACTGCGCGGGCAAGCCTGAATGCGGCTCCGGCACGTTGCTGTGCTGCGGAATTAAAGCCGGTATAGCCGCTCTGCACATAGGTCATTTCCTGAGGAAATGCTTCTTCATAAGCGCAGACGCCGAAACTGTACCCTTCTTCAAAACGGATGACAACGGCTTTTTTGGTGATGTTGCCTTTGTGGCTTAATCCGTCGACGTCAAGCACGGCGGTAACCGCAAAGTCAAAAATTTTGCCGTGTCCGGGAACCGGGTCGGGGTTGGGATCCGGCTCTGGGTCAGGATCAGGGTTCGGATCTGGCGAGCCGCCTTTTTTGACCAGCAGAGTAACGACGGAAGCGCCGAAACTCTTTCCAAGCAGGGAAACTGTCGCCTCCGTGGTGTTTTTGGCAGAATTTTCGCCGTTCGGGATTAGGCTGTGCGTTTCATTGAAAACCGCAGTCAGGTCAAACCCGAAAGTCTGCCCGTCGAGGGCGTACCCTGCTTCATAGGCGGGATAACTGAAAACATCGCTGAAAGCGTCAGAACCGTTGCTGAAACTTATCGTCTGCGTAACCGTTCCTTTTTTGAGAGCCCAGCCGTTGCCGCTGATGTCGTCCTTTCGGCTTGTCTGCATCTCGGCAGAAGCCTTAAAGTCAAAGTTTGCAACCTCCAGCGTTCTGTCTTCTTTGCCCTCAAATGCAAAAGAAAGTGCCGGCGATTGGAATTTTTGGCGTTTTGTACCCGACAGGCTCCATGTTTCGGTCTTTTCAACATAGAGCGTAAAGGAAGAAGCGCTGTTCCATTCCCATCCTTTGCCGTATTCGGTGCGAAGGAGTTCATCAGCCGCATCAGTGCTTTTTTTGACATAAGCGGCGGTCAGCTTTTCCGTGCCAGTGTCCTCCTGTCCGTAAACGCTCCAGACGGCGTTAAAATCCGCCTCGGCCCTGAAACATCCGTCCGAACCCGGAATTTCCTCCGCTCGGGAGCTGAGAAAAACGGGCGCGTCGATTTTCATATAGGGCAGGGCGGTTTTGCCTGTGCCGGAAAAATCCGAACCGGAGGCAAGAGCATAGCTTTCGTATTCAATCTCTGCCGAAATCGTCTGGCCGTCTTTAAAAGAAAACAGCCTTTCGATGTGGTGGCGCTGCGGAAGCGTGCCGGAAACGGAAGAATCGCCTGTTTCGTTCTCCAAAGCCGGCACCGGACTGTCTGTCTTGTTAAACAGGATGGTGTCTTTCGCCGACCAGAGTTTAAGCCGAGCCTGCGGCGTCAGCGTATGCCTTGTACCGCCGGAACTGTAAACTAATTGCTGTGCGCAGGTCATAAACACCGTGTCTTCAGCCACAGCGGTTTTCCACTCGTAGTCATAAGAAATCAGCGTGATGTCATCATCTTCCATGCTGAAAATTGCCTTTTCGGCACCGTCGCACCCCGCAAACATCAGCACCGCCAGAACCAAAGCCGCGGCAGCCGGTATTCCGTACCCGAAAGCCGGCAGAAGCCGGAACGTCTGCAAAAAACGGAAAGCCCGCAAAAAGCGGAACGTCTGCAGAAAAAAACTTTTCTTTTTCATAAAAAAAAATTATTAAACGTTAAACATATAATACAACAAAATAAAGTCTTATCTGCTTAAAATTTCATAAAGGCATGTCCGCGTCTGCAAAACCTGTACCGAAACAATGCTTCGCCGTCGTCGCAAAAAACGGTTTCAGGCGCCATTGCCGTTTTGACTCAGGATGTTGCCTGCCGTCTTGCACCGTTCTTGTTGCAAATGCAGTTATTACCAAAAATATACTTCATAATATATCAAAGCAATAATATTGTATTGGCATAATAAGACTTTTAACGCCGCTATCATAAACGGAAAAAATAAATATTCAAGCAAATTTTGTCCTTTTTGTTGTTTTGTCTAATTTGAGCTTGACAGTTTTTATCGGGCGCGTTATCATAAAGCCCTAACCAAAATTTTTTAGATATGGATTATAAAGAAAGTCGGGAGTTGCTTTTGCATGCAGAAGCCCTCTCTTATGAAAATGCCTGCCAGATTCTGGATTTGTGGCAGCAGTCGCCCAGAACATATTGCGATTTTCTGCGTAACAGCGGAACCTTCGTCTTTCTGGAATCTTATGTCGGCCAGAACGAAGAAACGGAACTTCACTCGTTTGTTCAAACCAGACGTCGGGTTCCGTCCCCGGCTGTTGCCGAAAAGTTTTTCCGGCTTGGATATGACGATCTGAACGTCCGTTTTATGGAAATAGTCAACGCTATCGTGTTTAAGCAGGAAACTGATTTGGACATCTGCGCCTGGCCGTACGTCAACAAGTTGTGCGTCCGGCACTTCAGCCGCGAATTTATCCTCAATATGTTTCTGGATATGCATTATGTCTTTGACTTTGCCAATGACGAAACCGGGGAAGTCTTTGACATCATGTACAAAAGGCTGAACGGTTCTGCTCAGGAGCGGGAACTGCTGGCCGTCAACAGTTTTAACATCGGCGGTTGGGCTTTTTCCGGACGCAACAGCAGCGAAGAAACCATTGTCAGGCTGTATCTGACGGCGCAGCACGCTTTGCATTGCGGTATCGGCGAAGAAGCCAGCTGCCGCAAACTGTTTTTGCAGTATCTCTTTGATATCCAGCACGGGATACGGCTTTTCCGGCAGGGAAAGCTGAAAGAGCAGGGCATTGTGCTTAACTGAAGCTTTTGCCGCGGGGCTTCCTCCGGCAGGGTTTTAGGCAAATCAATCGGGGCTTGTCCCCGATTTTTTTTATGCGGCGTTGCACATTCGGCTTCACCGCCGTATGTTTTCATTTTTAACGGAACTCTCGATTCTGCACATTCTTCATTTGTGCCGGAACTTTCTGAGCTCTGCACGTTCTTCATTTGTGCCGGAACTTTCTGAGCTCTGCACGTTCTTCATTTGTGCCGGAACTCTCAGCTCTGCACATTTTTCGTCTGTGTCGGCGCTCTAAGGCCAAGCCTGTTCTCGTCTGTGCCTGCATTCTTGTCCCGTGCATTCTTCATCTGTAGTTGTATGTGTTTGGGCGAACGAATTGTGCGTGGAAAAGACATTCCCGTTGACAAATTGCCGCTGTTTGTTAAACTGACACCGTTTTATCATTAGGGAGAAGAAGCATCATGTCCGCCTTATCAGACGAGTTCAAAGTAAAAATCCAGTATTTTATGCCTAAGAAACTATTGTCCCGCGCCGTCGGCAAACTGGCTGCCGCCGAAATGGGGCAGGGGACGGCGTTTCTGATTGAGCGTTTTATCAGATACTATAATGTCGACATGAAAGATGCCAAAATACAGGACATTGCAAAATTCAAAAGCTTCAATGACTTTTTCACCCGCGAGCTGAAAAAAAATGCGCGTCCCGTCGTCAGCGATGAAAATGCACTGGCGGAACCGGCTGACGGCACGATAAGCGAACTGGGGGAAATTTACAAAGATGCCGTTTTGCAGGCCAAGGGGCATTACTACAGCCTGGAGGCTCTGTTGGGCGGAAATCGGGAAGATGCCGCATATTTTGAAAACGGCAGTTTCGCCACCACCTATCTTTCTCCGCGCGATTATCACCGCGTGCATATGCCGTTGGACGGCAAACTTGAAAAGATGCTGTTTATCCCCGGCGAACTGTTTTCGGTCAATCCGCTGACCGCGCGCAATGTGGACAATCTTTTTGCCCGTAACGAACGCGTCGTTTGTTTTTTCAATAACGAAAAAATCGGCCGTTTTGCCGTCGTTCTGGTCGGTGCGACAATCGTTGCCAGCATTGCGACAGTATTTACCGGTTTGGTTGCGCCGTCCGCCGGAAAGGAAGTTACCGTTTACAACTATGCCAAAGATAACATCGTTTTGGCCAAAGGTGCCGAACTTGGGCGTTTTCTGCTCGGCAGCACGGTGATATGTGTTTTCCCGAAAGGGAAGGTTAAGTTCGCCAAGGGGCTGGCAAGCGGCACCCCGGTTAAAATGGGTGAGTGCCTCGGCGAGATAAGGAAGTAACCCGGTTACCCCCTCCCGCCCTTTGTATAGGCGTCCGCCCGCTGTTTCCGGCAGTTGCCGCCCGTCAGAGGTGCCTTCTCCCATTATTTCCGGCAGTTGGCTTCCCCGGAATAGCCAATTTTTCCGCCGTTTCCGATAATCGCCGCCGGAATAGCCAATTCTCCCGCCGTTTCCGATAGCCCTCTCTCCGAAATTGCCGTCTTTTCCGCTATTTCCAATAGTCGGCAATCCATGTTGCCGGTCGCAGGTGCTTGTAGAGTTTCTTCCAGCCGCGCGGATATTTGTCGGACTTCGGGTTTGTCGACCAGACGCCGCGCAGGGCTTCGGCAATGCCGGGTTCGCCGTGAAACGCGACCATCTTGAGCCCTTTGATGTCCGGCAGCTTTGGCTCGGCGAAGTAGCGCAGCAGCGGGTGCGGCAGGCAGTGAAACCGGAAACTTTTGAACCAGTCATCCGGCCAGAAATTGATTTTTCCGTATTTTTGCATAATCATTGCAGACATATACTGTTGTGTTGCCGTGCCAAACGTGCGGATAACCTCTTCCGCGTGCCGTTCGTAATATTGTTTGATAAATCCGAGCGTGCCGACCACCCACGAATAACAGCTCGCCTGCGCAACCTGATTAGCCTTTTTGCCGCGGCGGTGCGCCCAGTCGTTAATCGCGTAAACTTCGTTGCCTTGCGGGTAGTCGAAAAGTTCGTCCAGATTGCCGACAATCAGCGAGTCGAGGTCAAAGAAAAACACCCGTTGTCCGTGCAAGCCTGCCAGATTGTCGTCGCACAGCCCCGAAGCCTTCCGGTGATTGCCGAAAACCAGCTCCGGCGCCACATTGAGCACCGGCAGCGGCCGGGAAATAATATCCTCGTTCAGTCCCTCCGACCGCTCGGTAAAACAGTAAAAGTTAACATCATAAGAGGTATTGCGTTTAATTGCCGCGCAGAGTTTGTTGACGTCTTCGGCACCGTAATAAGTTTCCCATTTGATGCAGATAACGTTAAAAGTTTTAGTCATATCAGTCCAGTCTCCGGAAAATGAAAGGTTATGTTAAAAAAATGTGTCCGCAGCTTATGCGCCGGTTTCTGCTGCCCCGGTTTCTGCCTGCAGCAGCGTCGGAAACGGATAATCCGCCGCGTTGAAGTTCCCGCCGAGCAGGGCGGCAACATACCCCGCAACCGCCGTTTCGTTAAACAGGGCATGGTAATGTCGCCAGCCGCGTTCTGCGGTTTTTGCCCGTTCCGCGGGAAATTTTCTGAATCTTTCGATTTGCTCAATCAGCTCTTCCGCTGAACTGAAAAATCCCGCTTCGTCTTCGTCGAACAGGTCGCCGAAACCGGTATGCCTGTCAATGTAAGTCAGGCAGCCGTTGCCCATTGCGTGTGCCATTCTGTCGGAAGAATAGAGATAGTCGTGGTTGCTGAGCGAAAGGTTTAAAACGCCTGCCGCTTGTTTCAGGGTATCAAAATAAACGGTTCCGTTAAGCATCGGAGATGAAATCCGCGGGAATAAAAAGCGGTTTTCGGGTGCCCGCCGTTGCAAAAATTCGGCAATTTCCCTGCCATAGGCCATCTTTCCGCCAAATTCGCGCAGCTTAACCGGCGATGCGGCAAACAACAGGTCATACATTGGTGCCGGGTTGGCAAAGGTCTGTCCGTCTTCAATTCCCTTATCCACCGGATTGGGGATAAAGCCGACATTGTGCCGGATGGGGTCAAACTGCCGCAGCAGTTTCCTGTCGGCGGTCGTTGTCAGCGAAAAGTCAACCGCATCAAGCTTGCTTTTGATGTTGCCGATGTTATGCTCGCCCCAGTCGGTGTACGGGTTGATGCAGTCGACATTCCATTGCAGGATTTTGACGCCCGGTACTTTGTCGCGGATTTTCAAAAGCGTTTCCGCCGTTATGATGTCGGCATGCCCGAGTATAATGGCGTCGGGACGGAAATCCAGGCAGTAATGGTAAAAATTGTCATTGGTTTTGCGCACGCTCCACGGCGTTTTGGTGCCGAACAGCGCAAGGGCACGCGCCGCTTCCCTGTCGTTATAGCAAACGGTCTGATGCCCGAGGCGGGCCAGCCCGTTGTTAAGCTTGTATGCCATGCCTGCCCAGAAACAGCCTCTGAGCCGCAAAGTCTTGAAATAGGCGCAATGGACGATTTTCATCGCTTTCATAATCCTGAAAAACTCCTCGTTTTCAAAAGGTTGATGTCAATAAAACGGTGCTGAAAAAATACGACCGTTTAAATTCATCACCTCAACCGAAGTTCAGCCGAAATAAATGTTGATATATTCAGATAGTTATTGCGCTCGCCATCAGGTGCGGATATGATAGAAAAAACGGTCGTATTTTATAATCAAAAGATGTAGAAAACATGAAAAAGCTGGCTCTGTCGTCGGAAATTTACCTTATCAAAGCTTCGGAATTAAAAAGGCTGTCCCGTGTCGCCGAGATAAACGGCAATATCTCAGGCTCCCTTGCCGCAACCGCCGCTCCGCAGGCTTTCTCCGCCGCTCCCGGTGCCTCACTGTCACCCGCGGCAAAAAGCGCTGCCCCCGTCCTTTCCGCAACAGCCGCTCCGCAGGTTTCCTCCCGCGAAATTACCGTCCTGCTTAATGCCGATGCCGCCGCGGCATCAGGCGATAAAGAAGTTGTTCCGGCCGCTGACGTGCTGCTGTCGGGTGCTGAAACCGTTTCTGCTGCCGCGGACGGGGATTTTCTGCCGGTACGTTTTGCCTATCGCTCGTATCCGGCGTGGCAGGCGTTTTTCATCAATCTGATTAAGCCGGTAAAGCGGAAATTTTACTCGGTTTTTCCGTCAACCTATACGACAACGCTGGCCTGCCTGCTCGCCAACAACATTACCCGCGGCGAACGCAACGAGCAGAACGCCTACCAGTGGACCAACAAAAAATGGCAGATAAGCCGCGAAGAGGCGCATCGCCGTTACAGCGATTTGTATAATTCCATCAAGGCCAACGGCTACGATGCCAAAAGCCCGATGCTGGTTATGCTCAACCGCAAGTTCGGTGTCAAGGACCAGCTGCTGCAGGGGCATCATCGCATCGGCATCTGCAAAGCCCTTAACGTCAACGAAGTCAGCATATCGTTTTGGGCGGTGCCGCGTTCGTTCGGCTTTTTTAAATTGTTCACAAAAAGGAAAATATCATGAAGATTATGCTGGTGCGCGACCGTAACGTGCTCAACAACAACTGGCTTGCCTATTTTGCCAATTTGCTGCATGAACGCGGGCATGAGGTAGTCATTGCCTGCGATACTTACGGCAAACTCGGCGTTTCCGCGCCGGGGCATGAATTGGAGCCGGGGGTTCGCCTTGCCAATGTCAACGGCAAAACATCTTCGCCGCTGCAGAATTTCTGGCGCCGTATCCGCTGCAAGGCGCTGCCGTCGTGGCACCTGTTTGACCGTCTGATAAAAGCCGAAAAGCCCGATGTCATCATCTGCTATTTTCCGGTGGATTTGTATAACGTAACCCGCTTTCAACATCATAATATTCCGATAGTGCAGATGGTGCATGGTTATCCGCCGATGATTTTGAATAAGGTTCTGCACAAAAATCCGTTGTCGCGCGCGTTTTGCCGTCAGAGCTTTGCCCGGATAAACACTTGGCAGGTGCTGATGAACTCGTATAAAAAGGAGATAGACCCGTTTTTTGCGCCGCAAAACGTCGTCCGTATTGCCAATCCCGTCAAACAGTATGCCGAAAATGAAATGGCCGACTTGTCCGCGGAAAAGAAACGTATTATCTATGTCGCGCGGATTGAGAAAAAGACCAAACGCCCGCACTTGCTGGTCGAGGCGTTCGCCAAAATCGCCGCGGAATTTCCCGATTGGAAAGTGGAAATCTGGGGGATGCGCAAATATCCTGAATATGAAAAGGAAATTAACGATTTTATCAGGGCACACAACCTGACGGGGCAGGTAGCGCTGATGGGGTATACTGAGGATGTCGAAGGGCTGTACCGCCGTGCGGACATTCACGCTTTTCCGAGTGCCAGCGAAGGGTTCAGTCTGGCGATTGCCGATGCCATGTCCATCGGTCTGCCGCATGTCGGCTTTAAAGACGCCCATTCGGTCAATGAGATTATTGTCGACGGACATAACGGCTTCCTTGCCGATAATGTTGACGATTTCGCCGCCAAATTGAAAATATTGATGAAAGATAAAGAGCTGCGTATAAAATTCGGGCACAACGCGCACGAAGATATGAAAGCCTATGCGCCGGAAATCTTAATGAACCAGTGGGAAGAACTGTTTCAAAAGCTGTGCCCCGCCAACCCGGATACGAAAAAATAGCGCCCCTGCTTCCATATGGCGCTGCGCCGTTGGTTGTTGGCAGCCCTTCGCCGCATCCGCTCCGGCTCTTTCGCTTGCACCGCCGCACCCTTTTCAGTCTTCAGCCGTTCCTTTGGAGCGCAATACATCGGAAAGGCTTAAGAACCTGTGTCCCAGTTGTTCCAGAAAAGCAAAATCCGGCTGCGGATGAAACAGTTTGGCCTTAATGTAGCGGAAAAAGTCCGCTGTCCAATACGGATGTTCCAAATTCTTTTTGACGTATTTCCAGTTTGCCGACAAAGCCTTAAGATAAATAATCGCCGCCGTATCTTTGTCCATGCTGTCATAATAGTCGAGCAGCAGGTTGTAATGGGCAAAAAAGCGGTCGTTGTCCAGCTGGTTGGTATTTTTGCTGAGGTTGTTGGTTTCTTTGGGAACCAGCACCACGTTGGCGTACATCTTGACAATACCGTCGGCAAAACGCGCTGCCCGGAGCGGAATGCTCTCGTCCTGAATAAACACGCGCGTATCCGCGCCGCCGGCTTTTTGCAGAACCGAGCGGCGGATAAGCTGCCCCATCCGGGTAAACCTCCCTTTAAGCACGGCCCGCAGCGCGTCTTTTTTGTAGGAATAGTCAAAATCGTCCGGCATCATTTCCGCTGCAATTTCCATCGGCTCTTTGCCTGTTTTGGTAAACTGACCGTAAACCATATCCGCATGGTGCTTGTTGGCAAGCTCCAGCATCTTCTCTGTCGAATTGAGCGGAAAAATATCGTCTGAATCCAGCATTCGCACCCATTCGCCGCGGGCGAGGGCTATGCCGCGGTTAATGGAGATGCTGATACCCTCGTTCTTGTCTTTTCTGACGATGGTAACGTTCTCAATCCCGCGTGTCATTTCCTCAATAATCTCGACCGAGCGGTCTTTGGAAAGGTCATCGACGAAAATATACTCTGGATTTTTGAGCCCTGTCTGGTTCAAAAGCGCTTTCAGCACCGCCGGCAGATAGTATTCTTTGTTATAAACCGTCATGACAAATGAAACGTCAGGTTTTTGCTTTTTGCTCGCAGTCATACTCAATTCTCGTCAAAAGTTACGTCTATAGTCCCAGTATAAGCCGAAAAAGGCGCTATGCAACTGAAAATTTAAAATTTTACGCTCTTAATTTCCTCGCCGTCCTTATAGGTAACCACGCGCACCAGTTCGCCCCTGCGGTTAAATTCTTTGGCCGTGCCGTCCAGCTTGTCATTTTTGCGGTATGCCAAAACTTTCGGCTGCTCGTTGTCATAATAGGAAAAGGCCGGTCCTTCGCGTTTGCCGTTGACGTATTCCGTGTAGCTGATGAGGTGGTTGCCCGGCGTATAGAGGCGGGACGGGCCGTGGAGCTTTCCCCTGCGGTAGGTTATGGATGTCTTGACCGCGCCGTTTTTGTAATATTCTTCAAACACACCGTTCTTTTTGCCTCTGAGGTAGCTTCCTTTGCGTCGGAGATCGCCGTTCGGATAATAGGCAATTTCTCCGCCTTCGGGTTTGCCCTTGCGATAATAGCAGACTTCTTTTTCCGCGCCGTCAGGATAATATTCCACGGTTTTGCCGTGCGGCTGCCCTTTTTTGTAATACGCTTCCAGCAAAACCGACCCGTCACGGTCATAAGCTTTGTACAAACCGCTGATTTTTCCGTCAACATAGTGGATTTCTTCCTGCAGCTGCATATTGTCGGCATATTTCTGATACACGCCTGTAATCGGCCTGTGTGCCGCATCATAGCGGATGCCGTTTTCCTCGACCGATGTCTCATCAGTGTAAAGCGTCGTCAGCTGCGCAACGTGACAGCCGCCGAGCAGCAGCATAACCATGCCGAGCGCCGCCGTTTTTCTCGCCGCCAGACGCCGTGTTGCCAACTTGCGCAAAATCATGCGCCGCAACGCCAGTTTTTTGGCCGCGAATTTTTGCGCCGTAATGTCCAATATGTTTTTTCTAGCCATCGTTTGTACCTCTTAACGCCATAATTATTCTGAAACTTGTTAAAAAAACGTAAAGTATTTTGCAATAATGTTGACATCTCGTTTTAAACCCGTATCTTAACGGCAAAGGAGAATGTAACATGTTAAAGTTTTTAAGTATATTGCTGGCCGCAGCCATTCTTGCTGCGCCGGCCTATGCCCGCCGCAAAAAAGCCCCCGTTCTGGAAGACAACAAAGCGTATGTGCTGTATCTTCAGGGATGCCCGATTTGCCAAAACGCTCTGGAGTATATCAACGAACGTTATCTGACCCGCCCGGATGTTGTCCGGGTTGATTTGGAAACCGAAGAAGGGCGCTCGCTGCTGAAACAATGTGCGAAAAAATTTGGTTTCAAAAGCGTTGTCGCTCCGGTTGTCTGCATCGGCGACAAGCATTTCATGGGGTGGTCGACCAAAGCAGCCCGCGATTTTGACCAGTATCTGGTGGAACTGCACGGCTGATTGCGTCGCCGGTGGTCTGCATCAGCCCGCTGCCGCCGGTCAGAATTGGTTGGACTGCACGGCAGACAGCGTAGCCGACGGAATGTGTCAGACTTTCAGGCTCATAATCTGTGAAACTTCCGTATAGCCCAGTTTATGATAAAAAGCCATGGCGCCGGAATTGAAGCAGAAGACCTCCAGTTCAATATTGGCAATGTTGTCGGCTTTGGCTCTTGCTTTGACGGCGTCGTTAAGTCTTTGTCCGATTTTTTGCCCGCGGAAAGCTTCGCTGACGGCAATGTCATAAATTTTATAATATCTTTGGTAAAGAAACAGAGTGTCGGGTTTTTCTTCTTTTGCCGCAAAAACAATTCCTGCCACTTTGCCGTCCGCCAAAGCGACCAGGCCGAAAGTGTTTTCGTTTCTGATAATCCATTCCAAATAGGGGCGCGAATGTTCCTTGGGTATTTTGCGGAAATAATCCGGCGCTCCGGAACAATGCAGCAGGTTGGATTCGTAAAAAACATCTAATGCGCCGTCGATATACTCCGGCGTCAAATCAACAATTTGTACGTTCATTTTCACCTCAAATATTAGTGTTTTATTGCACTTTCACCGCCAAAATAGCTTGGAAATCAGAGAATTTCAAGCACAATTTTCATGTTGCCTTGTTCCCGCCGTTTGATGTCGACAGTGCCGGAAATTGTTTCTTTATTCTATATCTTTAAGGTGATGAAATAAAACGTTCATTTAATTTCTACTATCATACGTATTTTTTAAAGCAACAGTAAAATGTTATTTTTCAAGAAAAATACTACAAAACGGCATAATCATGATTACATATCAAAAATGATGAAATAAAACGAACGTTTAAATTAAACAATATGAGGTTATTCACGAGGTTCATATGCCTGAAATAAGTGTCATAATGCCGATATACCGGACAAAGGAACAGTATTTGCGCTCGGCGGTAGAAAGCATATTGTCTCAGAGCTTTGGTGATTATGAATTCCTTATTTTAGATGACAGTCCGTGCGATGCGTCTTTGCGCGAGGTTGTGCAGTCATACCGGGACGCACGGATAAAATATGTCGCCAGTGAGCGGACACTGGGAGTCGCAGGAAGCTATAACCGTCTGCTGGAACTTGCCTGCTGTGATTATGTGGCGGTGATGAACCATGATGATCAGTCGCTTCCACGGCGCCTGGCAAGACAATATTCGTATTTGCAATGTCATCCCGAGGTGGGGCTCGTCGGCACCGGGTATAAAAAATTTGGCGAAATTAACCGTTTCAAAACGATAAAAAATCCTGCGGACGATGCTGTGATTCGCGCATCGCTGCTGTTTAAGTCGTCCATACATCATCCGACCATCATGTTTCGTCGCCGTCTGGTGGCGGAGGCTGGCATCCGTTATAATGAAAATTTCATTAGCCTGAACGATCGTCAATTTTATTACGACATCAGCCGCCGTTCCCGGCTGGCCAACATTCCCGATGTCTTGTACCGCTATCGTTTTCATAAGGATATGGTGTCCAAACGCTGCAAGCCGGAAATATATCGGGAACAATGCCTGTTTCACGATATGTGGTTCAAATCAGGGGGGATAGAACTGAGCGCGGAAGAAAAGTCTGTGTTTGACGAATATGCGGCGCAGGGCAGGTGCCATATAAGAGATGCGGAAGTGTTAAGCCGCGTTGAACAGGTGTTGGCCAAACTCGCGGCGGAAAATGCACGGCGGCAAATCGTTCCCGCGGCGGAGTTTTCCGCAATCTGCGCGCAGTATCTTGTAAAACGCTGCCTGAATGCGGTTGTATATGGCGGGATAAATTCGGCAGAAATCCTTGAACGGACAATCTTGCCGGTACGCCGGAACCGTCTGCTGCAGCTGTGTAACCTTGCTTTACATTGGCGGGGGATGAAATGAAAGTAGCCGTTCATTTACATTTGTATTATCTGGAACAACTTCCGGAATTGCTTGCCCGGTTGGAAAATCTGAATCGTGCCGGCATAACGTGGGATTTGTTTGTAACAATGCCCGCCGCCGTCTGTTCGTTTTCCGCCACCGGAAAAAACGCTGCGCATCTTTCTGCCGAGGTTATTTCCCCTGCCGCCGAAACGGACGCTCGCACTGACAGTTTCGCCGCCGCGGACGCCCAAATCCGCGCCGCTTTCCCTGCCGCCGTCATCTGGCGTCCGGAAAACCGCGGCTATGATGTCGGCCCGTTTATCGACTTTCTCCACCGTGTCTGCCTCGACGAATACGACTATATTCTCAAGATTCATACCAAACGCCGTCAACACGGCGAGTATTGCTGTTTTAACGGCATACGCTTTCATACGGCGGCGTGGAGCAAGATGCTGTTGGATGCTCTGTTGGAAACGCCCGAAATCGTCAGAAGGAATTTTGCACTGTTGGAAAATGAAACGGATATCGGAATGGTTGGCAACGGCTTTTGCCTGACCGGCGAGGCCGGCACATATAAAATGCTGGAGGCTTCCATTAAAAACGAGGCTGAGAAGATGCATCTGCCGCCGATTGAAAATTTCAGCTTTATCGCCGGAACAATGTTTATCGTGCGAGCCAGACTGTTACAGCCGTTTTTGCGATACGGCATAAACGATTTTGAAGCCGCAGATTCCCAAATTCGCGATTATACGCTGGCGCATGTTTTGGAACGCTTGTTTGGAATGTCCGTAACCGCACGGGGATATAAGATTTACGGCGTTAAGTATAAGGAATATTATACGGAACGTCTGGCTGCCGGTATTATACGTTTTCTATTTCAACACAAGACGACCAAAAGCGGCAAAAAGATATTGAAAATATGCCGGCTTCCGGTATGGGTATCGCAGGATTACTTGCCGGTATATCCGGTGGTCAGGGAATTTTCCAACGCGCCTCTGCGGCACCGCCGTCTGGCCGTTTATGCAGCATGGGACGGGAACGGATATGTCGATAAGGCAGATTTGTATTATATTCGCGCGCTAAAAGAAGTGGCGGACAATGTAATTTATGTATGCGATAACGGTTTGGTTGCTGGGGAGGCGGAAAAAATATCGCGGGAGGTCTGCTGCATATTAGCCGCCCGCCATGGGGAATATGATTTCGGTTCTTATAAGCGCGGTTTTGCCTATGCTCAAAATCACGGACTATTGGACGGCGTGGAAGAACTGATTTTTTGCAACGACAGCTGTTACGCGCCGGTTCATCCGTTTAAGCCCGTGTTTGACGAAATGCAGGGGAAAGAATGCGATTTTTGGGGAATAACCGAAAATACGGAGTTTTCCCGCCATATCCAGAGTTACTTTATGGTGTTTCGCCCACAGGTCTTTCAATCAAAAGTCTTTAATCAATTTATAACCGACATTACTGCGCAAAAAACGGTTCAGGATGTAATTGAAAATTATGAAGTAGGGTTGAGCGAAAAGCTTACAGCAGACGGATTTAAAGCAATAAGCTGGTTTTCTGAGCATAATGGTTCTGTCTTGCCTGTGTGGAACGATAAAAATCTGACGGTGCATCCGGTTTTTCTGATAAAGCACGGAACTCCCGTCATAAAGAAAAAAAGTTTTGATCCGGACAGCGGGTATTTGGAGAAATCCCCTTTATTTACAAGATATTGCGCCGTTCGTTTCAACAGGAAGCTGAAAAATGCTCTTCCGCCATTTTCTGCAATAGTATGGCAGCATTTCAGATACAAGGCAAAACGTTTTCTTTTTCAAAAGAAAATCACCAAATCCGGCAAAACTATCATTAAAATTTGTAAAATTCCGGTGTTTGCAAAGCACAGCAATGTTCCGGTATCCGGCGGGGAGATAAGGGTATGACGGCAAAAGTCAGCGTCATAACCCCGATATATAATCGGGAACAATGGGTAGAAAATCTGCTGTGTAATCTTCAAAAGCAGACGCTAAAGGAAATAGAGTTTATTATCATAGATGACGGATCGGCCGATAAAACGTATGAAATATTAAAGGAGAAAGTCGGGGGAGATAAGCGTTTTTATCTCATAAAAAGCCCGGAAAACAAAGGACCGTCTCATGCGAGAAATATAGGTCTCGTGCAGGCAAGGGGAGAGTATGTCGGCTTTTTTGATTGCGATGATGCTATTCCGTCGGATTATTTTGCCAGCTTGTATCATCAGGCGAAAGCACAGAATGCTGATATTGTTTATGCCGCATATAACAATCTTTTGCACCGAATAGGTCAAATCAAGGCTCCGCAGGATAAATACCGGGTTTTGAAAAACGGTGCGATATGGGATAAACTTTACCGGAAGAAATATCTGAATACGCATCATATTCGATTTACGGAGGGTTTGTATACTGCGGACAATTTGTTTGTCTTACAGGCATTTATGCAAACTGATAATATCATATTGGTCGATACGCCTAATTATGAATATACAATACAGGAAGATTCAATCGGTAAAGATACAGCAAAACAAAAGAAACGTAAAAAAGATATTGTCGAAGTGCTGAAAAGAGCACTGAAACTAAAGGAAGAAGCGCACTTGTCCGGAGATGAACAAACCGAATATTTGCAATTTTTGCAAAGGAGCCTTAGGGACTATCAGGCAGATAAACGTTTCCAAAAACGATTTTACCAAACTTTAGGACTAAGAAACGAACCAGAAAAGGAAAATACTATGAACTTAACAGTATTGAAGCTTATCAGGATGTTTCACCTGATAAGCAAAGAAAAATACAATCAAAAACGTCAGATAGAACTGGTAAAGGCATCAAGCTTGTTTGATACCAAGTGGTATTTGGCACAAAACCCGGACGTTAAGACTCGCAAAATGAGCGCAGCCAGACACTACGTTAAATACGGCTGGCAGGAAGGGCGCAACCCAAGCCCAAAATTTGACGGAAACCAATATTTGGCAGATTATCCCGAAGTTGCCGCAAAGGGGATATGCCCCTTGGTTCACTACCTGATTAGCGGACGGAAAGAAGGCAGATGTTACAGCAGTGTGAGCGGAGAACATGTCTCTCCGGTATTTGACGAAATGAACTGGCGCGGCAGATTGCGGTATGCATTGGAATATCCGCTGCGCTTGCAGGAAGAATGCGACAGGCTCAAGGCCGAAATCAAAGCATTAGAACAACAAATGAAATAGAATTTTATCAGTAACAGGAATAGTTGACATGAAAAAGCAGAAGAATAAGCAGGTTATCAAAGCATCAAAATTAGCTAAGGCTGAAAATATGAAAAAGAAGGTAATTACCGTACAAAATGCCGAAGGCGAGCCAGAGACGCAAGCTGAAATTCTGATTCAGAACAAAATAGGCTATACACCCAAAGTTAGTGTCATCATTCCAGTTTATAATGTTGAAGAATATTTGCGTGAATGTCTGGACAGCATTGTTAAGCAAACTTTGAGAGAAATAGAGATTATCTGTGTTGACGATGGTTCGACGGATAATTCATTGGAAATTTTAAAAGAATATGCATTGAAAGATAATCGTATCACCGTTATGGTGCAGGAAAATTCAGGTTCGGGGAAATCTCGCAATAATGGAATAAATAATGCTAAAGGAGAATTTATAGCTTTTATGGATTCAGACGATTTTTATCCATCACATAAGACATTAGAAAATATGCATACCAAAGCTTGTAAATATAATGTTAATATTTGTGGAGGCTCATTAAATCAGTTAAAAGACGGAAAAATTATAACAGATCCTAAACTATTTGAAGATGGATACATATTTGAAAAAGAAGGAATAATCAATTATAAAGATTACCAATTTGATTATGGATACTGGAGGTTTATTTATAAAAGGCAGTTTTTGAAAAAAAATCAGTTATATTTTCCTGATTATTTGCGTCAACAAGATCCCCCTTTCTTTATTAAGGCCATGGCAACGGCACAACAATTTTATGCATTAACAGAAGCAACATATGTATATCGTGTATCACATAAAGTTATCCAATGGACGGAAAGAAAAGCTTTTGATATGTTTCAAGGAATAGAGGATGGATTAAAATACAGCTTAATGTTTAATTTAAAGAAACTCCATATACAACAAGCACTACGAATTAACGCATGGACATTCAGAACAGCATTAGCAGAAACTATTAAATATGATAAAGTAAGAAAACAAGCACAAAAGGCAGTTCAAACGATAGATGTTTCTTTATTAAAACAAAATGGAATTAATTTGAAATTAGATTGTATATACAGTAGTATTATCGAAAATAATATATTTATTTCAGTTATCATTCCTGTATATAATGCGGAAAAATATTTAAACAGATGCATAGACTCAGTATTAAATCAAACTTTAACAAATATAGAAATAATATGCATTAATGATGGTAGCACAGATAAATCATTGGATATTTTAGAAAAATACGCGCAGCAAGATAAACGCATTAAAATAATAACCCAAAAAAATAAAGGGTTGTCAGCCGCAAGAAATACAGGAATAAAACAGGCAAATTGCCCTTTCATATACTTTATAGATTCAGATGACTGGATAGAACATGATACACTGGAAAAAGCTATATCGAAAATGACGGGAGATATCGATATAGTATCTTGGGGAGCAAATATTATTAATGAAGGTTTGTCGAAAAATAATAGAGGTATAATAATAGGAAGAGAATATCATAAAATTAAATTAATAGGACAAAAAAATATAGATGAAAATATAATATTACAATCCACTTATACAGTATGGAATAAGTTATTCAAAAAGGAAATTATAAATAAATTTAAATTAAAATTTGCAGAAGGAAAGCTTTTTGAAGATAATGATTTCACTATCATGTATATGCTACATTGTAGACAAGGATATTACTTAGGGGAATACCTGTATAATTATTCACAGCGACCTAATTCAATAATGGAAAAGGTAAGAGCATTAAAATGTGATAAGACAATAGATAATCTGTATATATTTGATAATTTATATAAGCATTGTCAAACGTATAATATATTGGAAAGATGGAAGAAATTGCTTACATGTAGATATTTAATTCACTTACGTAATGCATATATTTTTGCTCCAGAAAGTATGAGAAAACAAATAAGACAAGAAGCATCGAAATTAGCAAAACATTATAAAGCAGAAATATTTACTTCACCGGTTGTATCAAAATTACAGAAAAAAGAATACAGCAAAATACGAGAAGTTAATGAAATTATAATATCTTTAACGTCCTATCCGGCGCGCATTCATACAGTCAATCAGACAATTGAAAGTTTATTAAATCAAACAATGAAAGCGGATAAAGTCATTCTATGGCTAGCTCCAGAACAATTTCCAAATAAAGAGCAAGATTTGCCGCTGCAGTTGCTTGAATTAAAGGAAAAGGGACTAACCATAGACTGGTATCATGATATTAAATCATATAAGAAATTGATTCCAACATTGAAGAAATATCCAGAAGATATTATTATTACTGTAGATGATGATGCCATCTATACCCCAGATTTAATAAAAGAATTATATATGGAGCATACAAAAAATCCCCAAGATATACAATGTTGTCGTGCACATAAAATAAAAATTGGATTACGAAATATTTTACCATATAAAAAATGGGAGTGGTTTAATATTTTAAAAACAGGACAAAAAGGGTATAATATATTTTTTACAGGTTTGGGTGGTGTGTTATATCCACCACACTGTTTAAATGAAAGAGTTTTTAATGAGAAAAAAATTATGGACTTATGCCCAATAGGAGATGATATTTGGTTTTGGGCACATGCATTGTTAAAAAAAACTAAAATCAATATAATAAAAAAAGATTTACGATATCCTCAATTAATTATAGGAACACAAGAAAATGCATTATGGCGAAAAAATGTAGAAAATGATATGAATGATATTCAAATCCATGCTATAATCAAAGAATATCCTGAAATATTGCAATACTTAAAAGTTGAAAAGCAAAAAACAATATATATGGCATATAGCAAATTGGTGTGGAATTTGGGACAATATTATAAACTAAAAAATAATTATGAAACAGCTGTTTGCCGCCAACTCAAATCTATGCGTATAGATATCAAGAATTTTGGCAAAGCGGATAATAATATTGATATCATGACAACAGCCAAAACTTTTGCACCGGCATGGTTTACAAATGAGCAGGGACACGGCTACACAGTTGAAAGTATGCATAAAAAAGAAATACTAACACTGAAATGTAGCGGTTTCGGTAAATTACGCCTTGATTTCAAAGCTGCAGACAAACGCTGTAACGGAAAACGTTTTCCGCTTTGGGTTGATTACAAGTCTATTAAAATCGACGGCAAAGAGATTTTGTCTGTTCCGGTCGAAACCTGGCATGATAAGCCTTTCCGTTATGAAATGCCGGTCAAAGATGGGCAAGTTGTCAAAGTGGAGGTAATGCAACAATATCACCAATATTCTAAAGATGAACTGAAAGATGTGATTTTGAAACTCAATCCGAGTTCAGATTATATCAGGGAAAACATAAATAAGCTGACAAATAAAATTTATAGGGAAATAACCGAGCGTAAAAAGATATCATGGTTTTCAAAAAAAGAAATGATATCAAGTCAACAGTTATTGGCATCTATTACGGCTTTAAATTCTCGCATAGAAAAGTTAGAAAAAGAAAGTCATCTGCAGCAAGAGCAAATTCTGGAAGCGATAAAGGCTTTGGGAAAATAATGAATCTCAGGAAAGGATAAAGGAATGGAAAAACAAATAATTTCTAAATTAGGACGGAGAAGTAAAGGGAATTTTTTCTATCACCGGGTAGAAACGGAAGCCTATGTCAAAACTTATATATGCGGTATCCGTACACGCAAGCGTCCAGTTAATCCATGTAAATTTATTGGTATCAAAATGAATGAACAAGAAAATAACCTTAAAACATGGATTGAGGAAAAAATAAATATGGAATATGAGATATTGGAAAGTAAAATCTCGAAAATGCTGGAAAATGATAGGTTAGCGGAAATCAAAAAACAGTCAGATAAATTAAATGTATTAGAAAATACGATGAAGCTAGATCTGGTAAAAGAAATAAACAATATAAAATATGCTTTAGGTATTTTAATATGGCGCATAAGTAATATAGAAATAATGTCTCAAGCTGAAACAATAGATAAAATTATAAAAAATCATTGCTCAGTTGCAAGATTTGGTGATGGCGAAGTTAATTGGATGTTAAAAGAAGAGTATGCCTCCGCATTTCAAAAAAGTGATCCTCGACTTAAGAAAAGGCTAGGAGAAATATTTGTAGCACCCCAAAATGAAAAAATAATAATATGTTTGTCACATAATTATGTACCGGAAACTAATAAAAGTGAATTTTGGACAAAGCAGGCCCATGAAATGCTTTTTGACTTATGCCAAAATATTGTACCAAACAGAAAATTTGGTGATACAGATATTACAAGAAACGCCAATAATATTCCTCATATGAAGCAAATTTGGAAAGATCGGGATATTATTATAGTAGAAGGAGAATTAAGTAGATTAGGAGTTGGTAATGATTTATTTGATAACGCAAAAGATATACGACGTATTTTATGTCCGGCGAAAAATGCATTTGATAAATACGATGAAATATTTGCAGAATGTTTGAAACAGCCTAAAGAAAAGTTATTGTTGCTTGCCTTGGGACCGACAGCAACTGTTTTGGCATATGATTTATATCGAAAAGGGTATCAAGCGATAGATGTCGGGCATATAGATATTTGTTATGAATGGAAACTAAGAGGGGCGACCGGTAAAATAGCAGTTCCTGGAAAATATGTCAATGAAGTCCCTGATGGCAGAGAAAATATTGAGGAGTGCACAGACAGGAAATATCTCAATTCAATAATTGCAAAAATATCATGATTCAAAAAACATTTTGATGGAGTACAAAAGATAATGAAAAAAATTATTTTAAGTATTTGTTGTATTTTTGCAATAATATCTGTCTATACTTTTTTTTATGGAGTAGAATATAAAACTTGGCCGGAGACAGCACGTATAGATATATCTGCCAAAAAAATTAATAATGAGCCTTGTTTTGAGGCTAAAGAACTGGAAACGGGAAAAAATATTTCTCCTACTGAATGGTTGGAAAAATGGGGGAAATACGGGTATATAATCGAAAAGAATGATAAAAGTGAAACGCTTGAATTGACTATCAAAAAAGATAATTGTAAAATAGATTTTTCCTTACGCGGTCCATGGGAGCCGAAAGATAAAAACAATCCTCAAGATGGTCTTAAAGAAAAATGGGTAAAGTATATTAGATTTGCTATAAACGGAGAAGATATAATTAAAGAGCCGGTAGCAGCCTGGCATAATAAGCCGATCAATCATACTATTGTTGCCCAGAAAGGAAATGTTTTTTATATAAAAATTAACTGGAAGAAATATATCAAACCACTATCCATGGTTGAAAAATCAATTGTGTGGATAATATGTTTCGTTATGCTGGCGTCCGTTTGGCTGATACTTTTTTCTGATAAAAAACATTTAGGATTATCATTAGCCGTAACAGTGTTATTAACCATGTTCAGTCTTAACTGTATAAGGGAAAATAATCTGAACGTTGATTTCTATGCATTTGTAATAATTGCAACAGCTTATTTTCTGGTAACTTATAAACTTCTTAAATATTTGTCCCGTTTTAAAATTGAACAGCACCATTCCCGTATAGATATCGTGTTTCTTGTCACGTTTTTTATTCTGTTATTTGTACCGATGCTACATATTTCTGATGCTGAAAAATCCGAACAGGAAAACAGAATGCTGGCGAAATACACACCTTTAATTGATTATCGGGGGGGGCAACTTAAAATATGGTAAGGATTTTGACGCTTGGTTTAGTGATAGGTTTTGGGGAAGGGAAAAAGTCATACAATGGGTAAATTCTGTACAGTATAAAATATCTTCTGTTTATTCAAATAACAAAGCATTATATCTTAAAAAACATGGTTGGATGTTTGTATTTCCTATTGTAGAAATACCGTTTTCAGAAGAAAAAACAAAGGAAATAAATGATAATATACAAAAATTTGATGCATTTTTGGCAGAACACGGAATTAAGTTTTATATTTTAATAGTTCCCAGAAAGGAAAGTATTTACCAAACAGAACTGGTTGATTACAGTTATGATAAACAAGAAGATATAAAATTTCAGCAAAGTATACAAAACATTATCACAGCCAATAATACAGTACCAATTATATATCCGTACGATGAAATGAGAAAGGCAAAACAAAAAGACTATGTCTTCTTTAAACAATCACATCATTGGACTGATTGGGGCGCATATCAGGGATATGTTAAGCTGATGGAACGAATAAAAAAAGACTTTTCTGATATAACAGTTGCCACTTTGGACAAATATGAAGTTTCATATTCTCCAAAAATTCGAGATGAGTGGAAACGAAATTATCATAATGGCAATACAACATATCTGTTAAATTTAAATACATATGCGGACGAAATCTTGACAACGGAATATGCTTACTACGATAATAAAGACAATAGCTCAGTAAAAGAAATCAGAGAGAAATATATAAAACGTTTTTCTAATGAGAATGGAAAGTATAAAATTTTCTTGACTGGGAATTCTCATAATGAAAACTTATTACAGTTCTTGCCTTATTCGGCTAAAGAAGTAAAATATTTGCGCTTAAACAATAGTCAGCTTCCAAATAAAGAATTGTATAAGTTTATGAAGTATTATAAGAAAGAATTGCTGGAATTTAAACCCGATATCGTAATTTTTAGCGTATCTTCTGACATATTGCCCAGAATTACTGATTTTTTTAAGGACTAAGCCATGCTATTTTCATCGATGACATTTGTTTTTATGTTTTTACCGATTGTTTGTGCCATTTATTTATTGGTGCGTCCGGAGATAAGAAACTATATTCTTCTTGCTGTCAGTATGCTGTTTTACGCTTGGGGAGAGCCGAAATATCTGGCAATTATGATTTTAACAATACTTGTGAATTATACGGGGGCAAATTATATCAGCCGCAGCCGTAACCTTATACATCGCAAGTTGCTTTTGGTTGCGACGATTTTGGTAGATTTGAGCTTTCTGTTTTATTTCAAATACTTTAATTTTGTACTGGATAACATCAATCATCTTTTTCATACGCATATCGATTTTATTGATGTCATCATGCCGATTGGAATATCATTCTACACATTTCAGGCACTCAGTTACGTAGTTGATGTATACCGAGGGGAGGTCAAGGCACAGCGGGATATTTATAAGCTGGCTTTATATATAACGCTTTTTCCGCAATTGGTAGCTGGTCCGATTGTCAAATATCATGATGTGGCTGAACAGATTTCCTGCAGAACGGTTACCTTCGATAAAGTTGTGTATGGGGTGAAGCGTTTTATTATCGGATTGGCAAAAAAAATGCTGATTGCTAATACATTAGGAGCTGTTGCCGATAAAATTTTTGCGCAGCCGGTAGAACAGTTTGACACGCTTACCGCCTGGATTGGTGCCATAGCTTACACTCTGCAGCTTTATTACGATTTCAGCGGTTACTCGGATATGGCTATCGGATTAGGTTCCATCTTTGGGTTTAAGTTCTTAGAAAACTTCAACTATCCGTATATTTCTAAGTCTATCACCGAGTTTTGGAGAAGATGGCATATCTCCCTTTCTACATGGTTTAAAGAATATTTGTATATCCCGCTGGGAGGGAACAGAGTTTCCCAAAGGCGCAATTTGTTTAATCTTTTTGTGGTCTTTTTAGCGACGGGAATTTGGCATGGCGCAAGTTGGAACTTTGTCTTTTGGGGATTGTGGCACGGGATATTTATCATTTTTGAAAAAATTACCGGTTGGCATAAAAGAAGTGGTGGTTTAAAAATCAATATAGCGCAGCATCTTTATACAATATTCGCATTTGTTATAGGATGGGTGATGTTCCGCGCCGATAATATGGCGTACGCGTGTGAGTATATCAAGAATATGTTTGGTCTGATTGCAGAACATCAGATTACGTATAAATTGCCTTATTATATTGATAATATTGAAATTATAGCCTTTACGGCGGCTGTCTTTTGTGCCATGCCCTTATTCAAAGGGATGCTTGATATCAAATATAAACATAAAGTTCTGCGGACACTGGTGAACGTATGGCTGATTTTATTATTTGTCCTGTCTTCGGCGGAAATTGCAGCATCTACGTATAATCCTTTTATTTATTTCAGATTTTGATTTAAGCTTTGCCTTCTGTCGTATGAAGATGCGTTTAAAGCACCAAAGTTCCCCTTGCTATTTTAGCAGCTCCGGTCTATATTAAACGGCATAACAACCGGCAGACGGAGGGAAATATGCAGGAAAACGCTTTATATACGATAACGAACGGTCTTTATGTATTGTCTGTACAAGACGAGGAGGGGTACGCCGGCTCTTTGGTCGATGCCGTAAGTCAAGTCGCCGTTTCGCCGTACCTGATAATGGTGTCATGTATGAATAACAGCCATACCAAAAGCTGCATTGAAAAAGCCGGCGAGTTCGGCATAAGCGTTCTGGCGAAAGAAACCGACCCGTTTGTCGTGGCAAATTTCGGCTATCAGAGCAGCCGCGACGTCAAAAAGTGGCAGAACATACCCTTTGCGGAAATCGATGGCTTGCCGTATATTTCGGATGCTTTGGCCAAAATCAGGGTACGGGTTGTCAACAAACTGATATATGCGAGCAATACGGTGTTTATTGCCGAGGTTGTTGATGCGTTTGACAGCCGCTCCGGCGAGCCGCTGACCTATAAATATTATCGCGACGGGTTTAAGGAACAGGTCGCCATTGCTTTCAGCGCGTATAAAGCCGGGCGTTCGGCCGGTAATGCCGCTTGTAAAAAGTCCCAAACGGCAATGTCTGCGTCATCTTCATCATCCGCAGCTCAGCCGTCATCGCCGGCCTCTGCCGAAAAACGCTGGACATGTACGCTTTGCGGCTATGTTTACGAAGGAGATATCCCGTTTGAAGAACTGCCGGATGATTGGCGCTGTCCGTTATGCGGTGTCGGCAAAGATATGTTTGAACTGCAATAGCCATGGCCTCAAAAGAGTTGACAAAAAACAAGATGATGCTATAATCAACCTAATTTAATAATTATTAAAATATAATTTATGGAAACAATCTTCATTTTTGCCTTGTTTATCTTGGCAGTATTTGGCAGAGTGGTGCACAGAAAAATGGATTCCCGCAAACGTCAGCAGAAGTATGCGGAGTATTGTGATAACCGTGCGGAGTTTTATCGCTTGGAACGGTTAAAGATTATCAATTCGTTTTGGCGAAAGTATCGCAGCGGCACATATCCGGTGGATGTTTTGCTGCATCGGCTGAAGGAAGGTCTTTGCTTTAACAGCGGCGGTTCAACGGAATGGCAGGAAGAGTTTGCGCAGGTCGTCGACGAATTAAACAGGGAAAGTGCTGACGAACAGCAGCGCTTTTATCAGGAGGGCCAAACGGTTTCTCCTTATACGGACGGCATAAACCTTGATGCTTATTATCGGATTTTCGGGCTGACGCCGGAAACGCTGACTGCGGAAAGCCTGAAAAAGGCGTATCGCTCCTTGTGTCTGCAATATCATCCCGACCGCAACAAACAGCCTGATGCCGCCGTCAAATTTGACAAGGTGCAGCGCGTTTATGAAACCCTGCAACGGGAGCTGGCGCATAAAAACGCATAACGTCAACCCTGGCCAAAGCGTCTGTTATGTCCCAAGCACTCTTCCGGACAAATGTTCGCACAGCCCCAAACACTCTCACCAATCGAAACGCCCGCGATAAAGTCACGCGGGCGTTTTTTCTTGTCGTCCGGGAGTTGTGCCGTTTCCCGCCCCGGGCTTGATTTGGCAGCTTAAGGCCGAGGGGCAGGATATTCCGGCTTACTGCGCTTTCGGATAACCGGCGGCTTCGGTCATCACGACTTCATAATCGCCATCAAGACCAAGCGCCTGTTTGATTTCCGCCCGGTCATACAGGCCGCGGACGACGCATTTCAGCCCTGCTGAAGCGCAGTACAAACTGGCGTTTTGGTACATTGACCCGGTGTGCATTTCGCCGTATTTCTTGTCTTTGGTAACAAACAGCAGGTGAACCGGCGCATCGCCCGCGAATTTCTGCTCTTTTGCCAGAATCGGGCGCAGGTCTTCGCTGCCGAGCTGAACCAGCGTGTTCTTTGCCGCGTCGTAACGGTAGGAACCTGTGGGCAGCAGGACATACAGGTCGATATCCTGCCGGTTGCGCGCCGTCGGGACAACGCGTTTGCCGTCTTCGGAAGAAATTCCCCATGTTGCCCACAGCAAATCTGCCAAAACCTGGTCGGAAAGCATCTTGGTGTCAAAGGTTCTTCCCGAACGCCGGGCCGCAATCGCCTCCATCAGGGGCATACCGCCGTTTGCCGTATGTTCCGGCAGCTTAATGTCCGCCGCATTGGCTGTTCCCGCTGCTAACATCATCATTGCTCCTAAAATAACTTTTTTCATATCGCCTCCATAAAATAATTCAAACGCCTTTAAAATATAACCCCGGGAATAAAAAAATCTTTCTCCGTTTCTGTTTTTTCCACAGCAATCGGCGTTTTCTCCCGTTGTGGCCGGTTTCTTTGCGCAACAATCCGTCCCGCCGGCATAACTTCAGCTTTGTTTCGGTTTCTGCCAATGCTGTCAAGCCTCTGTCTTTTTTGAAATTTGTCAAAAAATATTGACAAAATAAAAACGCATTTTATAATAAAAGCAATTTTTTAATTATTAAAATATCATTTATGGAAACATTTAGCTTAGATTATGCATTATGCACGTGCCTGTTGCTTTTTGCATTAGGCTGCGGAGTATGGTTTTATTTCTTCTGCCGGGCGCAGAGAATAAAAAAGGTTTTACAAACTCTGGGCAGTGCTGCCGAGGTATATGCCGGCATTCTCCGGCAGGAAAAGCTGCGGCGCGAACAGGCGTATCGTGAGCAGCTCCGCCGCGAAGCAGAAAGACGCCGTCAGGAAGAGATTCGTCGTGAACAGGCTTTCCAGGAGGCTGAACGGGCCAAAGCTGAACAGGAAAAAAACGAAGCTGAGATTAATAAAATCAAGGTGCTGTTTAACGGCATTTGGCTGACGCCTCAGCAATTCGGTTTTTTGCAGCAAAATCCGGTGGGAAACCTGCGCGGGGCTGAATTACGCCGTTATCTTGCCAGGCTGGCAGAGTGCAATCCCTTGTTTGCCGAATACCGTCAGGAAGGCAGTTGCGGGCAGAAAGGCAGAACCGAAAATTCCGGCTCCGGACAAAACCGTGCGGGGCAGGGAACTTCGTCTTCGCAGAATTCGGCACAGGGCAAAAGTGCCGGGACGTCTGCGGCCGCACCGAACGCATATTACCGCATTTTCGGGTTGACGCCGGAAACATTGACTGAAGGCAGCCTGAAAGCGGCTTATCGCGATTTGGTCAAAAAGTATCATCCCGATACGAACCGCAGTCCCGATGCCGCGGAAAAATTCCGCAAGGTAAAGAAAGTGTATGCCTATCTTCAGGAAGAGCTTCGCTGCAAGGAGTGCAGCAGGAGCTATGCCTGCTGATAATCGGGCATTTGCCGTCCGCCGGGTGCACGGCACCAAAAAAAGAGGCGTTCCCATAAGGGAACAGCCTCTTTTGTTTTGGAATAAACCACCTTCTTTACCAATCAAAATCACCATAGGATCTACCCGAATAATGGATACGTCCGGTAATACAACCTCTTCTTGTCGGAGCCGATAAATCTGCACCTTCACTGGCATAGGTACCTTCAAACTGGTAAGCGATTTCGTCAAAAGCAAAGCTGGTAAACTTGCAAGCGTTTTGTGCCGTTATAACGCAGCTTGCGCCGACAATTTTCGCTGCTCCCAAACCGATTTTAGTCGCAGTTTTAACGCCGAATCCGGCAGCTTTGGCAAACTTTTTCAGCGTTTTAAACTGTTCCAGTTCTTGTCCCGAAACATTGCGGATAAAGTCGTTGCCGTAAATGCCGTAGTCGAACGTGCGTTCTTTTGCCAGAAATTCCAGCATCTCGGAAGAAAAGTCCTTTCCCCATGCTTCGTAGACATTGTCCGGCAGCAGGATAATGCGCTGTCCGCCGGGTTTGAAATTCCGGCTGTTGACAACGTTCCGTGCGTTAAGCACGTTTCCGTCGGCGTCAACCGAAAACAGCCTTTCGCCGCGGACATAACGGTGGCGGAGTTCTGTCTGGTTCTTGGCCAGCAAAATTGCCTGTTCAAACGGAATGTCCGCAAAGCCGACTTTCAATTCCAGTTCGGAAACGCCGGGGTACAAGCTCTTTTCGCCTGTTTCGCGGGCATAATAGCCTCGTTCAAAGCAGCGCAGCTTTTTGTCTTTGGCAATTTCGTGGTAATGCCCGTTGGCAAGCAGCGTCGCAAATTCGTGGAACAGCGGCTGCAGGTTGCCGTAGCCGTTAAGTTTTCCCAAAATCGGGTCGCAGTAGTCAAGGCTGACCGGCGAACCATTCATCACGCAGTGAAACGGAATAAAGTGGTCGTACGTTTCATCTTGCGCCAGAACCAGCGTTTCCACGTTGGCATCGGTCAAAAGCCGCCAGTTCTTAGGGCTGATGTCGGGATAACCCCGTCTCAGTTTTGCTGTTTCTTCGGGGAAGAAACGGGCAGCGGCTTCAAAGTCAATTCTCATCCAGTCGCGCATCGGCGGCGTGCGGAAACGGTTGACCAGCGCAATCGGGTCGGCTTTTTGCATAACGCGCCGCCCGTTGGCGTAGTAGCAGATAATCCGGTCGGAATAAACCTTTGCCATCGGAATGTTGCAGGCAAAGCCGAGCAGCGATTGCAATGAGTAGTTTCCCGCGTCAAAAACCAGCATGTTGCCGATTTTCAATCCCCAGACGCGTTCGCGCAGCACCAGCAGGTTTCCCTGGCCGGTAACGGAAACGGGCAGAAGGCGGGTCTTGGTTCCCGCTCCAAGTTGCAGTGCCCGGTCTCTTAAAGTATTGACAAGCTCTGGAGATTTGCACTCGGATTTGATGACGGCAGTATTGCCGGCAGCTTGGTGAAGCTGTTGCAATTGCAAAATCGACTGGACACACATCCAATGTGCCTGAGCCAAAGTTAAGGATGTTTTTTCCATAAAGAATAATTTTAAGAATTAAAAAACATAAATTTATAAAATAACAGCCTGATTATATCCAAAATAGCAAAAGAGTCAATACTTTTGTCTAAAAAAACTTTAACATGTGCGTTGACAAACGTTCAAAAAAGCGTCACAATAACTTCTATAGGAGAATACAACCGCGCATGGCGCTCATAACCGCTCGTCGGAAAAGCAAAAGCGCAAGGACAGGGAGAAGAAGAAATGGAGCAGAAAGTCTGTTTGATAACCGGAGCAACGGGATTTGTCGGGCAGTATATCCTGAACGAACTGATTGCATCGGGACGCAAGGTTTTGGCTTTGGGCGATTCTGAAGACGCGTTCAGCCCGTTGGCTGCCAACAACCGCCTGATAAAGGCGACGTCGGCGCTTCCCATTTCTGCCGCGGCGTTTAAGGAACATAACGTGCAGTTTTGCTTTGGCGACATCGCCGACATTTCTTTTCTGGCTTCAATATTCAATACAGCCGCCAAGAACGGGATAGAAATCGAGTTCGTCCTGCACCTTGCGGCCGTCCGGAAAGGTCGCCGGGCCGTCAGCAGCGACGGCACAGCCAACCTGCTGGAAGTCTGCCGCGCCTACTGGCAGAGCAATCCCGATACGTTTAAGGGCTTTTTCTATGCTGCGGGCGAGGGGGATTTGATGCGCAAATTCTCGCAGAAAGACGGCTTTCCCGTTAAGTTCTACCAGCTGCGCCACAGCTTTGCCGAAAACGGCGGCAAATCCGATACCGGAGAAAATCTGTACCGCCTGTTCACGCCGGTGGACATCCCGTTTCTGAAAAAGTATCAGAGCCGCAGCGTCGGCAAAAGCGCGCCGGTCAGCGACAACGATTATATCCGCGAACTGTCGCAGGCTGTGGGGCGTTTGCTGAACAATATATAAGGCAGCCGCCGGCGCAATGTATAAGCGTTTTTCGGTCGAGCAATAAGCCTGCAACACATCCGCACGCCGTCAGTGCATCTGTAAGTCGCCAGCACATCATATAAGCCATCGGCGGATCGGACATATATAAGCCGCCTGTACGCAGAAGGGCATAGCCTGTTAAACACAGGTTAGGAAAATTTTTTTATTGCCGGTAACTGCTGGCAAAATCCGCATATGTACCGCAGCACTATAATTTTCCGTCCGTTTCGCAGGAAAGCGTAAACGCGGATTATAAAACGCAAAAGACAAGGTATTTTAAATAAAAAATCCTGCGGCGAACTAATCAGCCCCTCGGGACTTTTTACACATGCAACTTTTCGGGAACATTTCAACCGGGAACATTTTAACCGGGAACATTTCAGTCGAAAACACTTCTACCGAAAACATTTCAATCGGGCGGGGAGTTATTATACTAAAGATTTTTGACAAAAAGTCAAATGTTTTTTCTTTCGTTAATAAAAAATTAAGCATTGACGCTCCAAAACGCTCCGGTTATATTTTTTTTCGTGAGTTGCAAATCTTTGCCGAAGGAGGAAAGTATGAAATTAAGCAAAGTTACGGCAGAACTCCTGGACTATATTCAAAAAGGCGTGTTATCGTCGCCGCATACGGTTGTTCGCACTGTAAACGCGTTGGGCAGCGGACCGTTGGCATATCGGACTTTTGGCGGCAATGTGCAGAATTATGCCGCTATTGACGAACAGGCGCTTGAAAAGGCGTTCGGCAGCCACTACCTGCTGACCATGATTGCCCAGGGATTGATAATCCGCCGCATTTTATATCCGGAATCCGGCAGCTGCCATACCCTTTATTGCGATAAGGCGATATATGGCTTTTTCGCCCGGCACGGGCTGTTGGACTGCGGCGTTTGGAGCCATGTCGATTACGAAACGCTTGAAAGGAATATTACGCCGGAAAATACCGATTACCGCATATATTATTCGTATTCCAAACCGGATGCACTGTTGAAAGAAGCTGAACTGGCGGGGGAACAAGTCCCCGTTTTTTTTGTGGATACCGACCTGATTTTAAAGAAACGCCATGACGTGATAATTCCCGGTGCAGCTTCGGTCAAAGCGGCCTATTCGCATCTGGAGCAAATCGGCGGGGAATGCTATCCGCCTTTTGCGTCGCTTCATTTTCCCGAAGGCTGCAAACTGCCCCCGGTCAATGAATCGCTTCCTGCTGTCAATACCTGTCTGATGTTTTTTAATGATAAGGGGCTGCTCCGGGAATGGGGACGTTTTTTCAAAGAACTTTTCATTAATAATTGGATAAGGGGAGAATTGGCACCGGAAGTCATTTCCCGCCAGTTGCTGGGGATTGACCAGCGTACTTTTCCGTTTGTCTGCGATTGGCGCGGTATATGGGGAACGCCCGCAGTCGTGCCGTTTCTGGACATAATCTGGGAACCGCCGTTTTTTATTGATTGCAAAACCGGCCGCCGTGCCGAATGGCATTATTATACGCTGGAACACCATCCCGAACGCCCGGACTGGCATCAGGATATTATGCATACCTGGATTAACAAGAAGAATGTGGAACGCGATGCAAAATTCCGCCGTTATCAGGGGCTGATGATGCTGGAAATTATACTGGCTCTTAATCCCGAAGCCGAAAAGCCGCTGCGTGCGTTTGCCAGTCTGCGGGAATATTTCTCCCTTTATGATACCGGAAAGGGAATAGAAACCTTGCTGGCGGAAGGTGTTGTCTCGGCAAAGATGGATAAAAGCCTTTAACCGCGGAGGGGGAGATGGAAAAAAGGATGAAAGTATGTCTGGTAACCGGAGCCACCGGTTTTATCGGGCAGCATATGTTGGCGGAACTGGCCGCAGCGGGGCGCAAAGTGCTGGCGCTTGGCAAACCGGAAGAAGTCTTCTGCACCGCCGTTTTGCGGGATGCCGGGATTCGTACTGCGGCAGCGTTCCCGGTTTCGGCAGCGGCGTTTGCCAAAAGCGATGTACAGTTTTGCTTTGGCGACGTGGCGGACGGAAAATTTATCGAATCCGTTTTTGCTGCCGCGGAAAAAGGCGGGATGGATATTGAGTTTGTCCTCCATTTTGCTGCCTGCGCCACGATTCAGAAAGCGCAGGAAAACGAAAGGGAAGCCTGGCGGACGAATTATGACGGGACAAGGAATGTCCTTGCAGCGGCGCTGCGGCGCTGGCAGCGGCACGACAGTTCGTTCCGGGGATTTTTTTACGCTTCTACGGATAAGGTTTACGGCGAAGGCAGCCGCAGTTCGTACCATGAAAGCGATGAACTGCGTCCGCTGTCATGTCCGTATGACGCCTCTAAGGCGCGCGCCGATGAACTGGTGCGCTCCATTGCCCGGAAGAGCGGTTTTCCGGCGGTCGTATACCGCTTTTGCAATGTTTACGGCCCGGGCGATTATCACAAGAGCCGGGTTGTTCCGGGGACGCTGTATCGCCTGCTGTATACCCAAACCGCTCCCGTGCTGAAGAAGTACCGGACACCGTCGGGCGGGGCAGAATCTTTTTACCGTGATATGATTTATGTCCGCGATTTAACCCGTGCCGTCGCCATGCTGCTTGACCGGTTGGAACGGGGAGGAAGTCTGGGGCGGATTCTGGGCGAGGCCTTTAATCTCGGAACGTCCAACAGTTATGCCATGGGCGAGGTAATCGGCCGGTTGTCCGAATATGCCGGCAGAAAAATCGCTCCGCGCGAAGAAATTGTCACGGCAGGCGAAATAAAGAACCAGTGCATGGATTACGGAAAGCTGAACCGGGAACTCGGCTACGCGCCGCGTTACACGCTGGAAAAAGGGCTTAAGGAAACCGCCGCCTGGTATATAGATCATAAGGAGGAAATTGATGGCCATTTTGTCTGAACCTGGAAAAATTCTGATTACCGGCGCCACGCACGGTATCGGCAAAGCTGCCGCCGAATTGTTTTGTTCCCGCGGCTGGGAAGTGTATGGCATTTCGGGAAACGGGGAAGACGGCCGCGGCGCCGCGATGGAAAAAACGCTGCCCGGATTTCATTACCGCGTTGCCGATGTCAGCAATGAGCCGGAAATTTCCGCTTTGCTCGGCCGTATCGGGCAGCTTGATGCCGCGTTTAACAATGCCGGCACGGGAATAGCGCCCCAAAAACTCCCTGAGGCGGATATTGCCCGCGCCCGCCGCGTGATAGATGTCAATCTGGTCGGAACCCTGATATGCATGAAGCATGAAATTGCGCACATGCCCGGTTCCGGGGTGGTGGTAAACAACGCCTCGCTGGCAGCGTTTAAGGCGGCAACCGGCGCCGATATGTCGTACAGCGCTTCCAAAGCAGGCGTTTTGGCATTGACTGCCGAAGCAGCCGCCAATCCGGAATTTGCCGGGCGCGTTTCGTTTTTTTCCATAGCGCCCGGTTATATTGAAACCCGGATGACAGCCGCTGACGATAAAGAGGCGCAGAAACGGAGGCTGCCGTCGCGGCGTTTGGGACAGCCGGCGGAAGTGGCTGCGCTGGTATATAATATTATAACCAATCATTATGCTTTTACATCGGGACAATGCTTTAATTTTGACGGAGGAGCGTTTTTAATATGAGTTTTGATTTGACCGAACTGAACGGCAGAAAATTATATGAGCGGGAGGCTGGCATTCTGCTGCCTGTAATGAGCCTGCCCGGAAAATACGGCATAGGGGATTTGGGTAACGAGGCGCGCTGGTTTATCGACGTGCTGCAAAATTCGGGACAGCAGCTCTGGGCCATGCTGCCCAACGGCCCGGTCGGCTACGGCAACAGCCCGTATCAGAGTCTGAGTTCCTGTGCCGGCAACCATTATTATATTTCTCCCGACAAATTGATGGAGGAGGGGCTGCTGCGTCCGCAGGATTTGTCCGGATTAGACTTCGGTTCCGACCCGGTAGATATAGATTACGGAAAACTGTTCGCCTCGCGGGAAAAAATGCTTCGCCGTGCTTTCGGGCGCTGGATGATGCAGGGCGGACACCAGTCGGACGATTTTTTGGCCTTTCGTTTTAAAAACCACGGCTGGCTTGACGACTACGCCATGTTTATGTCCGTCAAAGGCAGGCTGGAAAATGCCCCTTGGTACAAATGGCCCGACGGATTAAAGTTCCGCGAAAAAAATACGATGTGCAATCTTCGCCGCAACCTTAACGAAGACATCACTTTCTGGAGATTTACGCAGTTTCAGTTTTTCCGGCAGTGGGAACAGTTAAAAGAGTATGCTCATCAAAAAGGCGTCAAGCTGATAGGAGATATGCCGTTTTATGTAAACCACGACAGTGCCGACGTCTGGAGCCGCCGCGAGTTGTTTGACTTAAACCCCGACGGCAGCATCAAGCTGTTTTCAGGCATTCCGTCAGGTGACAGGGACATCCGCTGGGGAAATCCCTGCTATGACTGGGATAGAATGAAAGCGAAAAATTACGATTGGCTGGCGGAACGTATCCGCATCGGCGCCGGGATGTATGACATTATGCGCATCGACCATGCCGTGGCGTTTGTCCATTATTACGGCATCAAAGACGACGGTGCGCGCGGCGTATGGTATCCGGGGCCGGACAGCGACAGGGCATCAGCCACCGGCATTATCGACTGTGTTGCCCGGGAACGCAATATGGATATTATTGTCGAAAACCTTGGCAATAACAATCAGCGAACGCATGATTTGTATGACCAGCTGAACTGGCTCGGTATGCGCATTTTTCAACATACCGTCGGCGATATGCATTACGGGACGCGCAATATTCACCTGCCGCAGATGTATCCGCAGAATGTCGCGGCATACACCGGAACGCACGATAATGAAACATTGGCCGGCCTTCTGGCGCACAAAAGTGATGGCGATCTGGAGTACATGATGACGTATCTGAAGGCTTCCAAACGCGAGGATTTGGTCTGGAACGCCATTGACGCCCTGTATAATTCTTCGGCGGCAAAAGTCATCATTCCGGTTCAGGACGTTATGTCGTTGGGCAACGAAAGCCGGATATGCTATGAACACGATTTTGAAAAATCCTGGCGTTGGCGTCTGGATAAAATATCCAGTATCAGCGAGGTCATGCAGAACCGTCTGCGCGGCATTGCCGTTTTGTCGGGGCGGGGTCATATGGACGACGCGCGGATTAAAAGCAGCGGCTGGAAGGAAATATACCGCAAGGCACGGATAGACCGTTACGGACGGTAGGGCAGGCGGCGGAAAACCGCCGGGTCGCCGAAAAGTATATTCAGGAAAACGAGGAGAATAAAATGAAACATGCGGAAAAATATATCAACGGAGACAGCTACAACCGTTCCGCCGGGATTTTGCTGCCGGTCTTCAGCCTGCCGTCGCCGTATGGCATCGGCGATATGGGAGAGGGGGCGTACCGGTTTGTCGATATGCTGCGGGAAGCCGGGCAAACGCTGTGGGAGGTTTTGCCTCACGGGCAGACCGGCTACTGCAACAGCCCGTATAAAACACTCAGCGCTTTTGCCGGAAACCCGTATTTTATTGCGCCGGATATGCTGGAAAAAGACGGTTTGCTTTTGCCGGGGGAAGCGGAGCAGTATGACTTTGGTGCAAATTCGGCTGATATTGATTATGGCAGGCTGTTTGCGGCAAGGTTTAAACTTTTGCGTTTGGCGTTCGACAGGTTTTGTGCCCGCGGCGGCAAAAGTGATTCCGGATTTTTGGCTTTCCGCCGCAAAAATGCCGTCTGGCTTTCCGATTACGCCCTGTTTATGGCGTTAAAGGAACACTTCGGCTGGAAACCCTGGAACGAATGGGAAGAAGGGGCGGCTTTCCGTCGGCCGGAAGTACTGCGCGGTTATCGCCGCCGCCTGGCGGTTTCCGTTTTATTCTGGCAGTTTGTTCAGTACGAATTTTTTTGCCAGTGGCATCAGTTGAAAGAGTATGCGGGACGAAACGGCATAAAAATAATCGGCGATTTGCCTTTTTACGTTGCTTACGACAGTGCCGACGTCTGGAGCCGCCGAAATATTTTTGCCGTCAATCCGGAAGATGCATCCGTAACCTTGTCGGCCGGCGTGCCGGGAGACTGTTTCGCCTCCCATACCCGCAGCTGGGATATGCCGTGCTACGATTGGCCGGCCGCCGCTGCGGACAAATTCCGCTGGCACCTGGAGCGTTTTCGCTTTTATGCCGGTTTGTATGATGCTATCCGCATCGACCATGCGATTGGTTTTGTACGCTATTACGGTCTGGGGCGCGTCGGCGAACGCTGGTATGACGGCCCTGATGCCGAAAACGACGTATTTATCCCAAAACTGACCCGGCTGGCGAAATCCTGCGGCGTGGAACTGATTGCCGAGGATTTGGGCAGCGTTCCCGAACGTGCATATCGTTTGTTTACCAAATACCGCTGGGCGGGCACCAGGGTTCTTCAGTTCGGTTTTGCAAACGGCTACGGTACCGAAACCATCCATTTGCCGTTTTATTATCCGCACAAGTCCGTCGCTTATACCGGAACGCATGATAATCCTGCCTTTGCTTCCTATTTGCAGGGGCTGGAAGCGAAATATCTGCCGTATCTGCGCTATTACCTGCAGGCGTCGCCGCAGGACAACCTCCAAAAACGCTGTATTGAAGAATTGTATCGCTCCGCCGCCGAAAAAGTGATTATTCCGCTGCCGGACATTCTCGGCTTGGATAACCGCGGGCGCATCGCCCATGGCCGGGATTATGCCAAATCGTGGCGCTGGCGGTTGTCTTCGCTGGACGATATTTCGGAAGAAATCCGGCAGTGGCTGAAAAAGCTGGCATTCGCCTATGCCCGTATACCGTTTTCGCATGAACAGGGGAAAGAATATGGATGGAATTGGAAATAGAGGCATCATCGCCCGCATTCGTGCCCGTACGCCGCAGGGATATTGTACGGATGAAGATATCGTCGTCGCATCGGCATCGGGAAGCCGCTTTACCGATGCGGACGGCAAAACATATCTGGATTTTACGTCGGGAATATTTACCAACAGCTTCGGCCATTGTTATCCGCCGTTTGTAGCCGCCGAAATCAGGGCTGCCGGGCTGATGGATAACGTTCACGGCCGGCGGACGGAGGCAGAATGCCATTTTTATGAAGAACTGGCACCGTTGCTGCCGTTGCCGGATTATAAGCTTATCCCGTATAATGACGGAGGTTATGCAGTAGACCGCGGCTTGAGCGACATTATTAATTATTTCGACAAGCAGCGTATTCCGATAGCGGCGTTTCGAGGCGGTTTTCACGGCAAGACGATGGGAACCAAGCTGACAATAAACGAAACCGCGCATGCGGCGCTGTTTGACAATTTTCAGGTGGACTATCCACATTGTTACCGCTGTCCGTGGCATAAAGAACGCCAAACCTGCGGTCTGCATTGTCTGGGCGAAGTTATTGCAAAACTGAAAGAACGCCGCGCCAAAGCCGTGATTTTTGAACCCGTGCAGGGAGCCGCCGTTGTTGTTCCGCCCCGGGAATTTATGACGGGATTTGCTGATTTTTGCCGGGAAAACGGAATAATTATGTTTGCCGACGAAGTTTTGACCGGCGGCGGGCGCACCGGGTATTTTCTCGCCAGTTACGGGCTGTGGGGAATATGCCCTGACATTGTATCCCTGACTAAAGGATTGGCAAACGGGCGTCCGCTTTCGGTTTTGTGTGAACGGGAATACATCACCGAAAACCCTTATGCCGTCCGCCCCGGCGAGAGGTCTTCGACTTTTGCCGCCCATCCCGTAAATCTTGCGGTTGCATCTGCCGTTCTGGAGGAATTGAAGAAAGGGGAAATTTTCGTTCGTGTCCGCCGCAGCGGCGTCATGCTTCGCGAAGAATTGGAACGCCTTGCTGCAATGTTTCCGTCCGTCGGCGATGTTCGTTCGGCAGGTCTGATGGGCGCCGTGGAATTTGTCAAAAGCCGTAGCGGAAAGGAACCGGACGCTGCTTTGGCGCGGGAAGTCTTTTTCCGGGCGCGGCAGAACGGGCTGGAGGCTATTTTGAGCGGGCACATTCTTCGTCTGGCTCCGCCGTTGAACGTTGCCGCCGCTGATTTGGAAGAGGGGATGGCGATTTTGCGCCGGAGTATTGAACAGGTTACAAAGAAAGGATAAAAGATGAACGGTCAGAATTTCTATTGTGCGCGTTTTTATGTTACTTATCGCTGCAATTCGCGCTGCAGCTATTGCAACGTCTGGCAGAATCCCGCCTTCAAAAACGTGCCCGAGCTGTCCGCGGAAGATGCCTGCCTCTTGGTGAAACAATGCCGGGAACACGGCGTCCGCTACATAGATTTTACCGGCGGCGAACCAACGCTGTATCCGCATTTGGCAGAAGTCATTGAATATGCCAAAAAGCTGGGCATAAAAACCGAGGTAACCTCAAACTGCATTGCCTCTGCCTCTAAACGCAAAATGCTTGAAGTGGCATTCGCCGCCGATAAGTTCAATACGTCGCTGGATACGCTCAATAGTGCTGCATACAGGCAGATACGCGGTATAGATGCCTGTGAAAATGTCAAAAAAACGGTTGCCGAAATTGCTTCCGTGCGGGCGCCGAAAATAATGACTGTCGTTACCGACGGCAATATAAATGAGCTTGACAATATGATATCTTATGCGCAGCGGCATCATGCCCTGATTTACCTGAGCCCGATGTTTCCCTATATGGACAAGGGCGGGACTTACCGTATTTCGGCATATATTTCCGATATAGTCAACCGGATTTTTGATGCGTACACGGTTGTTTTGCTGCATTTTATGGAATTTTTCCGAACTTCTTCTCCGTCGCAGCTGCCGCCTTGTTCGGCCAACCGCCATACGCTGACTTTTGCGCCCGACGGCAGCCTGGTGCTGCCGTGCTATCACGCCGTAAGCGAAAACGTCGCCTGGAACAAAGATTTGAACGCAGCTTTGGACAGTGCCGCTTTTCGCCGCAGTGCCCTTTCGTCCGGCACATTGGAAACCTGCCGCGGATGTTGTGTTATTCCGTATTTCGGCATCTCTTTTAATTATCAGCTGAACAAGTATTTTCTCCTGCAATCGTTTTCCGAAAAACTGTATCATTTGAAACGCGATTGTCTGAATCCTCTTTTGGATATTTTACATCCCGACCGGAAACATCTGCTGCAGGAATTGGAAACCATGCAGGAAGTCGTACGGTCGCTTGCCTGTCCGCCGGATATGGAAGCTTACCGCCGGAACGGCGCCTCGCTTTACCCTGTGGAAAAAACGCCGGAAGGTTTTGCCACTCCTCTTTATAAGCAGCCCCTGCCGCCGGAGGTATATGACAGGGAAAGCCGGGCCGCTGACTGTTGGCAGCTGACGCTCGTTCCGCATCATTATTTTGACAAGGTTTGTAACGGGATTTTCCGTCCCATTGCGTCTGCGCTTTCGGAATCCGGTGCGGAAGCAAATTCGCCAGCTGTCGGGCTTCTGCGGGACAGTATGGAGTTTGCCGTCCGCTGGTGGCGTTTTTATACTGCAACGTATTTTCGCCTTTCCCGGCCTTATGACACGACTTTGGACTCAGCCTGGCTGTCCGTCTTTTTGAGGCGGATGGAAACTTTGGAATATCCGGATGCAGCGCGTATTGCCGCTGAGGGCAAAGGGTATCTTCCTGCTGCAGACGAAAAAGCAAAAGTAGCCTGATGCCATACCGTAAAATATAATTAACTGAAATTCCGGATATAATTAACTAACCGGATTTGTAGTTCCGGCGCACTGTCAAAATAAAAAATGAATCCCGCAGTTTCTTTAATTTCGCAAAACACCGCAGATACAAAAAACGGAAGCATAAGCTTCCGTTTTCGCTATTGGTTGCGGGGGAAGGATTTGAACCAACGACCTTCAGGTTATGAGCCTGACGAGCTACCGGGCTGCTCTACCCCGCGATATATGAACGCTGCCTGAACAACAAACAGACATATAACCCTAAAAAAAATAGTTGTCAATAATAATTTTTAATATTTTGCAATTTTTTTGCCCGATGGTATAACGAAAGCATAAATTTGCCAAACCTTGATAAGGAAAATGACTATGCAGGAAACCGTATCCGCGGAAGAAAAGGATATTACCCGCAATCCCGACCGCAAACTGGGCATCGTTGCCGGCGGCGGCGAGTTGCCCAAGCGGCTGATAGACTGGTGCCGTGCGCACAATCGCCCGTATTATGCTCTGGCTATTCATGCCAATGCCGATGAAAAGATTTTTACTAAAGACGTGGCGCACGAATGGATACGGATAGGGCAGGCCGGCACCGGATTTAAACGCTTTAAGGAAGAGGGCGTTAAGGAAATCGTTCTGATAGGAACCATTAAACGGCCGACGTTTTCCGAACTGGTGCCGGATTTGCGCACCGCGGCGTTTTTTGCCAAACTTGGCGCCAAAGCTTTGGGCGATGACGGTATTCTCCGTGCCTTGGTAAAAGAAATCGAGGCCGACGGGATGAAAGTCGTCGGCATTCAGGAAGTTGTTCCGGATTTGCTGGCGCACGAAGGCGTGCTGACCAAAAAGAAGCCTGATAAAGCCGATGAAGAAGATATTCGCCGCGGCGTAGAAGTAGCTTCCGCTTTGGGCAAGCTTGATGTCGGCCAGTCGGTTATTGTCCAGCAGGGGCTGGTTTTAGGCGCTGAGGGAATAGAGGGAACCGACAGGCTGATTAAAAGGTGCGCCGATTATGTGCGCAAAGGAAAGGCCCCGATACTTGTAAAACTGCGCAAGCCTCAGCAGGATATGCGCATCGACCTGCCAACCATCGGCACGCGCACGGTGGAAAACGCGCATAAAAGCGGCCTGAAAGGGATAGCCGTCCACGCCGGTAACACCCTGATAGTCAATGAGCCGGAAGTGATAAGGCTGGCAAACGAGTATGGCCTGTTCATCAAAGGCATAATTCCGTCGGAGTATGAAGCATGAAAATATATCTGATAGCCGGGGAACCGTCGGGAGATATGCTCGGCGCCCGTTTAATGCACGCGTTGAAAGAACTTGCGCCGGAGGCGGAATTTGCCGGCGTCGGCGGCGAAAATATGAAAGAGGAGGGGCTTAAATCCCTGTTTGACATCAGCGACCTGGCGGTTATGGGGCTGGCGGAGGTTATTCCGAGCATTCCGAAAGTCCTGCGCCGCATTCGCGAAACCGTCGCCGACATCGCCGCCCAAAAGCCGGACATTGTCGTTACCATAGACAGCTGGAGCTTTTCCTCCCGCGTGCATAAAGCCCTGCGCCGCCAAAAGATTAAAGTGCCGCAGATGCATTATGTCGCGCCGCAGGTCTGGGCGTGGAAAAAGGGACGGGCCAAAACGATGTATAAGTATGTAGACCGCCTGCTGACACTGTTTCCGAACGAACCGGCATATTTTATCCCCCATCACCTGCCGTCGGATTTTGTCGGGCATCCGGTAATCGAAAATACGGTGCCGGAAACGGCGGCGGAAGAATTTTGCCGCAAGTCGGGTATTTCACCTGATAAGCGGATTGTCCTGATTTTGCCCGGTTCGCGCCATAACGAGGTCAGCCGTCTGTTGCCGGTGTTCCTGGAAGCCGCCGCGCTGCTGCGGCAAAAATACGCCGACTTGCAGTTTGTCCTGCCCACAGTCAAGACCGTAGAGCAGCAGGTGCGCCGTATGGTGGCGGAAAACGGCGCCGATGATGTGATGATTGTCGCCGGCAGAGAGGAACGCAACGGGGTAAGGGCAGCCGCCTCAGCGGCAATGGCGGCGTCTGGAACCGTGTCGCTGGAACTGGCGATAATGAAAATCCCGCATATCATCGCTTATAAGGTTGCGCCGCTGACGGCATGGCTGGCACGCCACCTGCTGAAAATCCGTTCCGTCAACCTGCCCAATATCCTGATGAATGATAGTACTGTGCCTGAGCTTCTGCAGGAAGCATGCACGCCTGAAAACGTGGCGGGCGAGGTGGCGAAATTTCTGGATACGGAAAATGCAGCCCCGCGTACCCAATTTCAAAATAAAATGGAAGAGCTGCGCTGCCTGATGGGCGCGGGCAAAATAAACCCGAGCCGCCGTGCTGCAGAAATCGTGCTGCGGGAGATAAATGGCGCCAACGCCTCATCTGCTGCCCTAGACGCTTCCACCACGCCAATTTCCGCCGCTTCGGACGCTTCCACCACGCCAATTTCCGCCGGTTCGGACACCTCCGCGGCACCGCATAAAATCCCTGAACCCGCCGCCCGCGTTGCTCCCGAAAGGCTGTCCGCCCCGGCACCTCGGACACCGGAGGCATAATCCGGTGAGGTGGTGGCTCCGCAAACAATGGCTGCGGTTGAAGCTGTATGCGGCCGAAAATTATCAAAACGAGGCGGAAAGCCTGATAATCTGGTATGCTGTAGCTTTTGCATCCGGCGCGGCGTTTTACTTTGCATTGCCGCTGGAACTGTCGGCCTGGGTGATTGTCGGCTATCTTGAAGCCGTGCTGCTGTTGTTGTGGCTGACGCGCCGCCGGGACGGGCAGTTCAAGCTCCTGACGTATGCCGCGGTATTTTTGCTCGGGCTGAGCATGGCCAAGGCCGATGCGATGTACCGTGCCCGCAATTTGGAACATGACTTGTCTGAAATCAGCTATTTGCGCGGCCGGGTTAAGGATATGGATTATAATTCCAACAATCGCCCGCGGCTGTTGTTGTCCGATGTCAATAATTTCGAGCGGGACTTGAAAGGCGATTTCCGCATCAGCCTGAATTTTTCCGAACCATGGCTGAAACCCGGCGTCTGCGTTGAGCTTGTCGCCAAGCTGCCGCAGGGATTTACGCCCAACCCGCTGAGCAACTATAAGTTTGACCGAGCTAACTTCTATAAAGGCTTGAGCGCTGTCGGCTATACTGTCGGCCCCGTATTTCAGGTAGAATGCCCCGCCGTGGCGGCAAACCCGGCAGCGGATACGATAACCCGTATTCGGACGTACATCAAGGAGCTGATTGACGCCAACACTCCCAAAGACGCCGGCGCCATCGCCAAAGCGCTGACCATCGGCGACCGCAGCACGATTTCCGAACAACTGAATAACGATTACCGCACCTCGGGTCTGGCGCATTTCCTTTCTATTTCCGGAATGCACATGAGCATTATTGCGCTCTTGGTCTTTTTCCTGATACGTGCAACCCTGTTTCCGTTGGGCGAAGGGCGGTACGATTTGCGCAAACCCGCCGCCGTCGTATCCGTTTTCTTTACGTTTGCGTATTTTCTTATTTCCGGGCAGAGTGTTTCCTGCATCCGCGCGTTTGTGATGACAACGCTGGTTTTGGTCGCCGTTTTGTTTAACCGCCGTGCCGTCTCGCTGCGCCTGTGGGCGTTTGCGGTGCTGGTCGTCGTCGCCATAACGCCCGAAGCGGTTGTGTCGCCCGGGTTTCTGATGTCTTTTGCCGCCGTGCTCGGCCTGGTTGCTTTTTATGAAAAGAACGCCGCCCGGCTGCACCGCTGGCTGGACAGCCGCAGCCTGTTCGGAAAGTTCGTTGCCTATATGGCCGGGCTTTTGGTGTCGGATTTGGTTGCCAGCCTGATGACGCTGCCGTACGGCGTCTATTATTTCAGCCAGATTTCGGTCTATACCAGCCTCGGCAACCTGCTGGCGGGGCCGGTCATCGGTTTTTGGGTTATGCCTGCGCTGTTGTTGTTTCTGATAAGCCTGCCGTTCGGGCTTGGCGCTTATGCTGTCAGGCCGTTTGCCGCCGGCATCGATGTAATCAACCAAATCACCGCATGGGTAGCGGCGCTGCCCGGCGCCAAGGCGGGCGAGGGCGTCGGAACCCTGCCGGACTGGGGCATACTGTTGCTGACGTTCGGCTTGCTCTGGCTCTGTATCTGGCAGGCAAAATGGCGTTTCTGGGGGATTGCCGGGATAGTCGCCGGCGTTGTCAGCATCTGTTTCAGCCCGCGCCCGGATTTTGTCTTCGACGCCAAAGGCACGACGTATGCCTACAGAAACCCTGCCGGAAAACTGGTCGCCTCCCGTTATCATAAAAACAAATTTTTGGAAAAAATGTGGACCGGCACCAAAACCAAAGGCAAATACGCCGTTCCCGCCGGCGACCCGGTTGTCTGCAATAAACAAAGCTGCATCTATAAAGGGCGGATAGAGTTTTCTTTGGGACAGGTAAAGCTGGACGGGCGGGAAATACCGCTGCGCGACGGCGGCTTTGTCAACCTGACGACCGGCGTCTGTTATTACCGCCCCGAAACCGGCCGGCTCTGGAACCGAACCGCTTTGGAACCGGGCAGCTCAGAGCCAAACAACTCTGGAACCGCAGCTGATTAGTGCCCGACCTCGTTTATGATTTTCCGGAATTTCTCCGCTCTCAGCTCCGCTGTAAAATGCCGCAATCCGGCATAGAAAAAAGCTCTGCTCCGTTATGGAACAAAGCCTCTTTTTCTGTCATGATTGCTTTTGCCTGTTGGTGAGCTGCGGTTTAGGGCTGTCCGTTCCACACAAGGTCGTAAACCAACAGGTCTTCGGCCGAACCCTTCAATTTTAGCAGGTCATGCGATTTCTTTTCCAGCTGTACCTGGCTGATATACTGGCGCAGGGCGCAGTGATCTTCCGTTTTAATAAGCATACATTCAACTTCCGCCCATTTAATCGGTGCGCGATAATTCCCGGTTTTCTCTGCATAACGTTCCCTCAGCATATAACTGACAACCTCCGCCGTAATGCTGCGGCCAAACTGAAAAACAGCTTCACAAAGCGCACTGTCGGCATATAAACCATGTCTTGCAATATAAAACCGGACTTCATTCAAATTTCCCCGCTTCAGAAAAGCTTCAAAAGGTTCAATTTCCAACCAGTGATGGGCAATATAGCTCATAATTTCTTCATGGTTGCCACGGCTGATAAGAGCTAGTTCTTCGTCAATACTCAGACATTTGCAACCTTTAACGTAGCTTACAATGGCTGTATGCTTGCCATCTTTGATTAATGTAAGAAAATCCATAGCATAAAAATTTTAATAACACAAAAAAATGAACATAATTCTATAATATCTCTCGTGTTCATACCATACAATATTTTTTTGTCAATATGTTTCTATAGCCTTAGCCTTTTATCCGCGGTTCGTTTTATCCCACTCGTGATTTTTTTTGTTAAAGACTACTTTTTAATGTTATATATAATTTCTTGGAATTTCTCCGCAGCCTGTTCTGCCGTAAAATGCCTCAGCGTGATTTCTCTTGCCCGTGCCGCCTTTTCCCGCCGTTCCGGCTCGTGAGCCGGGTCAAGGTAATAGCGTACCAGCCGCGCCAGCTCATCGCCGTTTTTGTACATTGGCACGCTGTCGCCGTATATCGCTTCAATCTCGGGCATATAGTCGGAGATGACCAGCGTTCCGCAGGCTGTCGCATCAAAAATCCGGTTGCTGATAAAACCGAATCTTTTCATTCCCTCGCGCGTATCGTTGAGGACGATTTTGGCTGAGCTGTAATATTTGCGTAAAATCCGGTTGTCGGCATAGTTTGCTTTTGCCGTTCCAATCGGCCATTTCGGACCGTAAACGTCGACCGCGATGCCGCGCTGTTGCAGAAAAGGCACCGCCGTGCGGTAAAACGTGTTTGCCCCGACAAATAAAACATCACTTTTCAGGCTTTCTTCAAAATCAGGATAAAACCGTGCCGTATCGGTAAATTGCGGAATATAATGCGCCGGAATGCCTTTTGCCCGCAGCTGCTCTGCCAGTTTCTGCGACGCCGTTGCCAAAGCGTCTGTCTGGCGGGCACTCTCGGCAACAGTCTCCAGATATGCCTCGTCCGTGGGAAGAAGCTCCCGCCGCCCGTCTTCGCCAAACTGGGCATAGGCAAGATAAATGATGTTTGTTCTGGCGCTGAGGTCGTCCGCAAACGGCGGCAGAAATCCGCGCAGGAGAATGTTCGTTTCCGCCGGATATTTGTACAGGGAATTATAGAACGTCAGGTCAACCTTTGCGCCGCCCCGCGTCAGCCCCTCCGCCAAATCGGAAGCCAGCGCATAGTCTCCGGCGGTATAATGCCCGATTGCTGTCGGAATGTCTATATTGATACTGCTTTTCTCCGATGGCAGAAAAATGCTGCCGGGGCGTTTATACTGGTCAGGCTGCATCGCCAGAGCCTGCCGGACGCGCTTTCCGGCGCTTTCTGCCGAATATTCCCGACGTGCCAGCTGCGCTGCTTTTGCCGCGCGTTTTTGAACCGGCAGCCTGATGTCTTGTTTCTTCTCTGCCTGTTCAACTTCTGCTGCCATCTTTTCCGCGCCTGACTTGTCAGTGTAAAAGCTTACTCTGTCGTTAAACAGATTGACGGTATCTTCTTTGGGCCATATCCATGGCATAATTAACGGAATTTCCCTCCCGGCTGCGGCTAAAAACAGCGGATGTATGTCGAGTGTCTGCGTACCGAGAGCAGTCTTTTCCGCAAAAATCGCCTTTTGCTGTGGCATTTCCCTCATCATCTGCGCCGCCTGTTCCGGTTTGTCAAGCTCATAGCGGCGATAGGGCAGGGCTTTTTCTCGCAAAATATCTTCAATAAAAGGCGGATTGCCAACGATGGCAAAAAACATTCCGCCTCCGCGGTGTTTTTCTGCAATATGGCTTTTCTGCAGCATCTCAGATGCGGCTCCGTTATATTCGGCATCAGCCTCGTTATATTCAGAAGTATCCTCTTTATATTCGGCATCAGCCTTGCTATATCCGGAAACGGCCGCCTTTTCATCAGGCAGGTAAAATAGCGGCATATATGCCGCCTGAATTCCCGCATTTTGCAGATACGTCCGCAACAGAGGCGTTGATGCCCAAACGGCATAATATTTTTCCAGCCCGCCGGTCATTATGCCCTGTCTTGATCCAAGCCATAGAATGGCGCAACGCTTGACATCGTCGCTGATATCCGGGGCTTCGCTGTCCGAAAACCAGTTTCCGGCATATATGCGGATATTTTTGCAACTCGCCGCCGCACCGGTCGCTGTATGCGCGGCTTCATTTGTCCGTCCGTTTGCCGTATCATTGGCCGCTTCCGCCAATATATCAGCATAAGGCTTTAAAAAAGGCGGAATATTTTCTGCTGTTTGAAAATACGCTTTTTCAACCTTTGGCGCGGTTTTTCCGGCAATCAGCAACAATCTCCCGGAAAACAATGCCGCTCCCATCAGAACGGTCAAACCTCCCGCAGCCAATAAAACCTTGCGTGCCGCTCGTTTCATCTTCTTCCCGCAGCCCTTCATGCCAGAGGTTATTTTCCGGCTGCCGCCGCGCCGGAGGATACTTTTGCCGCATCGGAAACCGCTTTGACGGCTTTGTCAACCTGTTCCATAATCTCTTTTTCGGAAACTCTCTGCCCGCTGAGCGTTTTTAAAACGCCGAGCATCTGCCCCTGTGCCGCTTTTATCTGTTCGGGCGTTAATTTGGCGTCTTGCCCTTCAATAAGAACCTTGTCCATAATCAAATCAATCGCCGCCTTCTGTTGTGCCTGCTGAGACCAGTCTTCAAGCTTGGCGCCGGTAATTGCCAGCCATACGGCCAGCAGCGTCAGTGCCAGAAAACGGAATTTCCTGACAATCGGCAGATTGTCTTCGCCATAAATTTCGTCATTGTCATTCGGCGCGCCGTAAAAACCGTCGTTGAGGTCGGTTTCCCGCGACAACAGACGGATAAGCAAAACTGCCCAGCACAATACCAGTACCGCCGCGCCGGCAAGGCCGATAAAAAATCCGCTGGCGGCAAGCACGGCTCCGGGAATGAGATACAAGGCCGCATTTTTGTTAATGTCATGCAGGCGCCTTGCCGTAACCGCCACTGTCGGCAGCAGCGTCGCCAAGGCGAAGTAATACGGCAGAAGCGGCATCTCCGCATATTCGCCGACAAAATAAAGCGGTATCCACATAATTCCTGCCGCTGCGGCGTATCCCCAAAACTCCAGGCGCGATGCCCTTCCGCGAAACAGCAGGTATTTTTCGGTAATGCCGCGGATATAATAGTCAAATGCGTCGCCCCATGCTGCCCGCATGTTTTCTTTTTTTATTTTCGGCCGCTGCGGCTTTTGCGGGGCAGGGGATTTTTCCGCGTTGTCTCCGTCTTTTTTTTCGGGATCTTCCACCAGAATGTCTTTGTCTTTAACCAGCATTGTCTTCTCCCTCGCTTAAATTGTCCGTTTCGGCTTTATCATTAGTCGTATCCGCTTTTCTTTCTTTCATGCCGTTGGTATCGGCCGCCGCAAATCTGCCGGAAGCGTCTCGGCGCGGCAAGGCTTTTTCCGGTTCGTCCTTTGCCGTTCGGCTGTCCCGCCGTGTCTGCGGAAAGCAGTAAAAGAAGTCGTACATCTTAAAATACAAGATGCTGATGAAAACCAAAATCGCCGCTCGCACCAGCGATGCCAGAAAGACATTGACAAAGCTCAGAGCCAGCATGGAAAGCCACAATAGCAGGAACGTTCCCGCCACCACGGCCGCAATCCGCGGCAAATCGCCTTTCGTTTTGCTGTAAGCCGCAACAAGCGAGCGCTTTTTGCCCGTTATCTCTGAAACGAAAGCAAACGACGGAACGATAAAAAAGGCGATAAACAGGAAAAATATAAAAATTCTTTTCGCCAGCAGCCAGGGCAGGCTCTCCAAAACTGCCGAAACCGCTGCCGGTCCGTGAACGGGAAACAGCCGGCCGATGATGTGGATGCCGACGTTAATCGCCAACGACGAAACAAAAATCGACAGCACAAACAGAACAATCGCCAGCAAAAAGCGCAGCCCTGCCGCCGTAAAGACTTCCCTGTCCCATAAAATCCGCTGTTTATAGTAGCACCCCGCGGCGAAATAAAAGAACAGGTAGTTATACGCCAGCGAAACGCCCCAGAAAGACGAAGAGCCGAATATCATCGGCAGCAGGCTGCCCAAAAAGTAAAAAATCGTCAAAAAGGCAAAGGCGAACAAATGGCTCGCAACATAACGGTACGCATTTCTGTAAACTTTTTTAATCGACAGTTTTTCCTGCATTTTCAACCTGCTCTTTATGTTTTTTTAAGCGTTATATCCCAAAACTCCTGTAATAATATGAAAAACCGCATTTTTATTTCAGTGGCGGGCTCTGCCTTTATTTCGGCTGCGGACTCTGCCTTTATTCTGCCGCAGGCTCGCTTTTATTTCGGGAGCGGCTCTGCTTCAGTCTGACTGCCAGCTCCGCCTTTATAACGGAGCTGGTCCGCTTCCTTTTATTTGCTGCGTTTGTTCATATATTCCGTCAGCCAGTGGATATTATACTGCCCGTCGATAAATTCGTTTTGCGAAATTATCTCCTGATGCAGCGGAATAGTTGTTTTGACGCCCATGATGATAAACTCTTCCAGCGCGCGGCGCAGGCGCATCAGAGCCGCATTGCGCGTTTTGGCGTGGACGATGAGTTTGGCAATCATGCTGTCATAGTACGGCGGAATCGAATACCCGGAATAAATTTCCGAATCGACGCGGATTCCCAGACCGCCCGGCGCGTGCCATTCGGTAATTTTGCCGGGGCAGGGCGCAAACGTTTCCGGATCTTCCGCATTGATACGGCATTCAATCGCATGCCCGCGGAATTGAATATCGTCTTGCGTATAGCCGAGTGCAGCGCCCGAAGCGATGCGAATTTGCTCTTTGACGATGTCGATGCCGGAAACGGCTTCGGTAATCGGGTGTTCAACCTGCAGGCGGGTATTCATTTCCAGAAAATAGAATTTTCCGTCTTCAAACATAAATTCAAGCGTGCCTGCATTTTGGTAGCCGATTTTCTTAATCGCGTTGCAGACAATATCGCCGATTTCCTTGCGTTGCGACTGGTTCAGTGCCGGCGATGGGCATTCTTCGATAACTTTCTGGTGGTTGCGCTGAATCGAACAGTCGCGCTCGCCCAAATGCACTACGTTGCCGTACTTGTCCGCCAGTACCTGCATCTCGATATGCCGCGGATGCTGCAGGTATTTTTCCATATAAACTACGTCGGACGGGAACGCCGCTTTGGCTTCGGCGCGTGCCATCGTATAGGCTTCGGCGATTTCGTCGTCGTTAAAGGCCGTTTTCATGCCTTTGCCGCCGCCGCCGTCTTTGGCTTTGATGATGACCGGATAACCGATTTTATTCGCCCATTCCTTGGCATGTTCAATGCTTTCCAGCGCAGGAGACCCCGGCGTAACCGGCAGCCCGGCCTCAATGGCCGCTTTGCGCGCGGTGATTTTGTCGCCCAAAAGGCGCATCTGTTCGGCAGTCGGCCCGATAAAGGTTATGCCGTGTTTTTCGACCATCTCGGCGAAGTCGGCGTTTTCGGACAAGAACCCGTATCCCGGGTGGATGGCGTCCGCGCCGGTAATCAGCGCCGCGGAAATAATACGAGTCGGACGAACGTGCCGGGCCGATGCAGACGGCTTCGTCAGCCAGACGGACATGCATCGCGTTGGCGTCGGCTTCGGAATGCACGGCAACTGTCCTGATGCCCATTTCCCTGCAGGCTCTGTGGATTCTCAAAGCGATTTCGCCGCGGTTGGCAATTAAAACTTTTTCAAACATCAGATTGTTTCCTATTATTGTTGTTCCGAAATCTTACTCAATGACAACCAGAGGCTCGCCGTATTCGACCGGATCACCGGTTTCAACCAGAATTTTGACAACTTTGCCGCCTTTGTGCGCCTTAACCGGGTTAAAGGTTTTCATCGCTTCGACCAGGCAGACCGTATCGCCTTCGGCAACCGTATCGCCGGGCTTGACATAGTTTGGAGATTTCGGGTCGGCCGACAGGTAAACCACGCCGACCATTGGCGATTTGACGGCATTCGGGCTGTTAGTGTAATCGGTATCGCCCGCATCGGCGGAGTCCGCCGCAGCAGCCTGAACCGGCGCCGGAGCGGCGGCAGGGGCGGCAATCGGAGCCTGAACCGGGGCATACGCGCCGGCAACGGCAACGCCGGCCGGATTTCTGACCAGGGAGATTCGGCACCCTTCGTCTTCGTATTCAAGTTCGGTCAGGTTCGTTTTATCCAAGATTTCAGCCAGTCTGCTTATTATTTTTGTATCCAAGGGATTAGACATAGTTATCCTCTCAATTAAAAATTAAATCTGCCCCATCTTTACCGCACTTGAGAAAAATTACAAGCATTTTCTTAAAAAAACTCCCAGACTATGCACATAAAGGCATTTTGCGGATATTTTTGCGCAACGGTGCACGTAGCGGCAAACGGCGCAAATTTGGAAAGAACGGGCAGAGGCCGGCTCCCGGCGCATTATGCAGGAAAAAACGCCGCAACCGTGATTATGAACGGCCGTTATTATGTTCCTGTTGCTGCTTTATTGTAAATTATGTATGGCAAAACAAATAGATATTAAAAATATTGCGAAATTGTGCAAAAAAGTAAAAAAAATGCTTGCCATCTGCAAAAAAGTTATATATAAACCATATCCGTGGCCGGCCAGATAGCTCAGTTGGTAGAGCAGAGGACTGAAAATCCTCGTGTCGGGGGTTCGATCCCCTCTCTGGCCACCATCTGAAACCCCGGTCTTCCGGGGATTTTTTTTGCAATATTCCCCACAGTTTCAAACTTTTTTTTACCTGTGCCAGCAGCCCGGCTAGAGGATGTTTTGGCTTTTGTGCTTTTCAACGCCCGTCTGCGGCCCGAATTTTTCGCCTTTGGGACTTGACAAAAATGTGTTTATCATCTACATTCGGTTTCGTCTAAATAATTTTATGTCAAATTTATAAATTAATTAAGTATTATGGTGAATATCTCAGAAGAAGAGTTGCGCCGGTTCGTCAAGGCCAACGCCCACCGCAGTGAAACGATTATCCGTGGAAAAAACTTCAAAGTTTTTAAAAATTACCGTCTGCACGGAGAAGTCGTAAACGTCATTTCGTTTCATGACCGGCATTTTGCCGTAGAGGAAATAACGTGCAAAAAAATGCGTTATATAGAAATGAACGACTATCTGTTGTCGGTTCCAAGCCTTTCGGGCATGGAAAATCATTTGTTTTTCCCCGGTGGAGCCTGCTACAATACGCAGGACGGTACCCGCATTTATATGGGAACAACAATAGCCGATTCCAACTATGTCGGGCGTTTTGTCGTAATTGACGGACGCATATTGGCACTGTGCGACAAAAAGCACCCGCGCTTTTTTATTGTTGTCGCCGGGCAGCTGCGGGAAATCCCGTCGTTTACCGCCGAACAGATATTGCGCAATATGCCGCTGCTTCCCCGGCAGCAGGTTTCGCTGAATGCGTTCTGCGGGGCAGATTGGGAAAGCCACAACGGCATTCTCATTAATCCGGAAACGCTGGAAGTGCCGGGCAGCTTGCAGATTTATGCGTGGAAACGTGCCCGTTCCAACAAAAGCGTTATAAAGGCAAATCTTGATTTTGCCAAGCTGTTGTGCATCTTGACGCGTGATGAAAAAAAGGAAACGCCGGCCGTCAAATTTGTCAGTTCTGAACATTTTTAACCGTTCTGAACATTTTTAACCGTTCGGGAAGCAACTCTGTAAATAAAAAGCACCCTGTACAGGGTGCTTTTTTTGTTGCCGCCGGACATTTTCCTTAAAAAGCTTCCGTCCGTCTTAGGAGCCTGTCTGAAATAAGTGCCCGAATTTTTGCGGAGCCTCTTCTTTCATAATGCTTCTGATATGCCCGGGCAGGGCGGAAAGAACGCAGTCTTCCTGAAAGGTATGGCTTCTGCTGCCGAAACGATAGCCGTTTTTTGTGGCAAACGGCGGCAGAAGTTCTGCTTCAACGCAATAATCCCGGAGCGGGACGGCATCTGCCGCTTTGCCGAGGATTTTCCCAATTCCGAGTTCCTGTGCTTTTTCGGGGATTCGGTACAGGTCAAGCTCGTCCCAGAAACGTTCTAGTGTTTCTTTGCCGACCGGAAGCGGATCCTGGCAATCGGTAACGTCAATGAACGGTGCCGTTTTTTCGCATCTTAACCCGTCGGCAAAATAAGCCGTCGGATTGCTGCCGCCGTCAACCCAAAAACGGTATTCGTCCGCCATAAACAGAGCAGCCTTGTCTTCTGCAAACTCGGCTTTCCTGCGGTACAGCTGCATCAAGTCGCTCTCAAAGGCCACCCCGAAACGGTATGCTCCGACATAAAAAACCGTCGTTAGCTTCCCTTTGTGCTGAAATTCGGGCAAAGTCAGCTTGCAAAAATCGCTTCTGTCAAGGACTTCTTCCGGCGCAATCCCGTACAAAGCCAGCAGAGGAATCTGCTTTTTGACGATTTTTCCGCCTCTTTCGCGCAACAGGAACGACCATTCCGTATGGTAATCCAGAAAACGGTAGGATACGCCTTCGCGATACAGATTTTCGGGCAGAAAGTGTTCTTTTCCTTTCAAAACGAGTTTCAGCGTCTTATAACAGTAGCTGTAACCGCAGCCGGATGCAACTTCAGTCCCTGAAGTCAGATAAGAACGCCGCGGCTGGCTTTTGCCGTCTGCGGCATTTGCAACATACGGCAGGTCAATATAGCTGCCGTTGATTTGGACAATAAAATTTTCCATAACAATAAATATATTTAAGTAATACAATAAAACTTTTTGCAGATTAAAATGTTTTGTCTAAAATTGCAAGGAAAAATTTACAAAAAGGAACCGTTTCGGCCCGGCTTTTCCGGCTGCCGCGCGTCAAGGGCGATTTCTCCGGCCTCAGACATTCTCCCTCTGCCGCATCATCATAAACCTGGCCTTGTTTTTAAAGGCCGATATTTTGCGGGCTGACGGATTATTCTGTTTTTTATCAGCAACTGACTGATTTTTAGAGCTTTTGCCGGTGGTGTCTGTTTTGTTTTCAAAGGTCGTCGCCGGCGTTTTTCTGCCGCTCGTCGCGGGCAGGGGAGAGCCCGTCCCGGTTCGGTCAGCACTTGCCTTTGCCGTTCTCTCCGAATTTCCCTCAACAGCCTGAACGGCCGTTTCCGCGGTAAGCTGATAGGAGTTTATCTCTGCCGTTTGAGCGGTATTAGCCGCGGCAACCCGGGAGATTCCTGCTTCTGCCGCATGGTTTGCGCCTTCCGCAGACCGAGAGGCATTGGCCGCCGCAATTTGGATTGAATTTTCTGTCGTCGTCCGGCTGCGAAACGCAAGCAGGCTCGAAACCAGCGTATTCTTGTCCGTACCGGGCATGGAAATCCCTTTCAGGAAGGATAAAAATTCCCGCATCTTTATTTTCAGACTTCTTCGGCCGCCGTTGTATTCTGCCGCCATCACCGGATGCCCGTCAGGGGCAAAGAGGGCTTCGCGGCATACCTGTACGGACTGTGCCGCAGGGTGCCCGCCGGCCATACCGTACCGCGCCGTCGGACCGGCGGGTGTTTTTTTCGTTTCGCTGCCGCGCTCTGTCAGTCCTGTTCCTTTTTTAGCCGTGTCGCTACGCATTTTTTCCGCTGTGCCGTATGGTTGCCCGGGGACTGTGTTGCTTTTTTCCGCATCTCCGTATGGCTGTCTGAGGGTGATGCTGCGTCTTTCCGCCTCATATTTCACCTTTCCGTCAGCATAAAAACGTTCGATTCTGACCGTGCTCCCGGCCAAAGCCTTATGCTTCGCGTTTTCTGCCTGTGCCGAAACATTTTGCCCGTACTGCCCGGTTATGATGTCCTGCTTTTCCGAAAGTCTGTGCTGCCGGTCAAAAAGCAGCCCTGCCAGCAGCTGTTTGTCGCTGTATAAAAGGTAGGAACGCCCGACGGAAGAGGTCCTGGCGTCTGTTGTCGGAATCAGTCCGCTCACCGGTTTGCCGCCTTCCAGCGTGCATATCGGCTTTCTGGTGCCGTCTTCCCGGATGCAGTCCATGCCGGCAAGTTTTCCCGCTTTGTAAATGTAGCGTATATATTCGCCGCCGGCTGCCAGCACCGTTTCGCCGTCTGCCGCCCGGCCTTGGACATAAGTACAGCGCCCGATTTCCTTTTTATGGCGGTTATAAAAGACAAACACGCCGTCTTTGCGGCCGTTTTTCAGCTGTCCCGTTTCATAGCTGCCGTCATAATTCAGGGTCTTGATGTTGGCTTTCCCCGCTGCGTCGCTCGCGCCGATAACGTCCATTGCCCCGTGCGGATAAAGCTTGATTGTCCGCCCCGCGCCGTTCAGCTGCACCGCCGCATAAAACGGAACTTTCATAAACGGGTACGCCTTGTAGCCGCCGGCCATTTCGGCTATCTGATAAGGCTGTTTGCGCTCGTCATGCGGCCTTTGCCGGCGTTCTTCCGCCAGCCGGTTACCCGCAAAGTTCGGAATATCTATTTTCTGTCGCGAAAAACGTTTCAGCTGGCTTCTCTTGTTAACCCACGTTTCATAGTTCGGTGCCGTCAGGGATTGTCTGATGACCGTCGTGTCCTCCGCCGTTCCTTCGGGAAACGCCGCGCGGTTACGGACGTCTTTGACGTTGTAAAGCTTGGAAAAGTCAATGCCGCCGATAGTGTTCATCAGTTTGATGTCGCGCATAAAGTTCTTTTCATACGCCGGCGATTTGAATTCCTTTCGTCCGGATTTTTCCGTCATTGCGTTGTGCAGCGGGGCGTATGTCTGTGCCATATTGTTGTTCCAGTAGCCGGATACCGTCCTGGCAATAAATTCCATCTCAAAGTCAAAGTCTTTTTTGTCGGCGGAAAGGGGATTAATCAGGCCGTGCTCAACCGCCATGATATACATGCGGATTTTCGGGTCTTCAAGTTTGCGCAGCTCAAGGCGCTGTTCCGGTGTGGCATGGATATAGTCGTCGCGAAAAGTCAGCAGCTGTACCAGGCTTGCCGTAATCTCAAAATTATCGCGTCCGGTACGGTAATGCGTCGCCGACATCGGCTTTTCCAATACGTCGTTCATCATGCAGATGCGGTGCCACATTTCGTGCGCGACAATGTGGCGGCTTGCCATATAGCTCTGATATTCGTCGCTGTCCTGATCAAGATAGGCCAGCAGCTGAATGACGTTGACGTCAGCGACCAGGTCTCCGTTAGAAGTTTTTTCGGCCACGGAATCAACCACGAACTCGACGCTGATGTCCCGCTTGTCGGGGGCAATGCTTTCCAAAAACTGCTGCCGGTAGGTCTCGCTGTTTTCGATTTTCGCTTTGCCGCCGTTTTCGTCCTGAGCATACAGCTCCAGCGTGCTGCCGCCGAACATCGTCGTCATCGAAATCAGAAAGCCGTATTTCAAATTGTCAAAATTCACCGTTCAGACGCTCCAAACCGTCCGGACCCCCTTGTCCGGACATCTGTATATGGATAAAATAACATAAAAAACGCCGGCCGTCAATGTCTTTTCTGTCCGTGCCGGCGCTTTCTGTTCATTTAAATCGCCCGAAGAATAAAATGTTCAGCATTCTGGCTGCTTAAATTGCGCCAAAGAAAGAACGTTTGGCATTTTGTCCGTTTAAATCGCCCGTAAGATGAACTCGCTAAGCTTTTCGTTAAACAAACTCGGGTTGGAAACAGCTTCCCCTTCGGCGATTTTTGCCTGTTCCAATACCAGCTGTGCCGCATCGCGGACTTCGGCTTCCTTGTCTTTGTCGCCGACAAGTTCCGCCAGTTTGATTATCAGCGGATGATAGGGGTTGACAAGCAGAATCCTCGTGCTGTCAAAGGCTGTTTTCTGCTGATGGTTGCGCATCAGTCGTTCCAGATGAATGCTCATCTGGCCGTCCTCAACAGTCAATGATGCCGGGCTTTTTGTAAGTTTTTCGGTTGTTTCGACCTTGCCGACTTCGCCTTTGAACCATTCCGCCATCTTTTCGGTCAGCTCCTTAAGTCCTTTTTCGTCCGCTTTGGCGCTTTCACGTTTGATGTCAAGTTTCATGTCCGCCTGCGAAATATGTTTCAAATCCTTGCCTTTGTAAGAAAGCAGTGTCTGCGTCCAAAATTCGTCAATCGGGTCTGTCAGCAGCAAAACTTCGATATCTTTTTCGCGGAATGCTTCCAGCAGCGGGTTGCACGCCAGCGTCTTCGCATCGTCTCCGGTGATGTAGTAAATTGCCTTCTGGTCTTTGCCCATACGTTCGATATAGGCGTCAAGCGATGTCAGTTTGTTTTCGCTCTTGGTCGAATAAAAACGCGACAGTTCGGCCACTTCTTCGCGGTTTGTAAAGTCCTCATAAATTCCTTCCTTAAACGCAATACCGAATGCGTTCCAGAACTTTGCATAATCCTCCTCGTTCTCCGCGCGTTTTTTCAGCTCTTTGAACAGGCGGGAAACCGTTCCCTGGCGGATTTTTGCAATCAAAGCGCTCTGTTGCAGCATCTCGCGTGAAATGTTGAGCGGCAGGTCGGCACTGTCGATAACCCCGCGTACAAACCTGAGGTACATCGGCATCAGCCCCTCGACTTTATCGGAAATGAATACTTTGTTGACATACAGCTTGATGCCGCCGAGCCGGTCGGGCTGGAACAAATCGTACGGCGCCTTGGAAGGAACGAACAGCAGCCCGGTGTACTCAATGCTGCCTTCGGCCTTGAAATGCAGCGTCATCCACGGCTCGTCAAAATTTTTTGTAACGTGCTGATAAAAGTCCTTATACTGTTTCTCGGTAATTTCCGCCTTGTTGCGCGTCCACAGCGCCGAAGCCGTATTGACCGTTTCTTCGCCCGCGTCGCCGAGGTTCAGCACAATCGGGTAGTCGATATGCTCGGAGTAGGTATGGATGATGTTCCTGAGGTAAATCGTATCGGTGTAGTCTTTGGCGTCGTCCTTAAGAAACAGTTTGATGTCCGTACCGTTTCCGGCTTTTTCCGCTTCGGATATTTCAAAACCGTCCACGCCGTTGGAAACCCATTTGTAGGCTTTGTCGCTGTCCACGCGCCTGGTCGTGATTTCCACCTTTGCCGCCACCATAAACGCCGAATAAAAGCCGACGCCGAACTTGCCGATAAGGTCAACGGCTGAAGCATTGTCTTTGGTGTTTTGCAAAAATTCCGCCGTACCGGATTTGGCAATCGTGCCGATATGGTTAATCAGGTCGTCACGGTTCATGCCGATGCCGTTGTCGGAAATCGTCAGCGTATTGTGGTCTTTGTCCGGCGTAATCGTAATTTTGTACGCTTCGCCGGGCTTTTGTAAATCCGGGTTGGTCAGCGTCCAGTATTTCAGCTTGTCAAGCGCATCGGACGCGTTGGAAATCAGCTCGCGCAAAAAAATATATTTTTCGGAATAAAGCGAGTTGATGACAATATCCAGAAGTTTGTTCACTTCGGTTTTAAATTCGATTTTTTCAGCCATAATCAAAACACTCCCTGTCAAAATTGACTCATTGTCTTAACATTTTATCTTTTATATAGGACGTCCGTCCGCCTCCCGCAACCCCGAAACGAAAAAAACGCAAAAGAACCGGAGAAACACGCTCCGGCCCCGGAAAATATATTGTGCGCTGTTAACAGTGCCGCAGTTTACAGCCCCCAGTCGAATTCGGTATCGTTCCAGTCGTCAATATCCAGCCCGAGCCCTTGGTTTCCGCCGTCGGAAGCCTCTTTGCCACTGTCAGGGGATTTGGAGCGCCCGCCTTCGTTCTGGAGAAATCTGGCAATTTCTTTATAGCGGTATTTGTTGGCAATGTCCAAGGCTGTTTCCCCTTTGACGTTGCGGAAATTGACATCGGCACCGCGCCGCACCAGCAGCTCGACCGTAAAGCGATGTCCGTTCTTGGCGGCAATCATCAGCGGCGTCATGCCATCCAAATCCGGCATATTGACGTTGGCGCCCGCGTCAATCAGGGAACTGATAACGTCGGTATAGCCGCCCAGCGCGGCACGGTGCATGGCCGTTCCGCCCTGATAATAGCGTTTATCGACTTTCGCGCCGTTGTCAATCAGATATCCGACAAAGCCGGTCTTTCCCGCCGCCGCGGCAATCATCAGCGGCGTATATCCGTCAATATCCTGTTCATCAATATCGTAACCGAGCATGACCATGTCGGAAAAGGCCTTTGTATCTTCGCGGTTGATAACGTCATAAATCGTGTCTTCCGCTTGCGCCGCCTGGCAGAAACCCGCCGCCAAAAACAGTATTGCGGCGGCTGTCCGGAAATATTTTGCCGATAATCTGGTTTTCATCTCTTTCCCTCTCTTTTTTTCTCTGTAATTTTGTAATTGCGTTTTGCCGTTATTTTTTTCAATAGTCGTTATTTTTTCTTTAACAGCCGTTACTTTTTCTTTAATATATGTGCGGACACACCAGAATTTATAAAAGTTTTTTTGTTCCGTAAAGCAAAATCTGATTTTAATTCAACGGTTATCCGCAGGATTTATCGGATCAGGCTCGGATTTATCGAACCAGTCTCAGGTTTATCGAACCAGTCTCAGGTTTATCGAACCAGTTTCGGATTTATCAAATCACTTTCGGATTTATCGGAGCTGCCTCAGCACACACCGGCATATTTTTTGCTTTGCCGCCTGATTTTGTATTGACAAAACCAAAATTTTCGGCAACAATATTTTCCGCTTTATGCTAATAAAGAGATTTTGCAACAACAAAGAATTAATGAAATCGCAATGCCGGAAAAACTAAACATGTCGGCTCTGTATGCCGCTTCGCTTCCGCCGCGCCGCAAGCAGGACTTGCTGGCCGTGTACCGGGACTATATATCGCTCGTGCGCAATCTGGAACAGGTCGTCCGCCGCTACAAGCCGCTGAACCTCGCCAATTATCAGATAACCCGCCTGTATGAAGGGGAAGTTGTCGACAACCCGTGGGAAGTGGAGGAAATCACGCCTGAGGCTCGCCGTGCCTATACGGATTTCATCGCCAACAAGCCGGCCGAACACGGCGCGCATTACTGTTTTGTCAGCGTCAATTATACCTCGGCGCAGCTTCGGAGCGAAGAACCGGGGATTTTTTCCACGCCTGAAAACTTTGCCGTGCACAGTGCCGGCAATTCCCTTCCGGCGCGCATTGAACGCTATGTCGCCGCTTATGAAAAGGGCGAAACCCTTGAAGACGCCAGATTTGTCATTTCCGGCCGCTGGCTGATGAAATATAACCATGACGCAAAAGGCAGGAGCCTTGCCGACGCTTTTGCCGACGAATGGATAGAAAAGCGCTTTCAAAGTATGTTGGACGTACTGGCGCTGCTGCCGCCGGAAAAGAGCCGTTACAGCGAAAAAGATGTGGAAACGGCACAAACCGAGGCGCTTTCTTCGGCTCTGATTGCGCCGTTTGAAAACGTTCTCCTGAGTTCGCTTGCCGCCTTGTCGGAAGAAAGCAACGGCATAATGCGCGAACTGTTCGGACGCCGCGCCGGGCAAAACTACATGGCACAGGCGGAAAGCGAAGGGCTGTTGCCTTCCGCTGCCGCGTTTCAGGATTGCCTGAACATCCGCCACCTGATGCATCACCAGTGGGATACGCTGGACGGCATCGGCAAATTCAACGAGCGCGAAACGGTCAAAAACGTTTCCGTCCGCCGCCGTTATCTCGATTCTTACTGTCGCCTCTGCGACAGGCCGCTGCTTGAACGCCTCGACGCGTATGTCGGCACGGCAAAAAGTTTTGCGCCGCTCGTTTCAGCATTGAATCCGGATTTGCTGATTCGCGGTGAAAATGAAAGCAATTCCAAATTTGTCTCCCGCATCAAGGAGTACGCCCGTACCAACCCGGAAGCCGCCTTGCTTGTGGAAACAAATTATCCTTATGGGTCGGACAAAAAGGAAGCGCTGATAAAAAATGTTGCCAAGCTGTTTCCCGCCGCCGCCGTTATTGACCGCTCCGGTATGGATATTGACGGTTTTCTCGAACGCGTCGCCGGCTATCTGTATCGCAAAAATTACCTTGAGGTTTTTCAGCAGATTGAATACAAAATGAGCCAGTTCTGTCTGTTCAACGGCAAAAACGTCCAGCCGTCGGCAGCCTGGGCTTATTTTCGCGGCAAAAAGATGCTGAGCGCCGAGGAAGCGGAACGCTGGGCGGAATTTAAACAGCTCCGCAACGATTTGAGCCATAAATATCTGGACGCCGCGCTGTCTGCCCGTCTGGAAAAGCTCTGTGCCGGCTTTATGCAGGCCGCGATAATTCTTGAAGACCGCATAGACGCTGCCAGCCCGGTCGTCAGCTTACAGCAGGGCAATGTCTACCGTGCAGTTCATAAAGACGGAAGAATTGTCGATATAGACTATGCCGAACGCCGGATTTTGAGCGTTTCCCGTGTAACGGATACTTCAGCCGCAAACCGTTCCCCCGCGCCGGCCTCCGATAACGCCGCTCATCTCCGTCCGTCTGCTGCTGCGTCCTCCCGCCCGTCTGCTTCCAAAACTCCTTCCTCATCCCGTCGGCCGTATATTGAAGAATATCCCAACGGTATCAGCATTGCCGTCGCCGGAACCGATGTCGTGTCCTGTCGGCTGGCGAATGGTGTGCTGCTGCATCTGCAAAAGGGGAGGGTGGATGCACCCGACGGTTCAAAGCTTTATCTGAACGGCAGCGAACGTTGTTTCCTGACCCTCAAAGGCGGCGTCAAACTGATTACCGACCGACGTTTTCAGGTTTTGAACTACATTGTCAACGGCCGCTCGGTCAGCATCGCCAAAAATGAAACGATGAAGTTTCCGAACGGACACGGTATTTCGCTTGACAATCGCGGCTTTTTGAATTGCGAGGAATTTTCGGGAACCGGCGGTGCCGTCGTCAGGCTGTTCTACAAGACGGATGCCCGACAGCCCGCCGTGCGCTTTTCCGACGGAACCGGCATCAGCCTTTCTTTCGGCGGCATCAGGGTATTTCATGCCGGACGGGAGTTAACCTACAGCACGCGCAAGGCCTTTGCCGAAAGCTATGGCGGTCTGCCTCCCGCCCTGAACCGGAAAAAAGGCAGCGACGGGCGGTAACCGGATATCTCTCCGTATCCCCCATATTTTCTATATTCTGCCTTCCCAGAGGGCATCCGTATCAAACCGCTGCCGAATATCCTCCGTATCCGGTTTCCTGTTTTCTGTTTTTGTATCTTCTGCCGCCAAACTTCAACCAAAATAAATTTTCAAAACCGGTGCTGAAACTATTGACATCTGTGTCAGTATCTGCTACAAAAAACGCAAGAATGGCAGAAAATGCCCGCCGGAACGCTCTTTTTCCGGCAGTCGTGTAATTTGCCGTTCCCCAGCCGCCCTTTTCGGGGCGTTTTTTTATGTCCGCGGCTCAGAAGATGCCGCAAAGGCGGAATAATGCCTTAAAGGCTGAAACAATGCCGCAAAGGCAGAACACTCTTCCCTGCAGCGGACAGGATACCGGGAGCCGGATACAAATCCGGTTCCCTTTTCGTATGCATTTTTTTAGGTTATTTATTGAGGAGTAAAACACATGACTATACAAAACGATACCAGCAGGGCGGTTTACATTGCAGACGGCAAAACGTCGTCTTTCGTAGTTCCGTTCCGCTTTTTTGAGCGTCAGCTGAACGTGTATTTTGACGACAGCGCCGAACCTTTGGCCGCCGATGACTATGCCGCGTCTGCGTCGGAAACGGCGTCCGGCGGCGAAATTGTTTTTTCTTCCGCGCCAGCTGCCGGAACCAAAATTACCATCTTGCGCAACGTCGAACTGACCCAGCTGGTCAAGTTTATTGAGGGCGAAGACTTTCCCGCTGCCGATTATGAATATTCGCTCGACAAGATGATTATGGCGCTCCAGCAGATGAAAGAATATCTGAACCGCGCTCTGGTCGTGGCGCCGGGAACGGGAATGACCGTGGAAGAGGCCTACGAACTGCTGGTCAGCATCGGCAAGAACTTTGAACTTATAAAGGAAGTGCCGCAGCTGGCGGAAAAAGTCCGGGAAATTTATGAAAAAATGCTGGATTCTGTAACCGGCAGCGTAACCGAAAACGACGACCGTGTCGTAACTTCCGACGGCGTCTGGCGGTACATTGACGAAAACGGCAGCCATAAGTTCAGCAATCTGTCCGTATCCTGCAGCAGCATCGTTTCGGACAGTACATACGGCACATACCCGTATCGGGCCGATATCGCCGTTCCCGGCGCCAAACCGGAACATCTGCCGCTGGTCGTATTCGGGCTTGAAGATGCCGTCAGCGGTAATTTCGCCCCGCTGGCAGAGGCCAAAGAGGGCGCCGTCAGTATTTTTATGAAAGAAATTCCCTCTGCCGAAACCATAACCGTTCCGGCGCTGATACTGCAATAAAAGGGGAGGGGAAATGGAAAAGGTAAAGGAGATTATAGCCAATTACAGCCTGTGGGGATTTTTCCTCGGCCTGGCGACAATCATGATAAAGCCGTTTATTTCAATCCGCCAGACCCTGCGCGATATGCTGATAACGTTCCTGGTCAGTATGCTGTGCGGGCTGCTGGCGGAGTATATGGATATCCCGACGCCGGTTAAATACGGCATTTCCGGCGTTTGCGGCCTGTTTGCCGTCAGGATATACATGATTGCCGACAGCGTGCTGAAAACAGCACAGAACGACCCTTTTAACTTTATTAAAAATATAAAAGGCAGAAAATAAATGCTGCCGTCCTGACTTCGTTTCTTTTTTATAAAATAATTATTGACAAAACAAACCTGATACAATATAGTGTTTTTTGTCAAATTATAAAAAACATATCATTATGGAACTGAAAAATTTTTCACAGGAAGTAAATGAACAGTTGTTTGGAAAAGGCAGCCGTCAGGTGTCAATGGGCGAATTTATCGATATGAGCGTATCTGCCCATAAATCCCGCAGCGATGAGCAAAACGTTATCCGCGAAACCGCCGCCGGAAATAAAATCGTGATTAAGCCGCGCAGGGTGCGTTTCAACGGGATTGAGCTTTCACAAGAGCAGTTCCGCGCTCTGGTGGATATTCCGATTGAAGAATTGTCCCCGGTCGGCTTCCGTAATCTGCTCGGAGCAATGAGTATTTATGCGCCGGTCATGTTCAAAGACAAAAAGATTTTCAGCCGCACCGAAGAATTTGCCAAGTCGGAAATCGGCCGGCGCGCTCTGGAATATCAGCGTCAGCAGGAAAGGCAAACCGGCCACAACTGCTTTTAAGCGCAAACGCCGCCCACTCAAGGCTGCGGAATCCAAATCCTCAGTCTTCCTATTGAAGCAACATTATGTGCACAAGCCCCCTCTCCGGAGAGGGCTTTATTTTTTTACCGCAAACGCGCCGGCCGGAACAGATTATTTTTTTGATGATACAGAAACAATTTTAAAGAAAAACGAGAAAAAGAAAAAACTTAATGAATTATTGGATAGATATGGTAGCATTGAGAATATTGAGAAAAATACTATTGGAGTAGATGGATATGATTATATGTTTGCTGACACTGACAATTTGATTAACGAAGTTTTAGAAGAAAGAAGTTTGAGGCAAGTATCAAGACTAGCAAAACAAGAAGAAAAGTCTAGTGAATATGATAAAATTAGAAAAGAAGATGAGTTAGAAAATATTTCTAGATACATACCAAGTGAAGGTTTTAATGATGTTTATCATTCTAAATTAGATGAAGATGGACGCGTTATTTATCTTGGTACAGAACAGCATGAAGGAGGATATTCTGATAGAGAAAATGATTTAGGAAAAAAAACAAATTATAGTATAACCCAATTTTCTTTAGATGAATATAATAACTTATGGAATAGTTATCTTAAAAAAGGTAAAAATTTCCCCAAAGATGTAAGACAATTGAAACCTATACAGGCAAAGCAAATATTAGATGAAATGTATTTTCAGAGATATGGTATTGATAAGATTAAAAATCCCATAATTACTAGAAATGTTTTTGATGAAGAAATGAATCAAGGAACAAATGCAGGAAAAGATATTGCAGAATTGGTTAATAAGGTAAAAGGAACCAATTTTCCTTTAAACAAAGTGATAAATTGGCAGTAGCAATAAACAATCTATCGTCAGAAGAAAGTATAAAGGTTAATGATTTATCGACATTGAGACGTATGGAACGGTATTTTGAAAGCGTAGATAAAAAACCTGTCTTGAATATTAATAATTTACGAGGATGGTATAACAGAGCTCAAAGCTATCATAGTCAACCAAAAGTTTTTGAAAAACTTTATAAAGATAAAGTTGACTATTATAATCCTCATTACTTAACAAGCGGTAGAAAGGAAAATAAATGAAGTGGTTGGTTTTAGTTTGTTTTTTATTGTCATTTAATGCGAATGCCCAAGAAGGACGTTGTCCTGCTGATGAAAGTTTAGCTATTGATAAGCTGGAGCAAGAGTTGAACGATTGTGCCGTAGTTGATTATGGAAAAGGCGAATGGCAAACATCAGAAATGTTGAAAGCTTATGACCGCTCCATTGACTGTATGCAAAAAGTAGCCCACCATATATTTGATAAATACTATACGCATTATAATGCAAGCGTTAAGAAAAATTTTGATAATTATGTGAGTGCTGCGACGGATATAAGTTTTGATATCAACCAAAGAAGTGATATGGGGAGAAGCATTCGTTTAGCAGAAGTTTATGTTCTGGAAGCTGCCGGACGCACGCATTTTATGGTAAAAAATCTTGTTGGAGAGTATATCAAAGAAATACGCGATGAGTGTGATGAAGCACATGAATTTGACAACTAACCCCAACCATATAATTTAGAATCTCAATAAATAGCAGAACAGGGGATATAAAGAAAGCATAGAAACAAAAAAGGATGGATTTTTATCCATCCTTTTCATTGTTGGTAGCGAGGGGGAGATTCGAACTCTCGACACAAGGATTATGATTCCTCTGCTCTAACCAACTGAGCTACCCCGCCATCAGGTACGAGAGAGTATTTACAGACAATTTTTCCGAATGTCAATAAGAAAAATAAAAAAATGTGAAAAAAATATCGTTGCCCTTTTTTGTTGTAGTTTTTTCACTGCTCCCAAGTTATTATTTTTGCAATTTTTTAGCTGTTTTTGCATTCCTTTCTCCGCAGCAGTCATATATGCCTCGTTCATTGCTTTTCACGCCTGTATCTTACATTTTGCCCCGTTTCCGCGCCCGGCCGTTGCTTTCTTCCGCCTTACCGGCGCCTGCACCGCCGTGCCCTTTGGCAATGTTGTTAATCAGTTCCATAATCAACACCGTCTTGCGTCTCCCCCTGTTTCCGCACTCTTTCTTTGGAGGTTGATTTTTAAAATCAATGTTTTATGTTAATAAGCAGCACTTGCCGAAATTATGAGCTGCACGAAAGGGAAAAATATGCTGAAATACGTTTTATATGCCGTTCTGCTTTTGATTGTTGCCGGGGTCGTCGCCGGCGGTGTACATCTTTGGCGCGTTGCCAAACGAAATAAGGCCGAAATGTCGCGTTATGCCGAATCTCCGCGCGAACCTCTGCCGGATTTGGGCAAGGTTCTTGTCGTTTATTATTCGCTTTCCGGCAATACCCGGGACATTGCCGCCCGCATTCAAAAACAGGCTGCCGCCGACGTGCATGAAATAAAGCTGCAAACGCCTTTGTCGCCGGGGCTTGGCCTGTATTACACCGTATGGAAACAGCTCCGCGGCAAAACGCTGCCGCCAGTGGCCGAGCCGCTGCCTGATTTCTCCGGCTATGATTTGGTAATTGTCGGTGCTCCGGTTTGGATGTATACCGTAGCCACTCCGATGCAGAGTTTCCTGCAACAGGCAGATTTTTCCGGGCGTCCCGTGGCGGTCTTTACGACTCAGGGCAGCAACCCCGGCACCTTTTTTGCTGATTTTAAAAACGCCGCCCGCAATGCCGATATAGTTTCAACCATAGAGTTTAACAATCTGCCCGAAAAATACGACGCCGCCGTCGATAACAAAGTCGCCGTATGGCTGCGCAGTCTGCCGCCCCGCCGCAGATAAAAGCCGCTTTTTTATGCCTGACAGGCATTTGCCTCAGCTCGGCATTTTTTTCGCTCAAATTTCAGCTCCAGTCCTAAAACGCGCACGATTTTATGTCGTTTGTCCCTTGAATTTTTGATGGAAAAGATTTTCTGCCGAAAAGGAAGCATGGACATTTCTTTGCCTTTATGCCGTATCAAATCCGATAATTGGATAAGGCTTTTATTTTTATTCAGCATATCAGCCGGATAGCGATTCTTCATATCACTCCATAATTGGCTCAGGTACGATATTTCTGTCCGCCGTTGCTGTTCCGAAAGAATTTGAAAACGATATAAGCAGGACCTGCAAACAACAATATCTGCAGCAAAGCGTTCAATAAGCGAGAGTTGTTTATAAAAATCAGATGCTTCAAGCGCAGATTTCATTAAAAAAACTTGTTTTGTGCTAATCGGTGTGGATGCTGTTGCCCCCAAACGCAATTGACGATAAAAATAATAACTGCTGTCAATAATAGTACACAAAGGAGAAGCAGCAAAACAGCATAAATTAAATAAAGAATCCTCTCCGATTGATACCCCTACGGTAAAACTGCATAAATTTTCTTCAATAAATTGCTTCTTATACAATTTATTCCAAACAACAGCGGCGAATTCTTCTGTCAGAGCGCAAAAACCTTGTGGATTGCCGATATTGCCGTAAGGACGAGTAGGGCGTAATTCACCGCCATAAATACTTGTATGCCTGAAAATGACAATATCCGGCCGCCGGCCTTGCAGCTTCTGCAGTATATCCTCATACGCCGTTCTTTCCATCCAGTCATCGCCGTCCACAAAAGCGAGGTATTCCCCTCTGGCCAGGCGCATTCCCGCATTGCGCGCCGCCGAAACGCCGGCATTTTTCTGATGCACGGCGATAATTCTCTTATCTTTTGCCGCGTATTCGTCCAACAGGGCGCCGCTGCCGTCCGTGCTGCCGTCATCCACGCCGATGATTTCAATATTGCGCAGGGTCTGTCCGCACAGGCTGTCAAGACATTCGCTGAGATACGGTTCAACGTTGTATATCGGGACGATAACCGAAATTGCCGGCTCTCCGGCAAGATGTTCTGCTGTGTTCATCTGTAACCTCCTGATGAAAAAAATGGTTCGTTTTTTCTCACCAAAAAGCAGGGGATAATTTTGCCGCCGAAATAGCTATTTAGATAAAATGAAAGTATATGAATTAAAACGAACGTTTAATGTCAGCAGTTTTTTTTTGCAAACTTGCAAACCGTATATCGCAAAGTACGCACAACGCGGCGAAAAAACTTCCGTGTGCAGGATAAATCCATTTTCCATACCAAAACCATATAAATTTTAATGGAAATTTAAATCTAAATCGTTACATTGCCCGAAGATGTTCCGAAAATAATAGTCGTAACGCTCAGAAACAGCCATGAAAACGCTCCGAAAATAACAAAGGAAAACTGATGATACAGGATATGACCAAGGGCAATGCCCTCAAACTTATTTTGCTTTTTTCGCTGCCCATCCTGATAGGCAACGTCTTCCAGCAGCTCTACCAGCTTGCCGACATTTTCATCGTCGGCCGCCTTCTGGGCGAAAACGCGCTGGCAGCCGTCGGCGCGTCGGCTCCGATATATTTTACGTTTCTGATTATCGCATTCAGTTTTACCGGCGGGCTGACAGCCGTTACGGCGCAGCGGTTCGGGGCAGGGGATTATGACGGCGTGCGCCGCTCGGTAACCCATTCGTTTCGCGCCAGCCTGGTGCTGAGCATATTCCTGACGCTTGTTTTGATTGTGAGCCTGCGCCGCCTGATGCATATTCTAAACGTTCCGCCGGCAATCTATGACGATTCGTACAATTTCATCATGATTCTCGGGCTGGCAATGGTATTGATTGTCGCTTTCAACCTGCTTTCGGGTTTTATCCGTGCGCTCGGCGACAGCAAAACGCCGCTGTATTTCCTGATTTTTTCCTCGGTTTTAAACATCATTTTCAATCTGGTTCTGATAAAATTCTGCCGCCTCGGCGTTATCGGTTCGGCCGTCGGCACGGTGATTGCCATCAGCATTTCCGTTGTCTGCTGCATTATATACATCAAACGCAACTATCCGATTCTCCGGCTGAAGAAAGAAGACTGGGCATACAACCCCGCATTTATGCGCGAACACCTGAACATTGCCATTCCGATGTCGATACAGTTTTCGATTTTGGCGCTGAGCATTATGGTCATTCAGGCGGTCTGCAATTCTTTCGGCGAGAAGATAATCGTCGGTTTCACCATTGCTTTGCGCATCGAACAGCTGGCTACCCAGCCGCTGATGGCTATCGGGCTGGCTATGGCAACGTTTGCCGCCCAGAATTACGGTGCCGGCAAATTGTCGCGCATTCGTGAAGCGGTTAAGAAAGCCTGCCTGACATCGTTTGTCATCAGCCTGTTGATGAGCACCGTGATGTTCTTTTTCGGCACCCATATCATCGGCAGCTTTTTGGACAATCCGGATCCGTTCGTCGTTCAAATCGGCGCGTCTTATCTTGGCATCAGCATTATGTTCTATTTCTTCCTCGGCATGATTTTTATCTTCAAAAACACGCTGCAAAGCATGGGCAAACCGCTGTATCCGGTATTGTCGGGCTTTATCGAACTCGGTATCCGTTCGTTCGCCGCCGTCTGGCTCGCCTCCAAAATCGGCTATCAGGGAATTTACTATGCCTCGCCTTTGGCTTGGGTAGGCGGTTCGATAGTCGTTTTCGCCGGATATTATTTCAATGTTTATCTGCGCAAAGAGAGCGATATCAAAAAGGAATACCGCGACCTTTATAAACGGATGAAAGCCGCCTGAAAACGGTCTGCCCGCCGGCACCCCGGCGTTCGGGTTTCTGTTCCGTTTCCATAAAGGCGCAGCTGTCTGAACTCCGTAAAAATAAAGGCGCCGCTGCCTGCACCCCGTAAAAAAAGAGCGAACCCGAAAGTTTCGCTCTTAATTTTTTGTCTTGGCTCAGAAATCCAACAGTCCGTCCCGGCGCAGATTGATTATCGTCTGCGGCGAAACTTTCAGCCGGTTGACAGTTAGCAGCAGAAGCTCATGCCTGTCTTCCGCATCAATATCAGCGCGCTGAGCCAACAGCCTCAAGTCCTTGCCGGAAACAAATCCCCGGTTGGCCGACAGACAGCCGACTCTTACCAGATAGTCGCGGATAACTCCGGGCGACGCCTTGGCAAACAGGCAGTGCGTTCCCGCCGTACCGAGAGGAATGTGGTTGCGGCACATCCATTCAAACAGATAATCGGCCACATCCTGCGTTGCATTTTCATAAATGGTCAGGCGGAAAGGAACCCTCGGATGCGAAAGCTCAAGAAAACGCATGGTCTTCTCGCGCAAAAAACGGATAACATCAAGCCGTCCTGCCGCATATTTGAGAATTTCCCGTTCGTCGTCAGGACTGGGAGCAATGCGTATCCGCTCGCGTCCGGGCGTATAATAGCTGATAATCTGTGCGTCGGCCGCCTCTTTATCGGCAGAAACCAACGGCAGCAGCGCATTAAAGTACCCGTAATCGCACAGCGTATCCAAAATTTTCGGATTCGCCAGTTCTGCAATTTCACAGCGGCGGGAACGGACAAATGCCATACGTCCCGGCCAGTTCAAATTCTTAAAATAAGCGTCAAATTCCTCGCCGCTTACATTCCCTAAAATAATTCTGTCCATATGCGTAAAATTTAACAGCCTTATTATAAGCGGCTGTCGTTTCCGAAGTCAAGATGTTTTTGTCTATTATTGAAAAGCCGTCATGCCCGGCACACCACCCCAGCCGCCGACCGGCGGCACGCTTCATCAGTTCATGCTTTTCGAGTGTGCTGGATTACTCTGCGCTCCCCGATGTACCCGTTCCAAAGCACGGCTTCCGACCCCGCCTTTAAAAACACAGTTCCGGACTGCGCCTTTTTAAGTTTCTCTCTTAAAATAATCAGGATTTGAATTTTGCCGTTTCCGCCCGAGCCAGCGCGTCGCAGCGTTCGTTTTCCGGATGTCCGGCATGCCCTTTAACCCAGACCCAGCGGATTTCGTGCTGGTTGCGCAGCTCGTCCAGCCGCTGCCACAGCTCAACGTTCTTTAACGGAGATTTCTTGTTGGC
>OJNQ01000042.1_pt1 | contig 82364 bp, 82 predicted proteins | sample 1597621 | NCBI WGS metagenome assembly OJNQ01 (sample SAMEA2452137, study PRJEB22498) | human gut metagenome | reverse complement strand
TCATTTTTTATACAATAAAAATTATTTTATCGTTTTACTTGATTATTAATAGTTAACCTCCATCTTTCCGTTCATTTAGTATGTATCTTCACTAAATCGTATTATAATACTAGCAAAATCCTAAAATGTCAAGTATTTTACATAAAATCTATACTATGAAATGCAAAAGATATGCATTGAAAAATTAAAAATCAAATTATTCAGTATAATTTTAAAGAAAAATATGTGTTGCATTTGTGCAACATTCTTCATTTTTGTTGCACAATTTTAGCGGGATAAGGAAAATGCAACAAATGCTATTTCCGATTCCTTAACAAATGGGATCCCCATTTTTCTTTCTGTTGTGTTTACATAATATTTTCCGTATTCCTAATCATGAATTATTTACTACAAAGAAATTTTCCAATTCATGAGTGAAAAATTGACTTTTTTTGAGAGCATTCATACTATTTTTCTTTTTCTTCAATTTTAAATTGCTTGAAATAAATCGACACTTCAGTTTCATCTGCTGTACAAAAATTAATAAAATTATATCCCTTTTCATACCCTATTTCACATAATACTATTTCTTCAATGCCCTTTTCTTTTCCATATTTTTATAATATTTTTCCTCTGGAGAATATTCAATAGTATATTTTCTTATTTGAAAAAAAGTAAGTCTATAAAAAATATCATTATAAAAATTTAGATTTAATTCAATAAAGCTTTTTTCCTTTTCTTTTGCATTACAGAAAGCTATTTTCTCGATACTATAATCGTGAAATCTATCAGCAATATGATAATACTCATATAATTTTTGACCTATTTTGGATTTTATTCTTTTTAAATATAAATCATATAATTTATACTGACGTTGAATTGAATTTTCACGTTCTTCATTGTAAACATTTGGATAAATCACATCTGGTAAAAGATATTTCATTTTATCCTCCCTCTCTTAATAGAAAAAATATTTTTTAATAGAAAAGCAAATTAGGTTTATTTATCATGTTAAAATTTAAATAATCAATATTAATAGACCATCTTATTGATGGAATAACGAGTATAGCTTTTCCAACATATATTATAGCAAAGGATAGTTATTTCTACAACTATTCTCGCAATTGCTGTGATATTTCAAATTTATATTTTTTATTACTCAAACAAATAATTTATCCTTTTCAAACTAATTTAATAAAATAATTCATAATTATAATTATTAAGATTTTGTGTGTTCAAACCTTTTTTTTAAATGCTTAAAAACGAGCCTAAAATATAAATCTTTTTGTCACTTTTTTAAACACATTTGCTCAAAAATCTATAAAAACAAAAAAAAGCCCTGAAACCGAGTGATTTTAGAACTTTTTAAAAATCTTTTATCTAGCATAGCCTTTTCGTGCAAAAATCATAGCAAGGATAAACCTTTTGATAGAATCTGCGCACGACTTTCAAATCTTTCATACTCTACATAAAAAGTGCTTACCTCTATATTTATATATAAAAAGACTTTGCATTCTTCCATTGTTGGTAAGTTAGCGTCTCTTATTATTAATTATTTTCAACATAACAATATGATTAATTCTTAATAACAATCTTTCAATTTTCGCAATCAAAAATTACTTTTTCAAGTTCTTTTTTTCTTCATTAGAGACAGCTATTTTAAAATTAGCACATTGGATTATTCTTGTGGCTTCTTTTGTATCAACAAGATCTAATTGAATGGATTTACTTACGAGTTTAATGAATGCAACTATTATTTCTAATGCATTACTTCCATTATTCATAAGTAATTGTTCAAACATTTTCTTTGCAGTTAAAGAGTACATCTTTCCTCAAGTGGTTTTATATTAACTAAACCAAATAAACTACTTGTTATTTTTGATTAAACTAATCATTTTACCAAAATCTTTATGCGTAGGAATTGGATCAACAAGTGTTGCACCTGTACAATGCATTAATCGATTTAATGCTTTCCAAGCCCAATTTAACATTCCACTTAAATTATCTAATAAAGATGTTGTTTCAATTTCAATTGGATTTAATAAAAATTTTTTATCTGTATGTGCATATTCTTTATCTCTTAAAATTCTAAGACTTTTAATTTCTTCTTCATATTTTGCATATTCAATTTCTACATTTCTTTTAAATGTTTTAATGGATGGATAGCTAGACATTTGCTCTCCCATATTAAAAATTTTCATAATCCCAATTGCATCTTTTGATTCATCAAACACTTTAGCAGATAACATGATTAGTTTATAACGCATTGAATCAAAACACTCTACTAAAAATGATGGTGCATAATTTATCTCATCAAGATTAGTATCCATAAAACTTAAAAAATCGTTTAAATGATTATAACAATTTAAAGCTCGCTCTATAATATAAGCTAACATTGATATTTTCTTTTGATAATCATTCATTTTATCCCATTCATAAATTAAATTTTCTTCCATAAACCATCCCCCTTTGTAACCACAATTTATTTAAATCCTCGATGATGAGGTAATAGACGATTTCCAAGATATTTTTTATTTGGTTGTCACTTACTTTTATTTAAAGATATATTTCTTAAACATATTATATCATATTCATTATCTTTTTTTAATGATTTAATAAAAAATATTTATAATTAATTTATTTGTGAGTTCAAATCTTATTTTTTCAAAAAACAGTATAAAACGAGTCTTAAAATGGAAATCTTTTTATTATTTTTTTACTAAACAAATTTGTACAAAAACGCATAAAAAACAATAAAAAAAGTTCTAAAAATCTTATGTTTTAGAACTTTTTAAGACTTTTCTGTCTAACCGAGTCTTTTCGTACAAAAATCATGTCTTTTATTAACAAAAAGGATATTTTGTTTTTTTAAAAAAATAAATCCAAATCGTGTTTTTGGATTTATTTTATATATTTTCTTCAATAATCAATCCACTTACTATAATCGCAATTGATTCATTTAATTTTTATTCTTTTTAATAGTTCGAATCTTCCCAAATGCAAAAAATTAAAAAAATATCCTCTAAAGTATGAGATATTTTTGTCCTTTTTTTAAATTTTTAAATATATTAAAAAGCCCTAAATTACTTGCGTTTTTTAGGGTTTTAAAAGGAAAATATCCTTTTTGTTAGTATAACATGGTGCAATCGATGAGACTCGAACTCACACGTCCATTAGAACACTACCCCCTCAAAGTAGCGCGTCTACCTATTCCGCCACGATTGCATAAACAATTCCCCATTTAAGGAAATTGTTAATTAATTTCCGTAACATCATCTGGACAATAAGTGTTCACATCCTCATGAATATCACTATTAGCTATTTTTTCAATAGGCAATTTTATATATGTTACTTCGGCTTCTGCCAAAATATTTCCTTCCATATCATAAATTTTTGCATCACCAACAAAACCTCTTTTTGTATTTTTGATAATCTTGCCAACCGCTTTTAGTTTGACATCGTAGGGAACAATTTTTCTAAATTTAACATTTAAATCCATTGTTACACCCCATGTTGTTGGTTCTGTAATCCAAATAGCTCGACCAGCAACTTCATCTAACATTGCGGTAATCAATCCACCATGAGTGCGTCCAGGATAACTTTGATGCATTGCTTTATATTCAAAAATACTTACTAGACTACCATCTTCCATTTCATAAAATGGTGCTTTTAAACCAAAAGGATTATCCATCCCACAAATATAACACATTTTACTATTTGTTTGCTTTTTTAAAACCTTCATCTTTCAACCTCTATGTATTAATTTACAATTTTTTTCGTATGATAGTATATAGGAGGGATTTTATTTGAACAACAATTATGAAGAATTCAAAGAAGCTGTCAAATCCTTCTCCAACTGGTTAGATTCTATCCCACCTTATGAATATAGTTTAACTGGTGTTATCATAGCATATATTATAGCACCAAATCTAACAAATAGTGCTCAAAATGCTTTTGGAAATTGGTTAGAGTTAGTAGGACAAATTATTTTAACAATTTCTGCTCAAGCAAGTGCTACACCTGAGACAGGTCAATATAATCAACTACTTGCCGACGTTGAAAATCTTAAAGCAGAAATTGAAAGATTGAAAAATAGAAATTAAATATTTTTCCAATATGGTAAAGAAGCCTTTTTATGAATATTTTCATTATAATATTTTATTTCATTTTTATCATATACATCCATATCTAATAATAATACATCTAATTTATCACTTTTTATTTTTAATTTATTTATTACTTGTGATAATAAAACAATTCTTGATATTTCATAGCGGTAAAAAGGATAATTTTCCTCTAACATTTCTTTTGCAAATTCACCACTAAATCTTTCATCATTTAATAAATAAAAATATGCGTAAAAATAAACGATATGAGAACAAGTAAATTTTCCACTTTTATTAATGACTGATAAAATAATATTTTTAGCTTCATCTAACTCTATATCAGTACCAATACCACTGATTTTAGCGTAAGCATAATATCCATAAGCACAATCACAATCGGGTTCTATCACTTCTTTTATCATCTCATAGGCCTTTTTATAGTAATGAAAAGCCTGTTGAGTATTATTTGATAATTCTAAGCATCTTGCATATAAACTTAAAGTACAAGAATCATCACCATATTCATCTAAGCATTGTTCAATTATTTTTTTACCTTTTCTCAAATTTTGATGATAACCATTTTCTTGATAAATATATCTAATAGCAACCTTTCGTTTAGACCAAACTGAATCACCTTTAAGTGAATTCTTTTCATTTTTTTTAATAATTTTATTTATTTTTTTGGAATTTACGTAATTACAAATAGAATCATAATATTCAATTTCATCAATATATCCTAGTTCATAAGCATGATAATAATATTTGATAATTTCTTCATACGGTTTATTCATTCTTAAAGCTGCTTCCGCAAGATTAAAATAAATAATTCCTTCCGATTGTGTTTTAAGAATTTCTTTTAAAAATTGATAGTTATCTTCTTCCCTTTTTAACATTCGATTAATCTTTAAAATATCAATCATAATCCCATTGTTAGGAAATAATTCATAAGCTTCACGAAAACACTTTAATGTCATTTCTATTTTATTACTATCCATATCTAGTAATAAAGCCCCTTCCATATATTTCAACTTCCAAGATTTATGATTATTAAGATAAGGAATAATTAAATCTAAGGCTTTTTGATAGTCTTTAGCATCATCATATACTTTAACCTTTTCCATAATAATATCTTCTTCATTAGCTTCATTTTTCATAGTATCAATTATTTCTAAAGCCTTAGTATACTCTTTTTTAATAGTATAACCCTCAATTAATAAAGTTTTAACTGAATAATCGTGCGCTTCATATTGTAAACATATTTCAGCATTATTAATAGCCTCATCAACTAAAACACTATTCTCCGTTTTATAATAATTTTTCATTGCTAAACGAGCCTTTAAATAATATACAACCCCACTATGACCGAAACTACTTACAAGATGATTGATTTCCTGAGATGCCTCATCAAATTTTTCTAAAGAAATCAGAATGTCACATTTACAAATTATATAATCAATTTCTTCTTCTAACTCCTTATCTTTTAAACATTCATTAATCATTTTTAAAGCTTCTTCTAAATCACCAGCAGCTCCTCTTCTAGCATAAGATCTAGATAAAGCAAAGTAAATCTCATTAACAAATGGAGTATCATTAATAATAGCCAATTTTCCATATTTTATAACTTCATCTATCATATCTAATTCATCATAGACAAGTGTAAGAAAAGAGTATGAAATTTTGGCGTATTTTGTTTTTTTATTGATTAGTTCTTTTAAATCATTGATAGTATTTTCAAAGTGTTCTTTTAAGCGTGAAATATCAATCATTGCCCTACTATATCTAGCATCATTTTCTAATGCTTTATCATTAATAAGATTCGAAAAGGCTTCATACGCTTCTTTATATTTTTCCTCTTCAACTAATTGAAAAGCTTTTATTATGTCATTCATAATATCACCTAATATTTTTTCATTTCCATTTCATGATCTTTTTTCTTTAAATCTTCACGTTTATCATAAAGTTTCTTACCTTTTGCTAGAGCAATTTCAATTTTAGCAAGACCATTTTTTAAATAGATTTTAGTTGGAATAATAGTATATCCATCTTTAGATATTTTAGTTGTTAATCTAACAATTTCAGCTCGATGCATTAGTAGTTTTCTTGTTTGATCAGGACGATGATTAAAAAGATTCCCCATTTCATATTTTGAAATATTCATACCATTTATAAAAATCTCACCATGCTTAATATAACAAAAACTATCTTGTAAATTAACTTTACCATTCCTAATAGCTTTGATTTCAGTGCCAGTTAAAACAATTCCGCATTCATATTTTTCATCAATAAAATAATCATGAAATGCTCTTTTATTTTGAGAAACAATTTTTTCTAAAGAATTATTTGTCATTTCACTTGTCCTTCCTTATAATTCTAAATTCAACTGCTCTTTTTTCTAAATTTGTATTTATAACTCGAACAATTACTTTATCGCCAATTTGATAAACTTTGCGAGTTTTTTCTCCTTTTACTCTTCCTTTTAACTCGTCAATTTCATAATAATCATCAATCATTTGATTATATTTTACTAAACCTTCTACTGTATTGTCAAGCATAATATATAGTCCATATTGCGTTATTGAAGAAATAATTCCCTTAAAAGTTTTGCCAATAAAATTATTCATATATTCAGTTTTTTTCAAATCAACACAATCTCTTTCTAACATTTCTGCCTTTCGTTCTGTTAAACTAGACTGAATAGCAGATTTATTAACTTTTTCCATAAAATAGGAGATAGGATTTGAAGCAAGCGTTTCTTTTTTTCCAAACATAAATTCTTTTATTAAACGATGTACAAGTAAATCTGGATACCTTCTAATTGGTGAAGTAAAATGTGTATAGCAACTACTTGCTAAACCAAAATGACCAATATTAATCTCTTGGTATTTAGCCTTTGTCATACTTCTAATCATTAATCTAGAAACTATGGCATCTTTAATCTTCTCACTTTTAGTTCTTTTTTCATCTTCCATATCAAGCAAAATTTGTTGAAGAGTTTTTGGTAAAGCTTTTTTATTTTTAATTTTAATATTATAACCAAATTGATCCAAAGATAAGAGAAGTCTTGTAAGTTTTTCATCTTTTGGTTCTTCATGAACACGATAAAGGAAAGGTACATCAAGCCATGTCATTGCTTCGGCAACTGTTTCATTAGCAATTAACATAAATTCCTCAATTAACTTTTCAGCAATTTTTCTTATGCGAACATCAATTTGTATAACTTTACCATTTTCATCTAAAATAAGTTTAGGTTCTAATGATTCAAATTCAAAAGAACCTCTTTTTAATCGCATAGCATTAAGAATTTTAGCTAATTCTTCCATATTGTGTAAGAGAGGAACAATATCTTGGTATTTAGAAATCAATTCTTTATTATTATCTTCTAAAATTTGATTAACATCAGCATAAGTCATTCGATGATTACTATTAATTATTGCTTCAAATATCTCATAATTGATAACTTTACCATTCTTGTCTATTTCCATCTCACATGCCATGACTAGTCTATCCACTTTTTCATTTAAAGAACATATTCCATTAGATAGTTTTTTGGGAAGCATTGGAATAACGCGATCTGGTAAATAAACACTAGTTCCTCTTTCATATGCTTCCCTATCAAGAAAAGATTGCTCCTTAACATAGTTAGCGACATCCGCAATATAAACTCCTAGTAAATAATTATTATTATCTAATTTTTCGACGCTAATAGCATCATCTAAATCTTTTGCATCATCTCCATCAATTGTAATAATCGATTTATTTCTTAAATCTCTTCTTTTTGGATTTTTCATCATTTCTTCTGCAACATTGATGCTAGTAGGAATTATTTGCAGTTCTTCGCTTATCTCATTTGAAAATTCAGTTCTAATATTTTTAGCCAAAACCAATCCAGTTATATCTAAGCCTGGTAAATTTTTATTACCATAAGTTTCTAATATAACCCCATCTGCCATATAGTTTTGACAAAATTTTTCAATTTTAACTTTTACAATATCCCCACTAACTGCATGATTTAAATCTTCTTTTTTAATAAAAACTTGTAAATGGATTTTATAATCTAGAGGTTTAACAATGTATTTACCACGATATCTACTAATAATACCAACCAATTCAGTATTATTTCTTTTAATGATTTTTACAACTTCACCTTCAAGCCGTCCTTTTGAATCAAAATTATATTTGACCATAACTTCATCATAAGTTACTGCTCCATTTAAACCACTATAAGGAATAAAAATACTACCATATTCAGTATCTAAAAAGGCAAAACCAGCATCTTTTACATCAATAATCCCATAGGCTATATGAAAATATGATACAGGTGCAAATTGTCCTTTAGAATTATAAACAATCAACTGTTCATCGACCATTTGATTTAAGGTTTTAGCAAGCAAAGTAAAATCACTAGCCGAATTAAGATTTAACAGATTATATAGTTCATCAATATTTAAAGGTAAATAATCCTTTTTATTCATTATATCTAAAATTTGATTTTTCATAATCATAAATCTCCTTATTTTTAAAATAAAAAGGGCACTTTGGCCCTTTGTGATTTTATAATTTTGGTAAAATTACTACAGCAATTGCTACAACAAAGAAAACAATTGAAAGAACTGTTGTAATTTGATTAATAACTTTTTCAGCACCTCTTTGCTTTTGTTTTGCCATTTCTGATTTTGCCCCTGAAAATGCACTAGATGCATCATCTTTTGAGTTTTGTAATACAATAATTAGCGTTAAAGCTAAAGAGATAACTAATAATAAATAATCATACCAATGCATTGCACCCATATATGTGGCCTCCTATTTGACATTTTAATATATACTAAATAACGTAAATGTATTATATCATAAAATCCCTTTTAATTCTACTAATTTACTAATTTATTTTTTTATAGCATATTTAACAACGTCATCAACACTTTCAACAGGAATAATATTTAAACTATTTTTAACACTATCTGGTACTTCTTCTAAATCCTTGGTATTATCTTTAGGAATTAAAATCGTTTTAAGACCACTTCGATGTGCAGCAATAGATTTTTCTCGTAATCCTCCAATTGGTAAAACTCTACCCCTTAATGTAACCTCTCCTGTCATTCCCACACTATGATCAACTTTTTTACCATTAAAGGTTGAAATAATTGCCGTAGCAATTGTGATACCTGCAGATGGGCCATCTTTAGGAATTGCTCCTTCTGGTACATGAATATGTAAATCACTTTGTTTAAAAACATCAGGATTGATACTAAACTTTTCGGCATTTGTTTTAACATAACTTAAGGCAGCTTGTGCAGATTCTTTCATTACATCACCAAGTTTACCAGTCAGAACAAGTCTGCCATCACCTTTATAATGCGTTGCTTCCACTGACAAGGTATCACCACCAAACTGAGTATAAGCAAGTCCTGTAACAACACCTATTTGATCTAGTTCTTCAGTCATATTATGCGTATATTTTGGTCTTCCCAAATATTCTTCAATATTATCAACTGTAATATCAACTCTATCTAAATGATTCATTAAAATTGTTTTTATAGCTTTACGAACTAAAGTACCAATCATTCTTTCTAATTCACGAACTCCAGCTTCTCTAGTATACTCTTGAATAATTTTATAAATAGCTTGATCACTAATTGTAAATGACGCTTCGTCTAATCCATTGTTTAACAATTGTTTTTTAACTAGATGCCGCTTTGCAATTTCAAATTTCTCATATTCAGTATAACTAGATACTTCTACAATTTCAAGCCTATCGCGCAATGGTGCAGGAATATTTCCTAAATAATTTGCTGTAGCAATGAAAAAGACATTTGATAAATCATATGGTTCTTCAAGATAATGGTCACTAAAATAGCGATTCTGTTCTGAATCTAAAACTTCTAGCATTGCACTAGTTGGATCACCTTTATAATCGCTAGACATTTTGTCAATTTCATCTAAGAGAAAAACAGGATTATTCGTACCTGCTTTAGCCATTGATTGTAAGATTCTTCCTGGTAAAGCTCCAAGATAAGTTCTTCTATGACCTCTAATCTCGGATTCATCTTTAACACCACCTAAGGCTTGTTTAACAAATTGTTTATTTAAAGCCTTAGCAATACTTCTTGCAAGTGAAGTCTTACCAACACCAGGAGGACCTACCAAACATAAAATTGTTTGAGGATTTTTATGGTTCATTATTTTAACAGCTAAATATTCTAAAATTCGATCTTTTACCAAATCAAGGCCGTAATGATCTTTATCCAATTCAGCTTTAGCAATATTTATATCTTCACAGTCAACTGATTGTTTACTCCAAGGAAGTTCAATCATAAAATCTAAATATTTGCGAATGACACCCGATTCAGGTGAACTACCAGGCATTGAAACATATCGATTAAGTTCAATAAGAGCCTTCTCTTCAATAGTTTTAGGCATACCAGCAGACTGAATCTTTTTCCTAAGTTCATCAATTTCACTTTCACGTTTTGCCTTTTCACCAAGTTCTTCTTGGATTGCTTTCATTTTCTCACGCAAATAATATTCCTTTTGCGATTCGCTAATACTTCTTTTCACGTCATTTTCAATCTTAGTTTCTAATTCTTTAAACATTTGTTGCTTATATAAATCCTCTAAAAGTGACGAAAGACGAATTGTAATGTCTAATTCAAATAAATATTTTAATTTTGATTGTAAATCGATATTTAAATTATGAGCAACGATATCTGTAAACTCATCATAGCTTACAGCTTTACTCAAAAGATTATTATTCTCTTTAGTTAAAACAACATCTAGTCCTGTTTTAATCATAAATTTTTTAATTAAACCATAAGTAGCATCATCCTTAATGTTATCAGATGATATTGATGGAGTTGTTACTATATCTACTAAAAATCCTGTCGATGAAGTTAAAAAACCTTTAATATCACATCTTACAATAGTCTGAAATTTAACTCTTCTAGTTCCACTAGGACTTGTCATGTTGAGTGCAATTTTGGCCACTACAGCTCGTCTATAAAAATCATTTTCAGTAAAATTGGTCTTATTTTTTTCAGGAACCAATAATACTAAATAATTTTTATATTGTTCTGCTACCTTCAAAATTTTTAAATCTATATCAGTATTAAAATCAACTCGAACTTCATTATTAGGTAGTGGAACAAAATCCTTAATAACAATTCCTGGCAACTGTGCATCAATTTTTTCTAATCGATTAAACATTTTATCATCCTTTCTAAAAATTTAAAATAACTTAAATTTTTTATTTTATGCATTAATAACTTTTTCTTTTCTTTTAATAATCTTATTTTGATTAATTTCAATTATCTTGGTTCCATCATCAAGTGGCAATTCAAATAATGTATCTAGCATCATTTCTTCCACAATTTTTTTAAGTGATCTAGCGCCAGTTTTTTCTTTAATTGCTCTTGCAGCAACTTCATCTAAAGCATCATCCAAAAAAGCCAATTCAACATCACAAGTTTTAAATATATTTTGATATTGTTTGATAATAGCATTAGAAGGGGTTGTTAAAATTTGTTTTAATTCGCTAGCTGTTAACTCATTGAGTCTCGCAATGATAGGTAATCTTCCCAAGAGTTCGGGAATAATACCATATTTTCTAATTTTATCGAGATAATTAATTTCATCATTAATTTTAGAAGAGTTAAAGCCCACACTATATTTTGCTTCACCATCTAATCCTTCAAACGCACCCGCACAAATGAATAAAATATTAGTAGTATCAATTTTTAAACATTCTTGATATGGATGTTTCCTACCACCTTGAGGAGGGACATTTACGATATTGCCTTCAATAATTTTTAATAAAGCATTTTGAACACCCTCACCAGATACATCTCTTGTTATTGAAGGATTTTCGCCTTTTCTTGCTAGTTTATCAAATTCATCAATAAAAACGATTCCTTTTTCTGCAAGGCTAATATCATAATCAGCATTCTGAATTAATCTTAAAAGTATATTTTCGACATCCTCACCAACATAACCAGCTTGAGTATAAACAGTAGCATCACAAATAGCAAGTGGTACTTTAAGGATTTTGGACATTGTCTTTGCAAGATGAGTTTTACCTGTTCCAGTTGGTCCAATCATCAAAATATTAGATTTTTCTAAATTAAGGGAAGGATTAGTAATTCTTAAATAATGCAAATATAAAGCTACCGATAAAGTCTTTTTAGCGTCTTGTTGCCCTATAACTTCTTTTTCTAAATCTAAATAAATTGATTTAGGTGTTATTTGATTGACTTCAAATTTATACAACTCTCTTTTATGTTCTTCTTCTTGAAATTCAACTAGTTTATGATATAAATCTAAACAATCAAAACATATACAAGCATTTAATCCCTCAATTCCTAAATTATCAATTGTTATTTCATTATTACAAAATGAACAAAATTTTTGTTTTGCCATATAATAATCACGCTCCATAATTATTATGGAGCGAATTATCTTTTTTATGATTCTTTTTAGTTACTTATTCACTTTTTTGTGTTTTTGTTATAGCATTTGCTTTCAAAAGTTCAATTACTTTATTAGCTTTAACTTGATAAGCAACTTGATTTGTTCGATATTGCTTTTTAACTTGAGCAATTTTTTGATCAGCATCTTTATCTTGATCTTCTACACCTGCAATTTTTTTATATTCTGCTTCAATTTCATCATTAGATGCTTCAATTTTTTCAAGTTCTATAATTTTATCGATAACAAGTTCTTGTAAAAAGGATTTGCGTGCATAATCTTCTGCATTTTTCTTAAAGTCATCAATTGAAGCCATTCCACTATATTGTAATAAAACCTCAACAGGCATCTTATATTGTTTAGCTTGCTCTTCTACTCTCTTTACTTGATTTTTAACTTCAGAATCAATTAATGATTTGGGAAATTCTGCATAAGATGCTTTACAAACAGCATCAACTAAACTATTTACTAAATGACTTTCTGCTTCTTGTTCCTTTTTCTTTTTTAAGTCTGCTTTAACATAATTTAAATAAGCATCAACTGTCTCCACACCTGAAATTTCTAATTCTTTTACCAATTCATCATTTAATTCAGGATATACTTTTCCTTTAACTTCATGAACCTTAACTTTAAAGGTAGCATCTTTACCTGCTAAACTCTCATGATAGTCCTTAGGGAAAGTAACATTAACTTCAACTTCATCATCGCTTTTTGCTCCAATTAATTGATCTTCAAACCCAGGTATAAATGATTTAGAACCTAATTCAAGTGGATAATTATCAGCCTTTCCACCATCAAATGCAACGCCATTTACAAAACCCTCAAAATCAATAACAACAGTATCGCCATTTTCAGCAGGTGTATCTTTAATGACATTTTCAACTTTAGTATCTAATACCTTTTTTACTTCTTCATCAATATCCTTTTTTAAAACTCTTGTTGAAAGAGGCTTTACTTTAATTCCTTTATATTCACCAAGATGAACTTCTGGCCATACATCAACCTCAGCTATATACGTAAATCCCTTACCTTTTTCAAGAGTTGAATAATCTAAATCAACCTTAGGCTCATCCGTTGGGAATACTTTTGCCTCCATTATTGCTTTTGGATAAGTACTTTCAAATACAAATTGTAAAGCATCTTGATATAAAGAACTCCAACCATATCTTTGAATAAAGATTGTTTTTGGCATTTTTCCTGGTCTAAAACCATCAGCTTTAACGTCTTTTACAACTTTTTCAAAAGCTTTATCTAATGCTTGGTCAAATTCTTCAGCACTAACTTCAACAGCCATTTTAACTGAATTTTCACTTAAGCGTTCTACGTTTACACTCATTTTATTTCTCCTTAAATTTTTTTATATGCTTTATTATTATACTAAATTTCTATGTTTTTTTCAAGTTATAGGCTTTTATTCATATTTAGATAAAACATATTCTTCAACATATCTAAGTGGGGCAGGTCCACAATCCAAAATATATGTATGAAAAATTTTGTAATCAAAATCATTTCCAGCTAACTCTTTGACTTTTAGTTGTAAATCTTTAATTTTAAAATAAGTGAAAAAATACGTTTGAAAGTTATTAGGAATTTCAACTAATTGTTCAAAAGTTGCTCTGATAGCTTCTTCACTAGCATTAGGATTAAAGTCTAAAATAAAGTTTCTTAAATCATTAATATCCCAACCATCATAATGAATTCCCATATCAATTCGTGAGTAAATTGCTGCATTGTATTCTTCTTGGAAAATTAAGTAATCAACAAACTCATCAGAATATTTTCCTCTTAATAATTCAAAACTAAAAATTTCTGTATAAGTTGCCCATCCTTCTGAATAACCAGATGATTTTAAAACTTTTCTTAAAATGTTAACATCTTTATTTTTAAAATAAACATTTTGATATAGATGTCCAGGATATCCTTCATGTGCTAATGTTGTATATAAATAATTATAATCAAGATTACCAAATTCATCCCTAATATCTGCATTATTTAAATAAATAAATTCTTCTGTAAAATTATCAATTGCACTTGTCATATAAGCAGCTGGACTAAAATTATCTTCCATTGCTTTATCAATGTATTTAACTGTTATTTTAGGTTTAGAAGTAAGCGGTGGAAAATACATATCAAAAGCTGTTTCATAATACGAAAGTTGTTCTTCTGGAGTTTGATTCATCAATTGATAGTTCAAAACTTCATTTCTAAAATCTTCATTGGTTAAAACTAAATTTTGATAATATGTTAATTTTTCTTCATACATAGCAATTTTATTTTCAATATATTGAATAGCATCATTTACCGAAATCTTATAACCTACAGTATCTTGAAAATCAAGTTCATAATACATCTTACCAATTTCTTCACCTTTAGAATTTACATAATGAGCAAGCCCCATATTATTCGTTGCTCTGCCTTTTAATTTTGGCAGTTCCGTTTGTACATAGCGATAACCCTCAAGTAATGGACCCATTACTTTTTCAACATTAGTATTTTTATATAAAGTTTTTTCTTCTAATGTTAGAAAATCGCATTCATCGATTTTTTTATTAATTGTTGTAATCATAAAATGTTCTGAAGTATCAACCTTTGAAATAAAATTTTGACATTGAGTAACAACCTTATCAATTACAAAATCAGGCATTCCATAACCATTATTTGCTTTTTCTATTTCAAAATCAACATAAGTTTTAAAAGTTTCTGGAACTAATTCTAAATATTTAAAATAATTTTCAATATCTAATTTTGTTCTAAATTTATATTCTACTAAAAGTAATGGTAACTGTGCTTGATATCCAAGATAAGAGCCTAAATAATTATTGCTTAAATATCCCATTTCCATAGTTTTGGCATTAATATTATCAACTAAATCGACAATAATATGATAAGTTATTTGTTGATCTTCATTTAACTTATTATAATCATATCGTTTAATTCTACCAATGGTTAAATTTATAAGAACCTTACTAGCATCTGATGTTAATCCTGGTGTTGGTAGTGAAGGTTCATAATGTTCTAGACCAAAATTTTCAGGATGTTCAAATAAAAAATTAGAAGTCATCTCATCATTACCTATTAGTAACATAAAAACTTCATTAGCAAAATCATCAAAAGTAGATGGATCTAGTTCACCTTGACAATCATCACAACTAGCTACACAAAGGGTCAAAATGCTAATTGCAATCACAAAAACAATTCTTTTCAATGCTCTCATAAATATTTCCTTTCCTTTATATTAAAAATTTTTAAATAATAATTTCACTTATTTTAGCTTTTTCACATCCTTTATAAGAAAGCACATATAAGTTGTTATTATATTCAATTAAGTTTGTCTCTACATCTTTTCTTATCATTAATTGTCTCTTAGGATATCCTACTGTTTCTCCATTATATTTAATTAGTGCCTCATATTGGGTAAAGCCAATAAAAAAATTTATTAATAAATCTTTATTATTTAGTGGTAAACACCAAAATAATTTATCAACCATATTTTCAATATTATCAATTTTTCTAACTTTTTCTACATCTATTCCTATTTTTTTATTAGAAATTGCAACAGCACAAAAATCTATTGAATGACTTATATTAAAATAAAAGGCTCTAACAGCAGGTTTACCATTTTTTGTAAAATAAAAATCTAACTCTTTTAAATTTTTATGATAATGTTTTTTTACAATTAAATCTAAACAATACCATGAAAATATTGAAGAATTAAAAACTTTTTGATTTTTCTTTTTCAATAAGTAGTCCTTTATAATATCAGGAAATATTTCAATATCGATATTATTATTTTCTTTCATTTCTGCATAATAAATATGTAACATTTTACTCACCTTATAATGACTATCATTTATATTATATCACATTTTTTTAATTTAACTAAAAAGATGCCTTATTATGTACAAAAAAATTATTAACTAAATAATTATTTTGTAAATAACAACTTTCATTTTAAAAAATAAATATTATAAAATAAACCATTAACAAATTTTCAATTTGCCAATGGTCTAAAATAATATAATTAATTATTTTTGTTTTTAAGTTTTATTTTATTTAACACAACAAAAAATATAATCATGATGATGATAAATCCTCCTAAAATTAAATACATTTGCCATACTTTGACTAGATTACCAAAAAAATAAGTATTATAGTCAACTGAATTCTCGATATTAATTATTGCCTCATTTGGAAAACCTATCTTTTTCATCTCAGATATTATTCCCCTCATAGTATGATTTCTAATTAGAGATGTCGCATATGTACTAGGAAAAAATGACAAAATATTTTGAAGAACATTTCCAAATTGCGATATTGGCATATAAGCTCCACATATAAAACCATAACCTGAACTTATAATGGTTCCTACTGCTGACATCTGACCTTGAGTTTTAAGTGGATAACATATAATTGTTGAAAGAGTAGTACCAAATAAAACCAATAAAATTATATCTAACATAATTAATAAAACGTCAACTATCGATAAATACCATCCTACAATTCCCATGTATATAAAACAGACAATCATAGCTAAAAAACAAATAATTAAGGAACTAAAAACAGTTGAAAAATAATAACTACCAATAATTAGTGGTTTTCTTATTGGAGAGGTAATAAAATCATTACTAGCTCCAGTCACTTTATCTTGAATCATAATTAAATTATTACAAAAAGAAATAGTAATACAACTAACCGCAAATAAAGAAGAAAATAACTGACTACTCACAAATCCATTGATTAATTTATCATCAATTTTAAAACTTTCGGGAAAATGTTGAATGAAAATATCCTTATAAATACGTCCTAAAAAAGTAATATACAAGACAAGCAAAATAATTGGAGTAATGAGTGATGAAATTAACATTCCTTTATCTTTAAAAAATAATTTTATATTACGTTTAATTATATATCCCATTGTCCTCATTATAAACTATCCTCTCCTGTTAAAACTTTCCCTGTTGCTGCAAGAAAAACATCATCCATTTTTCCTTTAGTAATTTCAAAATCAATAAATAAGTTAGGATACTTATGAATTAAAGTTACAACTTCTTTTGTGTTAGAAACTAATACTCGATAATAGTCATTAATCTTTTGATATGAAAGATTAGTTTTTTTAATATCATCTTCACAAACATTATAAAAAGTTATAAAATCACCAGTATATTTATTTTTTAAATCTAAAGGAGTGCCACTTGCAACTTTTTTTCCCTCATCAATTATAACAACATAATCAGCATCGCTTGCCTCTTCCATATAATGAGTCGTTAAAAAGACTGTCATTTTTGATTCTTTTCTTAAACTTTCGATTGCGTTCCATACAAGAGTTCTTGTGCGCGGATCCAATCCTGTCGTAGGTTCATCTAAAATTAAAATTTTAGGATTATGAATAATTGCTCTTGCAATATCAATTCTTCTTTTTTGACCACCAGACAATTTACCATATGGACGATTTAATAAATTTTCAAAATCCAAAATCTTGGAAACTCTCTCAAGTTGCTCAACAAATTTTTCCTTATAAATTCCATATAGAGAAGCTCTACTTTTCAAATTATCATATACAGTCAATGATTTGTCTAAAACCGAATCTTGAAAAACAATACCTATTTCTTTTTTTATTAAATTAACATCTGATACTTTATCCATGTCATATCCATCAATTATGATTTGACCACTATCCTTTTTAAGTTGTCCACACATAATTGAAATCGTTGTACTCTTACCTGCACCATTTATTCCTAAAAAGGCAAATAATTCGCCTTCTTTGACGGCAAAACTCAAATCTTCCACTGCTTTGATTTTACCAAAACTTTTATTAAGATTATTTATCTCAATTATTTTATGCATATATTTTACCTATTAAAAATTATACGTTCATTATTAAACATTTTTGTCAATAAAAAGACACCAATTCCAATGTAAATTGCATTACTTATGATACAAATAGCAAAAGAAACTGGATCTATTGTAATACTGAATACGCCAATTAAGCACTGAACAATATTATAAATAGGAATGATATATAACAAATAATTACTAGAAACTGTTGTCGACATAAAATTAGTAATACCAACTAACAATACGATCATCATCAAAGGTATTGCATAAGAGGTTGCTTCTTTTACACTTTTAGCAAAAGTTGATACAATTGTAAGAAGCGTTGTGAACAGTAATACAGTAATAACTATTAAAACTAGCATCAAAATAATTGTTGAAAAACCATATGCTTGAAACGAAAAATCTGTCCCCATTAATTTTGGCAGTGATAACATTAGACCCAAAAAGCTTACAAGTGCTGAAACTAAAGAAGTAATCCCAAGTGATAGTATTTTCCCAATAGCAATATGACTTCTCCTAGTCGGTGTTATTAATAATGTTGCAATCGTTCCTCTTTCTTTTTCGCCTGCTACAGATTCACTACATACTCCCATTGCTCCTGAAAAAAGAAAAACCATTAATAAAAAAGGTAACATCATTGAAATGATTTGAATTGTCGTATCTTCTTTTTTAGCTACATCATATTTGATATCCAAATCTCGATTAATATCAAATTTATTTGAAATATTACTTTCATATTGATTTAATACCTCCAGATAATAATTATACAATAAATTAGATGATTCCGAAGTAGAATTATAATATATTTCTATATTAGGTGCTATCTTTCCTGTATTAATATCATAAGCAAGCATCTTTTGATAAAAATCTTCTTCATATATAATATAAAGATCAACCTCTTTACCTTTTATTTTATCTATAATCTTATCTTTTGATAAATTTTCTCCATTTTTATTTATATTCCATCCATCTTTATTTAAAAAAGATTGAAACTCTGTTGGCTCATTTTCAATATAAATCGTAAAATCAGTAATGGTAGGTGATATCTTCTCCATTGAAATGTTTCCCATTAAATTATAAATAACAAATATTAAAACACCTGGTAATATTAAACCCATAATCATTCTTGGATCAGTAAAAAATCTTTTTAATTCTTTTTTTACAATTGTCCATATATTATTCATATTTATCACCAATCCTTTCATCATATAATTCAAAAAAGACATCTTCTAATGTTTTTTCTTTTGTTAAATTTGTTAAACTATCATCCTTAACCATTTTGCCATCAAAAATAATTCCTACACGATCACATAATTTTTCAACAAGCGAAAAAATATGCGTTGAAAGAATTATTGTCTTTCCTTCTTTTTTTAATTCAATCAAAAAATCAGTAACTGACTTTGCTGTAATAACATCTAATCCATTAGTTGGCTCATCAAAAATAATAATTTCTGGATTATGAACAATTGAGATTACAAGCGATACTTTCTGTTTCATTCCTGTTGATAAATCACCAATTTTAACCTCTTTAAAATTATCAATACCAAATTTTTTAAATAAATAATTTTTTCTTTGATCTGATACATCCTTTTCAATTTTGTGCAGAGCCGAAAAATAATCGTATAAATAATTAGGAGTGAAAAAATCTTCTAGTTTTAACTCACTTGTCAAAAAACCAATTCTTTGACGAACCATATCAGGATTTTTCGCAATATCAATGTTATCAACTAACACATTGCCACTATCTGCCTTAATCAGTGTTGATATAATTCTAAGAGTTGTTGTCTTTCCTGCACCATTTGGTCCTAATAAACCATAAATTTCTCCTTTATAAGCTTTAAAGGATAGGCCATCTACGGCAACTTTATACAAATCATCTGTTTTGTTAATTTTTCGCTGCTTAGCAGTTAATTTAAAAGTTTTCCTCAAATTATTAACTATTAATATTTCTTCCATCATTTCTCTCCTTCATAAATAATAAACTTATTATACTATATTTGGCTTTCTTTTTCAACTTAAATGTATTATTATGTATAAAATGTATTCAATAACAAATATTATAACTGACATTTTAATGTCAGTTATTTTTAAATACAGCACCTTCAATAATATAACTAACCCATTCGGCAATATTTGATGCATGGTCAGCAATTCTTTCAATATATTTTGCTACAAGAGTTGTATATATAATATAAGGAATAGCATATTCTGTGTTTTTATCAAAATGAATTAAATCTGAGATAATCATAGCATAAATATGATCAACTTCATCATCCAATAAAATTGTCTTCTTGGCCAATTCAATATCTTCATTGACAAAACTAAGAATGGCATCATTTATCATTTTTAAAGCAATCTGAACCATTTTATTAATATTTTCACTATTCTTAATATCAATGGTCTCTAATTTTTGACTAAATTCCATAATATCTTCAGCATGATCACCTATTCTTTCAATATCAGCAACAAGTTTTAAAATGGCAATTACTTCTCGTAAATCTTTTGCAAATAATCTTTCTTTAATTAAAAGATTAAAACAAATTTCATCTATTAATTCTTCATATTGATTAACTATTTTATCATTAATAATAATTGGTTTTGTTTTTTTTGTATAAAAAGCTACTGCATCTGTAATATTATTTTTTACTTGATCAGCCATTTTTATTAACATTTGTTTTAAATATTTAATTTCACTTTGTAATTGCATATTATCCAAACCTTCCCGTAATATAATCTTCAGTTTTTTTATTTCGAGGATTACTAAATAAACTAATGGTTTCATTAAATTCTACGATTTCACCTAGCATAAAAAAGGCTGTATAATCGGAGATTCTACTTGCTTGTTGCATATTGTGGGTCACAATTACTATTGTAAAATCCTTTTTTAAACTATTAATTAATTCTTCAATCTTAAGAGTTGCAATTGGGTCTAACGCAGATGTTGGCTCATCCATTAAAATTACCTCTGGCGCCATTGCAATACATCTAGCTATGCATAATCGCTGTTGTTGACCACCTGATAATCCTAAAGCGTTATCCTTTAGTCGATCCTTTACTTCTTCAAAAAGCCCTGCTTTCTTTAAGGAATCCTCAACAATCAAACGCAGTTTTTCCTTATTTTTTAAACCTTGGCATCTAGGACCATAAGCAATATTATCAAAAATTGACATTGGAAAAGGATTAGGATTTTGAAAAACCATACCCACCTTAGTCCTTAAATCAATTGGATTCATTTGCTTTATATCTTCTTTTTTATATTTTATGGTTCCATTTATCGTGCAATTTTCAATTAAATCATTCATACGATTTAAACATCTAAGTAAAGTAGATTTTCCACAACCAGATGGTCCAATGAAAGCAGTAACTTGATTCTTATAAATACTTAAATTAATATTTTTTAAAACTTGCTTTTCACCATAATTTAAATTGACATCCTTTATTTCAAAAATAGGCGATGTTTTTTTTAATAATTCTTTAGATAGCATTGTTTTTCTCCTTGTTTAAAAATTTTGAAACAATTTTTATTAGAATACTCAAAACTAAAACCGTCAATAAAATAACAATTGCAATAGCACATGCATGTTCATAATTAGGGTTATCTCCTTCAAGTAAAGTCCATATATGAACAGCTAAAGTTGTAGATTTTTCATTTAAAATTGCTTTATCTTTAATTGCCGTACCTATAGCATAAATAAGAGCCGCTGATTCTCCAATAATTCTTCCAATTGAAAGTAAGATAGCAGTTAAAATACCGTTTATTGCATTTGGTAAAATTACTTTAAAGATTGTTTGAATTTTAGATGCACCTAGTGCCAAAGATGCGTTTCGATAATCTTGTGGTATAGCTTTCAAAGCCTCTTCCGTTGTTTTAATTATGATTGGTAATAAGATAATAGACATAGTAAATGCTCCTGATATAATACTGCCTCCACTTGAATTAATCACCTTATTAAAGATTGGAATAAAGATAATAGCCCCTACTAAACCAAAAATAATTGAAGGAATTCCTGATGTCATATCAATCATTGTTCTAATTATGGCAGTAAACTTATTATCTTTTGCATATTCATTTAAATATATAGCTCCTCCAACTCCTAATGGTATTGCGATGATAAGCGTTATAATAATTAGATAAATTGTCGTTAAAAGAGAACCGCGTATTCCCCCTCCTCCTGTTGTAATAATTACATCTGAAATTGTTTTTGACTGATTTAAGCAATCAACCATATCTGAGGCTCCCTTTTTAGCAATTCCATAAATTGTTTTACCATCTTCTTTAATTAGAACTATTTTTGATATCTGATAACCTACTTTAATTTGAATAGATGAACCAGAATTTTTTTCTATTAACTCATTAAAGGGGGAATTTTCATCAATATATGCAATTGTCACAACATCTAATCCTTCCGCATCTTTATCATTTTGTAAAGATATTCCCCAAATACTAGAAAAATATGTATTTTCTAATTTTGGATCAATAAAGAATTGTGATGTATTATAAGTTTTTTCTAAGGAATAAGTTGTTTTAGAATAATTACTAAACAGTAAATCAAATGATAATGTTTTACTACCTTTGACAAAGATAAATGTTAATAAAGTTATTAAAATAATAAATCCGAAACTTGAAACAATCCAGGTAATAATATTTAAAATATTGTCCTTAATTTTTTGCTTTTTCAATTTAGTTGACAAATTATTATTTAATGCTTGCATTATATATTTATTCTCCTTTTCACTAAATTCAAAAGTAAATTACTACCTAAAATTAAAATGATTAAAACAATTCCTACACTAAATCTTATATCATATTCTAAACCTTCTGCCTCTGTTAAACCTTGAAGCATTGTAGATGTTAAAGTTTTCGTTGCCTCAAATGGATGAAAATTAGGACCTGAACTAGGATTTCCAGCAACCATTGAAACTGCGGTGGCTTCACCTAATGCTCTACCTATTCCTAGTATGATACCAGAAAATATTCCATTTTTTGCGCTTGATAAAACAATTTTAAAATTTGTTTGCGTAGTTGAGGCTCCAAGTGCAAGAGAGCCCTCAATATATGTTTTTTTCACCGCCTTAATTGAGGAAACCGAAATCATCGTAATAGTTGGAATAATCATTATTGCTAGTACAATTGCAACTGTTAATACTGAAAGCCCTCCAGCACTTTGATATCCAAAAAAATTACTAAATTCTTTTACTATTTTGGTTACTATTCCCATTCCAAACATCCCATAAATAACCGAAGGAATACTTGATAGTAACTCAATAATATAACTTAATATACTACTAATCTTTTTAGGAGCAATTTTTGCTATAAAAAGAGCAGTTAAAATTGAAATTGGAATAGCAATAAGCAACGATAAAATAGTAACATAAATTGTATTAACAATAATAAAACCAATACCATAAATATTTGGATTTTTAAACCATCTAATTCCAAATATAAATTTTATAAAATCTACTTTATAAAAAACACCATCAATATTATAGTTTTTAATAAAAGGAGTTAATCCTTTTATCAAAATAAACAAAACTATAAAAATAATAACTGATGAACAAATTAAAGCGACTGCTAAAAAAAGATACCGCCAAATTTTATCCATTAAACTTTTTTGAATTATAGTATTACTTTTATCCGTTTGCTTTTTCATAGAAACCTCGTAAAACTTTTTCAAATTTAATACCATATAGATGATTTGCATCCTCTTTAGTTAAAAGAATTGCATCTTTAACAAACTTCATTGCTTCTTTAATTGATATATTAATTTCATTAGAAATAAAATATTTTCCTATCATATAACTTAAAAAAATATCTCCTGTTCCATGATAACTACCAATAATTTTTTGTTCTTTAAAAAAACTAATCTGATTACTATGATATTGCTTTAACAAGACACCAATTTCATTATTTTCTATTTCTATTCCCGTAATAATGATATTTGTCAAAAATTTCTTTGTCAGTTCATCAATGAGTTCATAAATTTTATTAGAATGCTTTGTTACTTGATATTCATAATTCATTAAGAAAAAGGCCTCTGTGACATTTGCCACGATATAATCGGCATAAAAACACAAAGACCTTAATTTTTCAAGATAATTATTATTAAACCCTTGATATAATTTACCATTATCAGCACAAGCAGGAGTGAAAAATACTAAAGTATCTCTCTTTTTAAATAATTTAATTATGGTAATTGTTTTTTCTATTAATTTAGTACTACCTAAATACCCAATATATATAGCATCAAAACTAATATTATTATCTTGCCAACTTTTACATATTTTATCTATACTTTCTGATAAATCTTCAATATATATATTTTTAAACCCACCAGTATGAGTTGATAAAATCATTGTAGGCAAAATAATTGTTTCAATGCCAAAAATTGATAATATTGGCAAAGCAACACTATTTGAACATTGACCATAACATGATAAATCTTGAATTGATAATATCTTAGGCATTATTTATTTAACTTCTTCCCATTTACTATAAGTACCATCATATATTTTTTTTAACATATCTGCTGTGACACGATCTAATGGATTAATTTTATTTACAACCGCAACGATTGCATCGACGCAAATTTTACCATAAGTCCCTTCAGCACCTTGCTCAGTTATTTTAAATTCTCGTGAAGCAAAAGCAATGTGCAAAAAAGTTGATGAATCTTTTCCCTCACCTTGAGTAAATTTGTATGCATCACCTGATCCTGTATGATTATGTTCAGCTACAAAATTGCCACATTTAGTAGAAAATTCTCTTGATAATTCGTTAGCTATTTTTTCTACTGATGTTGAACCACCAAATTTAATTGTGATATTTGAATTATCTTCAAGACAAATAGGATAATTATCTTTTATCTCATCCCATGATGGTTCATCGCCAGTAATATCAACAATTCCATCTTTACTTTGAATAGTTATCAAAGCATCTGATGTTTTTAAAAAGGCAAGAAAAGCTTCAACAATTTTTTGCTCTTTTTCTGTTGCATACTCACTTCTAACTATATAGTTAAAATTTCTTGTAAGTTTATAACTTCCATTTAAAACATTTTCCTCAGTTGGAGCAATACCTTCATAAATCAATCCTTTTAAACCAGAATCTTTAAGCGATGAAAGAGAAATATATCCTATACCATATTCGTCATTTTTAATACTTTCAACCATTGCACCATTATTCTTAGCCTCTAAAATTCCACTACCTAATACACTATTATCACTTACAGCATCGCTAAAATTGATATTTGTAAAAAAACCATCACGAGTACCACTCGTCTTATCACGAGTGTATAATTGAATTTTAGCACTTGAGTCAAATTTTTTATCATCTTTACATCCTACAATTCCTAGTAAAGAAACAACTAAAACTACTATACATAAAACGCTTTTTAAAATTTTTTTCATTTTTTCTCCTTTAATTTTTTAATAAACTATTATAAAAGTTATCAATAACTTTTTACAGAAACATTATATCAAATATTTTTTATAATTCGTTTATTTTTTTTATCATATTTGTAAAAAAAATGTAAAAAAGAATCCGCTATAACGGATTCACATTTCATTCGATGATTGGACTAAATTCAACTGTAAAGATTGTATATTTTTCATATTCACTATCAACTGATATTTTCCAACCTGATTGATTTATAATTTTTTTGACAATGGCAAGTCCTAAACCAAATCCAGTACTATGTTCATTATGAGATTTATCAATTGTATAAAACCGATCAAAAATTTTATCTAAATCGCTTTGTTTAATCCCGCATCCAGTATCTTTAATTTTTAAAATTACTTTATCATTATCTTTTTTTAGATTAATTTCAATTTCACCATTAATTTTATTATATTTAATTGCATTGGTTAAAATATTAGTTATAATTTCAAAAATTTTTTCTGTTCTTGATAATATAAAAAGATTATCCTCTATTATAGTAGTAACTTTTAAATTTTTTTCAGGAAAAACGGCTTCAAAATTATGTAAAATATCGACTAAAACACTACTTATACATACTGAATAATTTGGGAGATTGTCACTTTCAAGCAAACTATAATTAATAATATTTTTGATTAAATTGCTCAAACGATTAGTTTGCTTTAGAATTATTTCACAGGATTTCTGAATTTTTTCCTTATCGAGATTACCCATTAAAATCATCTCAGCAAAACCTTTAATACTAGTAAGAGGTGTATTCATTTCATGAGTTACATTGGCAATAAAATCATTTTTAGAATTTTCCATTCTTTTTATTTCAGTTACATCAGTAACTAAAATAACTTTTGCATTTTCACTTTTAGTAAATCTAATTGCATATTCTTTATCATTCTTTTTTCTATAAAAAAGAAATTGTTCTTTTTGTTCAATTGCATCTAAAATTTCTTGATCATTTTTAAAAAATGGCAATTCTTCCCCTATATCACTATATCCAAAAAGTTCATTAACAATATTATTAGCCAAAATTAAATGATTATCAAGACCCAAAATTATAATCCCATGTTCCATATTGTTCAAAACAATATTTTCAATCTTTTTATCCTCTTTAATTTTTGATATTTTATCATCAATTCTTTCATTCATATTATTAATAATTTTTACAATTTGTGAAAATTCAGGATAAGTACTACTAACTTTTAGGCCACTTGCTCCTTCAATGGAAAGTTTTTCAATAGGTTTAATGATATAGTCAACTAATACCCAAGTAAATATCAAACAAACAATTATTTCAATCATAAAAAAACAAAGTAATGACGGAATACTATCAATAAATATTTGACTATATGTTGATGTTTTAACAGCAATTCTAACATATCCATCATTGACGCTTTTACAAAAATATACCATTTGTTCCGCTAAAGTATCCGACTTTCTAATAGCAAAACCCTCACCTTCAAGACTAGCAATTTGCACTTCTTCTCTGTTTAAATGATTATCAAGTGGTAAGTTTTCTTCACTATCACCTATAACATCACCATTTTTATCTATAAAAGTAACTCTTAGTCCATTTAATTTACTAGAATATGATTTTGCACCAGCCACATCCCAAGAAAATTCTTCACTATATTGATTCATATAAATATATAAATTATTTTTAGCATCTTCTAAAAATTTTTCATAATAAATTCGCGATGAGATGATAGAAAAAATTAATGTGGAAGTAAAAATAATTATTATAAATACAAATAAAATTCTTTTTTTCATTTATATTACCCTATTTTGTTTTAAATTTATATCCAACACCAAAAATGGTTTCAATTTGAGAAAAACCTAATTTTCGAAGTCTTAAAATATGATTATCAATTGTTCGCGATTCACCTAAATAATCATATCCCCAAATTGCATTAATTAAACGCTCTCTTGATAAAACAACATCAGGATTTTCAACAAAATATAAAAGTAATTGATATTCTTTATTATTTAATTCTAATAACTTCCCCTTATAAGTAACCTCCATTTTATCTTTATTAATAACTAAATCATCTAAAATTTTCTCTTCATTTACACATCTTCTCAAGGCAGCTTTCACTCTAGCAATCAATTCAAGAGTACTAAATGGTTTAGTAATATAATCATCAGCACCACTATTTAAGCCTTTGACTTTATCTAATTCTTGACTTAAAGCACTTAACATTATACACTGAATATAAGGATATTTAGTTTTTACCTTTGTCAATACATCAAGTCCATTTCCATCTGGTAACATAATATCTAATAAAACAACTATTGGAGTTTCTTTATCAATGGCATATAAAAAATCAGATATTTTAGAAAAACTCTTTATTGATATTTGTGCCATTTCTAAAGCCATCGTTACTAACTCACTAATACTTTCATCATCTTCTAATAAATAAACTTTATAATTCATAACTATCCTATTTTAGACTATTAACCATCGTATCAGCAATATAATCTAAATGATCCCCAGCTCTTTCTAAATTTGATATTAAATTAATAAAAATGCCACTACTTTGAGGCTTACAGGTGCCTTCTTCTAAACGTTTAATATGACCATTTATTAAACTACTGCGCATATTATCAATTTCATCTTCTAAATCTTTCACTTTACCAATCAAACTATAATCAGAATATAGCATTATCTTTTTAATATTAGCAAACTGTTCTTTTAACATTCCTTGAAGTTTTTTGATTGATTCATATACCGAATCTGAAAATTCAATATTATTATTTATAGCTGAACGAGTATATTTTACCATATTATCCGCAATTTCGGCTTCACGGATAAAGTCATTTAAACTATGATGAAGTGCTGAAATAGTTTTTTCATCTTCTATTGTTACATCTTGAGATGATACCTTAACTAAAAAGGTAATAATTTCTCTATTTACTATTTCAATATCAGATATTTTTTGTTTAATTTCTTCTTCTGAAAGTATACTTTTTTCAATAAATTTTGTTATTGCTAGATCTAAAGTATTCATAGCGAATTCACCAAGTAAAACAGTTTCTTTAATTGCTTGATTAATAGCTATTCCTGGAGTATGAATAAAACGCTCATCAAGATAAGTTGTTTTCTTATCTTCTTTTTTATCTTTAATTATTAACTCTGAAAGTTTTACAAAAACATTAACAAAACCAATGAAAAGAATTGTAGATACTACATTAAATAAAGTGTGAAACATTGCAATTTGAGTAGTTGGTGAACTAAACCATTTTTGAAGAGTATCAACCATAAAATCTTTCCAAATTAATAGAATAATAATAAAAAGAATACTACCAAAAATATTAAATAACAAATGAATTAAACTTGCACGTCTAGCGTTGACAGAAGCACCAATAGATGAAATTAAAGCAGTAACACACGTTCCAATGTTAGTACCTAAAACTACAAATAAAACAGCATTAGGATCACTACCAATTGTAATTCCAGCACCAACCATTGAAATTAAAATAGTCGTGACCGCTGATGAACTTTGAACAATTGCTGTAATGCCTACTCCTATTAAAACTAATAAAAAAGGATTATTAACACTTTGTAAAAGATTGATTACTTTATCCGATTCTTTCATTGCCTCCATAGAACCAGACATAATTTCAAGTGAAATAAACACAAGTCCTAATCCTGCTAATGATAGACCAATCGTTTTAGTCCTATCCTTTTTACCCAACATATTCATAAAAATACCTATAAAAGCAAGTATCGCAACATATGCAACAATATCAAAACTTTGTAAGGCCACAATTTGAGCTGTAATAGTAGTTCCAATATTAGCCCCCATAATCATTGTTGTGGCTTGAAATAGATTCATAACACCAGCATTAACAAACCCAACAATCATAACTGTAGTCGCACTAGAACTTTGAATAATTGCTGTAACTAAAGCACCTATTCCAACACCTATAAAACGATTCTTTGAAGTTTTATTAAACAAGCGTTTTAGCCCAGCACTAGCTAATTTTTCAATACTTTCCGATAAAACTTTAAAACCTAAAAGAAAAGCTCCCATTCCTCCTAGTAATTCAATAATTGCTAATATAATATCATTCATCTATAAAATACCTCTTTAGTTTATCAGTTTTCTGTATTTAATTTTTAACATACTTTATAATATTTTAACATAAGTTAATTTTTTTTAATATTAATTTACTTTAAATGAGATGAATTTTTAAATATTATTTTAATAATTTTGATAAAATAAAAACAATTTCTAATATTAATATTAGAAATTGCTCTATTATCTATGAACCTAAATAAGCTTTTTTAACGTTTTCATTATTTAATAATTCTTCTCCAGTTCCACTTAAAATTATTTTACCAGTTTCAAGCACATATGCCCTATCAGCAATAGATAAAGCTAATTTTGCATTTTGTTCCACTAAAACAATTGTGATACCACTTTTATTTAATTTTTTGATTATTTCAAATACTTCTTTAACGATAATTGGAGCAAGACCCATAGATGGTTCATCTAATAAAATAATTTTCGGTTTAGCCATCATTGCTCTTGCAATTGCTAACATTTGTTGCTCACCACCAGATAGTGTTCCCGCTTTTTGTTTTTTTCTTTCTTTTAGTCTTGGAAAAATATCATATATTTTATCTAAATCTTCTAAAATTTTTTTTCTCGAATGCCTTTTAAAAGCACCCATTTCTAAATTTTCTTGAACAGTTAAGCCAGCAAAAACTTGTCTTCCTTCTGGTACATGTGCTAGACCATAACTAGAAATTTTATGTGGCTTGACTTTTAACAAATCAATACTTACAAATTTATAATAATTCTTACGTATTTTTTTTATCTTTAAATTATTCCATTTTGTTATTTTTCCAAAAACTTCAGCAGTTATATCTTCCTCACTCCTAATTTTTTGAAATGCCACTTCTGAAGTATCATATACTTTTAATAATAAATCTGTCATCTTTTTGCCAGCAAAGCGATTTAAAGTTCTCTTATCAGTTAACATAGATAAGTCTAATTTTGCATATGATTCTGATTCACTTTTCACAAGACCACTGATAGCTTTTAAAGTTGTTGTTTTGCCTGCACCATTTGCTCCTATTAAAACCACAATCTCACCTAAATTTACCTCTAAATTTATTTTATCGATTGCCTTAAGATTTCCATAACAAACAGATAAATTTTCTATTTTTAACATTGTCATTCTCCTAAATACGCTTTAATCACTTCTGGATTTTTTTGAATTTCTAAAGGAACACCTTCAGCAATCAATTCACCAAAATTTAAAACATAAATTCTGTCACAAATCCCCATAACAAACTTCATATCATGTTCTATTAATAGAATTGTGGTTTCAAATTTATCTTGAATTATCTTAATTGTTTCCATTAATTCTTCAGTTTCATGAGGATTCATCCCTGCAGCAGGTTCATCTAGACAAAGTAATTTAGGAAAGGTTGCAAGTGCCCTAGCAATCTCTAATTTTCTTTGTTTTCCATATGGTAAGTTTTGTGCAAGTTCATCTTTATACTCTAAAAGTCCTAATACATCTAATATTTCTTGGGCTTTTTGATGTGCTTCATTTTCTTCTGTCCAATATTTTTTAGTTCTAAAAATGCTAGAAAATAAACCATATGACATATTATTGTGATATGCTACTTTAACATTTTCTAAAACCGTTAATTGTTTAAATAAACGAATATTTTGAAAAGTTCTTGCAATACCTTTTTGAACCCTCTTATGAGTTACAAGATTTGTAATATCTTCATCAATTAATTTAATAGTACCGGAAGTTGGCTTATAAAGACCCGTTATTAAATTAAATATTGTCGTCTTACCTGCTCCATTTGGTCCAATTAGTCCTATTAATTCTTTCTTATTAATTTCCATATTAAAGTTAGAAACTGCTTTTAAACCACCAAATTCAATTGAAAGATTATTTATTACTAAAACTCTACTGTCCTGCATTATTACTTTCATCCTTTTCTATCATTATTTTAGATTTTGATTTTTTATGGAATATTTTTCGTAATGTATCCCAAGTTAATTCTTTAGTTCCTAATAATCCTTCTGGTCTTATTAGCATTACAACAATTAATATAATACCATATATAAAAAGTTGATAACCACCAGGTGCGTTTAAAAGTAATTTATACGAAACAAATGTTAATAAAGCAGTTGATAATAAAGTTCCAGTAAAAGAACCTAAACCTCCAAGAACAATAAAAACTAATAATTCAATTGAACGATCTTGCGAAAAAAGAGATGTACCTAAAAAAGAAGCAAAATGATAATATAAACCTCCTGCTAATCCAGCAAAAACAGCCGATAGTGTAAAAGTAAAAATTTTATATTTTTTAACTGGAATACCAGATGCCTCAGCTGCGATCTCATCTTCTCTAATCGATAAAATCGCTCTACCATGTCGTGATTTAAAAATCATTATAAAACAAACAAGAGTTATGATTAGAAAACTTGCAAAAATTGGAGTATTTCCCGCAATGCTTGTATAATAAGATGGACCATCTACACCATACTTAAAACCATCAATAGTTTGTAAATTATTTGCAATTGAAACAAATACTAATCCTATACCCAAAGTTATAATTGCTAGGTAGTCTCCTTTCATTCTACCAAGAACTGCAAGACCAATTAAATATCCAATAATACCTGTAAAAATAGCTCCTATAATAACCGCAAAAATTACCAAAAGATAGCCAGCAAAATGAACTTGACCTGTACCAACATTATAAAAAATTTCACGCATTTGGCTAGCAGTATAATTATTCGCATTCATTACAACTTGATATATTTTTTGCGAAACATAACTTGCAACTATACCACCAACAAGCATAAAACCACCATGACCCAATACCATCTCTCCAAGGCAACCACAAACAATATTTAAAGATAATGCAGCAATAGAAAAAATGATTATTTGTGGAATAATTAATTTTAATGACAACGTTTTGGTTAAAAGGCTTAAAACAACTATAAAGATAACACTGCAAATAGTATTTAAAAGATATCTTTTATAATTAGGTTTTATTGATCTATTTTTATTAAATTCAACTTTTGCTTCCATCTTATACCTTCTCTCCAACCATTTTACCAAGAATCCCTGTCGGTTTAATCATTAAAATCAAAATTAATAATCCATATACAATAGCTGGCGTCCACGTTGAAGTAACTGGAAAAGCCATCGAAAGTTGTTGTACAATCCCTATTATAAAACCGCCAATAACTGCTCCTGGTAAACTACCAATTCCTCCAACAACTGCTGCAACAAAAGGAATTAAACCAATTGCCTCAGTACCTACTGAAAATTTGAAATAAGGGATTCTAAGACAGTATACCACGGCTCCAATTCCAGCAAGTGCAGCACCAATTGCAAAGGTTAATGAAATCATTGCATCATTATTTATTCCCATAAGTTTTGCTGCAGAAGGGTTTTCTGAGGTTGCGCGCATAGCTTTACCAAACTTAGTTTTATTAATAAATAAAGTTATTAATAAAACTGTTACTATTGTAATTATAATGGTTATAATTGTCAACTGAAAATCCGTTAGATTTAAAAATTTAGGTGATCCTTTTTGCTCTTGAAATTTTATATTAAAAATAGAATATATAATATAACTAACCCCTATTGCTGTTATCAGAGCAGTTATTTTTTTTGTATTGCGTTTTCTTAAAGGATAATATGCTAATTTTTCAGTAATTACCGAAACAATTGCACAAACTAACATTGATGCAATTATACAAATGACCATTGTAATAGGATTAGCACCAATTAAAGCAGCTGTTCCATATGATACAAACGCTCCAATTGTAATGAATTCACCATGGGCGAAATTAATCATTCTAGCAATTCCATATACCATTGTATATCCTATTGCGATAAGTGCATAAATGCTTCCCATTCCAAGACCATTTATAAAACCACTATATAAATTGTTCCACATAATATTCTCCTTAAAATTATTTTAAAAATAGCATAGAAGAATCTATGCTATAAACTATTTATTATTCAACTGTTGTATAATATTTGTAAGTTTTATTTTCAAAAGTCATCACAACAGCTGGCTTTACCGCATTACCATTTGCAGAAAAGGTAATTCTACCAGTAACAACGTCAGCATAAAAATTACTACTAGTTAATACTTCTAAAACCTTATCAAATTCAATTGATTTAGCTTCTTCTACAGCTTTTTTATAAATATATACGGCATCATATCCAAGTGCAGCAAACGATGTTGGATTTTCATTATATTTTGATTTATAAGAATTAACAAAATTATTTACAACAGGTTCATTAGAATCTACTGCAAAATGATTACTAAAATAACAATTAGTAAAATCATTCTCATCCACTCCATCAACAGATAAGACACCATCCCAACCATCTGCACCTACAATAGTACCATTATATCCTGAATCACGGCCTTGAGAAACAATTGTTACAACTTTTTCATAATACTCTGGAAGGAAAACAACTTCAGCACCACTAGATTTTATTGAATTCCATTGTGTTTTAAACTCAACAATATTATTTTGATATGATTGCTCATATACGATATCAATATTGTTTGTAGAAGCCATATTTTTAAATGAATTATATAACCCCATTGAATAAGAATCTTCATTATTATACAATACTGCAACTTTTGTTTTTCTCAAATTATTACTAATAAATTTTGCAGCAACTTCGCCTTGATAAGAATCATTAAAACAAGCTCTAAATATATTAGTCCTTAAATCTCTTTCATCACCATTTTTACCTATAGTAATATAATCAGCAGTTCCAGTTGGTGTAATAACTAATAGTTTTTTCCCAATTGCTTGCCCTACTAGTCCTTCGGTAGCCCCTGAAGTAATAGCCCCTAACATTAAATCAATATTTTTGGCATATTGAGTATTAAAAGCTGTAGCAGCCTTATCTGATGATGCCTCATCATCTATCATTCCTATCCATTCAATTTTCATTTGCTTGTCACCAACCATAATTCCACCATTTTTATTTATTTCTTCAATTGCAAGTTCAATACCTTTTTTAGTAGAATTTCCGTAAATTGCGACATCACCTGATATTGGTCCAACAGAAGCAATTCTAATAGTATCCTTTTTATCTTTTTTACATGAAGTCATTGTCAATATTAATACAACTACTAAAGTAAATAAAGATATTATTTTCATTAACTTTTTCATAAGTACCTCCATTTTTAAATAAATATCTTATATTATATAACAATTATTTATATTTTTTTATATTTTCGGTAATGTAAACGCTTTAATCAAAAAAACATTATGGATTTAATCATTATATATTCAAATAACTTTACAAAATTGATAAAAAGGTGTATAATAGTATAGTAATTTTGGATGTCCCAGTAGCTCAGTTGGATAGAGCAACGGCCTTCTAAGCCGTGTGTCGGGAGTTCGAATCTCTTCTGGGACGCCATATAAAGTTTTTTAAGAACTTAATCGTATGATTAGGTTCTTTTTTTTATTTTTTATCTCCTCTAAAAAAAATTAAAAAGAACCTTTCTAAAAATTTTTAAAGAAAGGAGTAAAAAAAAATATGGCTAGAGATGTTGTGACTAAAAAAGGTGAAGTAGTAAGATTACTTAATCCTTATGAAAAGTCAAAGAAGTATGCATATGAATTAAAGCATCAAATTCTTATTACTAATTTTAAAGAAGTAAAAAAGAATAAAGATGGTTTACCAAAACGAATCTCTGATTCTCAAATTGCTTTTAGACGTGGATATTTAAAAGCTAGATCAGATAATGCAAAAGCATACAAACATAATAATTCTAAAGCGGTAGGAGCCATTCCACGTAAGACAAATTCAGTAATTATGCCTAATCCGTTTAAATAATGTTGTCGAACAAAAAAAATTAAATTTAAAGGATAAATAAAATAGTTTATGAGTTGGCAAAATTTTAAAAGTAAAATTTTAAATTCTTGTCCTTGGTCAAAGGATCCAGAAAAGCAAATTAAACAAATCAATTATTATCATTTGAATAGAGCTAAGTATAATTTGGATAGGGATGATTTGAAAAAGTTAGAGGAAAAAAGGCAAGAATGTTATGGAATTTTAAAACAAAAACCAATTAGGAAAGTTCCTGACTGGCATAAGGATTATGAAAAAAATCGTAATCTTAATCAAAAGATTAAAAATCTTTCTTCTAATGATTTAAGTTTAGAAGAATTAGATAGATTTTTTAATCCTAAAAAATACAAAAATTAAATTTAAAGGAGAAATAAAATGAGTGAAAAAGAAATGGCAACAAAGCCACAAGTAACAAAAAAAGAAAATTTAATTGAAAGTGGTTATGCAGGAATAACAATTATTAAAGATGATAATTTTATACCTCGAAAAGAATTAACTAAAGAGGATATTAAAAAATTTCCTTTAGTGTTGATTCAATTGGTGACTAAATTCACCAATAAAAATAATAATCAAAGAGATTCAATCTCTTTGAGAGTATATCCTTTTCAAGATGAAAAGGATAAAACACAATTAATTTATAATGGTTTTAAAGTCAATAAATTTAGTGAGTTTATTAGACTCAATGATGATAACTCAGTTCGTTTGACTAGAAATGAATTAGTTAACATCTATTTATCAATGGGTAAAAACCCTGAAATCACTGACTCTGTTATTCAGTTACCTAGGTATGGTCGGTTTATCACAGGAGTTAATCCTGCAGATGGAACCAGACATTATAGATTACAATTATTTATTAGCTACGATTGTGTCAAGAGTATATTTTTTAATCATATCACTCTTGATACAATTTCAAAATTAATTAAAAATAAATACATCGCTCCAGTAACATTTGTAGAAGCTACATCTGAAGATTTAGAATTTACAAATGATAATCAAGAATTAATTTAATAGTCAGTTAACTGACAGAAAGGAAAAATAATGAAAGAAAAATTATTAGAAACTATTGTTTCTTTAACAGAAACTACAGATACAAAAAGTGCTGCAGAAAAAATCAATGATTTTTTTGCAAAGCCAGAAATGCAAGCTACAGGTTGGATATTGCTATCGGTTGTAGTAGTTGCAGTAGTAGGATATGTTGTTTTTCGATTTGCTAAAAAACATATTCGATAAAAAATGATGTAAAAAAAGCCTATAGTTAAAAATTAATTATAGGCTTTTAAATTAAGAGGTAAAAGAATATGGAATTAAAATTAGAATTAAATAATTTATATAAAAATTTAATTTTTGAGGGTAAAGAATATTTAAAAAAATTAGAAACTTTAGTTTTGAGAAGTGACAATGCAATATCTATTGCAAATTCACTTGATAATATTGAGTACAATGCAAAATTGTACTTACAAACTTATCGTAAAAAAAGAGTTTTAACAGATGAGGAAAAACAACATCATAAATTTAAAACTCCAATTGAATATACTTTAAAGTATTTTCATTGTCATAGAAATTTTATGCCTATTTCAGAAGAATTAGGAAAATTAATAAATAGAATTAAAGAAATTCAGAAAGGAATTGATTAAATGAAAAAAATATTTAGAATTTTTTTATTTATTGCGATGTTGTTTACTATAGCATTTGTGACAAATAAAAAATCGATAAATGCTTCAACAGATTTATCTGTTGGAGTTAATGTTAGAAATTTGACTATTAATATAACGCCATCATTTACTTTTCCTGATGATGGTGGCGGTCAACATTACATAATCAAATTTGAAGGTAATAATGTAGATTATATTTTAGGTATTGGAAAAGATGGGAAACTTTTTGAAGGAAATTTTGAAGGTTTTGGAATCTTTTCAGAAGTTTCTAATAATACTTCTTCTACAATTACTATTCCTGATGATAAAGATTATATTATCAGCGAATTAAATTATGTTGTAGGAACTTATGAAGAACCAGTCGGTTGTCCTCATGATTGGATTGATGCTACATGCACAACTGCTAAAACATGTTCTATTTGTGGACAAACAGAGGGAGAACCTTTAGGTCATACATGGGTAGAAGCAACTAAATATGCTCCTAAAACATGTTCTACTTGTGGGCAAAAGGAAGGTAATTTACTTCCTTTTAACGACAACAGAATAAATGTATATTGTTTCATCGGTTCTTCTGTTGAAACAAATGAATTTGAATTAATAGGAATTCCGCTTTATTTCAATTGTTATGAGATAAATAATTTCTCAGATAATCCTGTTAATTCATTAGTTGATTTAAGCAATAATGGGAAAATAATGACTGCTTACTACTTAACAACAGATAAAAAAATATATGTTTATGACCAACAAAGTTCTGAGTGGCTTTGTTGGACAGATAATCCAACTATGCTTGAGTCAATGGGCGTTTATTATTGTGGATATGTATCATCACAAGCTGAAATCCAAAGAACCAATGATGATACAGATAATATGTATATTTATTTTGAAGTAGCAGAAGAAACTACTAAAAGTATTTATTTTGCTCATGATCAAAACAATGACGCAGACATGGGTAGTTTAGAGTATTCCACGACTGAATATACATATCTTTCGGAGATAAATGATCTTTGGACTATCAGAGATACTGGCCATTATAATGAATTTGTAACGAGTTGGGATGTTTATAAAACATCCGATTTAGAAAATAAACTCGCAACTATTACAAGTTCTGATGGAACGATTCTTGCTAATGATAACTATGTTTTGGTTCCTGCATCTTGGCAACCTAAAGTTGTTAGTTATGTAGTGAATGGTGAAGTCGTAAAAGAAATCAATTTATCAGAATGGACTTCTATAGAACAAACACTTTCACTTTCTTCAAATGAAAGAATAATTGGATACTATTCTGATCCAAGCTATGAATACGAGTTAAATGATTATGAAAGTGCCAAAGCATCTTTTATTAATAGTTTAACTCTATGTAGGATTTATGTAAAAGTTGAAACTATTAAATATCAAGTAATTTATATTTGTACTTTTAATAATTCACAAATCCCAATTAAAAGTGATATAGTTGAAACTTCAAATTATCAAATTACATCACTTGATGACTATGATGTTCCAGGAGTAGCTTTTGATAGAAAGTGGTCGACTATTTTTACCTATAATCAATCTAATTATACTGTAGGTGACACAATAACATTATCTACAGATAATTTAGATAATTTTTATGTCAATGAAATATATGTAAGTATAGATACTTATTTCAAAGGCATTAAATATTATTACAACAACGAACTTGTTCATACACAAAATGCAACAAGCTGGGATATAGAATATTGGAATCTAGAAACAATAGACAAAAGTGATTTATGTAGTTTTGAAAAGTTGATTTTAATTCCAAAATTAAAAGAAATCAATATATCTAAATTAACTACACTTGATGAGTTAAGACTTGGATATGAAAGTTATTATAGAGATATTCTTAAACAAGATTGTGATAGTGATTATTTTGCGGAAGTGGTTGTCACAACAGAGCATGACGATTTCTATTATGGCCCTACAATTATTTATAAAAATATATCTTCTTATTTACTTCCTGAAGATATAGAAAATTTAATATCTCAAAATATAGTGAATTGTAAACATTCAATTATTTATGAATTTGAGGATGTTGATTATATTGGTAATGCTTCAACTAGTGGTAGTTATCAATATAAATTAAAAATGAATGATAAAGAATATATCATTCAAATTGTTGTAACTAAAAACATTAATTCTTCTTATATATTTGGAAAAGATTTATATTTTCCAGTTAATTCAAAACTTTCCACAAATCAAATAGTATCTGATTTAAAAAAAGTAGGATTGATTGAAAATACAAATCTTTCAACTAGATTTATTGCAAAAAACGAATCGAGTAGTAAATATTTAACTGATGAAACTGCAGGTCCAGGTGTTTATAATTATACAATCAATTATCAATCAACAAATGGTATTAATGGGGAAATAGACATTAATTTAAATGTCTTAAATGCCATGGATTTTACAACAGATGATCCAATTGATACTTCTTCATGTAAAAAGTTAAATCTTAAAACTGAAGATATTATCGCTTATTGTTTAGTTGGATTATTTGTTGTAGGAATTTTTACTTTACTTTTTAGTAACAAAAAGAAAAGAACAAGAAGGTGATAAAATGCGAAAGAAAATAAGTTTAGTAATAGTATTTTCGATACTATTGCTAGCTTTAATAAGTATAGGACCACCAGTGAAGGCTAAGCAAGAAATCCAACAAACAGAATATGAGGCAATTGATATTTATGGTAATCAATTACCGAATAGTAAATATCAAAATGGACTTTATGAAAAAGGTCTTTTAATCTCTCCTTATGATTTTATATTTACTGATTTAAATGAAGAACAAAAAGAAAATGCTTTTTATGAATATTCAGGATATAACGAATACATGTATTATTTCTTTAATGGAACAGATGAAGAAATTGAAAAAGCTAAAGAAAATTTTATGTTGAGAACTGGATTGTTGGAAGATGGAACTTATAATTTTCCTTTCTTCTATATCACATCTTTGAAAGAATTTGAAAGTTATTTAGTTGATACTGGATATATCAGAGAGAGTGAAACCTGGAAAGATATAGATGTTTCTGAATTTGGTTCAAGATTAGAAATTTTACAAAGACTTGAAGAAAAGAAATTAGGCTATCTAATTTCAAAAAAAAATATACCAGGATATTTTTACCAGTCAAGTTATATTAGTTCTAATACAAATATTTTAGAGCTAAATATCATTTATAAAATTGATGAACTTTATGATTTTTATATATTAAATAATAAATTTTCTTATACTAATTCTAGTTCTTCAGATGATTTGATATATGAAAAATCAGAATTGACATTACCTGATAGTTTTGGAAAAATCAAAGCTATTTCTGCTAATAAATTTATTTATGAATATTCAATATTAAGATATAATAATGAATTTGGATATTTCGGACTTGTTCAAGATGATGAAATATATATTATTGAATTAAATATAACTCAAGTACCAAAGTTTCTTTTTGATAGTAAAGGAAATTTAAAAGATGATTATGTATCTTTTAAAAGTGGATATTGGTATTTAGTTAGAATGCAAATTATAACTGATAAGTTAATATATCATTATTTGGTTAGAAAAGAAAATTATTATGTTGTAAATGTTGCTGGTGTATCTGTAAAATATAATGTTATGGTCGCTTATTTAAATTTTTTTGATTATAATAATATTATTTTTGATACAATTGAGGAAATTGAATTTTGTTATTCAGTTTATCGAGAATATGAACTTTTTCCAGGAATTACTATTCCAAGTAAAAGAGATTATTATGATCTTACTTGTATTTTGAAAAAAAATAATGAAATTGATAGACCTGTTTTTCCTGATGGACCATTTGTATCTCATACTACTTCTTTTGAAGATATGAATTTTTTGGAAATTCAAAAAGGTGATTATAATTTAATTTTAACAAATGGTAAAGAAAAAAAATACGATTATAAATTATATTTATCATCAAATATTCAAAAATATATTGTTAATCCTAATAATCCTTTTGCTTTTTATGATGATATTTATCCTACTCAAGAATTACAAATAATGAATATTATTTGTACTTATAAATCAGTAGTTTTTTCTTTAAAAAATTTAGAAGGTGTCAATGATGAACCTATAGTTGGTAAAGAACCAGAATATAATTGTTCTACTTTTTTTAAAGATATAGTTAACGGAATAAAAGTATTGTGGAATTGGAATTATCCTATTGGAATGTTTATTATATTAGGATTTTTAGCTGTATGTATTATTTTAATAATTATTTATTTTCCAGGTTTATTTAAAGTTCTTTTGGATATAATTATTTTTCCATTTAAAATTTTAATAAAATTATTTCAATCATTAATTATTTTTTTAAAAAGAAAAAAAGAGTAAAATTACTCTTTATGTTTAGAATTATTTATTTTTTTAATTAAAATAATGGTTAGTAAAATTGTAATTATAATTCCACTAATTATTATTATTAATGTTTTTAAATCAATTTGATAAGGTTCTGTTCTTTTTACTATTGGTTCATCGTTTATACCTATTATATCTAAAAATTTAATCATAATTTTTCACCTTTATTTTTCTTGATATCAGTATCGATACCATATTGAACCATTAATAAATTAAGTTTATTATTAAGTTCATCGTTTTGTTTTATTATTGTATTAATATTGTTATCTCTATCCATATTTTTACAAAATTTAAAAATTCCAATAATAATCCATAATACAAATTGAATTAAAATTATATTATACATAGTTTGATACATTTGTAAAAATTTTTGTATTTGTTCGTCTGCATTTTCTATTTCATTCATTATATCGTTTACTGTTTCACAGGAAACAAGAAATAAAACAAGTAATATTATTGGTATTATAAAAGTTATTTTTTTCATAATTATTTCTCCCCTAATTTATGTTAATAACCATATTTTACCATATTAGCAGAAAAAAGGCAAATAAATAAAGAAAGTGAGGTGATATTTATTAGTAATCCAAAAAGAAAATCTATAAAAAATAAAAGATTAGATGAGTTTAAGCGAAAAAATACTTTTCCAGGTAAAGGACATCCTGCTTATCTTTGTTATAAAGAAGGTGATAATTTTTATTATATAGGAATTACACATGATGATATTGTTACAATTGATAATAAAAAATATATTAATATAAAATTGGATAAGAATCCTAATCCAGAAGATAAGAAAGATGCATATTTTGTTCCTTTTGTAGGAAAAGAATCAAAAAATAGTTTTGGACACAGATATAGTAATTATTCTTTTACACAAAAAGATAAGAAAAAAGTTAGAAACTTTTTTAATAAAAATAAAAAATAAAAAAAGAAAAGGCTCCAATCACACTTAAAAAAGTCTGTAGGAGGTCGACAAGCTCAACCTTTCGGGAGCCTTAACACCTTTTCTAAATCAATTATATCAAAATTATTGATAAAAGTCAATAAAAAAATGATAGAAGATAAATTATATAGTTTGGGAAAGGTTTAATATTTATCTTCTATCGACACAATTATACATTAATATGACAAATATGTTAACAAAAATAATTAATTAAATGCAATATTGTATTTATCTAATTATAAAAAATTTTTAAAGAAAGGATGTTTTTAAAATATGAAAAAGAAAAGTATGTTTTTACTAGTAAGTTTATTACTAGTATTTGTTGCAGTAGTTGTCTGCTTTAACTTAAACAAAACAACAAATAAAAATAAAGAAAATGATTTAATTATTTCTGATATAAGAAATAATGATCATATTCAGTTATCCATGCAAAAATTAAGTAATGATATTAGTGGTGTGACAGTTTAAGCAACTGTTAATCCATCTAGTGTTGTTGATAATACCTTAAATTGGACTTTGTCATGGAAAACAACCAATTCAAATAATGTAAATGATTATGTATCAATGCAAGTATCTGCAGATACACAATCTGTAACTTTAACTTATATAAAACAATTTGAAACTCAAATTATTTTAAAAGCTACTTCAGTTTTAACTCCAGAAGTTTCTGCACAATGCTCAATTGATTGCTATAAAAGAATTGAGTATTTTGGACTTTCTGAAGTAAAAGGATATATCAATGGTGAAGCTGTATCATTAACTGTTGATGAACAAAATAAAGAAATTGATTGTAGTGGATATTCTTTTGCTGGAATGAGGGATGATGGTTTTTATAATTTTGCATCTTCTTATTCTTCAAAAGGAACCATTAATACGATTATTACTATGTCAATGAAACTAGTAGTATCTGAAGATTTAAAGTCTGCTTTGACTTCAAAATCTTTAACTTTAAAACAAACAGAATTTATATGTAATGATTCAGATTTGTACGATTTTACTTTGCTAGATATCATGGGAATAATCGTAAATTTAACTAATGATGCTTATACTGCATTTTCAGAAGTAAATCATTGGTTTGATTTAGTTATTAGTTTTGAAAATAAGTATAATTCTCAAACAGTTGAAAGTTTAAGTTATACTTATCAATTGATCCATTTTGATATTTCTGATGGATTATCTGTAAATTCCATCAATTTAAATCAATCAACAATTATCTTTTAAAAAGAAATGAGTTGATGGAATGAAAAAATTTGCAAAAATATTAATTTTTGTTTCTTTGTTTGTGTTAGTATTTTGTTTTTGGGAAGAAATTATAAATTTCTTCCTGGAACAAGATAATTTAATAATTGAATTAGATAAAGATTTTATAATATTTTAGAAAGGCAAAATAAAAAAATATGAATTATAAATTAATAAATCTTACTCCTCATGCAATTCATGTATTGATGAGAGATAATAAAATTTTAACAATAGAATCATCTGGTAATGCTAGATGTGAAATGATTACTCAAGTATTAGATGATGATTTTAATGGAGTTTCATTAAACTCTAATACTTATGGTGAGGTTATTGGCTTACCAGAACCTGCAGAAAATACATTATATATCGTTTCTTCTATTGTAGCACATGCAGTAAAAGGAAAAAGAAATGATTGCATTGTTGTAGATAAAACAGTTAGAGATGAAAAGAATTTTATTATTGGTTGTAAAGGGTTTGTGGTAGTAAGGTGATATATGGAAAATTTTAATTTATCAAATTTTAGAACTTATAAAACTGTAATTAAGGATATTAAAGAATATTCTCAAGAAGCTGTTTTAAATTTTTTGCAAATTGGAAGGCTTTTTAAAAGAGTTAAAGAAGAAAAACTATATGAAATAGAAGATTATTCATCAGTTTATGAATTTGCTTTAAATAAATTTGGTTATAGAGAAACAAGTGTTAAGAACTTTATAGCTGTATTTGATAAATATGCAGATACAACTGATGTAAGAAATTCTTATTTTGATATTAAAGAAGAGTATGAAAATTATTCATTTACTTCATTGGTTGAACTTCTTCCTGTTCCAGAAAAAGAAATCAAAGAAAAATATTCTCCTGAAATGACTGTTAAAGAAATCAGACAAAGCAAATTAATTAGTCAGTTAACCGACAATTTACAAGAAAAAATAAAGAGATATGCTGAAATAGTAGATTTGTTAAAACATGAAATGAATTGCTTTAATGAAAGACTAGGTAAAACAATTTTGAAATATCGAATTGTAAATGATAATTATTCTTTGGATAATTTTAATTTAAGGTCATGTTTTGAATATGATTGGAGAACTTATTATATTGATTTTGATTCTGATTATGAATTGAGGGTTGATTATTCATCAATTGAAAAAAAATCGAATGAAGAAATAATTGATAAATTTAAAAACATTTTTTTGATACAAGTTGAAAATCAATACTTAAAAAATAAAAAAGTAAAGGAAGAAGAAAAGATAAAAAAAATAAAAGAAAAAGAATGTTTATATAGTGAGATTTTTTTATCTAGTGCGAAATATAAAAATGAGTTATTCTATTCAATATGTATGTATTTGTATAAAGTGATATTGAATTCTAGTAAATCAGAATATAATATTAAATTTTTAATTTATAAAAATGAACCTATTTTTGAAATTGAACTTTATTATGAAGAATTAAAAATAGGTTATTTTGGCTATAATGATGAAACTAAAGAAACTTATTTTAAATTTAAATTGCCAAAAGGTGAAGAATCGAATAATCAATTATTTAAGAATTATGATTTGTTTTATTGGACAATTGACACTGATTGGAAAAGATGTGAAATCTTTAATAGTGAAACATTAAAGAGAATTAAGCGATATTATGAAGAATTAGCTAAAACAAAGATAGATTTTGTTGATGAAATAGACAAAGATTAATTTTAAAGAAAGGAGTGGTTATGATGAAAATATTAAAATTGATATTTAGTTCTTTTTTTGGTAATCTTGCAAAAATAATTAAATGGATAGTCATAGGATTGATTGCATTTGGAATGTCACTTGCATGGCCACTCCAATTATTAATTAAAGCTATTAGAGGTGCAAAAGATGATCCTTATAAATAGCATATTTAAAATTCTTTTTCAGCTTCTTCCTTATGCTTTTGCAGCAGTATGTTTTATTGTTATTCTTAAATTAACAATAAAAAATATAAGATTACTTAACGCAATAAAAGTGACTAAGTATATGCCATATACATGTTCACAACTTGGGTATGTGATTAATTTATCTGGTAAACCTGGTGTAGGTAAAACAACTACTGGAGCTGGAATTACTAATTATTTGATAAAGTATATTCAAATGAAAATGATGAAAGAAATGGATAATATTAGAAAATCCTTATCTGAAATCGATTTTAATATTTTAGAAAAGGATTTTATTGAAACACTAGAAAACTCTAATTTTGATGAGAATTTGGCCTTTAAAAAAGTATTAGATGCATATTCTTTTAATACTTTATATACTGATAATCTTCACATTTTTAATAAAAAAGAAATGTTGCAAGATTATTTAAAAAGATTTTGGATACTTAATTTTAGACAAAGATATGTTCTTTCAAAAACTTATTTTTTTGATTGTGTAAATGGTCAGAATGCCTTACAGTTAGATCCATCTTCTTTAGAACTATTAAAAGTTGAAGAAAGAAGAAATTATCAGCTTGATATAGCTACAGTTATATTCGAGGATGAAAAACAGTTTGGTTCTGGTAATGTTTTTTCAAATAATAAAGAAGTAAAAACTTCAGGAAAAAAAGAACAAAGGTCATTGATAAGAAACGCATATGAAGGTCTTGTCTATGAAGTGACGACCAAGCAATATGATATGGATGAAATCAAACTCGAAAGAAAAGGAATTTCATCATCCTTAAATATTCGTTCTAGAAGAGAAATCAATTATTCAATAGGATATATCAAATTGTTAAAATTAATATATAACTTAATGATATTTCCTTATCAATTTGTTTTTTTCTTTCACAATTATGATGAAAAGTTAGATCGATTAAAAAAGAAATCAAACTTTTTAAGAAAGCTAGAAAAGAAAATTGATGATTATGAAAAAATCATCAAAAGCGATGGATTTATAGTTGTTTATGCAAGGTCATATTTTGATCCAGATGACGTTGGAAAACAAAATAAAGAGCTTTATGAAAATGTTAAATTAATCTTTGAAAAAGAATTATGTTATGGCAGTATTTATACACATGAGTATAAAGCTATAGCTAATTATTATAAAAATTTTAATGAAAATGCAATTTATGAAACAACATCCATTTTTGATGATAAGTTAAAATTAGATGTTTGGAATAAAAGTGTAAAGAGGTGAGGATATGTTTAATTTGTTAAAAGATATTTGGTTTTTTATCAAAGATAATGCAATAGCTATGATAGCTTTATGTATTGTGATTACCACAATACTATATATTTTCACCTCTATTTTTATCCTTATAAAAAAACGTAAATCAAATTTGGATTTACCTATTAAAAAATTATTAGAAGAGGAAAATCATTTTATGTTTCATTCTGATAAAATGTCGGAAATGACAAGTGATAACGATGATGAAACACATGAAATTCTCTTCTAAAATGGGAAAAGGGTATAGTAACACCCGGGTGCTGAGTGCATTAATGATTTGAGGTGATAAAAGTTGTTCAATAATGATAAAGAATATGAGGTCGATTTTGGCAATTTACTTGCGGTGACGATGAATAAAAAAATTTCTTTAAGAGAGGGTATAACTGGTTGTTTTGATTGGCTTTCAGTAACTTTTAATTGCTTTAGTTATGAGGCCGATAATGATTTTACATATGCTAAATTAACCAGTGAGTCACAACATAAAATAAAAGACTTGTTGAAATTTTTCAACCGTGAAAATGATAATTTATTTTCTTTTGAGAGAGAACCTGGAGCAAATGGCTTTAAATATAAAATTTGTTTGCAAGAGGGTTGCTATCTTTTGTTTTATGGCTCAACAACAATTAATGGCTGTCCATCAACTGGATTAAATATAACTGGAGTTGGCTGCCAATGGCTGATATCTCATAATAAATTTTATGGTTTATTAAAGTATTGTTTAGATTTTGGCTATAAATTTACTAGATTTGATAGTGCAATTGATAATTATACAAACATAATGCCTTTATCACATGTTGATGAATTAGTGAAGAAACGCTCATATATTTCTACTTTTAAAAATCCATTTAAACTTACAGGAACTCCCAATCCAGATAGTGATTATGGTTATGATGGAGTTACCTACTATTTAGGAAATTCTTCTGATGTTTTAATTAGAATATATGCTAAAAACTGGAAAGAAGAAAAACAAGAAGAAATTAAAGATTGGACCAGATGGGAAATACAGTTACGTGATCATGAACGCATCAAACAATTAGTCATTTTAATCATTTTAGGTTATGAAGAAAATGATTATTCTGATTATTTTAATATTGTAGCTTCCATACTAAAAGAAATTTTAATGTTTAAGATTCCAGGCAAGAATAAACAAAAAACTAGATGGGAAGATGATTTAGAATATTTGAAATTCTTAAATGAGGTGAATGGAATTAAATTGTTTCATGCCCCCAAAGGTAGAAGTGAATTTGATATATCAAAGGCTTGGTTTGAAAAATCATGCAGTTTATTTTTAACACAAATTTGTATGATTTATGGCGAAGAAAAGTTTTTCAAATACATTAAATATTTAATAACTGATAAGTTTTCTGATATGAAAGAAAACAATTATAATTTAGTTATAAATGAATTAGAAAGGCAAAATAAAAAAATGAATATAAATGAAATTGCAAAAATGATGAATAAATTTGAAAAAGAATTTAATCGTTATGAATTTGATTTATCTCTCAAAGATGAAACGAATGTTCAAGATGAAAAAATGTTCAAAGTTATGGAGGAAAGAAAAAAAATACTAGATGAATAAAATTAAAATAAAAATATGGTATAATACTTTTTGTTTTGGGAGGAATAAAATATGGCAAGACAAAAAAGTAATGATGCATTAGACATCTTTTTATATAATCTTTTAAACTTAGAAAAAGAAATTATTGAGATGTTAATTGAAAATAATATTGATGAAAGAATTATATTAAATGTTATAGAATTATTTATAAAAAAATTTGGAATAAATCCCTATGATTAATATCTGGTAAATATTACCAGTTATATATTAATTGTTAAATATTAACAAATAATGTATAATTTTGGTATAATTTTATAGGGGGAAAAGGGCACTAATGAATTTACAAAAAATGCAGTATAATTTTTTAAATTATGTAAAAATAAATTTAGCAAAAGGCACATATTGTTGTTATAAAAATCATTTAGATTATTCAATAAAATATTTTAATGATAATGATATATTTGATAGTGAAGAAATTAATCTTGATGTATTATCTAATTTTATTAATTATCAAAAAAACAGATGTGTTAAAAATTCAACAATTAATAAAAGGTTGAAGCCTTTAAAGTTGATGTATCGATTTAATAATATTTTAGATAATGAAATTTTTTTGCAAAAGAAACTTAAGGAAGATAAAAAAACTTTTCCTGTTCTTTCAAAAAATGAAATGGAAAAATTAAATAATTATTTATTAAGTAATAAATTAGCTTTTAGAAATGTATTATTAATAAGGTTATTAATTGATACTGGTGTAAGACTTAATGAGGTATTAAATATTAAGGTTAAAAATATTAATTTTGATACTTCTTCTATTTATCTTGATATTACTAAAACAAAACAAAGTCGTTATGTTTATTTTACAAAAAATACTTTAAAATTACTCGTAGAATATATTTTAAAAAATAAATTAACTAAAGAAAATAAATTATTTTGTCTTACTTCTTCTGGTGTATTATCTTTGTTTTATCGAATTAAAAAGACTTTAAATTTTATAGAATTTCATCCGCACATGCTTAGACATGGACTTGCTACTAATTTGAATAAAAAAGGGATGTCAGTGTTTGAAATTCAATTGATAATGGGCCATACTAATGTTGCTACTACACAAAGATATATTCATCTTGATCAAGATGATATTTATAATAAATATTGTCAATTAATGAATTAAAAAAAGCCAAAATATTGGCTTTTTATTTATTTTTAATATTTTTTATTAAAAATTCTTGACTAATAAAATAATTTTGTGATATAATACTTTTGTCATACGATAAGTAGGAATGACTTTATTAGTTTTAGTAGTATTTGAAACGAGCAACGGCCTTCTAAGCCGTGTGTCGGGAGTTCGAATCTCTTCTGGGACGCCATAATAAAAAATTTGAGAACTTAGTTTTTAAGCTAGGTTCTTTTTTCATTTTTTATCTCCTCTAAAAAAAATAAAAAGAGCCTTTCTAAAAATTTTAAAGAAAGGAGAAAAAAAATATGGCTAGAGATGTTGTAACTAAAAAAGGTGAAGTAGTAAGATTACTTAATCCATATGAGAAATCACAAAAATATGCATATGAATTAAAGCATCAAATTCTTATTACTAATTTTAAAGAAGTAAAAAAGAATAAAGATGGTTTACCAAAACGAATCTCTGATTCTCAAATTGCTTTTAGACGTGGATATTTAAAAGCTAGATCAGATAATGCAAAAGCATACAAACATAATAATTCTAAAGCGGTAGGAGCCATTCCACGTAAGACAAATTCAGTAATTATGCCTAATCCGTTTAAATAATGTTGTCGATTAAAAAAATTAAATTTAAAGAAGAAATAAAATGAGTGAAAAAGAAATGGTAACAAGGCCACAAGTAACAAAAAATGAAAATTTAATTGATACTGGATATATAAGAGAAGGTGAAACATGGAAAGACATAGATGTTTCTGAATTCGGTTCAAGATTAGAAATTTTACAAAGACTTGAAGAAAAAAAACTTGGTTATTTAATTTCAAAAGAAAATATACCAGGATATTTTTACCAATCAAGTTATATTAGTTCTGATACAAATATTTTAGAGCTAAATATCATTTATAAAATTGATGAATTATATGATTTTTATATATTAAATAATAAATTTTCTTATTCAAATTCTAGTTCTTCAGATGTGATTTGGGAAGTGGCAAATATCGATTTACCTGATAGTTTTGGAAAAATCAAAGCTATTTCTGCTAATAAATTTATTTATGAATATTCATTAATGTATTATAATTCTGAATTTGGTTATTATGGTTATAAACAAGATGATGAAATATATACTATTGAATTAAATATAACTCAAGTTCCTTCATTTTTATTTGATAGCAAAGGAAATTTAAAAGATGATTATATATCATTTAGGGATAATCTTTGTTATTTAGTTAAAGTAAATGATGTTACTAAATTAATTAATAGTTCTTATACATATTTGAGAAAAAATACTTCTGCATTAAATAATGGATTTATTTATTTTGAAATTTATTTTAATTTCAATTTACCAATTGATACTTTAGAATATATAGAATTTAATTTACCAATTAGAAAAGTAATTAAAGTTTTTGATTGGGTTGTTAGAAGTGAATCTTTTTTAACTAATATGAAAATGTCTGTTCATAAAGATGAAAAAGTATCTCATTTGAATATTAATAATAGTAATTGGTTTAATCATTTCTTTTCAATAACAAAAAAAGAAAATTCCATTCAAAAAGGTGATTATTTAATAAATAATTTTAGATACGAATTTAAAATATTATACTCTGATGATAATTATTATATGTTTTATAATGATGATAAAATGATTGATTGGTCTTCTACTTCTAGAAATGAGACTGTTACTTATTTTTCTAATAATATATATATAAATGATGATGATAGTAATTTTTTAATATCTTCTGGGATTTATACTTATAAGTCAGTAGTTTTTTCTTATGATGATTTAAAACATGATTATAATAAATCTCCAGATGATCCGGGGAATGAAAAAACTTTTTGGGAGTGGTTTATTGAAAAAATAAAAGAGTTATGGAATTGGAATTATCCCTATGGAATGTTAATAGTAATTGCTGTTTCTTTAGCTTTGGTTGGAGGAATAACTTATTTATTTTGGCCTTTGATAAAAATTATTGTTGGTTCTTTTATTAGAGTTTTTATATTTTTATTTAATTTTATAAAAAAATTATTTAATAAAAAAAATAAATCGAGTTAATCGATTTATTCGTTATCTTTATTTTTAATTATATTTTCTAATTCTGCTACTTTTTCTTTTAATTTTTGATTTTCTTGTTTTTTTTCTTTATCATTTGATAATTTTAATAATATTCCTGGAATTATAAACATGAAAATTAATATTAATATTACTTTGGATGCGTCTGAATTACAATCTAATAAATTTTCTCTTGTAATAATACTCTTGTATCCTTCATAATTCCATTTAATAGATTTTCCGTCTAATGACGAAAGAAAGTCGTATTTAAATTCATATCTATAAGTTTTATTTTGTATTAAATTTGTTTTATCAATAGTATCTTCAAAAATTATTTCTTTATTTTGGTTAAATAATTGAAAATTTATAGATAAATTGTTTATATCTTGATTTGGTGTGATTATTATTATGTAACTTGTTAATCCTTGGTCTGTAGCATACGTGAAATCATTACTTGATATTGTTTTTTGTGTTATTTTTCTTGACATGAAGTTAATGTAAGAAAAGTTATTATTAATAATGATATGTATAGTATTTTTTTCATAATTATTTCTCCCCTAATTTATGTTAATAATCATATTTTACCATATTAACAGAAAAAAGGCAAATAAATAAAGAAAGTGAGGTGATTAAAATATTTTATAAAGATAGAAAACAAAGACATTTTAGAGGAAAAAAGACTAGAGTTAATGGTAAAAGGATAATTCATCCACATTATATAGTGGGTGAAGATAAAGATAATTTTGCTTCATTGGGAATAACTCATGATGAATCAAAAGGAAAAAAACATAAAAATTATTTATTAAGTAAAAATCCTGAATATGGTCAATCATCTAAATCGTATATGCGAAAAGAAATTGAAAATTCCTCTAAAAGGAATTATACTCTATATAAATTTACTAATTATAAAATGTCTTCTAAAGATGATGATTATGTTGACAAGCTTGTAGAGAAAAAGAAAAAATATAAATCTAAAAAATAAAAAAATAAGTAAGAGGAAGTGAGAACGTACGCTAATAATTAGCAACATCGCTTTATGTTGACTATCTTACTTACATTGATATTATATCAAAAATAATAATAAAAGTCAATAAAAAAATGATAGAAGATATTTTTTAAATAATTTGGGAAAGGCCTAAATAATATCTTCTATCGACACAATTATACAATAATATGACAAATATGTTAACAAAAATAATTAATTAAGAAAGGGTTTAAGGTGATGAAAATAGACATTTTTAATACAAATAAAAAATATTCCATAATTTATGCAGATCCACCTTGGCAATATAAAGTTTGGAATAAAGATACTGAACATGGAAGATCTGCAGAAAGTCATTATCCAACAATGAGTAAAACAGATATTCAAAAGCCGTGTGTCGGGAGTTCAAATCTCTTCTGGGACGTCATTTTTGAATATTGATAAAGAATCTAGTTAAAAGCTAGGTTCTTTTTTGTTTTTTATAATTTTCTCTTAAATTATCAAAAAAGAATCTTTCTAAAAATTTTAAAAAAAGAAAAAACAATATAAGTTTATTTATTGAATAAATTATAAGAATTATACTAAAGTAGGAAAAAACATACATTTTTAACAAATTCATCAATTGCAACTAGATTCTTTTATAAAAAATATGTTGCATTGAAGATTGTGTATATAATTTAGTAAATAATCTTTTCTATCAGTCAAAATATACTTGCAAATAATTATTATTTTTTAGGCATTTTATTAATTTTTTTATCATAAAATATTTTGGTGATATAATGGTTATAATAGATGCTGGTCATGGTGGTTGGGATCCAGGTGGGGGAACTAATGCCTATTTTAAAGAAAAAGATATGACCAAAAAAATTAGTGATTATCAAAAAATGCGTTTTGATGAATTAGGAATACCCGCTAAAAGAACAAGAATAGACGATGAAACTTTAAATCCTGTTGAACGTGTCAATCGAGTTACAAATCTAGGTGCTAAAGTATCAGATATTCTTATCTCAAATCATATTAATAATGCAGGTACTGGTGGTGGAGAAGTAATTTATTCATTAAAAAGTAAAAATACTTTACCAAATATGATAGGTAATTCTCTACAAGCGGCAGGTTTACCAATAAGAAGTGTCTATCAAAGAATTGGTAAAAATGGTAATGATTTTTACTTTATTCTAAGAAATACCGAACCTGCTACTTCAATGATAATTGAATATGGTTTTGCTAATAATGAAGAAGATACCAATAGATTACTATACGAATGGCCAAAATTAGCCGAAGCAGTTGTAAAAAGTATTGCTGAATATTATGGTATTGATTACAAAAAACCTGATTTTGAAACTTATATTGTGAAAAATAATGACTCATTATTTAAAATTGCAAATAAATTTAACACTAATGTGAATACTATTAAAGACTTAAATAATTTACAAAATGATATAATTATGCCAGGGATGCTTTTATTAATTCCAAATGCTTAAAAAAATAATAAAATTTTGTTTTTTAATCCTATGTTTATTAGAAATCATTTTTTTTCTAACCCATTCTTTTACTTGGAAAAAATATTTTATTGATACAATCGAACTATGGCTTTACAAAGTAGTAGTATCAATTGTACCAATGTATGTATTTAGTAGTATTATTATCACTATTCCTTTTATAAGCAAAATATTTTTTAATATTTTTAAACCATTAAAGCTTTTTGAAAATCAAAAAGCTTTATCATTATTTACTATTAGTTTTTTAACAGGAAATCCTACTTCTACAATTTTAGTAAAAAAAGCATATTTAAATAATGAAATTTCTTTGACACAAGCTAACAACATAATTGATAGTTCCTCACATATTTCTTTTTTATTTATTATTTTAATGTTTACTAAAAAATTAGCAATAATCTTAATTATTGCCCAAATTATAGCTACTTTAATTTTATATTTAACAAAAAAAAGAATTAATCCAAATATTGTTAATTATAAAAATAATAGTATTTTTAATACTATTAATGATATAATTGAAGATTTACCATTAATTTTATTAAAAATACTTGTAACTATGATTATTATTGTTATTTTTAAATTGCCATTTATGATGTTTAATAACACTATTTTAAACTATTCACTTGATTTTTTGGAAGTGACTACTGGTATTAACAATTTAATTGATTATAATATTAATATATATCTAAAATTATTTTTGTGCAGTAGCCTTTTATCAATTAACGGAGGAGCTATTTTATTACAAGTTTTTAACGTAATAAAAAAAACAAAACTAAGTTTTAAAAAATATCTTTATGGACGTTTCTTCCACGCTATAATATCTTCTATCATTAGTCTTGTTATTTTACTTTTAATTTAATTTTTTCTTTAAAGCTTTTTCTACTACTAGAGGCACAAATTTGCTCACATCACCATTAAATTTAGCAATCTCTTTTACACTACTAGAAGATAAAAAAGAATACTCATGAGAACTCATTATAAAAATTGTCTCAATTTCATCATTTAGACATTTATTTAAAGTAGCAAGTTGTAATTCATATTCAAAATCACTCACCATTCGCAATCCTCTAATCATTGCTTCTGCTTTAACACTTTTTGCAAATTCTACTGTTAAAAGTTTACTTGTTACAACCACTACATTTTGATAGTCTTTTAAAGTCTCTTGTAACAAAGAGACTCTTTCTTCAGTTGTGAATAGAGTATTTTTATTAATATTATTTGCCACTAGTACATATAATTTATCAAATAAATGGCTAGATCTTTTGATAATATCTAAATGTCCATTCGTAACAGGATCAAAAGTTCCTGGATAAACACCAATTTTCATTTTCAATTTTCCCTTTCTAAAATTAAAATTTCACTACTTGCATATCTTCGACATAACTTTATTCGATATCCATCATAGTCTTTTTGAACAATATCTTCTTTAGGATATTCACATACAATATATCCTCCAATTTCAATCATATCATTTTTAATAAGAAACATACATAATTCATCAATTACTTTCATTCTAAAAGGGGGATCTAAAAAAACTAAATCATATTTTTCCTTTATTAAATTTTTCAATATTGAATTATAAGGGCCATGAATAATTGTTAATTGTTCTTCTACTCCTAAACTATTAGCATTTTTTTTAATAATCTCAATTGCGGCAAAGTTAGAATCAATAATCGTAGAATGCTTGGCACCTCTACTAATAGATTCAAGTGATAAAGCACCACTTCCGCCAAAAACATCTAAAATATTAAAGTCTACTAAAAAACCTCCAAGACTATTAAATATAGCTTCTTTAACTTGATCTAGAGTTGGTCTTGTAGATAATCCTTCAAGTGTTGATAATTTTCTACTTCGATATTTCCCTGCAATAATTCTCATAATTTTTTTCCTCTTTTTATGTATAAATGTTTATAAATGGTTAATACTATTTGTGTAAAGGATTTATCCTTTGGATTAAAATCTTTTTCTTCTCCTCTATTAATCGTTTATATATTTTATCTAAAAAAGCAATATACATCCCATATATTGCTTTTTTATTTTTTTCTAATCTTCAATAATTTTTTCAATATAATAGAAATCATCACTTTCATCATGACAAATGATATAACGAACACCTACTACTTCAAATTCTGGATAATTGTTAGCTTTTTCATATTCTGTATTATGGTTTAAAATAATAGTGTTACCCTCATTCGGTTTTCCACCTAGTGATAGTGGTAAAACATACGATACAACCCATCCAACCTGATTTTCAACCAAATAATCCTCACGTTTAATTTTACGACCAGTAAAATCATACGCATATTCAACATCACCGAATTCGTGTAACCAAATTTTTAAGGCTTCATCTTTTGTCATTAAATTCACTTCCTTCAATAATACTTTATTGTAATTATATTATATCAAAAAAAGATAAACCTGTCAAATTTTAGTAAATCATCATGGTCAAAAAAGATAATTAATTATAAAATATCAATTTTAGATTGCTCTAATTCTTGAATAAATTGATTCTTATAAAGATTAAAATAATAGCCTTTTTGTCTAAGCAGTTCTAAATGTTGACCTTGTTCTATAATCTTTCCTTCTTTTAAAACAATTATCAAATCCGCATCAACAATCGTCGATAGACGGTGAGCTACAACTAAACTAGTACGATTTTTTAAAATTGTTTTAATTGCATTTTGAATGATTTTTTCATTTTCTGTATCAATTGATGAAGTTGCTTCATCTAATATTAATATTTTTGGATTTGATAAAATTGCTCTAGCAAATGATAATAATTGCTTTTGACCAATTGATAGTTTATTACCACCTTCACCAATATCTGTTAAATATCCATCAGGTAATTTTTCAATAAACTCATTGGCATTAACAATTTCACATGCTCTTTTTACCTCTTCATCAGTTGCATCAAGTCGTCCATAACGAACATTTTCCAAAATATTCCCACTAAATAAATGTGGAGTCTGCAATACATATCCAATATTAGAATGTAACCAACCAATAGATCTTTGTTTATAATCTTTATCATCTATTAATATTTCTCCTGATGTTGGTTCATAAAATCTACTAATTAAATTTATTATTGTGGATTTCCCTGAACCCGTCTCTCCAACAAAAGCAATCATTTGTCCAGGCTTTATTTGCAAATTGAAATTTTCAAGTACTAGTTTATCAGTTCCCTTATATTTAAAAGATACATTATTAAAATCAATACTCCCAATTAAATCTTCCCAATTTTCTTTTTTAGGATGATATAAATCACCATATTTTTCAATAACCTCTAAACTATCCTTAACATCTGGTTCAGTTTCAATAAGCGATATTACTCTTTCAGCTGAGGCTTGAGCCTGTTGAAAATCGGAAATAATTCTAGCAATTGACATTACAGGATCAAAAAAGCGCATAGCATAGTCAATGAATAAATATAGTGTCCCCGTTGTAATTATCAATTTTATATTATCACTAAGAACTAGCTTTCCACCCTCTATTGCAATTACAGCTACTCCTAAATATCCAAGCACTAAAATTGTTGGCCAAAAAATAGAGGAAAAAATAGCAGCTCTAATTGAACGTTTTTTCATTCTTGTAATTGTATTCTCAAACTCCTCTTCATTTTGTCTTTCTAAAACTAAAGTTTTAGTTGTATTAGAGCCCATAAAACTCTCATTAAAAGAAGCAGTAATTTCAGAATTTATTTTTCTCACACTACGATATTCTTTTAATATCTTTTTTCGAAAATACATTGTCAATATTAGAAAAACTGGCACTAATACAATTAAAATCAAAGAAAGTCGCCAATTAATAACAATGCTTACAATTAAAATACCAATCATTAACATAAATCCCCATAATAAATCGACAATCCCCCATGAAATAATTGATGCAAGTTTTCTAGCATCTGATGTCATTCGCGCCATAATCCAACCAGATGAAGTTGTATCATAATATGAAAAAGATAATTTTTGCAATTTATCAAAGGCCTGTTTACGAATTTCAATAGTTGTATTTTCTTCAACAATTGAAGCAGCCCTAATAAAACACCATACAGTTAAACCAAGAGCAATAGCTATAAAAGCATATGCAGCGATAAATAGCCATTTAGTTGAGAAATCTGGGTTTTCATTAAAGTAATGTTCTAATGCATATTTATTTAAAAGTGGATATACTAAATCATTAGCTGCGAGAAGTATTACAGCAATTATCATTTGAATAATTACTTTTTTATCTTTAATTAATATTTTAAATATCTTTTTCCATACACCTAAATCAATTTTTTCAAAATCATCTTCAGTTTCTTCATTTTTTATAATATCTTTTTTTAACTCATTTTTTTGTTTGCTTTTCTTTTCTTGTTTTTTCTTTTTATTAAACATCATACTTCTACCCCTTTATTATTTAGGATTTCGAAGAATTCTTTTTCTGCATCACCTTGAATATCCCATAATTTTTTATAAAGTCCATCCTCACTTATTAACTCTTCATGAGTACCAATTTTAGATGCTTTACCATTTTCTAAAACAATTATTTTATCTGCTTGCCTAGCAGTAGTAATCCGATGAGTAATAATAATTGTTGTTGCATGACTATTTTCTTTTAAAGCTTTTCTAATCATTAAATCAGTTTCGGTATCAACAGCACTTAATGAGTCATCAAAAATTATTATTGGTTTATCATTAAGTAGCATTCTAGCAATTGCTAATCTTTGTTTTTGACCGCCAGATAAAGTAGTGCCCTTTTCACCTACCATTGTTTCATAACCATTTTCAAAACTAGAGATATCTTTTTCAATTGAAGCAATTTTAGCAACTTTTCTGATTTCATCTTTTGAGGCTTTACTATTCGTAATTCTAATATTATCATAAACGCTTCTAGCAAAAAGAAATGGTTCTTGTAATACAAGTCCAATTTGACTTCTAATATATTCTTTTTTAAAATCTTTTAATTCATTTCCGCTTATTTTAACACTACCATCTTTATAATCAATTAATCTCGTTAAAATTTTTGCAATGGTCGATTTACCTGATCCAGTTTTACCAATAATAGCAACCGTTTGACCAGATTTAATTTCAAAACTCAAATGTTGAAGTAAATGACTATCGGTATCATCAAATTTAAAACTTACATTATCAAAAACAATATTACCATCTACCTCATAACATCCTGTCGCATCATTTTCATACTCACTTTTTTCATCTAAGATTTCTTTGATTCTTCCTGCAGCTACACTACATTTTCCTAAATCACTAACAATTCTGCCAAGGCTTCTTACTGGCCATATATATGAACTAAGTAGCATCATTACAGCAACAACGTCTGATCCAGAAATAATCCTAGGATTATTAATTAATAAAAAAATTGAAGTCGTCATTGTAATCAAGTATTGTATTAACGTAGAAGCATCGCTAACTCCCCAAAAAATGGCCGAAATCTTATTCAATTTCAAATTTTTAGTTGAATAAATGTCATTTTGTTTTTCAAATTTTTCTTTTTCAAAAAATTCATTGGCAAATGCCTTGACTACTCTAACTCCTGCAATATTTTCTTGAATAATAGACATCAATTTTGCTTCCTCTTTTTCTATTTCTGTAAATTTTTTTTCAACATATACACAAAAAACAATTGATGTAATTGCTGCAAGAGGAACAATAATCAAAGATACCCACATTAATATTTGATTGATTCTGATCATTTGTAAAACTGCTGTAATAAGTACCACAAAAATAGATATTAATTCAGGGAGTTGTGAACATAAACAGTTTCTAATTGTCTCATTATCTGTTGTACAACGTTGTATTAAATCACCAGTATCAACATTATTGTGATAACTATATGGTAAAGATTGAATATGGGCATACATATCTTTTCTAATTTTTTTTGAAAGTGTTTCACCAAAAAATTGCCGATAAAATCCCATCAAAAATTTAAAAACACCTCTGGCAAATTGAAATAAGAACAGTCCAATAGCCGCATACGTTATCATTTCAATCTTGGTATCACCTTGATTAAAAATATTTATTATAAATTGTGGCAAATTATTTACAGACGTTAAATCATTTTCTAAAACTGATATTATATATTTTATAAACATTGAAACATAAGTATAAGTAGCTGAATCAATACCTGACATCAATATTATAATTATTAACATTGGCAAATATCTTGTGACCAAGTAACCAATATACTTTATTCCTTTTTTACTTTGTTTCATAATTTTTCATCCTTCATTATTTTTAATATTTTATTTAAATAATCTAGTTAAATCATTTAAATTTTCTTTTCGACTAATGATTATCGGTTTTTCTCCTAACAAAACAACAGCCGGTTTTAATAAATTATTATAGTTTGATGACATAGAATAATTATATGCTCCTGTTGCATAAACAACCATAATATCACCATCATTAATATTTGGTACTAATACATTATGTCGAATAATATCACCTGATTCGCAACACTTTCCTACAACATCTACTAAAATATCTTTTTTGGCGTTCATCTTATTCACGATGTCGCATTCGTATACCGCGTTATAAAGAGCAGGTCTAATATTATCAGTCATACCGCCATTAACAAATAGATAATTTTTTCCTCCATATGTTTTTTTTATTTGTGAGCATTCATATAAGGTAATACCTGCTGGCCCTATAATTGAACGCCCTGGTTCAATCATCACTTCTTTAATAATGTTATTGGACACCAACATCTCATCTAACTTATTACTTAAGTTAGACATCATATCTTTAATCGATAGACTTTTTTCTTGATATTCATATTTAATACCAAATCCTCCACCTAAATTTAGAAGAGGTAAAGAATCATTATATTTAGTGGCAATCTCAACTTGAAATTTTATCATTTTATCAATTTCCATTTTAAAAGCTTCAATTTCATGTATTTGTGAACCAATATGGGCGTGAAATCCTAATAAATTTAAAAATCTAGTCGAATGAATTGTTTTCATCATATTATCTATAATCTTTTCATCATAAATACTTTCACCAAATTTAGAAGTAAATTTTGCAGTTTGGATATATTGATGAGTATGAGCATCGATACCTGGATTTACACGAAGCAAAATATTTTGAACTATTTTTCTTTCCTCACATAATTCCATTAGTTTTTTTAATTCATAATAATTATCTACAACAATTAATCCTATTTTATTTTCAATTGCAAAAATTAATTCTTCTATTGATTTATTATTACCATGAAATACTAAATGATCGGCAGGAAAATTTGCATACAAAGCTACATATAAATCCCCAATACTAACTGCATCCATATAAAAGTTATACTCATTAATGATTTGTGCAATTTTTGGTACTAAAAATGCCTTTGAAGCATAAACAATTGTAGATTTAAAATTTTGACCTCTAAAATATTTTTGATAATCTCTAATGGCTTCTCTAACACTAAATTCATCTACTAAATATAATGGTGTTTTGTATTTCTTTGCTAAATCTTCTAATTTATAACCATTTAAATATGCATCATTATTTATAATTTCAAATCCTATCGGTCTCATAGTATATACTCCTGACATTTTATTATCATTATTACTTTATTTTAAACAAGAGAAAAAGCATTAGAATTCTAATGCTTTGTGGTTTTAATCTTTCATAATCTTACCTTTTGAATCTGTAAACTTGTCATTACAAAGGATAACAATTCCATCAATCAATCCCCAAACTGAACCAATTCCGAAAGTAAATATCGTTACTAAAATTTGTGCAATCGCAATACCAATATGTCCAGAATAAAAACGTCCAACTCCGAGTCCACCTAAAAATATCTGAAGTAATCCACACGCTAATTTTGATTTATCGCTATATTCAATTGATGATGAATTTTGAAAAGTTAATTTTTGACCACAATTTTCGCAAAATGATGCATTATCTTGACATTCTTTTCCACATTTACTACAATATTTCATAGTTTTACTCCTTTATATCTTTAAACTATTATCTATTATACAATATTTTAAAGTTTTTTTCAATTAATATAATTATCTTATTTAAGCTAAAATATCATTTTTATATATAATATTTAAATTTCCCTCTTTATCTTCTTGCATTTGAGTTGATAAAATAACTTTTTTAAAAAATTTAAAACCACATTTTTCTTGAACTCTTTTTGATTGATTGTTATCAATAAAATGCGAACAGGTAATGAAATCTAAATTACAATCATTAAATAAATAGCCAATAACTTTTTTTACTGCTTCTGGCATTATTCCCAAACCCCAATATTCTTTAGATAAAACAAATCCCAGTTCTCTTCCTTTTATTTTTTTAAATTGTTCTTCATTTATATTTCTTAACTCCTCAATTCCAATTGATCCAATTACTTTATTATTATTTTTATATACAATTGCAAAAGTTTTATTTCCTTCAATAAATTTTTCTAAAATTTTTTGTGATTGTGCAATTGACTGATGTGGAAGCCACCCTGCCATTTGACCAACACCCCAAACCTTTGCATACTCATAAAAATCATTTAAATCACTCATTTTAAAGGGACGTAATAATAAACGATTCGTTTCTAAAATAATATTTTTTATATTAATATCAGCATTCATATATGATTCTCCTTGGATTTTTCTTTTTTTAGTTCTTTTCTTATATATTTAAAGGTTTCCTTTTCACCTTTTTCAAGGTAAAGTTTTAATAAAAATTCAAATTTTTCTCTCGTTTTATCATGCATAGGAAGATAAAATCTTTCCTTATTATAATAATAATCCCAAACCATCTGTGGTTTAAATATTTTTTTATTATAAACTTTGGATGCAGCCAAATGATCACAAAAACTTTCAAAAATATATTTATTAGGCATAGGCACTGGTTTATAGATTTTATCATTTAAATCTAAATCCAACCAATATTCAGGATGATGTTTATTACGTCCTTTATGATGTAACCATGCCCTACTAAATCCTAATTTTTTTCTCTCCTCACTAATTGGACTCCCCGTTCCTTTATAATACTTTGCTCCATTAAAAAATTCAACAAAACTATATTTGGATAAATCATGGATTAAACCTTGTTTATAAAGACCAACTTTAAAACAATATCGCATAACTTTATGGCGATGTTTGGTAATTGTTATAAAATGTTTTAATAGATGCATTTTATATTCTCCTTTAATTATATTTATTAAATTTATTTTTATTCTATCATAATGTATTATATTTAGCAATTTATTTAAAAACAATAATAGCGTAGATAACATCTACGCTACTTTTTCCTTTTGATTATTATATTGAGCCTCATACATTGCCCTATACTTGCCATTTTTATTATATAATTCATCATGAGTACCAGATTCAACAATTTTACCATCATCTAATACATAAATGTTATCAGCATATCTAATTGTTGAAAGTCGATGGGCAACTACAAAAGTAGTTCTACCAGCAGCCAAAACCTTCAAAGCATTTTGTATTAAAATCTCAGTTTCAGTATCAATATTAGCAGTAGCCTCATCTAATATTAAAATAGCAGGATTTCTTAATAAAATTCTTGCAAAAGATATTAATTGTTTTTCTCCAGTCGATAAATTACTGCCAAGATACTCCAATTTTGTATTAATACCATCAGGATAATCTTTAACAAATTTTTTAGCTCCAATCATTTCAAGAACTTTTTCTACCTCATCATCGGATGCTTCAATGCCAAAAGTAATATTTGATTTAATTGTACCACTAAATAGAGCTGGTTCTTGTAATACATAACCAATGTTACTTCTAACCTCTTGTTTCGTATAATTCATAAAATCAACATCATCAATTAAAATTTTGCCATCAACTAAATCATAAAATCTTTGAAGCAATATCATAAGTGTTGATTTACCAGAACCAGTATGACCAACAAGCCCTATAAATTGCCCTGGTTTAATATGCATATTTATATGTTTTAATACATTATTTTCATCATAAGCAAAACTAACATCTTCAAATTTAATATCACCTTTGAAATTAGGTCTTTCATTAAAACCTAAATATTTATCTTCTTCTTGGTCTAATAAATCAAAAATTCTACTTGATGCTACAAAAGAGTCCTCAAGTGAATTTAAATTAGCAAAGATTTCTCTAATCGGATCAAAAATCTTTGTAATGTAAGTTACATATAAATATAGAGCACCTGCTGTTATTGCTCCTTCTGCACTTAAAAATTGACGACCAAAATAATAAATAATCAAAGCTAATAAACCATTTTGAATTAATAATAAAAGTTCTCCTCCAAAAATAGAATTAATTTTTAATGCCTTCATTTTATTACCATAATTAGTAATCAATAATTCATCATATTCAGTTGTCATCGCTTCCTCTTTATTAAATTGTTGAATAATTGATATTCCATCAACATATTGTGCCATAGAAGCATTGATTATCGAATTCATTTCTCTAATTCGGTGATGATATTTATTATTAACTTTACGATAAACAGTCATCCACAAAAGAATTAAAGGAGTTGCAAGAAGAGTTAAAAGAGATAACATCCAATTGACTTTAAATAATTCAACATAGACCATTATTAATGAAATAACAGCTGTTAAGATGGAAAAAATAACTTGATAAAGTCCTCTAACTCCTTCTGAATCACTAGTAATCTTAGTTACAACTTTACCACTTGGTTCTGAAATAAAGTACTTCATTGGTAGTCTATTCAATTTACTAAAAGCATCATTTCGAATATCAAGAGTAAGTCTCATTGATGCCGTTAAAAAGAAAACATGTTGAAAATATCTAAAAATAATTATTATTATTGTCAAAGAACCATAAATAATTAATAATTTGATGATAGGCGAAATACTAGGTTGATAAAATTCTTTTAAGTCATCTTTAGAAAGAATATTAGTCTTGATTCTAGTTTCATCATTTAATATTAATTCATTAGTTTCTTCATCATATTCAACTATATTACTACTACTATACATACCATTAGAAACAAAATACTTTCCATCAAGATATAAAATTGAAATTACTTCTGAACTTTGATCAAGGTGCTCTTTTGATACTTTTTCATATTTATTTCCATTATAACTAACACTTCCATCGTCAACTTTTTCCCATACTGTTTGAACTCCTAGTAGATGATCATCTAAAACTGTATTGATTAATTTTGGTTGTAATAATTCCAAATAAGTATATCCAATTAAAAACAAAAGTGATAAAATTATTAGCATTCTACTTTTCCAAGCATATTTTAATACCCGTTTTAAAACAACTTCTGCAGGATAATTATAATACTTATCAAAAGTTTTTTTATTTTTTATTTTTTGTTCACTTATTTTTTTACGCATGGGCTTTTCCTCCCATTTCTTGAATTACATATTGTTCAAAATACCAACCCTTTTTATTCATTAACTCTTCATGAGTTCCTCGTTCAACAATTTTTCCGCCATCCATTACAATAATTTCATCACAATCTTCAACAGCTGTTAGACGATGAGCAACAATAATGTTAGTTTTATTCTTTCTAATTTGCTTTAAATTTTTGATAATATTAGCCTCAGTAGTACCATCAACAGCACTGAGTGAATCATCAAGAATTAAAATAGGAGCATCTTTCATTAAAGCTCTTGCAATAGATAGTCTTTGCTTTTGCCCACCAGATAAGGTTACGCCATATTCTCCAACAATCGTATCTAAGCCATCTTCTAAAAAAGCTAAATCTTTTTCAAAATCAGCCATTTTAATAGCATAATTTAAATCAATATTGGAGTTATCTATTTTACCAATCAAAATATTATCTTTTACACTTCTGGCAAATAATAAATGTTCTTGAGGAACATATGATACTAATCTACGAATATCATATTTTTTATAATCATTAATTGATAAACCATCTATTTTTAAGCTATTATCATCAATAACTGGAAAGCGCCTCAACAGTTGTCTAATAAGTGTACTTTTTCCACTACCAGTTTTTCCTACAATTCCTAAAGATTTGCCACTTATAATATTTAAATTAAGACCTTTTAAAATTTCTAAATCAGTTTTAGGATAAGAAAAAGTATAATTATTGAATTCAATTTTTTTAAAATTATTGATACTTATCGCCTCATTACGGTCAATTATTTCAGGTTTAGCTTGCAAAACCTCTGTCACACGATCAAATGAAATAGCACTTTGCGTAAACTGTGCCACTTGATTACCAAGTTGCATCATCGGACCTGAAAATTGAGCAAGTAAAAGACTAAAGGTTATTAATTCACCAACCGTTAATTCTTGATTAATAATTAGGTAAGCCCCATATCCATAAGCAACTAATTGACTAATGTTCGTGAAAAAGCGAAAAGTAGGACCAAATGTTGATTGCATCATAACAGATTTTCTTTCTGTATCATAACAATCTTGAGCTGAATTTTTTAATTTTTGATAATCCTCTTCTTCATTGACAAATGCTCTAATCAATTTAACATGTTGCACACTTTCCATCGCAAGATTTCCCATTATTGAATTTTTTTTACGCACAAGTCGCCAATTATCACTAATTTTAGGTCGCATTGTGACTACGACAATAAAAATAAATGGTAGTGGCAAAATCGAGTATAGAGTAAGTAATGGGTCTAAATTAATCATTGAAATGGCAGTCATAATAATCGTTAAAATAACAGTAATTAAACCAAAAATCAAATGCGTCGAAACGTTAGCCATTGAAAAAGTATCCGATGTAGCTCTTGTCATTAAGTCTCCTGGATGATAGACAGTAAAATAATCTGCATCTTGAAGAAGAATATTTTTCATGAAACGAATTTTAATTTGGTAAAATAAGCGATGGAATAAATTACCAAGACAAATACTTTTAACAATACTTATAATAAATTTAATGATAATAATCGCTATTAAAAAAATTAATAAAGTAAATAAAGTCTTTTCATTAATTTGACCAAGGCCGATTAAATCAACTGCCTCACCAATAATTTCTGGTTTTTTTATGTCACAATAAATGATGCCAACTGATAAAATCATTGTAATTAAATACTTCCACCAATATTTTTTTATATACCACTTTATAGCAGAAAAGCGTTTCATAATTTTCACCTTTTTATATCATTTTTTGTAATATTATAACATAATATTACCATTTTTTCTTTCAATTAACTTTTAAAAAAATGATAAATCTCTAAACAAAAAATCTAATAGTAACCTATTTTATTTTAAGTTATCTTTTAGTGCTACTATTAGATTTTATTTTATTTATTAGTGCTACCCAAACCACCCTTTCTAACATCATATGTATTATCATCAATCGTTTTACCATATGTTAAAAAGATGCCTTGAATAAATGCTTCACCTCTTACAAGTTCTACTTTTTTTTCTTCAAAAGACAAATTGGATATTTTAATCATTATATGTCCTTCGTTACAAGCATTATAATAATCACTATCAATTATACCAACGACATTGTCAAGTTGAAGGCGAAATTTAAAGCCTAAACTACTTCTAGGGAAAATTTGCAAAACATATTCATCATTCATTTGACATCTAATACCAGTTGGTATAATTATAGAATCTTTAGGTTTTAAAACTATATCAAAGGGTAAAAAGAAGTCATATCCAGCAGAGCCCCTAGTTGCTCTTTTTGGCAATTTAATATTATCATATATTTCTTCTATTTTATTCTTAATTTTCGTATTTTTTAATACATCTTTTTGAAATTGTTCAAATGAAACCTTTTCAAAATGGGTTATATTCTTCATCTTTATTTCCTTTCTGAAGATTGATAGATTACAATAAAATATTTATTTTTTGGTATAACCTATTCTAGTTCAAAAGCTCCTGTATATAATTGATAATAAGTACCTTTTTGTTCAATTAAACTTTCATGTGAGCCTCTTTCAATAATTCTTCCATGGTCTAAAACCATAATTGCATCACTATTTTGAACCGTTGATAAACGATGAGCAATTACAAAAACCGTTCTTCCTTTCATTAACTGATCAGTTCCTCTTTGAACTAGGGCTTCTGTTCTTGTATCTATTGATGAGGTTGCTTCATCTAAAATCATAACTGGTGCATCTGCAATTGCTGCCCTAGCAATGGATAGTAATTGTCTTTGACCTTGCGAGAGATTAGATCCATCACCTGTAAGCATTGTATTGAATCCTTCGGGTAGTCTTGTAATAAAATCATAGGCGTTTGCTATCTTAGCAGCTTTATAAACCTCTTCATCGGTTGCATCAAGCCTACCATATCTAATATTTTCCATCACAGTTCCTGTAAACAAATTAGTATCTTGCAAAACAATACCAAGTGATCTTCTCAAATCATCTTTTTTTATTTTATTAATATTAATTCCATCATATCGAATTTTTCCGTCTTGAATATCATAGAACCGATTGATTAAATTAGTAATCGTTGTTTTTCCCGCACCCGTAGCACCAACAAAAGCAATTTTTTGACCTGGTTTTGCGTAAATTGATACATCATGTAAAACGATTTTTTCGGGAACATAACCAAAATCTACCTCATTTAAAACAATATCTCCTTTTAATTCTGTATAAGTTATTGTACCATCTGAATGAGGATGTTTCCATGCCCAAAGACCCGTTCTAATAGGTGATTCCGTAATATTACCATCTTTATCTTTATTTGCATAAACAAGTGTAACATACCCATTATCTTCTTCTTCTTTTTCATCAAGAAAATCAAAAACTCGTTTTGCACCTGCCAATGCCATTGCAACCATTGAAACTTGTTGTGATACTTGACCTACACTTTGTGAAAATTGTCTACTCATATTCAAAAAGGCAACAATGATACCAATTGTTAGAGTATTCATTCCCGCAATTACAAGTCTTCCTTCATCATTTTTAAAGAAAATTCCAAGATTTGGCACATTGTTTATAGCTAGAAAACAACCTATTATTGCAAGCAATACAAAGAAGATATTACCAATGTTATGCATAATTGGCATTAAAGTATTACCATAATGATTTGCATTTGTTGCAGCAAGACATAATTCATCATTTAATTTATCAAATCTTGCTTTTGATTCATCCTCATAACAAAAGACTTTGATAACTTTTTGGCCATGCATCATTTCTTCAATATAGCCTTCTACATCAGCAGTTGTTTTTTGATTTTGAATAAAATATTTTGCACTATTGCCACCTACTTTTTTAGTTACCAAAATCATTAAAGAAGCACCAATAAATACTAATAATGTTAACCAAACACTATAATGAATCATTAAACAAACTGTAAAAGTAAGTGATAAAAAGGTTGATATAAATTGAATTAAACTCTGAGTTACAAATTGTCTAATCGCATCAACATCATTTGTATAATAACTCATAATTTCACCATGTGGATGACTATCAAAATATCTAATAGGTAAAGATTGCATTTTATTAAATAATTGTTTACGAATTTTATTTAAAAATCTTTGTCCAACTCTTGCTAATATTTGAGTTTGAATTGTTGTTGCAATCAAGCATACCGCATAAATTGAAATCATTAACATTATCAAAGATAACAGTTTTGATTGCCACAAATCCATACTAATTTCACCTTTTAGAGTTGGCTCAATAACCTCATCCGTAATTCGTTGTAAAAACATCGGTCCTGTAATTCCTGCTACTGCTGCTGCTACTAAGCAAATTAAGATAATGACCATAGCAACACCATAATTTTTAAATAATAATTTCAAAATCTTAGGCATAACACCTTTTATATTTGTAGGTCGTTGCCCCATTCCTCTCATTGGACCGCGAGGTGGTATTTTTCTTGATTCTGCCATTAATGTGCACCTCCAATCTTATTTTGAATTTCATATACTTCTTTATAAATTTCATTATTTTTAAGTAATTGTTCATGAGTATCAAAACCAGTTATTTTTCCATCATCTAAAACAATAATTTTATCTGCATTTTCAACAGAAGAAATACGCTGTGAAATAATAATTTTTGTTATATTAGGAATATTTTCTTTAAATGCTCTTCTAATAGCTGCATCTGTTTTTGTATCAACTGCACTTGTTGAATCATCTAAAATCAAAATTTTGGGATGCTTTAATAAAGCCCTAGCAATACACAATCTCTGTTTTTGACCACCCGAAACATTTGTTCCTCCTTGGTCTATCATCGTATCATATTTATCAGGAAATGTTTGAATAAAATCATCGGCACAAGCGAGTTTACATGCATGTATCATTTCTTCATCAGTTGCTTCTTTATCACCCCATCGTAAATTATCTTTAATAGTTCCACTAAATAAAACATTTTTTTGCAACACAACAGACACTTGATTTCGAAGAGTTGTTAAATCGTAATCTTTCACATTAATTCCTCCTACTAATACTTCACCTTCAGTTGCATCATAAAGCCTACTAATTAAGTTAACAAGAGTTGTTTTGGAAGAACCAGTTCCACCAATAATGCCAATTGTTTGACCAGATTTAATGCTTAGATTAATATTAGATAAAGCATCTTTTTCCGCATTTTTTGAGTATTTAAATGAAACATTTTTAAATTCAACATCACCATTTTTAACTTCCATTATTGGATGTTCTGGATTTGTAAGACTACTTTTCTCATTCAATACTTCTGCTATTCTTCTCATACTAGGAAGTGACATAGAAATAATAACAAAAATCATTGAAAGCATCATTAAACTAGATAAAATTTGAATTCCGTATTGTAATAATGCTGTTAAATCGCCTACTGCTAAACTATTACCACCACTATTAATAATCATTCTTGAAGCAAAAAAACATACTAAAATCGTAGCAGTATACATTGAAAATTGCATAATTGGAGAATTCCATGCTACTATTTTTTCTGCACTAACAAAATTTTCACATACATCATCTGAAGCTTTTGCAAACTTTTTCTTTTCAAAATCTTCACGAACATATGTCTTTACTACTCTAATCCCATTAATATTTTCTTGAACAGATGAATTTAAAGCATCATATTTGGTAAAAACTTTATTAAATTTACCCATTGCAAATTTTACAATAATATATAAACCAACACCCAAAAATGGTAATAGAGCAATGTATATAAGAGCTAGTTTTGCACTAATCATAAATGTCATAATACTAGAAAATATCATCATTAATGGAACTCTAATTGCCATTCTAATTCCCATATTATAAGCCATTTGCACATTATTGACATCAGTTGTAAGCCTTGTAACTAAACTAGAAGATGAAAATTTATCAATATTTTCAAAAGAAAAATTCTGTACTTGATAATATAAATCATGTCTTAAATTTCTTGCTAAACCACATGAGGCCTTTGCACAAAATCTTCCCGCAAGATATCCAAAAAGTAATGATAGCATTGCGCATACTAATAAAACAATACTAATAATAATTAAATAATTCATATCAGATTTTTCTAAAGCTTCACTCGCATCAGATTTATTTTGTAAAAAATTAATCAACTGGGCAACGATAAATGGCATTATACATTCCACTAAACTTTCTAATCCAACAAAAAGTGGAGCCAAAAAGGATGGTTTTTTATACTCTCTTACGCTCTTTAAAATTGTCTTTAACATATTCTCCTCCTTTTATTTTTTTAAATTATTCTTAATTCGTTCAAAATATGAGTAAAGTTGAGCAATTTCACTTGGCTCAAAACCTTCTAAAGCCTTTTTTTCAACTTCATCTAGTGTTGAGCGAACTGATTCATTGATAGCAAGACCCTTTTCCGTTAAAACTATTTTTTTAAGTCTAGCATCATTATCAACACCTACTCTTAATATTAAACCATTTTGTTCCATTAATTTCAAGATTTTTGATGTTGTGGATTTTGTTATCAAAAACTTTTCTTCAATATTTTTTTGATAAATATCCATATCTTGATGGCGCTCTAAAAAACCAAGAATAAAGGAATTCGTACTAGTTATCATATTAACATAACGAAATACTTCACTATTTTCTACATTTCGGTTAAATAAATTTTTAATTGATGATATTTCTCCACCTAATTTCTTTTGTTTCATAAAGGCCTCCAAAATAGTTCTATCTCAAATAGTTTGATACGAAACTATTATATCATTTTTTTTAAATTTTAGAACCTATTTGCAAATGAAAACGCTTCAAGTTGAAGCGTTTTAAGCATCCGGATTATTTAAAATTCCAATAAATAATAAAACATTATTCGCATCTTTTATCATATATAAAAAAGGATGATTAAGTTTAATGGTTATAGGTTCTACCACTAGTGATGACTTCATTATACCAATTGAAGTTACGGCTGCAGCCTTTACGCCACTTTCATTTAATCTAATACCAACATTTTGTTTCACATAATTTACATATAAATCTTCACCAATTTTATTTAAACTATTTTTTTCAAAAATGTTTCTTACTCCTAAACTTTTTAATGTATCATTTAAATTATATTCCTTAGTATAATCAAATTTAGGAACAAAAAGATTAACCTCTGCCATTTCCAAATCGTTAGTAAAACTTGTAAAATCTTTCGAAAATAGTTTATTAAAACTAATTGTTGGCATAATATAAGTGATTGTATTATTATTCTCAAAATAATCAACAACTACTACATATTCACTCGTTTTTTTGTAAAGAGTTGATATTTGATGATTCATATACTCCACCATTTTAACATTATCCTTATCAAGATTAAACGAATCCTTAATCGTTTTTTCATTATCATATGCTATTAACCATTTATTATCAAAATAAATTGTATTTAATAGTAATATGGCAAGATGATCTTCTATTTGATAATTATTTTTATCTAATTTTAATAAATCCTCTGTATAATGATTAATCCACTTGATAATTTTATCTTTTTCTTTGCTTTTTGTAAAATCAATTTCATAACTTTGAGCATAAAAATTATCCTTTAAAATCCTTATATATTCTGAATTAATTTTTAAACCTTTTTTAAGCCACAGCGAATTAGCTAAATAAAGGCGCCCTTTTTGATTGGAGTAATAATTATTTTCATAAATAATTTTAAGTTGTTGTGTTAATTTTTCTTTTTTTTGCCCTAACAAATTTTCTAACTCAGCACTTGTCGTTGAGGTTGTCCCCTCTGCAAGCATAGCCAGTGCCATATAAAGACTAAGGGGAGCAAAAAGATGATTGTCTTGATTATGAAACATCTTTCTTATTAATTTTTTCGAAAAATTGTTTATTTCATCAATTAAATTACTATCAACAGTATTTATATCATAGTTTAAAGAAGGATAATTTACTTGACTTAATGTAGAAAAATTATCATTATCTTTAAATCTGATGGCTTTTAATTCAACAGTCTCCCTTTTTTTACAACTCATCATCACAATACCTAAAAGTATTAATAAAGAAAATTGAAAAAATTTCTTCACTTAAACTCCTTTCTTCTTATATTAAAATTTAGCATAAGTTTATAAGACAATTTTAGTATAACAATTTATAATATAACTATACTTTATTAACTATTTTTATCTTAACCTTTTATTGTAAAACAAGATAATCATAAATCGCCCTAATCGCTTTTTCAAATTGATTATTAGTAACCCCAACAATAATACTAAGTTCTTGTGATGCTTGAGCAATTACCTTAATATTAATATCATTTTGCCCAAAAATAGAAAAAATTTTAGCACTAATACCAGGTTTAGTTGCCATATTTCTTCCTACTATTGCAATAAGTGCTATATCTCTATCAATTATTACATCTTGGACATCATCGATTTTTTTTATCTCTGCAAGCACTTCATAAATTTTTTCAACAAGATAATTTGCTTCAATAATTAAACTAAAACTATCAATACTTGATGGAATATGTTCAACATTGATGTTATATTTATCTAAAACTGATAAAACATCTCTGATTACTTTTATTTTTTGAACTTTTGGTTTTTTGATTATCGTTATTGACTCATAAGATTTTTTACCAGTAATGCCTGTAATAATTTGTGAAGAATCTCGGCATTTAGAAGAAATTATTGTACCTTCTTCTTCAGGGTGATTCGTATTTTTAATATTAATAGGAATATCTAGTTCTTGTACAGGAAAAATGGTCTCTTCATGTAATACATTTGCTCCCATATATGATAATTCACGTAATTCCTCATAAGAAATCTCCTTTATCTTTTTAGGATTATGGACAATTTTAGGATCTGTTACTAAAAAGCCAGAAACATCTGTCCAATTTTCATAAATATCGACTGAAAGAGCTTTTGCTACCACCGCACCCGTAACATCCGAACCTCCTCTTGAGAAAAGATGAATATTACCATCTGGATAACAACCATAAAATCCAGGTATAACAATTTTTTTAGTTTTTATCAATTGATTTACTAATGCATCTTTTGTTCTTTGTTCATCTAGTTTTCCATCATAATTAAAATAAATTAAATTTTTTGCATCAACAAAATCATAACCCAAGTATTCTGCCAATAATTTAGCACAAAAATATTCTCCCCTACTAACTAGAAATTCCTCGCTTATCTTTTGTTTTAGTCCTACTTCTAATAAAGTAAATTCCTTTTCAAGATCAATTTTCAAAGATAATGTTTTTTTTATTTCTAAATATCGGCTTTTAACAATATCAAAAATATTTTTAGCATCTACTCCATATTTTAAATGAGCATAAATTAAATAGAGTAAATCAGTTATCTTATGATCATCTTTATTTTTTTTACCTGGTGCTGATACAACAATAATACTTCTTGATGGATCTTCTAAAATAATGTTTTTTATTTTTTTAAATTGTTCACCATTTGCTAAACTCGAACCGCCAAATTTTGCTACCTTTATCATAATTTTTTTATCAAAGCCATTGCAATCTGTATTGCATTGCTAGCGGCACCCTTTCTAATATTATCAGCCACACAATAGAGTAAAATTCCATTTTCAATTGATAAGTCTTTTCTAATCCGCCCAACATAAACCTTATCTTGATTATTGGCAATAATTGAATTAGGATATTTATGGTTTTGAATATCATCATAAACTACAATTCCATCTTGTTTTTTTAAAACTTTTTTTATTTCTTCTATTTCAAACTTTTTTGTAAGTTCAATTGTCATAGAAACTCCATGACAATTTTCAACAGGAACTCTAACACAAGTTGCAACAATTGGTAAATTTTTTAAATGTAGGATTTTTCTTGTTTCGTTTATCATTTTCATTTCCTCTTTTGTATAACCATTGTCTAAAAATTCATCAATTTCAGGTATACAAGTTTTAGAAATATCATATGGATAAAATAAATTTATATTATTGTTTTTAGTTCTTTTTAAATCTTCAATTCCTTTTTGACCAGAACCACTTACAGCTTGATATGTTGTATAAGTCACTCTTTTAATACCAAAATAATCATTTAAAATTTTAAGAGGTAAAACCGCTTGAATTGTTGAACAATTGGGATTTGCAATTATTTTACTTTTTGTAAAGATGTCATCAATATTAACTTCCGGTACAACTAAAGCACAATTATCATCCATTCGCCAAGCACTTGAATTATCAATTACATATGCACCTTTTTTGATTGCTATGGGAGCGTATTCTTTAGAAATTTTACTACCAGCACTAAATAAAGCAATATCAACATCATCGAAAGATTCTTCATTTAATTCTCTAATAATATATTCTTTATTTTTAAACATTATTTTCTTCCCAACACTTTTCTTTGAAGCGTAAAGAACTAATTTATGAAAAGGAAAATGATATTCATCTAAAATTTTTAAGAACATCCTCCCTACAAGTCCTGTAGCCCCTACAATTGCTAAATTATATTTTTTCATTATTCCACCTCATTAATTATATACGTATTGAGATTATCATAAGTATCTAATACTCTTTGATTGATAATATCATAGATATCGCTAACTATTGCAAAAGCAGTTGGTAAACTACCTGCTCCTTTACCAATAAAAATAAACTTATCAGCTGGAATTGTCTCAACTATAACACCATTATATTCATCATTAATATTACATAATACTTCTTGATTGTTAAATGTCCTTAATCCTACGGAAATTAATATTTTATCATTATCTTTAAAAGCTTCACACACATACTTAATTGTTTGATTATTTTTAATATTTTTCTTAATCTTATACTTGTCGATATGGTTTAACGGTGTATGTTTTATATCATTCATATTAATTTTAGTATTCCACGCAATATCTGATAAAATGGCAATTTTTCGCATCATATCATAACCTTCTAAATCAGCAGTAGGATCTTTTTCCGCAAACCCTTTTTCTTGAGCTAGTTTTAAAGCCTCATCAAAACTCATCCCTTCATTTATTCTACTAAGAATATAGTTAGTTGTTCCATTTAAAATTCCAATAATTCTATGAATTTTGTTGACTAAAGTAAGTTCTTTTAAATTCTTTATAATGGGAATTGCTCCACCCACACTTGCTTCATAACAAAAAGAAACTCTATTATCTTTTGCCATTTTAGTTAACCGATCGATATCATTTGCAACTACTTCTTTATTAGCAGTTACCAAATGTTTATGTTTACTTAAAGTAAGAAAGCAAGCTTTTTTAGCAAAATCATATCCTCCTAAAACTTCAACAACTATATCAATATTATTGTCATTCATAATATCTTCTAAGTTATCCGTAAAAAGACTAACATATTGCTTATCAAAATTTTTCTTGTAATCAAATATTTTTATAACCTCAATTTCCTCTTTTTCCAAACATATCTTAAAAACTCCTTTACCGATAACCCCATAACCTAAAATAGCAATTCTTACTTTTTTCATTATTCTACCCCCATTATAGCAATTGATTTTACACCATAGCATAATGCTATTAACTTTTGTAAAGATTCTATATCAATTTTTAAGTCCCCAATATCAATCATAATAGTAATATATGCACTTTTATCAATTGGAGCCTCTTGGTTAATCGAAATTACATTACCATTATTATCATATATTACTTGCAAAATAGAAGATAAAATCCCTTTTTCATCAATAGTCTTGATAGCAAAAAGAGCCTTATTACCATTATCCTTCGTCGGTCTAAAGATAAAATCTTTGTATTTATAATAAGTGGAACGACTAATATTTTGCATTTTACATGCCTCACAGATATTAATTTTTTGATTATTTATTAACTCCCTTACTATAATAACTTGTTCAAAATATTGGGGAAGAATTGATTTATGAACAATTAAATATTCACTACTTCTCATATACATATGCTCCTACGTTAGAAATTTCGACACTTGCTAATTGCCAATTATTAATATTTAATTTATCTTTAATATCTTGTTCACTAATTAAAAGAATACTTGGTCCAGCTCCGCTAATTAAAGCCACTATTTCCTCATAACCTTTTAATACCTCTCTAATTTCCTTTTTTGAATCAATTAATGAATACCGATATGGTTCATGGATGCGATCTTTTTTTGCTATTTTTAGTAAAGCAAAATCACCCTTTTCTAAAGCTTTTACCATCAAAATAACATGTGATAAATTAGATACTACATCATCTAATAAAACACAATTGGGTAATGAAGCTCTAGCTACAGTTGTAGATAATTCAAAATTAGGAATCAATAAAAAAAATTGTAAATTACTGGCCACCTCTAGTTTAATATAACGATAAATATCTTCTTTGAAACTACAAGTGAAACCACCAAATATTAAGGGGGCAACATTGTCTGGATGTCCTTCAATCATACTTGCGATTTGGAAAATTTCATTTTTAGACAAGATACCTTCAAGAATTTCATTAGCCATTATTATACCTGCGACTATACATGATGCACTACTACCAAGACCTCTTGACAAGGGAATATTTTGAATTTTTTGTTTAATTGTTAAAAATTGAATTTTCTTATTCTTTAATAAAAAAACTCTTTCATAACTTTTAATAATAAGATTATCATTAGGATTTGAAAATTTTTTATTAAAACCTTCTATTTTATATTCATTGGAAGGAAAAAATTCATATTCATTATATAAATTAAAACAAATACCAAGGCAATCAAAACCTGGACCTAGATTTGCGGAAGTCGCAAAAGTTCTAACAATTTTCATCTAACTCACCTATTAATTTTCTAAGTTTTTCTTCAGCATCTTCTTTATCCCACACTTCTTGTTGAAAAGTAAATGCATAAATTTTCTTTAATAAATTAGGAATTTCAATACCACTTTTTTCAGCAATTTTTTCTACTAAAGAAAAATCTTTTTCTTCAATTTTAAAAACTTCATTTATTGTATCAATAAATTTAAAAGGACTAGCAGTACTTATAATTAACGTTTTTCCTTTTAATTTATTTTTCAAATTTAAATAAGCACCATATGCCACAGCCGTATGAGGATCAATTAAATAATTATACTTTTCAAAGCAATCCTTTATATAAAAAAGAGTTTCTTCATTATTAATTGAAAATGCTACAAAATCATTTATTTGAGAATGATACTGCTTTGGTAAATAAAAACTTTTTTGAACTTGCAAATCTTTCATTAATTTATTAATAACTTTATAATTTCCATCTGTAATAATAAATAATAATCTTTCTAAATTCGATGATATTAAAATATCCATTGCGGGTGAATTTGTTGAATAAAAAGGACGATTACAATTGTATATTTTAGTATTAAAAAAATCTGTTAAAACATTATTCTCATTGCTAGCACAAATAATCTTATTAATAAATAAACCCATTTTTTTGGCTATATAGCAAGCTAAAATATTACCAAAGTTTCCTGTTGGTACTACTACATTTATTTTTTCTCCGTATAGTATTTCATTACGATTTACCATTTTAAAATAAGCATAAAAGTAATAAATAATTTGGGGAATCAATCTACCTATATTTATTGAATTTGCTGAAGAAAGTTCAATATTTTTTAAATCATAAACATTTGTAAAAACTTTTTTAACTATATTTTGGCAATCATCAAAATTACCATTAATACCTATAAGCTTTGCTCTTTGATTTGTATAAAAATGCATTTGTTTTTCTTGAAAATGACTTATTCCATTTATTGGATATAAAACAATAATCTTATTTTTATCATCTTTACCAAAACTAGCTAGCGCTGCACCACCAGTATCTCCAGAAGTGGCAGTTAAAATAAGGGTTTTTAAATAATCATTGTGTTTTGCTTTAGCTATTTCTATTAAATTAGGTAACATTGTTAAAGCCATATCTTTAAAAGAGAGCGTTGGACCATGATATAATTCTAAAAAACTAAAATCTTTCAAGTTTTTTATTTCAATAATTTTGCTCTCAAAATTAGATGATGTATAAGTTTTTTCAATTACTTGTTTAATCTCTTCATTTGTAAAATCATTTAAAAAAAAGGTTAAAATTTTTTCAGCCATTTCTTGATAAGATAACAAACTAAAATTTTTATTAAATAAAAAAGGGGGTAGCTGACAAAAAATGAAAAGACCACCATCTTCACTGATACCTCTAATAATAGCCTCACTAGCATTAATTTTCAATTTTTTTCTTGTACTAGTATACATACTTCACCTCAATTTTGTTACATTATATCATATTTTGTTTTCATTATCAAGACATTTGTTTTTATTTTAAAGACAAAAAATTAGCATATTATTTCACAATTGCTTGTCTTTTATGATATAATATTTAAAAATAGATAATTTATGCAAGGAGGAATAAAATGACAAATAAATATTTATGTGAAATATATGAAAAGGTTAAGGTTAAAAATGCAAATGAACCAGAATTTTTACAAGCTGTATATGAAGTACTTGATTCAATTGAGCCATTTGTTAATGAAAATGATGCAATTGAAAAAAATGGAATTATAGAACGCTTTGTAGAAGCAGAGAGAATAATTACCTTTCGTGTACCATGGATAGACGATAAAGGTTTAGTTCATGTAAATAGAGGATTTAGAGTTGAATTTTCCTCGGCAATTGGTCCTTATAAAGGGGGAATTAGATTACATCCGACCGTTAATCAAAGTATTATTAAATTCTTAGGTTTTGAACAAACCCTTAAAAATGCTCTTACTGGTCTTCCAATGGGTGGAGGTAAAGGTGGAAGTGATTTTGATCCTAAAGGAAAAAGTGATACCGAAATTATGCATTTCTGTCAGAGTTTCATGAATGAATTATATCGTCATATTGGTCCTAATACTGATGTCCCAGCTGGTGATATTGGAACTGGTGCTAGAGAAATTGGTTATATGTTTGGTCAATATAAAAGATTGAAAAATGAATTCACAGGCGTTTTAACAGGAAAAGGTTTGAGCTATGGTGGAAGTTTAGGTAGAACTGAAGCTACTGGTTATGGTCTATGCTATTATACTAACAAAATGTTAAAGGTAATGAATAATACATCATTTGCAAATAAAAAGGTTATTATTTCTGGTTCTGGTAATGTAGCTTTATATGCTATGCAAAAAGCCCAAGAACTAGGTGCAACTGTTATTGCAATGAGTGATTCTAGTGGTTATATTTATAATGAGAAAGGTCTAAATTTTGAAATTTTAAAAAATTTAAAAGAAGTAAAACGAGCTAGAATTAGTGAATATATTCATTATGACAATAGCACTATCTTTGAACCATCTCCTAAAGATATTTGGACAATCAAATGTGACATTGCTTTACCTTGTGCAACTCAAAATGAACTTGACCTACATGATGCTAAAGTTCTTGTTGAAAATGGAGTCATCGCTGTTTCAGAAGGAGCTAATATGCCATGTACAATAGAGGCTACCAATTATTTAATAAGTCATAATATTTTATTTGGCCCTGCCAAAGCAGCAAATGCTGGTGGAGTAATGGTATCTGGTTTTGAGATGAGTCAAAACTCGATGCGTTATGCTTGGAGTTTTGAAGAGGTTGACGAAAAACTCAAAACCCAAATGGAAAATATTTTTTTAGAAGTTATAGATTGTGCTACTCACTATGGTAATAAATATAATACAGTACTTGGTGCAAATATTAGTGGCTTTAAAAAAGTTGCTAGTGCTATGCTTTCCCAAGGTGTTTGCTAATAAAAACACTCCTAAATAGGAGTGTTTTCTTATTCATTATCTTTTAAATAAAATGATATTGGATAAGTTAAATATTCTATTTCATCTAATTGATCAGCCGTTACATAACCTGCTTCTGCATTTATTAATGATGGAATTCGATTAACTACAGTTGCACAAGTATGTTCAACAGTTGCAGGTTTGTCAACTCGATATTTAACATACGGCTCACCGGTAATTTCCCAATCACACATATCGCCTTCATCTTTACCATATACTTTTCCTATAGTTTCCTCTTCAATTGTAATTCCTTGAAGAGTTTCAATTGTAACCACTGAAGACATTCCAATACAACGACCTGCTTTAATTGTTTTTCCTAAAGTTTCACTATAAATATCTTCCTTTGCAATATAGGGAACATTTTTTTGAGAAATACTTTTAATTGTCAATCCCAATTTGTTGGCAATTGCTTCACTTGCATTCCAAGCATATGATGCTGCAAATTCACTAGGATGTGCAATTTGTTGCTCAAATTCTTCTTCCGTTAAATCACATCCATGAGCATTAGCTAGTGCTAAACCATATTCATCAACGTTATAACTATAAGCACCTTTAATCTTAGTAATGTTATGACAACCAGCACAGGCAAGAGCAACCATATTAATCCAAAAAATATCTTGCATTCCAGAACCTGTTACAGTACATCCTGTTTCTTTTGCCAATAAATCAATTTTATTAGTCAAAGCAGCTGAAGTAGTCCACGGATAAATTGCTTCTTCACAAGTTGTAATAACATTTATTCCTCTTTCAACGCATTGCTCTACATGTTTATAAATATCTGGAATAAAACTAAATAAAGTTACAATTGCTACATCAGCATCGCACTCATCCAAAACTTTTTCCGCATCATTTTGAATAGTTACACCAAGTTTCATCCCAATTTCCGCAAAATCGCCAACATCCATCCCTATAATTGCAGGATTAACATCAATTGCACCTACAATTTCAGCCCCTTTTTCATGTAAATAACGCAAAATATATTTTGCCATTTTTCCACATCCATATTGAACAACTTTAATTTTTCTCATTTTTTCCTTGTATAATATAAACGTATAATATAGTTTATAAGTTTATATTAAATCCTTT
>OJNQ01000041.1_pt1 | contig 84853 bp, 97 predicted proteins | sample 1597621 | NCBI WGS metagenome assembly OJNQ01 (sample SAMEA2452137, study PRJEB22498) | human gut metagenome | reverse complement strand
CATATTGTGGAATTGCTGGAGAATCTAGTTTTAATGCGTTTTGTATTGCTTTGGGAATCTTGTGTCTGGTATCGAGCTTATATGTTTCACGGAAAAGAAAGTATTTGAAGATATTATTTATTGGAATTATGTATTATTCTATTCTTTTGACGGGAAAAAGGAGCTTTTTGTTGATGATCCCGATGATCATTTTGTCTTTGTTTTTTATGCAATCTATGATAGATAAAAATAAAAAAAATGTTACTATTTGTATTGTGCTGATGTTTGTGTTGCCTTTAATTTTTTATTCTTTTTTGGGGAATTTAGTTATGGATATACTAGCTAGTGGAAAAGGTAGAAATTATGGAGCTGCTGTGGATTTGTCAAATAGGGAATTATTTTGGGCTATTGCATTTAAGATGTTTAAAACTAGTCCAATATTTGGTCATGGTATGATGGCATATGATAATTATTATAATGATTTTTTTAATCATGATTATACTTTTGCTGGTGCACATAATAGTTATTTTCAATTATTTGCAGAAATGGGATTTTTGGGCGGTGTTATATATGTATATGCTATTTTTATATCGTTTTTTAAAACAGTAGTATACACTAAGCATATAATGATGGTGAAAAAAAATAATTTAAAATTTTTAATGTATTCTTCTTTATGTATTCAAGCAATGTGTATAATATATGGGTGGTCTGGAAATCCATTTCATAGACCTCAACAATTGTTGACGTATTTTGTTGCTTTAGGAATAGGTTTATATGCATATAAATTAGAAAAAATAAAAATAAAATGAAAATTTTAATTGTACATAATAAGGAAATAAATTATTATCCACCAGTAAAATCTCTTGTTGATATACTTTTGGATATAGGTGCTTCTGTAACGTTGATTACATATGATAAATTTTCTTATAGGAAAGAAAAAGAACTTGATTCTGATTTTAAATTAATAAAAATTGAGGATTTTAAAAAGAAAGGTAAAATTCAACGGTTATTGAATGTGTTTTTGTTAAAGAGAAAAATTCGACAATGTGTTTTTCATTTAATGAAAACTCATGATCTTATTTGGACGACAACAGATAATACTGTCTCATTAATTGGAAGAGGTTTATTGAATTATGAAAATCACATCATGCAATTAATGGAATTAGTTGAAGATACTCCTTTGTTATATTATAAAGTTGTTTATCAACTAAAACTAAATAAGCTGTTTAAAACCCATTTGGATAAATATGCTAGACATGCGAAATATGTAGTTGTACCAGAATTTAATAGAGCTCATATAATTAAAGCTATGTGGGGACTTGAAAGACTTCCTGTAGTGTTACCTAATAAACCGTACTATCTAAATTTAAGTAATCCAAATACGGAGGTGTTAAGAATCGTAGAGAATCTGAGGAATTGTGGAAAGAAATTGATTTTATATCAAGGAGTTTTCTTGAAAGAAAGAAAGTTGGAGGAATTTGCACAGGCGGTAAATAGCCTTGGGGATGAATACGCTTTTTGTATAATGGGAAGTGATACTCAGGAGCGTAAGCAATTATGTGAAAAGTATCCAGAGATTATTTATGTACCATTTATTACTCCTCCTTTTCATTTACTTATTACCCAAATAGCATTTATTGGAGTATTGACTTATTTTCCTACGGCAGATGATTTGGCTGGGAAATTGAATGTTGTATATTGTGCTCCAAATAAAATTTATGAATATGCATATAGTGGGCTTCCTATGATCGGAAATAATATACCTGGTTTATCTGGTCCTTTTGAAAAGTATCATATAGGAAAGTGTTTTGAAAAGTTAGATTCTGTAGTTATTGCAGAAGCGATTAAAGAGATTGAGAAAGATTATGAGAAAATGAAGTTGTCATGTGAAAAATTTTATAATGACATTGATATGAAGGCAATTGTTCGAGATGTTTTAAATTATTCTATTTAATTTTGTGATAGGAGGATATTTATGAGAATTGCATTGTATGGAATAGGTGGTCTCTATAATTATGGATGTGAAGCGATTGTTAGGGGAACTGTTTCTATCATTAGACAAATAGCATCTGATGTTCAAATTGTATATTATTCAAAACGTGCTGATGAAGATAGGATTAAAATAGTAGATTTGGGGATTGAAACGATTCAATTAAAAATGGAATATTCTATTGTTTCTATTTTTTTGAATTGGATTGGTCGAAGAATAAATTTGTCATATCGATTTGGGGAATCTGGTTTTAAGCAGGTTGTAGATAATTCGGATATTATAGTGTCTATAGGAGGAGATATTTATACTATTCCGAAATATGTACGTTCGAAAAGGAAATATACATATTATAGAAGTTTGGTTCAGTTTGGAGAATATGCGTTGAGGAAGAATAAAAAACTGATTATATTTGGAGCTTCTATTGGACCATTTGGCGAATATAAGCCTGCTAAGAACTATTTTTTAAATCATCTAAAAAAAATAGATTTAATTGTAGCAAGGGAGAAAAGATGTGTTGATTATTTGAAAGATAACTCAATTGAAAAGAACGTTTGTTTTATGCCTGATCCTGCATTTTTTGTAGAATTTTCAGAAAAGATGCAGGATTCTTATGAATATATAGGTATAAATTTAAGCCCTCTATCTCTATTGGAACTGTATGGTGAAGGATATGATAAAAATGTAAAACGTATTACATCGATTATAGAAAATATTGCAGCAAAAAGTGGTTTGCCTATTTTATTGATACCTCATGTAATTAGTCCAATACATTTTAATGATAACGATTTGATTTTTATGGAAAATATATATTGTAAATTAAATTTGTCTACACAAAAGGTAACATCTATTTGTGAGCCTCATGGATTTTTAGAAGCAAAGAGATTGTTGAGAAAATGTCGTGTTGTAGTTGCTGCCCGTATGCACTGTGCGATTAATGCAGTGTCGGAAGGAACACCCACTATTTTTTTAGCATATAGTGAAAAGGCTAAAGGAATGGCACGGTATATTTATGGTGATGACCGCTGGCAGATACCATTAGAAGAAATAGAGGATCGATTAGTAAATATGGTGTATAAACTTCTTAAAGATGAAGCTAAGGAACGGGATTTTCTTCATTTTCGAATGGCTGAAATTAAGGAAACAATTGTAAGTGATAAGTGTATGGAAAGGTTTAAGAAAATGTTATTATAAAACTCATTGGTATAATAAACTTGATATTGAATTCTTTACTAGAGTAAGATTATGAAAATGAATAACACTATTGCATCTATAGGTAGTGCATGTACAGGATGCTCTATTTGTAGATTAGTGTGTAGCAAAAATGCTATTACATTAAAAGAGAATCGAGAAGGTTTTACTTATCCTGTTATTGATATGAGTATTTGTGTGAATTGTGGATTATGTTTGGCTAAATGTCCTATTCATAATAAATCTTCCATATTAAATAAAGAGATTCAACGAGTATATGCAGCATATAATCGAAGTGAACAAGATAGGTACGAAAGTTCTTCGGGTGGTATATTTGTTCTTTTAGCAAGAAGTGTTATTGCGATGGGAGGGTGTGTATATGGTGCTGCTTATGCGGATGATTTATCTGTATTTCATTGCAAGGTTGATACCGAGGATGGGCTGAAAAGGTTGATGAAATCTAAATATATACAAAGTGATGTTGGGAATACTTATGCTTATTGTAAAAAAGACTTGGAAAATGGGAAAACTGTTTTGTTTACAGGTACGCCTTGTCAAATAGCAGGATTGAAATCTTATTTGGGAAAAGAATATGATGGTTTGTTAACTCAAGATTTTGTTTGCCATGGTATTCCTTCAAGTAAAGTTTGGAGAGATTGGAAAATGTACTTAGAAAAGCATCATTCAGAGATTAGTTCAGTTGATTTTCGTTCGAAAATAAATGGTTGGTTTTTTTTTCATATATCATATAAGTTATGTATAAATAAATTTATACATATATCCAGTCGAGAAGATCCCTATTTTGTGGGGTTTAACGATAGCTTATATTTGAGAGAATCCTGTTATGATTGTAGATTCAAGAAAGATAATCATTATAGTGATATAACCTTAGGAGATTTTTGGGAGGTAAAGAAAATGGCTCCTGTAATGAATGATGATAAGGGGGTATCTATTCTTTTTTTGAATACAAAGAAAGCAATTGAATGGTATGAAAGAGTAAAGCAAAATCTAATATATATGCCCTTGAATTATGAATTGGTGTGTGTGAATCATAATATGATTGTCAATTCAGCAGGGCACCGTGATTTGAGGGATAAATTTTATGAAAAATATAATGGGTGTAATTTGCAAAAAGTTGTTGCTAATCTACGGATAAAGCCATCGATTAAGAAGAGAATAAAAAACAGAATAATTAAAATATTTAAGAAAGTTTTTTAATATGAAAAGAGTTATGCTTGTCTTTGGAACGAGACCTGAAGCTATAAAAATGTGCCCTCTAGTAAATGAATTGAAAACAAGAAAGCAGATTGAGACCATTGTGTGTGTCACAGGGCAACATAGACAGATGTTGGATCAAGTGCTGGACGTTTTTTCTGTTGTTCCTGATTATGATCTTTCTATTATGAAGGATAAACAGACGTTATTTGATGTTACTACTAATATACTAGAGCGTATTAAAACTGTTTTAGAAACAAGTAAGCCTGATGTTGTGTTAGTGCATGGAGATACATCTACAACATTTGTAACTGCACTTGCTTGTTTTTATTTACAAATACCTGTTGGCCATGTGGAAGCGGGATTGCGTACATATAATATATGTTCGCCTTATCCAGAGGAATTCAATCGTCAGGCGGTTGGAATTATTTCTCAATATAATTTTTCTCCAACAAATATGGCAAGGGATAACTTGCTTCGAGAGGGGAAAAAATCAGAGAATATTTATGTGACAGGTAATACAGCTATTGATGCTCTTAAAACAACAATTCGTAGAGATTACTTTCATCCGGAACTTGATTGGGTGTCTGGAAGTAAGATGATCATGTTAACGGCTCATCGGCGAGAGAATCTTGGAAAACCTATGCATCATATGTTTCGAGCAATACGAAGGATACTGGACGAACATGAGGATGTTAAGGCGATTTATCCAATCCATATGAATCCTCTTGTTAGGCAGATAGCTGATGAGGAGTTGGGTGAATGTGATAGAATTCATATAATAGAACCCTTAGATGTACTAGACTTTCATAATTTTCTGTCTAGAAGTTTTATGATTCTTACTGATAGTGGTGGAATTCAAGAAGAAGCTCCTAGTTTGGGAAAACCAGTTTTGGTAATGCGTGATACAACAGAACGGCCTGAGGGAGTTGTTGCGGGAACACTGAAACTTGTAGGGACGGACGAGGATGTTATTTATCAGAATTTTAAAAAACTGCTAAATGATAAAGATATTTATGATACGATGACCCAAGCCAGCAATCCATATGGTGATGGTTTCGCTTGTAAGCGTATTGCGGATATTTTAGAATTCGGTAAGATGGGAGTTTATGAATAAAGTGAACGTTGTCCTCTTTAGTGCCAGATATCAAAATCAATACGAATAATTAAAAATAGTCTGATAAAAAATCACATAATAGACTACATTTATTTGTGCTTTTGTAATATTTTAATCGTATACAAATTGATTAGCATGTCAAATGTCGGAGAAAATAGTAAGCGTATAGCCAAAAATACATTGCTGCTTTATTTTCGTATGCTTTTTATGATGGTTATAAGTCTCTATACGAGTCGTGTTATATTGAGTGTTCTCGATATAGAGGACTATGGCATTTATAATGTTGTAGCTGGTGTGGTTGCTATGTTTGGTTTCCTAAATTCAGCTATGACTGTAGGGACTCAGCGCTATCTGACTTTTGAGCTAGGAAAAGAAGACTATTGTCAGTTGCAGAAGGTTTTCAGTACAAGTATATTGATACATTTTTTTATTTCTGTGTTGATAATAATTTTTGCGGAAACAATCGGATTGTGGTTCTTATATGAGAAAATGATTTTTCCTACTAATCGTATAGATGCTACTTTATGGGTTTACCAATCATCTGTTCTTTCATTGGTTGTGATGGTGCTGAGTGTTCCTTATAATGCAATGATTGTAGCTCATGAGCGCATGAATGTATATGCGTATATTTCTGTGTTAGAGGTGATTGCTAAATTGCTGATAGTCTATTTATTACAAGTGGGAAATTTGGATAAACTAAAATTGTATGCTGTTTTAATGTTTTTAGTACAGTTGTGTATACGTTTTGTTTATGGTTTTTATTGTACTCATCATTTCCGAGAAGCAAGGTATATGTGGTTTTGGGATTCGAAATTGTTTAAAAACATGTTAGGATTTTCTGGTTGGAATTTGTGGGGTAATTGTGCTGCTATGTTTTTTACTCAAGGCTTGAATATATTATTGAATATATTTTTTGGTCCAGTGGTAAATGCTGCTCGAGGAGTAGCGGTACAAGTTCAAGGAGCTGTTGCGCAATTTTCTTCTAATTTTCAAATAGCATTGAATCCACAAATTACGAAATCTTATGCTAAGAAAGATTTTGTTTATATGCATGATCTAATATTTAAGAGCTCGAAATTTACTTTTTTTCTTCTCTTGTTTTTATCGCTTCCTATAATGATAAGGACAGAGTTTATTCTTATTTTTTGGCTAAATATCGTTCCTGATTATTCGATTGCTTTTTTACGTTTGATACTTTGTGTTACAATTATTGATGCTGTTGCTAATCCATTGATGATTTCTGCTTCGGCTACAGGTAATGTGAAACTTTATCAATCTGTAATAGGTGGCGTGTTGCTGTTGATATTACCGATATCTTATTTGGTTTTGAAATTGGGAGGAAATCCAGCTTCGGTTTTTGTAGTTCATTTGTGTGTTTGTGTGATTGCTTTTATCATTCGTTTGTTTATTATTCGTTCCATGATTCATTTGTCTCTTATAGACTATTGTCAGCAAGTGATTTTACGATGTCTTTTGGTACTATTAATATCAATTATTTTACCATTAGTGTTAAATGTGTTATTAAATGATACAATCTTGTCATTTTTTATTATTTGTCTTGCTTGTGTTTTTAGTATTTTGTTTTCTGTGTATTATATAGGACTAACTGTTTCAGAACGTATTTTTCTTAAAAAAAGAATATCAGCTTTTTTATTGTATCATAAAGACGTGTGGAAAAGTTTTGACAGAAAATATGGATTGAAAAAATGAGTTAGAGCATTCTTGGGAAGGCTTTATTTCTTGTACAGAAAGAGACAAAGTTACACGGTATCTTCCTAGAATAGTTCTGCTCACGAAACAAAGTATCTTATTGTCTATTTTACAAATGGTACAAGGATATATGAAGCAAGATAGTAGAAGTCCATGTGGATGGTCTTCCTGCTTCAATTCAAAAAACGCCTAAGAAAGGGGACACAAAATCAGTCAGGGAAGATTCCCGCTCCTTCACCGTTCGTATACCCGTGGAGTTGCGTATGTATTGGTTTGCATATTTTTCTGAGGATTCTAAGCTATTAGGAGCAGAAACGTGAAGGCGACGAGCGTATCTTCCATAGATGCAAAAACGAGAGTTGCTGGTGCGTGCATCGGTTTTGTATCCAACGTTGATTACAGGGAAGATATGACATCAGTCGAACATGTGTGGGTCTATCCTTTGACCACGCAACGTAATAGTCTGTTTCACATCGGCAGCAACGCAGGGAGCTGAGATGGCAGTTGCCTGCTATAGCCATTGCAGTTGGTAAAGATGCTAGGAGGATCTGTTTGGGAGTGTCTAAGCAAGTTTTTACTGAAATGTTTAACGGTTGTAGAGATTTATCGAGTCTGCGACCCGATAAAATAGGAGTGACAATCTGTCAATGGTTAAAATTATATTAAATTTTTAACAGTTTGATATATGTGCACTTGCAAAAGTGCCTATATGAGGGGTATGCTCTAATTTGAGTGCAAACAACTAGTTGGTAATTAACTATTCTCTCGCAGAAGTAGGTGTGTCGGAAACCTATCAACTTTTTCCGATGTGTTCAAAGGATCGAAAAATAAAAAAATATATCAATAATAAATGAATCAAAGTATAAAATTCCTGCAAGCTATTGATGCCTTTCATAGCAAGGATATACCCAAGGAAGTTTTAGAAAGGGCAAAACAATCTTTATTGGATTATCTTGCGGTATGTTCCGCTGGTGCTGCTTTCCAGAAAGAAAAAATAGATAATTACATGGAGTTTGCCATGCCGGAAACCGGAGAGTTCAACACGATTGGTACCGGGAAAAGATTGTCGCTGAAGGAGGCCGTATTTCTTAACGGCCTGAATGCGCATGCCTTGGACTTCGATGATGGAACCAATTCCGGTATCATTCATCTTGGTTCTCCGATTTTTTCATTATTGCTCCCTTTGGCAGAACGGTATGACTTGAAGGTAGAGGATGTGTTAAAAGCAGCCGTAATCGGCTATGAAACGTCCTACACCATGGCGGCTTCCATCCAGCCGGAGCATAAAGCGATGGGCTATCATGCGACAGGAACTTGTGGCGTGCTTGGTGCCGCAATAGCGGCTAGTTATTTGCTAGGCTTCACGGAAGAGGAGCGATTTCACGCATTTGCGACGGCATGTATATCCGCAAGTGGTATGCTTAAAGTATTGGATGATGAATCAGAATTGAAACCGTATAATGTGGCAAAGACGGCTTTGCTTGCGTTGACAAGTATTCAGTTGGCGAAATCTGGCTTCAAAGGTCATCATGACCCACTTGGTGGGCGCGGGTTTATCAAGATGATGACCGGTAGGGATGAGGTTGAGCTGAAGCCGATATTATTGAACGGAACTTACGCTATCATGAAAACTTACACGAAACCTTATGCGAGTTGCCGTTATACGCATCCATCGGTGGAGGCTGCGATCCATCTGAGAGAACGGGTACGGGTGGAGGATATAGAACGCATCGATATCAAAACTTATTCCCTTGCGGTAGCAGGGCATGATCATACCGATATCCCGGGCTCCTATTCTGCTAAAATGAGTATTCCCTATGCGACTGCGGCAGGATTTATCTACGGGAAAGCGGGCCTACAGGAATTTAGCGAGGAACGTGTGTGCGGAAAGGCGATATTTGACCTTACAAAGAAGATTCATGTAGAACCGGACGCTGAGCTGAGCGCATTGTTCCCCGGTATTCAAGCGGCCATTGTTAATGTGACCAGAAGGGATGGAAGCATTTTGACAGAACGTGTGGATTTCCCGAAAGGGGAACCGGAGAATCCTTTGGATGAGATGGAGTTCAAAAGCAGGTATGATGACTTGATGAAGTATGGCCATCAGACGAGCGGGGACGAGGTGTACCGATTGATTTATGCGAAGGAAACGAAAATTCGGAAAGTTATGGAATTAATGAGAGGAGGAATGAAATGAAGTTAGTACTTGGAACAATGACATTCGGAGAGTCCGTATTCGCTCCGAATGTGAGTGAGTTTGTAAAGATGTTTTTAGATGCGGGATACGAAGAACTCGACACCGCATACGTCTACAACGAGGGAAACTGTGAAAAGCTATTGGGGGAGGTTTTGCCGGAACTTGGTCGCCCTTATAAAATCTCGACTAAGGTGAACCCCCGGATTATGGGCAGGCTGGACGGGGAGGCCGCCTATGCTCAGCTGAACGAGTCGTTGGAGAGGCTAGGGGTGTCGTCGGTAGATACTTTCTTTCTTCATTTCCCAGATCCTGCAACGCCGGTGGAAAACGTTTTGGAGGCCTGTAATAATCTCTATCGAGAAGGAAAATTCAGAGAGTTAGGACTTTCTAATTTTCCGGCATGGATGGTTGTGGATGTATGGTATATCTGCCATAAGAACGGTTGGGTATTGCCGACTGTGTTCGAGGGTATTTACAATCCTTTGACTAGAAAAGCGGAAACTGAGCTGAACGAATGCTTGAATCATTTCGGGATTCGTTTCTATGCCTATAATCCGATGGCTGGCGGATTGCTTACGGGGCGTTATGGAAGATATGAGGACGCTCCGACGGATGGGCGCTTCACGCATCGTCCGAACTACCAGAAGCGTTACTGGAAAAAGAGCTATTTCGATGCTGTGGAAATTATCAAATTGGCCTGCGAGGAAGAGGGTATTACTACTATTGAAGCAACTTATCGCTGGCTTGCTTATCATTCTATGTTGAATGTGGAACGTGGGGATGCGATTATCATCGGTGCTTCCAAGGCGGATCACCTGAAGCAGAATATGGAAACAGTGAAAGCGGGTCCCTTGTCGGATGCGGTCGTGGATGCTTTTGAAAAAGCCTGGCAGCACTGTAAAGCGGATTGTCCTGAATACTTCACTTTGTATAAAGGTAAAGGCTCTGTGGGAGGAGAGAAGAAATAATGCTGAATCAAGAAAGAGTATTTGATGTGTTGGCAAAGCATGGTGTTACATTCTTTACGGGTGTACCGGATTCTTATTTGAATGGTTTCTGTAATTATGCCCTAAACAATTGTGGAAGTAGAAATATCATTGCGGCCAATGAGGGGAATGCGGTAGGTATTGCTTCAGGACATTATTTCGCAAGCAAAGAGATTCCTCTTGTCTATATGCAGAACAGTGGACTGGGGAATACGGTGAATCCTTTGGTAAGTCTTGTGGATAAGGATGTGTATGCTGTTCCAATGCTTTTACTTGTCGGCTGGCGTGGGCAAGGAAACTCTGAGCCGAATCATCCGCAGCATAAGCTACAGGGGGAGATTACACCCGAACTGCTGGAAATCATGCACATCCCCTACACCATCCTTGATGATGACGATGATAAGTTTGCTAAAACAGTGGAGAAAGCGGTCAAATATTGTAAAGAATCCCGACAGCCTTACGGTTTGATCGCACCAAAGGGTGTCATGGCGGCGAGTGATAAGCCGAATAACGTGGACAATACTTATCCAATGAGTAGGGAAGAAGCAATGGAAATCATTTTGAACAATATGCCGGAGAATACCATCTATTCCGCAACGACAGGAAGAGCAACTAGAGAACTGTTTTTCTTGCGAGAAAAGAGAGGTGAAACAAAAGCGCATGACTTTCTCAATGTCGGTTCTATGGGACATGCAAGCTCTGTGGCGTTTGGGATTGCACTGGAGAGACTTGAACGGAAGGTTGTTGCTTTGGATGGTGATAGTGCCTGCATGATGCATATGGGGGCAATGACAATGGTCAGCAAGCTTGATGCTCCAAACTTCATGCATATCGTTTTGAACAATGGAGCGCATGAGTCTGTCGGCGGGCAACCATCTGCCGGTCATAAGGTTGACTTTACCAAAATAGCGGAGGCATGCGGATATGCGACGGTCGGACATCCTGTAACAACAAAGGTGGAGCTGAAGGAGGCTTTGGAAATTCTACGTGATTGTAGCAAGGCGTCTTTCATTGATTGCCGAATTCATAAGGGATTGAGCAGAAAATTGCCACCGATTGTGTTTGAGCACAGAAAAGTGATAAATGACCTGATAGATGATTTGAACGAATAAAAATAATAATGGGTAACAAAACAAAGTCCCGTATTAATCGGAAGGGAGAAATATAATCATGAACAGTATGGAAAAAACAAGAGAATTTCTGAAGTCAATCGGTCTCCCCGGAGGGGATGCATACGATTTGCCTACTTCTGAAAAACGATTTGCGGATGGTGGCCAGTACCGCTTTGAAGTTCCCGGAATTCAAGGCCCGAAAGTAATGCAGGCTCTTTTGGAGGCAATGGATGGGTACGGTTTGTACCTGCACCGTGTGACGCAGACTCAGGGTATTATACGTTTGACAGATGAGGAGATTGGTAAGATGGTGGAGCTTGCCCACAAATGGCAGACTGATCTGATTCTTGCCATCGGCCCCCGTGCAACCACGGACACGTCTGCGTCGGTACATACGGAGGAGGGTGTTCGTATGGGGTATCGTTTGCGTGGTCAGGAGCAGATTGTTCGCGCCATAGAGGATGTGAAACGTGCCGCTCGTCTTGGATGCCGTAGCTTCCTTGTTTATGATGAAGGATGCCTGTGGGCATTGAACGAAATGCGCAAAGCAGGAGAGATTCCTACGGACTGTCATTTTAAGGTATCTGCCCATACGGGACACGGAAATCCTTGTTCCGCAAAGTTGTTGGAAAGAATTGGAGCAGACTCTATAAATCCTGTTCGTGACATTCAGCTCCAAATGTTAGCGGCTATGCGTCAGGCAGTGGACTGTCCAATCGACATTCATACCGAAAACCCGAAATCCACAGGTGGGTTTATCCGTCATTACGAAGTGCCGGAAATGATCCGTATAGCCGCACCGATTTACCTTAAGACCGGAGGTTCCGTGGCTGTGACTCACAGCTGGAGCAGTACCGAGGACGATGCGCGTAAGCGTGCAAAACAGTGCTGCCTTGTGAAGCGCATGATCGATGAGTATTATCCGGAAGCTGTTTGGTCTCCGAGAGGCAGTCTACTTTAAGATATTAAGATTGAAGTTCAGACGAATAGATAGAAAAGGAAAAGAAAAGAATAATCATGAGACATCATTTATATAATCCGGGTTTCAAATTTGTAGTGGAACCTGAGCATTTTAATAAGTATACTGACCGTGAGTTGCTTCAGTATTGCCTTGGAGCAACCATGTACATGCCGGGGTTCAAGGACTTTACTCCAAAAATATTAAATAACTCAATACCAGGTCTGACAACCATAGTTCTCTGTTTTGAGGATGCCTGCCCGGAAGAAAAAGTTCCAGAAGCTATGGATAACGTTCATCATCTGTTGGCAACGGTAACGGAAGCTGTGGAAAATGGAACGTTGGATGCCGATAAGGTTCCGCTGATCTTTGTTCGTATTCGTAATCTTGCTCAGTTCAAGGCATTTGGAGAAAGGTTGACGAAACAGGAGGTTAAGTCCTTGTGTGGTATTAACTTCCCGAAATTTAACGCCGAGAATGGCTATGAATATTATGCATACCTACGAGATCTGAATGACCGCTTTGGTGAGATCCTCTATGGTATGCCGATTATTGAGGATGCGGAAGTTGCTTATAAAGAAACTCGCATGATAGAGTTGATGGGTATTAAAAAGATTTTGGACAAGTATCGTGATCTGGTGCTACAGGTTCGTGTCGGAGGTACGGATTTTAGCTCCGTATTTGGTGTGCGTCGTGGTGTCGATTATTCGATTTATGATATTATGGCGGTGCGTGAGTGCTTGTCTGATATCATCAATGTTTGTGGACGCGACAATGATTATGTAATTTCCGGTCCTGTCTGGGAGTATTTTCGTGCTCCAAAGGAATTGATGTTTGAGGAGCTTCCGAATCATGGCATTGAGGACTATCTGATGAAGAGGTTGCCCATTGTAAATAATGAGATTGATGGACTGCTTAGGGAGGTCATTCAAGATAAAGCGAATGGATTTGTTGGGCGTACTGTCATCCATCCCACCCATGTGAAGTTTGTCAATGCATTGATGGCGGTTACAAAGGAAGAGTACGACGATGCCTGTCAGATTCTCGGTACAGGCGGTGGTGTGGTAAAGAGTTCTGGCGGCAATAAGATGAATGAAATCAAGCCGCACACCAATTGGGCGAAGAAGGTTTACAACAGGGCACGTGCATTTAGCGTTATTGAGAATGAAGGTGCTTATGTTAAGTTGTTTGCTGTAAATGAGTAATATGACAAGGAGAATATCATGAGTGTTGAAATACATACACCAATCACAGAAGAAGCAGCAGCAATCTTGCAAGTTGGAGATACCGTCACCATAACCGGTTATATCCTCTGTGGTCGTGATGCTGTACTACCTAAGGTCATTAAAATGGTAAAAGAGGGCGAAGTAGATGGGCTTGGTATTTCTCTGCAAGGAAATGTTATTTTCCATACTGCGGTCAGCCCTGCAGGTGTGGGACCTACATCCAGTAATAAACTGGAGATTGAGAGTAGTATGGAACCATTGAGTAAAGCGGGAATCAAGCTGCATCTTGGCAAAGGGGCAATCCATAAGGAAACAGTGGAAGCTTTACATAAATATAATGCTGTTTATGCGGTTATCCCGCCAGTGACGGCCTTGCTTGCAGATAAAACCATTGAGCAGAAGCTTGTGGCTTTCCCGGAACTTGGTATGGAAGCGTTATATCAGTTGAAAGTAGTACAATATCCGGCTATTATTGCGGCTGCACATGGGAGGAGCATTTATGAATAAGAATTATGAGAAAATAGTTTCGCTTGTTTGCGATACGCTTGTAGAGGCAGGCTCCACTTTCCGAGAAGATAAGAAGAAAGCTTATAAAAGAGTAATCGCATCGGAAGATAACGAGAGGGCTAAGTGGGTTTTGGAGACCGTACTTGCGAATGCGGAAGCTGCGGAGAAAAATCATAGTCCACTTTGTGATGATACCGGTATCCCGCACATGGTGCTGGAGGTTGGTCAGGATGCGGCAGTGACCGGTCGGATGCTGGACGCTATTAGGGAAGGAATTGCAGAAGGTCTGCGTAGACTTCCTGGACGACCAATGGGCATTATGGGGGATGACAGCCATAGAATTGATCAGTCCGGTGGTTTGAATCCTGATAGTGCGGGAGTGGAGCCTGCTCCGATATTAATCCGACGCTGTCAAGACAATGTTATTAGACTGCACATTTTGATGTTCGGTGGCGGTCCTGCTATTAGGGCAAAAACTTACCGTGTATTCCATAAGCACAATACGCAGGTGGTGTTAGATGAAATCGTAAACTGGGCGACAGAAGGTGTTACTCAGCTCGGATGTTCACCATGTACGTTGGCTGTGGGTGTTGGGAGAAGCCATTTTGAAGCTACATCTATGATGCTTCAGGCTCAAGTGGATGGTAGATATGATTTTCAAAGCGAGATGGAGCAGGAAATAACGAGACGTGTGAATGAAGCAAATATAGGACCTCTTGGCCTTCATGGTAAGACGAGTGTGATTGCGACCTTTATGAAGGTTGGTCCACAGCGTGCAAGTGGCGTTAGGATAGTCTGCGTTCGTCCGACCTGTTGCTTTGAACCGAGGATAGCGAGTGTTGAACTTGAGTAATAAGGGGATATATCTCCTCTTCTATGTCTTCAACTCTCATGGTGTCAATCATGGGAGTACATATCGCCGATATGCTTATCGGTATAACGCCAAAAAAGAAAGAGGAACTTCCATGGAAGTGTTTGCAAGAAATGAGAACCACAAAGGTGCGATGATGAATGTGTAGATGATAGAATAGACTGTAGAATCGATATAGAATAAAGATTTTGTACCGGTCTTCTTTCTCCCTTCGGGGAGGTAAGGAGGCCGGTTCTGTTTTTATGTATGCCTTGATGATCCGTATATAAATGTGGGATTCGGCCTTCTGCGGCGCAGGGATAAATTTTCCCCCTGTGATCGTGGAAATGAAAAATCTTATGAAAGATTTGAAGGGACTATTAGGCGAATTTCGGGGTTGGCCTACCGTTGAGTTGTTTAGTGTGCGTCTGGCCGGATTGCCGGCGGAAGATAGGGAAAGGCATTTGCTTGGGTTTTGTAAGCTGGCTTTCGGGCATTATGAGGAGTTGCCGACAGGGTACCGGAAATTGGTGGATGGTTATTTGGATGGGGAGCGAGGGGAGAACTTGATGGTGTGGTATTTGACAAGGCATACGCCGTGGAAGAATGCCCGTTATGAGTTGCACCGACCGGACTTGTTTTTGCGGATGGCGAAGCTGGTGGAGTTTACGGATCGGGACGGGCGTTTGCCTTATTCTCATTTGGCGGCTTGTTTATGTATGGCGTTTTTCGTCCGGAGTTTATCGGATCCTAATTCGGAGGTCTTGCCGAAATCCTTGGCTAGCCGTTTGAGCGCATTGAATATATTACCAAGTGATATTCTGGAACTGGCGGGGAAGAGGGAAATAACGGATGAGATGTGATTCTTTATTGATAAATGTTAAATGTACGTGGATTGAAGTCGATGAAATTTGGTGTGTTTTTCGTTGATTTGGGAATGTGTGTGTTGGTTGCTAGGTCGTTAACTGTTTTGCGTCATCGAAGTCCGGCTTTGTGGCTATTATACCTTTGTCATGTGTTCGAAGCATGGTTACATTCATTTATTCATTAAAAACGTATAGTTATGGCATTGAAATTTAAATTGGTAATGAGAAAGAATCTAGGTGAGGATCACGAATCTATTCCTGAAAAGGTATACGCTCAAATGGTGTATGGAGATCTGGTTACTTTCGATGAATTTGCGGAGGAGGTGGCGGATAGCTCTGGTGTAGGTAGCGCTAGCGTGAGGGCGGTTCTGGATCGTATGAATGTGGTGTTGGTCCGTCATTTACAGCATGGCAGGCGTGTCAGTGTAGGTGAGCTGGGACTTTTCCGCTTTTGTTTCGGATCGTCGGGGGTGCCGGATGAGAAGACGTTTTCGACGAACTTGATTCGGGAGCCGAAAGTACGGTTCTACCCGGGCAAGGCGCTACGGGTAGCCAAGAGCCGAACAAGTTTTGAGAAGACTGCGCTTCCGAATGAAGAAGATGCGGGTGGAAACGGGAGTGATAGTGAAAGTCCGGATGAAATCTAAGAGCTATGAGGCGTTTGACGGTTCAATTAATTGTCGCGATCCTGCTCTCAATGAGTGGGATCACACTTCTCTTCAGCGGATTCTGGATTGATCCGCAAGGATTGATCGATAACAGTGTACTGGTGGCTTTCGGTGAGATCAGTACGTTTGCTGGGGCCCTTTTTGGGGTGGACTACTCTTATAAATTGAAAATTAATAATTGAAAATTGAAAATTATGGAAAGACATGATAAAAGGTTAACAGAGCATTTTTGTTTGGATGAGTTTACTTATAGTGGTATTGCCGTGGACAATGCGATAAATAATCAGCCTCCTCCTTATGCATGTCTAGCGCTTCAAAATTTGGCAGTTGGTTTATTGGAACCATTACGTCTATTGTATGGGGCACCGATTGCTATATTGAGTGGATATCGGAATGAGAAGGTAAATCGTCTTGCTGGCGGGGTCGTTACCAGCCAACACTTGAAAGGAGAAGCAGCAGATTGCTATGTTGCCGATGGGCCGGAAAAATTGTTGGATGTGTTGAAATGTTCCGGTTTAGTATTTGACCAAGCTATATTATATAGACGAAAACGTTTTTTGCATCTTTCCTTAATGATAAATGGAAATAACAGGATGCAAGTGTTAGTTTATATGCTTTGTGTTGTCTGTATGTTCTGTAGTTGTGGAGCGTTAGTTCTTTTTTAATAATAAAACTGTGTGGACTGAAAAGGATATGATATATTTGCCTCCTATGATTAAGCTTGAATATCTAAAAAAGATACGTGTTCGTTGGATTATATTGGCGATTTTTCTTGTCGCTATATGGATCGTGATGGGAAATCCCAGATTAGGCGAATGGTATTCCCGTTCGATTTATCCATGGGTATCGGGTATGCTATCTCGTTTCTCCTGCTTGTTCCCTTTTTCCGTAGGGGATTGTTTTATTTATGGTAGCATCGCCGGGTTATTAGGGGATTTGTCATATGCGCTTATAAGGAAGCGGAGGCTCGGGAGGACATTCAGGCATGTCGTGGAATATCTGGCATGGGTGTATGTCTGGTTCTATATCGCTTGGGGATTGAATTATTTCCGGGAAGATTTTTTCACTCGTACGCAAACCACTTATGTGCCTTTTTCCTCGAAACATTTCCAATCCTTCTTGGATGCCTACACGGATTCCCTGAACGCCTCATGGGTTCCGATAGAGACGATCGATCGGGAGGTCGTGAAAGAGGCGGTGCTAGACGGGTATCGAAAATTGCCTACTCGTTTCGGGCTTACCACTCCCGGAGCCTATCTTCATCCTAAAACGATGCTGCTCTCCCGGCTGATGAGTGGAGTAGGGGTGATGGGGTATATGGGACCGTTTTTCACGGAGTTCAATTTGAACGGCCAGCTCTTGCCCGTGCAATATCCTGCCACCTACGCCCATGAGATGGCTCATGTGCTTAGTATATCCAACGAGGCCGAGGCTAATCTATACAGTTATTTGATATGCACGGGTTCTTCCGTGCCGGAAATCCGGTTCTCAGGCTACTTCTCTTTGCTGCCTTATGTGCTGAGCAACGCATATGTGGCTTTGGATAAGGACGCTTTTGAGGCATGGAAGAAAAGATTACGCCCCGAGATCAAGGACTTGTATAACGAGAAAGTCGCCTATTGGCAATCCCTATACAGCCCGTTGATCGGCGAGGCGCAAGACGTGGTCTATAATCTTTTCCTGAAAGGCAATAAGATACCTACTGGAACTGCTAATTATTCGGAGGTGATCGCCTTATTGATCGCTTTGGAAGTTAAATGATTTATTCATCATTTAACTTCCTCCAAATAAAGCACCCGGCTCGAGTAATCATTCTGTTTGTGATAATCGACAATGTGATTATAAGGGATTTCCAGTCCGTTCGCCATGAGATATTTCCCGGTGAAAGCTTTACCCTCGAAGGCCAGAGGCTCGTTGTCGATCCAGTTCAGCTCGCGGACTCTGTATTTCTTGTCTGGGGATAATCCGTTCATCTTTACACGGGGTAAATGCTGGTTGACAAAATGCTCGGTCTTCCACCAGTAAAATACGGCTTTGTCTTTCTCCGGTGAAGTGTACATCAAGGAGGCTACTCCCAAACCATCATAAGGAGAAACCAGACGGTAGATATCGCCGAATTGCACGATGGGGCGGATCGTCTTATAATCGACGATCGCCTTGCGGCAAAGCGTTTTCTCTTCTTCCGTCATATTCTTGGGTTGGATCTCCATGCCCAAACGGCCGCTCATCGCTACGTCGATCCGATATTTCAAGGGAATAACCCGGAATGTTTGATGGTTGGGGGCGGCGCTGATGTGTGAGGCCATGGCGATAGCCGGGAAAAAATAAGAAGTACCCCATTGCATATAGATACGCTGTAGGGCATCGGTATTGTCGCTTACCCAAAACTCATCGAAGTAAGGCATGACCCCGTAATTTGCCCGGCCTCCACCGCTGGCGCAAGCCTGTAGGGTTAAATCCGGGTATTTGGCTCGGATACGCTCACAGACTTTCTTGAATCCTTCGTGATATTCGATATACATATGGCTTTGCTGATCCGAAGGCAGATATTGGGAGCCATGGTTCAGGATGCTCATATTGGCGTCCCATTTGATATAATCGATCTCCGGGTATGTTGTCATCAAGTTGTCGACGATACCGAATATGAAGTCTTGCACCTCGGGATTGGAGAGATCAAGAACGACCTGTGTACCGCCACGCCCCAAGACGATTTCCCTGTTTGGAGCTTTCAATACCCATTCCGGATGCTTCTCGTACAATTCGCTTGTCGTGTTGGCCATTTCCGGCTCGATCCAGATACCGAATTTAATACCATGCTTGTTGGCGTCGGCGATCAGGCCCTCGATGCCTCTTGGTAGTTTTCGGGCATCAACCATCCAATCCCCTAAGGACGAGTTATCTTTATTACGAGGATATTTATCGCCAAACCAGCCGTCGTCCATGACGAACAACTCGCCGCCCATAGACTGGATATCACTCATCATTTGGTCCATACCTTCTTGATTGATATCGAAATATACACCTTCCCAACTGTTTAGTAAGATTTTCCGGGCGGTCGCTCCATTCGCTATCTTATGTTTGCGTGCCCATGCGTGGAAATTCCGGCTGCTTCCGCTTAAGCCGTCCTTGCTATAAGTCAGCGCCAATTCCGGCGTCCGGAAACTTTCTTTGGCTTTGAGGGTGTAAGCCGAGTTCTCCTCGTTTATTCCCGCGAAGAAATGGTGATGGTCGCTATCATCCGTATCGAAGAATAATTTGTAGTTACCGCTATAGCATAGGGCGACGCCAATAACGGAACCGGTGTTTTCCTTTGGTTTTCCGTCTAGGGAGATCATCACTTCGGCGTGGGCGGTATGGGAGTTGCGGATACCATCCTTGTTTTTTATCATCTTGATGCCCGGTCGTAACGGTTCTTGTGCCAATTGAGCCTCGTTTGCCCATGAGCCGTATAAGTGGGAAACCCATACGTCTCCTTTCTGGATCGGCAGATAAGCGGAAGCGAAACGATTGAGGGTGATCGCTTTTTTCTCCTCATGCGTGATCTCTGTCCAAGTCTCGATGATATCGGCGTCCGGATAGGTTCTGTAACAGAGATTCATATAAAAAGGATACACTTTATCTTTTAATCGGATCGTTGTGATATCTGCTGTTTGCTCTTTTCGTGTATCTACTTTTATGACTCCCAGTTGAAGGGTCATATTCCCGTCGCCATGGGTAACGGACAATGCGCTTTCGGAGGGGCAATTCAAGCCGTAGACCGGATAAGCGGAAAATGTTTTCTGCTCGGTCTCGAGCAAGGTAGCCGCATCGGAAGTGGATAACTTGTCTCCATAGTAGATGAATCTTACCTCTCCGCCGACAGGTGCGTCTAGCAATAATGAGGTATTCCTCGTGGAAATCAATACGTCTTGTGCCCATAAACTAGTGGTCAATAGGAAGGCGCAACATAAATAACCGAATTTACTCTTAATGTTCATTTTATTAGTAGGTGTTAGATTTAAATTCAGGGGCAAAAGTAGGAGAGAGCCGGTAGGTTTCCTAATAGGATTTTATCAGATACTGTTACTTTTCTGCTTTAACTAAAATTTGTTTCACGCAGAAGAAACCTGTGCTTTCATTAATGAAAATTCCATATTGTCTAATTCGAAAGAAATCACTAACTTTGCGGCAATTTTTTAGAAGCAAGATAAATACATCGCGATATGAGTAAGAAATTTACCGAATATTCTAAGTTTGACTTGTCGAACGTAAATAAAGAGGTGCTGAAGAAATGGAAGGATGGAGACATCTTCCATAAGAGTCTTGAAACAAGAGAGGGACATCCTACATTCGTATTCTACGAGGGTCCTCCATCCGCAAACGGTATGCCGGGTATTCACCATGTTATCGCCCGTTCGATTAAGGATATTTTCTGCCGCTATAAAACCATGAAGGGATTCTTGGTGAATCGTAAGGCGGGTTGGGATACACACGGTCTGCCTGTCGAGTTGGGCGTGGAGAAGGCTTTGGGCATCACGAAGGAAGATATCGGTAAGAAGATTTCTGTCGCTGAGTATAACGCCGCTTGCCGTAAGGACGTGATGAAGTTCACGAAAGAGTGGGAGGATCTGACGCAGAAGATGGGTTATTGGGTGGATATGGAGAATCCGTATATCACGTATGATAACCGCTATATCGAGACCTTGTGGTATCTATTGAAAGAGCTTTATAAGAAAGGTCTTTTATATAAAGGCTATACGATCCAACCGTATTCTCCCGCCGCGGGTACGGGCTTGAGCACGCACGAGTTGAACCAACCAGGCTGTTATCGTGACGTGAAGGATACGACTTGTACGGCACAGTTCCATATATTGGACCCGAAACCGGAGATGGCACAATTCGGCGATCCTTATTTCTTGGCATGGACAACGACTCCTTGGACGTTGCCTTCCAATACGGCGCTTTGCGTAGGCCCGAATATTACTTATCTGGCTGTACAGACTTATAATCCTTACACGGGTATCCCGATGACTGCTGTTATAGCGAAAGATTTATTGTCTGCTTATTTCAATCCGAAAGCCGCTGAGCTTTCTTTGTCTGATTACAAACCGGGTGACAAGCTGGTTCCTTTCAGCGTAGTAGGTGAGTGGAAGGGTTCCGAGTTGGCCGGTATGAAATATGAGCAATTGATCCCATGGGTAAATCCGGGTGAAGGTGCATTCCGTGTGATCACGGGTGATTTCGTTACGACAGAGGATGGTACGGGTATCGTACATATCGCGCCGACGTTTGGTGCGGACGATAACCGTGTGGCGAAAACATTCGGGGTTCCTCCTTTGATGATGCAGGATAAGGATGGAAATATGCGCCCTATGGTGGATATGACCGGTAAGTTCTATAAGCTGGAAGACTTGGCTCCGGAGTTTGTACAAAATTGTATGAACGCCTCTGATTATGATCCATGGCAAGGAAAATTCGTGAAGAACGCTTACGATGATACGAAGACGGATAAAGATGAGACATTGGATATTGAGATCTGCATGATGCTGAAGGCCCAGAACCGGGTGTTCAAGATCGAGAAGCATGTCCACAATTACCCGCATTGCTGGCGTACCGATAAACCGGTATTGTATTATCCGTTGGATAGCTGGTTTATCCGCACGACCGCTTGCCGTGAGCGCATGATCGAGTTGAACAATACGATCAACTGGAAACCGCAGAGCACGGGTACGGGACGTTTCGGCAAATGGCTGGAGAACTTGCAAGACTGGAACTTGAGCCGCAGTCGTTATTGGGGTACTCCGTTACCGATCTGGCGTACGGAAGATGGTAGCGAGGAGAAGTGTATCGGTTCCGTGGTAGAGCTGTTCGGCGAGATCGAGAAATCGGTGAAGGCCGGCTTTATGGAGTCTAACCCTTATAAGGACTTCGCTCCGGGAGATTATACGAAGGAGAACTACGAGAAGATCGATTTGCACCGTCCGTATGTGGATGATATTATCTTGGTTTCCGCTTCCGGCAAGCCGATGAAGCGTGAGACAGACTTGATCGATGTATGGTTCGATTCCGGCGCTATGCCTTATGCCCAGATCCACTATCCGTTCGAGAACTTGAAGGAGTTCGATAATCGTCAGATCTATCCGGCTGACTTTATCGCTGAGGGTGTTGACCAGACACGCGGTTGGTTCTTTACCCTGCATGCTCTGGGCACCATGATCTTTGATAGCGTGGCTTACAAGGCTGTCGTGTCTAACGGTCTGGTATTGGATAAGAACGGAAACAAGATGTCTAAACGCTTGGGCAACGCTGTTGATCCATTCTCTACGATCGAGAAGTATGGTTCGGACCCGTTGCGTTGGTACATGATCACGAACGCTTCACCATGGGATAATATTAAGTTTGATATCGATGGTATCGAGGAAGTTCGCCGTAAGTTCTTTGGTACATTATATAATACGTATTCATTCTTTGCTTTGTACGCGAACGTGGATGGCTTCGACTACTCCGATCCGGATGTGGAATGGAGTAAGCGTCCGGAGATTGACCGTTGGATCCTTTCTCTGTTGAACAGCTTGGTGAAGGATGTGGATGGCTACTTGGAGGCTTACGAGCCGACTCGTGCCGGACGTGCTATCTCTGATTTCGTAAATGATAACTTGAGTAACTGGTATGTGCGTTTGAACCGCCGCCGTTTCTGGGGTGGTGGTATGACGGAGGATAAGTTGTCCGCTTACCAGACTTTATATACTTGCTTGGAGACAGTGGCTAAGTTGATGGCTCCGATCGCTCCGTTCTATGCCGATCAGTTATTCTTGGACTTGGTCGCTGTTACGGGACGTGAGAACGTTGAGTCCGTACACTTGTCCGATTTCCCGGTTTACGACGAGTCTAAGATCGACAAGAATTTGGAAGAGCGTATGCAAATGGCTCAAGATGTTTCTTCTATGGTATTGGCTCTTCGCCGCAAGGTGAATATCAAGGTTCGCCAGCCGTTGCATACGGTAATGATTCCGGTTGTAGACGCTCATCAACAAGAGAGTATCGAGGCCGTGAAGAACCTGATCTTGAACGAGGTGAACGTGAAGGAGCTGAAGTTCGTGGATAATACGGCAGGTATCTTGGTGAAGAAGATCAAACCGGACTTTAAGAAGTTGGGCCCGCGCTACGGAAAGATCATGAAGGCGTTGGCCGCCACGATTCAATCGATGAGCCAAGAAGATATCAACGCTTTCGAGAAAGCCGGAACGTTTACCTTGATGGTAGATGGACAGGAGGCCGTTTTGGAGCGTACGGATGTAGAGATCATCTCTGAGGATATCCCGGGTTGGTTGGTCGCTAATGAAGGTCGCTTGACAGTCGCTTTGGATATTACCGTAACCGAGGATTTGCGTAAGGAGGGGCTGGCCCGTGAGTTGGTGAATCGTATCCAAAACTTGCGTAAGAGCAGCGGTTTCGATATAACGGATAAGATCCATGTATCCATTCTTTCTTGCGAGGAGATGGATGAGGCGATCCATGATTATAAGGATTATATCGCTAACCAAGTATTGGCGGAATCTATCGAAATCATGGATAATGCGATCAGCGACGCTACGGAACTCGATTTCGAGGACTTTAAATTGTCCGTAAAGATCGAGAAAGCTTAAAAATAGAATAGCATTTCTTGCGGAAGAATTAGGAATGAAATATAGGAAAATCGATAATTATATTATCTTTGCATGCAAAGAAGAAATAATATGATTTTATATTCATTCTTAATTCTTCTTTTTGATTGATATTTGAACGATTGTTGAACCTAAATTTTTTTTAGAACCATGGCAGAGAAGACAAGATATTCAGACGCTGAGCTCGAGGAGTTCCGCGCTATTATATTAGAGAAACTGGAAATTGCGAAGAGGGATTACGAGCTTTTGCGATCAGGGGTTACGAATTCCGACGGTAACGACGTGGCTGATACGTCTCCTACATTCAAGGTGCTGGAGGAAGGTGCTTCTACGTTATCGAAGGAAGAGGCGGGCCGTTTGGCGCAACGCCAGATGAAATTCATCCAGAATTTGCAGGCCGCTTTGATCCGTATCGAGAATAAGACCTACGGTATTTGCCGGGAGACTGGTAAATTGATCCCGAAAGAAAGGCTACGTGCCGTGCCTCATGCGACTTTAAGTATCGAAGCAAAACAAGGAGGTGCAAAGTAAATGAGATATTCTAAAGGTTGGGGAGCAGTGTTAATCATAATACTGCTCCTTCTTCTTGACCAAGCGCTGAAAATATGGATTAAGACCCACATGCAGTTGCATGAGAGTATAGAGATAACTCCGTGGTTTTATCTCTATTTTACCGAGAATCCGGGTATGGCATTCGGTATAGAGGTGATTGGGAAATTATTCCTTTCCGTATTCCGTATCGTGGCTGTATTGTTTATCGGATATTATTTGTATAAGCTGGTTAAAGAAAATTATAAATTCGGTTTTATTGCCTGTATATCTTTGGTTTTCGCGGGGGCGGTGGGAAATATAATCGACTCGATATTCTATGGCGTGATCTTCGACCATAGTTTCGGGCAACTTGCTACTTTTATGCCGGAGGGAGGTGGTTATGCCTCTTGGCTGCATGGTAAGGTGGTGGATATGTTCTATTTCCCATTGATAGAGACCGTATTCCCTGATTGGGTTCCGATCTGGGGTGGACAGGAGTTCGTTTTCTTCCGTCCGATCTTTAATTTGGCGGACTCGGCGATTTGCGTGGGAGTTTTCCTTTTGTTAATATTTTATCGGCATACTTTGTCGGCTAGCCTTTCGAAAGAAGAGAAATAAATGCGGAGAAAATTACGGATATATGGTATGGCTTTATTAGCCACGACGTTGCTGGCGGCATGTAGTAAGGTTCCGGATGGTATTCTGTCGGAGAAAAAGATGCAGGGTGTCTTGACGGATATGTTGCTGGCTGAGGCCATGGTAAATGTGGATTATAATACTTATAAATCCGATACCATGAAGCTTGCCTTGTATGAGTCTGTATTCCGTAAGCATGATATTACACAAGCGGTGTATGATAGCTCGTTGGTGTGGTACGGCCGTAACTTGGATATTTATATGGAGGTCTACAACCGGGTCTTGGCCGATCTTAATAAACGGATCAATAACTTAGGGGATGTGCAGGCGGACGCTGCGCCGGTATCGAACCGGGATTCTGTGGATATTTGGCCTCGCCGTTCTTATCTGGTCTTGTCTCCTACCTCTGTATTTAATGGGGTGACTTTCGATATACGTCCGGAAACGAATTATTCCTCGGGCAGTAGTTTCGTGCTGGGCATGCGTGTCTGGGGATTGAATAACAAAATGGCTTATAAGCCGGAGGTACGTTTAAGCGCGGACCAAGGTGATACGACCTTGACGGTGAATAGTAAGATCACGAAAGATGGATATCACGAGACGATCTTGAAGACTATACCAACTAAGAAAGTAAAGCGTGTGTTTGGATATATCCGTATGGATAATATGGATACGACTTATTATAAGGTGTATATAGATAGCTTAAGCTTGATGAAATATAACTATGGTAAGGAGCTTGCCGAATTACCTAAGGATTCTATTAAGTAATCTCTCTATTTGTTTATTGTACTTATGAGAAGAATTGCCGCTCATTACGTTTGGTGTAAGCAGGTTTATCGTATGCATTATATCGAACTGGATGATAATGGTGTGTTTCATGGTGTTTACCCGTTGAATGAGGAGATAGCTGGAACCGCTTTTTATGATGGAGTGCTGGTGCCGGTTCTTTCCTCGGAACCGGCGATTGGTTTTAAGCAGGTGATGGGATCTTGGCCGGCGTTAACCGAAAAGATTACGCCGGGTTGTTCAGTCCATATATATCGTTTAAGCGGGATTCCCTTGGCGTCTGCGAAACTCGGCACAGACCACGGCTGTAGCGATAGCCACATTGAGAGACTCTGAGGTGTCTCTTCCTTCCGGATAGTTCGGGATATACAATTTTTCGTTTACAAAAGCCTCGATGGCGGGACGTATTCCATTTCCTTCATTACCCATTATCAAGATACCGTTTCCGGATAAGGTTTTCTCATATAAGTTTTCTCCGCCAAGGAAGGTGCCGTATAAAGGTATGGCTTGGGCAGATTGGGCCTGTAAGAACGTTTCCAGATCGGTGTAATGTATTTTTACGTGGGCGAGCGCACCCATAGTGGCTTGTACGGTTTTTGGACTGAAAACATCGGCGGTATCTTTGCTGCATACGATATGGGAAATACCGAACCAGTCCGCTAACCGGATGATCGTACCTAAGTTGCCCGGATCTTGGATTCCGTCTAATGCGAGAACAAGCTCCTTTTCCGGCGTTATTTCCGTTATATCCCAATTGGGGCGTTTAAAGATCGCGAATACATCTTGGGGATTTTTCAGGAAACTGGCTTTACGAATATCATCTTCTTCCGCTACCAATAACTCCTTGGCCGGAATATCGCCTTGTGTAGCCATCCAAGATGGCTTGGCTATTAATAACTCACATTCAAAGGCCGGTAACATATCGGCTACCAATTTATTTCCTTCGGCTACAAAAACATTATTTTCATTCCGGAATTTCTTTAATTCCAGAGAACGGATGTATTTGACTTTGGTCTTGCTTAGCATCTTAGTTCTTTTTACAAAACAAAAGTACGGTAAATTCTTTAAATTCCAGTACATTCGCGATCGTAAAAAGCTTGGAATGATGAATCGATCTCTACGTATATGCTATTTTATCTGTATCGTACTACTGCTAGCCTCTTGTAGTACGACCAAGTTTGTGCCGGATGGGGAATATTTGCTGGATAAGGTGGAGATCGTGTCGGATAACAAGGATTATAAGTCTGCGGATTTAAAATCTTATCTTAGGCAGCAACCAAACTTCAAGGTGTTTGGTCTGATGAAGTGGCAGTTGTTTGTCTATGATTGGTCTGGTAAGAATGAGAAGAAATGGATCAATAAACAGTTACGTAGGATTGGTGAGCCTCCCGTGGTGCTGGATACGATGTTGGTGGAACAGTCCGCCATGGAACTAGAGCGTTTTTACATTAATAAAGGGTATGTCCATGCGGATGTATCAACGACGATCGATACGACACGCCATAAGAAAGCGGTTGTAACTTACCATATAAAGGCGAACGATCCGTATAGGATACGCAATTACACGATGAAGTTCCCCGATCCGAAAATTGATAGTTTGGCACATCTGAAAGCGCCTCGCCGCTCTCCCTTAGCTTCTGCGTTCCGGTCCTCACAGGAAGAGTATAACCAATTAGTTAAGGAAGGAACTTTATTTGACCGGGATATATTGGACAAGGAGCGGGAGCGTATTACGACCTTACTTCGCTGGAACGGGTATTATGGTTTTAATCGGGATTATTTAGGATATATCGCTGATAGTTCTTTTAACCAAAATGTCGTGGATCTTGATATGTCCATGAAACCTTATCGGAAGGTGTTGCCCAATGGGTCGGTAGAGGATCAGCCGCATCGTCAGTATTATATTAAGGATGTAACGGTCTTAACCGATTATAATCCGATGGGGGTAGGAGAGGACGCTAGTTTCATGGCTACAGATACGATGCTTAGCGCAGGGGTGAATATCGTATATGGCCGGAACGGGAAGAGTATCCGTCCGAGCGTGCTCCGGAGGAGTACTTATATTCGTCCGGGGCAATTATTTAGTGAGAAGAATATAGAGCAGACCTATTCAGCGTTCGCTTCTCTAAGGGCTTTGAGGAATGTAAATATACGTTTTACGGAAGTAGAGGAGCGGGATACGATGAAGTTGGATTGTTACATTCTCACTTCTCCCGCGAAGATAAATACGGTGGGAGTGGATTTGGAAGGTACTAACTCGGCGGGTGATTATGGGTTTGCCTCCAGCTTGAATTATCAGCATAGGAATATCTTCCGAGGATCGGAGCTGTTCTCGGCGAGGGTGAGAGGGGCTTACGAGGCGTTATCCGGAAATAAGGCGAATGGCTTTGGTAATTACTGGGAGTTAGGTGCGGAAGGGTCCTTGCTGTTTCCTCGTTTCTTGTTCCCGTTCTTGAGTTCGGATTTTCGTAGGCGGCTACGTGCGTCAACTGAAGCGAAAATAAGTTACAACCTGCAAAAACGTCCGGAGTATACGAGGGCGATTCTATCTGGTGGTTGGAGTTATATTTGGCAAGATCGGGGCAATACACAGGCACGCCATACCTTTAAGCTTGTAGACTTGAATTATGTGTATTTGCCGGATAAGAATATGGACTTTATCAATAGCTTGCCGGATTATATGGTGTTGTATAACTATACGAACCATTTTATCATGAGTTCGGGATATACTTATTCCTTCAGTAATTATTCTCCCCAGAATCGTTTGAGAAACACGCATTCCCTACGTGCGTCGGTCGAGGTCGCAGGGAATTTGTTGAGTGCCTTTTCGCATCTTACGGGGGCGAAGAAAAATGATGACGGTTATTATGAGTTGTTTGGTACGGAATATGCGCAATATGTGAAATTGGATTTCGATTTTAGTAAAGGAATCGTGCTTGACAGTCGTAACAAGTTAGCTTTCCATATAGGAGTGGGAGTGGGGATGGCTTATGGTAACTCAAACTATTTACCTTTTGAGCGTGCTTATTTCTCGGGGGGAGCGAATAGTGTCCGGGGATGGTCTGTACGAGAGTTAGGTCCGGGTAGTATGGAAGTTGACAGCACGACTTCTTTCGCTCTTCAATCGGGGGATATCCGCTTGGATTTGAACTTGGAATATCGAACGAAACTTTTTTGGAAGTTTGAATTGGCGGCTTACATAGATGCCGGAAACATATGGACCCGGAATGTATCAGATGAACGCTATAAGGCTGGAAACTTTGATTTCTCTCGTTTTTATAAGGAGATCGCTGTTTCCTATGGTTTGGGACTTCGTTTGGACTTTGATTTCTTTCTACTACGTTTAGATACAGGCTTCAAGGCTTATAATCCTCAGGAGAAAAAGTCTAGGCGTTGGGCGATAACCCGTCCTAATTTCAAGGATAATTTCGCCTTGCATTTTGCCGTTGGTTATCCATTCTAAATTCAATATGTAAAAAAGTGTACTAAAAGTTTGCAAGGAAAAGAAAAATCCTTACCTTTGCACCACGAAAATAAGGATGGTCAGGTAGCTCAGCTGGATAGAGCAACAGCCTTCTAAGCTGTGGGTCCTGGGTTCGAATCCCAGCCCGATCACGAGGGGATATCTTTAAGATGTCCCCTTTTTTATTGTGTTATAGTTGATTAGATTGGTTTTCAGCCTATTATAACAAGGGATAAAGGGTTTGTTTTGTCACGATATTAACCTGTATTAACGCTCAAATTGAACATTTGACACTTCTGTTTGTTACTATTGTGATACCGTTTTCAATTTTGTGATACCAAAAAACAAATCAATCATGGAATATCCAACATTAAGGTTTGTGTTCGATCGAAAGAAGGTCGCAACCAAGGAGAAAAAAGGTCTTGTGCAGATCGAGGTATGCTCTGAGAGAAAGAGAAAATGGATTGGTACGGGTGTAAAGGTATACGCCGATCAATGGGATGACAAAAGAAAGGTCACGGCTCGACCCGACTCGTTGGACTTGAATATGAAGCTGGACTTGATGATGTCTAATATCCTAGAGTACGTGAACTCATTGATACGTAGAAAGGTCCCGTTCGATTTCGAGTCATTGGACGTTTTCTTGAAAAATAGCTCGGAATCGGATTCTTTCATTGATTTTATCGTTAGGAGGACTGATGAGAGAAAAGACCGTGCGGAAGGAACCATAAAGCATTATAGGACATTGGTTAAGGTTTTGGAGGATTTTGGGAGGATCAATTACTTTCATGATTTGACCCGCTCCAATATAACTATGTTCGATGATTACTTGAGAAGCAAAGGTATTAAGGATACTACCGTGTATGGTTACCATAAGAATATGAAGGCTTATATAAACGAGGCCATAAGATTCGGTATAATCTCAGAGAATCCTTATGTGGGGCTTAAGATCAACAGGGGAAAGTCGGATAAACGGAAATATCTCACGTATGAGGAGATGAGAAGGATGGAAAGATGTCGTATAACCGATCCTAGCGTAAACAGGGTGAGGGATCTTTTCTTGTTCCAGTGTTATACAGGGTTGGCCTATTCGGATTTATATAAGTTTGACTTCGCGAGCGATGTAGAGCGGAGGGGGAATAAGTTTATTATAGCGGATAGGCGTGTAAAGACCAATGAGGATTATTTCATAGTCTTGCTGTCTCCCGCCATGGAGATATTAAGAAAATATGATTTTGATCTTCCGGTAATAAGTAATCAGAAATATAACGATTATTTAAAAGTCGCCGCTAGTTTCGCCAAGATTGACAAGAATCTGACTACGCACTGTGCGCGCCATACGTTTGCGGTTTTCGCGTTAAATAATGGTGTTCCGATGGAGGTGGTGTCCAAGATGCTTGGTCATACAAATATAAAAACAACACAAATCTATGCGAAGGTGCTCAACACAGAGGTCGAGAAAGGATTTGATGTCTTGGAGCGAAAGATGAAGGTTTAGCGATAAATAGATCAATAAAACACGCCCGTATCAGAAAAAATACGGGCGTTATACTTTTAGTAGCGACAAATAGGACTATTTTGTCCTTTCTAGTAAGAGTTTAGATACACGTACTTGTAACTGCTGCAACTCAAGATTGCTCAACCCTTCCAGATCTACATTTGCAATCTTTACTTTCTTGTTGTTCTCGTCAAAGGAATTTTTCCTTTCCTCCAAAAGAGCGGTTACTAACTCGTCTATTTGATCTTTGATTTTCTCTCCTTTTAACTTGTAATCCGTTGTTCTTGCCATGATATTAGTTATTTAGTTAAACACTATACAAATTTAGGGAATATCCACGATACAATGATTGTCATTCCTTATTTTCTTTCTCTTTTTCCTCCAAGACCTTTTTAAGTTGATAGAGGCTTATGATATCATATTCAAATGTGGGATTTTCCCAGTTTCTTCGGACGGAGTTCGTTTGGACCGAGATAAATTTTCGTAGGTCAAATATGTATTGACACGGGCTTAACCGGATCTCGTTAAATGTGATATCGTAGTTATCGAACCACTCCAAAAGTTGTTTAAGTTCCTCGTTCATGATATAAATGATTAACACCCGCGAATATGCCCAATTTAACCTTGCGATTTTAGGATATAAATAATTTTGTCTATATTTGCTTCAAGTTTGTGACTTGTATTATTGATTGGATATTATGTTTAACAATATAATATAGGTCACTTATGGATTTTTCTAACAACTCATCTCAAAGGCAACAAGTGGACGTTTACTGTCCTGTCCATCATAATTGGATTGGCCACTATGATTATGGCTCCAAGGGGGTCTATTATTGCTGGTGCAAAAAATGCAAGAAAGAAATCAAAATCGTTATGGGAAAATGAAGAGGTTGACACAAAAACAAGAGAATTTCTGTAATTATTATATCGAGTGCGGCGGGAACGCTTCCGAGGCGTACAGGCGTGCCTACTCTTGCGATAAATGGAAAGATAAGTCCGTATGGGAGAAGGCTTCGGCTTTATTGGATGATGTCAAGGTTCAGTCAAGGGTAAGGGAACTGCAAGAGGAGCAGAAAGTTAAATCTGATATAACCAAGGAGAAATTACTGGGCGAGTTAGGTAACATAGCGTTCTCGTCCATAGCTCACCTCCACAATACATGGATAGAGCGCAAGGAGTTCGAGAATCTAACGGACAAGGAGAAGTCGGCTATCAAGAGCATATCTACTAAAATCCTGAAGAAAAATATAGGGACGAGCGATGATCCGGAGATCATTGACGTGGAATATGTCAAGATAGAGATGCACGATAAGCTGAAAGCCATAGAGCGTATCTGCAAGATGCTTGGCTTTGACGCTCCAACCGTTGTAGACCTTGGCAAATCGCTGATCGGAATAGATACCGGAATAGATGATTAGTGTTCTATTTTTAAATAAATGGCTATGTTTGTTAGAAAAAATACGAGGTTTATAATTTTATAATTGTTCTATATTTAATATTTTGGGAGCTGAGACGGATAACAGGAGGATAATAAGCTACAAGAGGTTCAATCCGAACTTTCACCATTTGAAGCTGGCGTTGGGGAATGACGATATAAGGTTCATCTTCATGTACGGGGGATCGTCTTCCGCCAAGTCTTTCTCAGCGGCCCAAGCTTTCCTGTTGGAATGTATATCCAAGGGCTATAACACGATTGTCTTTAGGAAGACCGGAGCAACCATAGCGGACAGTATCTACAAGACGTTCCAAGAGGCGGCTAAATCATTGCGTATAGATACTTTTTTTAAATTCCAAGAAAACCTTATAAGGTGTTTCAACGGGTCCAGTATTCGGTTCAAAGGGCTGGACGATCCGGAGAAGATCAAGGGCCTCGAATCTTATCAGTACGTGTTTTGCGAGGAGATATCCGAGTTCGATGAATCCGACTTGAAACAGATAAGGAAGCGTCTCCGTGGTCGCAAGGGACAGAAGATCGTAGCTCTATTTAACCCGATATCGGAGGATCATTGGATCAAGAAAAAGATATTTGATACCGAGACATTGACCGAGGTGGACAATCATCTGTACGGGAAGCTCAAGGATAGCGTAACGGGTAAGATACTGTCAAAGGAATATTCCGAGGTAGGAAGGAAATGGGTCAATTCCGAGCGGACCATATACAATCCAAGAAAAAAGACTTACGAGACGCACCGCCCGGATATGGTTATCATCAAGTCCACCTATCTTAATAATTTCTGGGTCGTAGGGTCTCCTGATGGCACTTATGGCTTTTATGACGCTCAGACGATAGCGGATTTCGAGAGGGACAAGGAAAGGGATTACGCTTATTATCTGATATACGCCTTGGGCGAGTGGGGGACGATAAGGACGGGTGGCGAGTTCTTCCACGCCTTCGACCCCGCCAAGCATAAGGGCAAGTGCCCATATGTCAAGGCTCCCGTGCATATATCGATAGATAACAACGTCCTGCCTTATATCTCCATCTCTTTTTGGCAGGTTGAGACCGGGGATATAACGAGGATAAGGCAGATTCACGAGGAAACCCCGTCCGATCCGTTCAACACGGTCACCAAGGCCGCCGAGATCGCCGTTGAATATCTGGAGGGGATAGGGCATGATGATATGGTCTATCTTTATGGGGATGTATCGACCAAGGCCGGGAATACGATAGATGACGATAAGAGGTCTTTTTTCGATAAGTTCAAGGAGGGTATAGACAAGAGATTCCGTAGCGAGGACAGGCTGCCTAGATCGAACCCTTCCGTATCCATGACCGGGGAGTTTATCAACGCGATATATTCTGGAGATATAAAAGACGTGTCCATCATGATCGACGAGAGTTGCGAGACATCGATAAACGATTATATCACCGTAAAGAAGGATGTCAACGGGGCGATGCTCAAGCAGAGGGTAAAGGACAAGATTACGGGTCAGTCCTACGAGAAGGCCGGTCACCTTAGCGATGCAAAACGTTATTTTGTCACGGAGATATTAAAGGATAGATATACGGCTTTCTCGTTGAGAAGAAAAAGAAACACTATAAAAGAAAGCGATATGAGATATTATGATCAAAGCATGGTGGATTTGTCCGGATTGACCGGATTGGTTGAGATTCATCCGGATAATGGAGGAAAGTTCGTCTACGCTAAGTGCATGGTCAAGGGAGGATTTGTTTACATTACGGACGCTTCAATCCTCGATGATCGTATAAAAGAGGAGGATATGGCCTCAAGGCTGGGGAAAGGCGATCTTTTGGTGCATGTTGAATGTGATAAGTTCAATGCTACATACGTTCGAAATCTAAGGGATTATCTCAATGACGTTCGAGGCAGGAGCTTGCCAGCGAATGTTGCGGGAAGAATAGAGGCACATTCTGAATTTATTCGGGATCATTTTCTTTTTCGTAAGGATTACGATGAAGATGACGGATACTTGAGGTTTGTTGAAAGCGTCTTGGATTATAGGGAAAAATCGGATATTGAGGCTATAAGCGTATTGTCAGCATTGGCTGAGCGCATAAAAAACAAGACCTAGTAATTTTAGTGATAATTGTTTGATGTTTATCCGAATATTGTTATATTTGCGGTAACATAAAAATAAAGAAATTAGAGCCTAAGAGCCATACCCGGCGGGAGTCGTATCCTGTGGGGTATGGCTCTTTTTATTTGTACGCTATGAGTTGGTATGACAAATTATTGCCTTCGATATTGAGGTTTGACACTCGATCTAGTGTCAAGTCAATGTCTATGCTGGGGCATGTCGGCCAAGTGGATGTGGACAATGGGGGGAATATATGGTATATGTCCGGATTATCCTCATTGCTTGAACGTAATGATTTTAAGATTGATATGTCATCTATTCCCGGAAAGGCGTTAGCTCTGAGAGTCTGTACGCCATTCGCTACCGTAACGGACAGGGCCGGCTCCATGTTCTCCAATGGCAAGTTTTATGTCGTGGACAAGAATGACAACGAGCATGGCATGTATAAGACAAGGGATGGAAAGACCGACTCCTTATATCCCCGATTTGAGAAGATGAGAAGATTCCTGTCTCGTCCAAATCCATTGCAAAGCGGAAGGCAGTTTAACAAACAGGTCGAGATGACCATGAAAGCCTTTGGCTTTTGTCCGATATTCACGTTAAGGCCTATACCGGGAGAGTTGCCCATATCCATGTGGATCATTCCCCCGGAGTTGTTCCACGTGATCCTTAGCGGGAAATTATGGTCTCAAAGTGATTTGGATGGGATAATATCAGAGGCGTACATAGAATGGAATGGAGAGAGGATCAACTTGGAGAAGGATGATTATTTCATCGTGTCCGACTCGACCGCTATCATTGGTGGATATCAGTCAGAATTGAGGTTTGAGACTACGGTAGATAGCTTGTCAAAGCCGGTAAATAATTGGATCAACCAGATGTCTGCCCGTAACACGTTGATAATCGATGGAGGCCCTAAGGGTATTATATGCGATGATAGTGGCGGGGACGTATATGGTAATAGTTCCTTGACCTCAAAGGAACAGAGGGAACTAAACGATAATTTCAAGAGAAAGTATGGATTGGTAGGAAAGTTGTATTCCATATTGGTCACCACGGCCAAGCTGAAGTGGGTACCGATCACGCATAGCTCCAAGGATCTGATGCTTCATGAGGAGGATGAGTCGTGTCGTAATATAATATCGAACGCTATCGGCCTTAATCCTAACGTCTTGATGCCGGATAGCAAGTTCGCAAACTTGCAGGAGGCCAAGACCGCCGCTTATCAAGACTTGATCATACCCGACTCTGAGAACTACACGGAGATCCTTACCGAGAATATCGCCTATGATGGAATGAGGATAAGGCTGGATTACTCGCATATATCTTGCTTGCAGGAGGACAAGCTAAGCTCCGCTCAAGCGTTCTCTACGTCTTCCACATCGGCGAAGGATCTGTACGACATGGGATTGATAACGATGCAGGAGGCGAGAAGAGAGATCGCTAATTACATGGACATAAACCCCGATGATCCAGAGGGGGATTTTAAAGACAACAAGGAGGAAATCAGTAATGAAAGTCAAGAAGAGAACAATAGGGAAGCAATATAAGCGGCTTCCTTTCGACGTAAAGGAAATGGCGTTGGATAGCCGTAAGATCAGCGGATACGCCGCTATTTTTGGCGTTAAGGACAAGGCGGATGATATCTTGATAAAGGGATGCTTCGCTAAATCCATAGCCGAGAGAGGCCCCGATAGCCAAGCGAACGATAAGATCATCCTGCTGTGGATGCACGATATGAGTGAGCCTATAGGTCGTATCACCAAGCTCATCGAGGATGACAAGGGACTTTATTTTGAGGCCGATATTGACGATATACCATTAGGGGATAGGGCTATAAAGCAAATGGAATCTGGTACTATCAATCAATTCAGTTTTGGGTACTCGTATGTATGGGACAAGATTGATTACGATGAGAAGATGGACGCTTATATCGTCAAGGAGGTCGTGTTATACGAGATTTCCCCGGTATCCATAGGCTGTAATGGCATGACGGAGTATACAGGGCTCAAGTCTGAGGATGATATAGCCGATCGTATCGAAAAACTTAGGGAGGATATCGATAGTGAGTTGATCACCATGTCTGTCTCTAAGAGATCAAGGATGCAAGAATTATTCGGAAAGGTATGGGCACTCGCTAGTCTTGAGCCGGAGAGGGGACGAAAAGACTCCATGGGAAATCCACTCAAGGACAAGGGAGCCGAACATGCAAGGAAGAGTCTATTCGATATAAAATTCAATTAATAATCAAAAAAAAGAGAACAAAATGAGAGGTTATTTTAAAAACAAAAAGTATTGCTGGATGATGGCGGTATTCGCTATCTTCACGTTAGTGTTATCGATGTTGTCTACAGACACAAGCGTGGTGTCTTTGGCCGGTCTCGGATTACTGGGGTTCGTTGATCTGGAAAGCATGGATGAGGATCAAAAGAAATTCATCAAGGGTCTGGATGACAAGTTGGAGGAGCTAAATATGAAGTTCTTGAAGGACGCTCTTCCTAAAAGCGAGTACGTCAAGGAGCTTACGGTCTTAACCGAAGCCATGAAAGACTTGAATGATAACGTATTGTCCGATAAGATCGACAAGAAGGACTTTGATACTTTCAAAGAGAACGTATTAGGGGAGTTGGTCAAGATCAAGGCGGTCATGGAGAAAACCCCGGATGGTGGATTTAAGATCAAGGGATTGGAGGATCAGGTAAGGGATCAATTGAAATCTTACATCAGCAAGGATCATAATGGACGTGAGACCGTGGACTTGAAATCGGCTTGCAAGTCAATGCCGGGAAATAAGTTGAACATAACCATTATCCCTAATGTGAAGGCTAATACCCCCATTACATCGAATGTCACCACGACCGGCGTTCCAATGAGTCCGGGTGTTGTATTCGATCCATCTATTTCTACACCCCCATTGGCGGAAAGCGAGCTTCGTCAGTTCGCCAATGTCGCCACGATCAATGCCCGTACTATTATTTATACCCAGCTTAAGGATTCCACAGGAGATGCGGAGTGGGTTCCTGAGGGTGGATTGAAGCCTTCCATGACCGCTTCTATTGAGGAGAAAAGCATAACCGCGGGTAAGGTGGCGTTAACCGCTACGGTGACGGACGAGGTCATCACGGATCTACCTCAGTTGGTGGCCGAGATAAGAAGTGAGATCATCTATAAGATCGGTGTAGCCGAGGAGGAGGGTATATTGTTCGGTTCTGGGTCCAACGGGGAGATCAAGGGTGTTTTCTCCGACATTCCAGAGTATTCGCTTACCTCGTTAAAAGTAGCTCGTCCTAATAATTTTGACGCTATCGTGGCCGCTTATACTCAGATCGTATCGACATCGAAACGTAATTACACCCCAAATTTAGTTCGTGTAAATCCAGTTGATTTGGCGAACATGAAACTTACCAAAGATGCCAATGGCGCTTACCTATTCCCGCCGTTTACGTTGCAAGACGGATCGCTGATCTCGGGTGTACAGATCAAGCCGTCCACCACTATTACCGAGGACGAGTTTTTTATTGGGGATTTCCGTTATTTGAATATCCGGGACTATCAGCCGTTGAGTATCACTTTTGGATGGGTAAATGATGACTTCCAGAAGAATCAGGTAACGATGGTAGGCGAGAAGAGATTACTGGCCTACATCAAGTCGAATTACCTGACCGCCTTCGTGAAAGGTAAATACTCCACGATCAAGGAGGCTATTGACGCTAATCCGGTGAGCGATAGCCCGGAAGTTGGAAGTTAAACTATAATAAAGCATAGATATGAAAAGAAAGAGAACTGAGATTGGTTCGGCCAAGGGATATAAGCTTGATTTGGCCGAGGTATATGAGATCACCTACGCAAAGAAAACGAAATACCATAATGTGGGAGACAAAGATCTTGTGTCATTGCCGTTGGCGATCATGTTTATAAACGACAAGAGGATATTATCAACCTCGGAGATCGACGAGGCTATTTCCAAGTATGGAATGACAGAGTTGCTCAATAGTTCCAAGAGATCGAAATAAACCGTTATGTTGATCGATGAGACATATTTCACAGGTGATCTTCATATAGACGGCTTGGTATCTTCCGAAGGGGTGCCAAGCCTCACCAATGAGGCCATAAACTCGGAGTTCAAGGCGTTGGCCGCCAAGTACGAGAGGGATTTTTATAGGCAAGTCCTAGGAAAGGATAACGCGGATGCTTTCGTGTCTTTCTTGGATTTGCTGGAGAAAGATCCGGATAAGGCGGATGAGAGGAGATGGCTGGATCTAATGGAGGTATTGGTCGATGATGCCGGAGGGACGCTCGAGTCTCCTATAGCTTACTATATCTATTTCTTCTATCTTAGAAGGAATCAGTTGGAGGCTACTCCCGTGGGAGTCACGGAGGCGGACGCTAAAATTGTCCCTTGTAACCGGAAGATGATTGACGCATGGAACCAGATGGTGTATATGAACGATTACCTGTCGAGGTGGCTCTTTGATCATCGTGATGATTACGGAGGGTATTTTTTCGATAATGATATGCTGGAAACGATAAATCAATTTGGCATATGACAAATCTGGTGGATATATTCAAGGATATAAGCGTAAAGGTAGGGAACCGGCTTGGGGTTGAGACCGGCTTGGGCAGGAATGTGCCGGTAAATTATCTTTTCGGGGATTGGCCTTATATATCCAAGGCCATGGAGACTATTAGCAAGTCGAGGTTCACCGAGAGGGACAGATACCCTTTACTGGCGTTGTTCACTCCCTTCAAGGAGGTTAGGGACGATCCTGATACTTATTGCACGGTCTCAGTGGATATATTGTTAGCGACCCGGACATTGTCGGATTACAGCAACGAGCAGCGTCTAGAGATATCATACAAGGGGCTTCTTTATCCATTGTATGACATATTGATTGACGAGATAAGTAAAGACCGTAGATTCGATACCGGTTCGAGATCCTTCGTGAGCCACACGAAATCCGATAATATGCGTTACGGGAGCCGTGGCGTATATGGATCGGACGGGAAGACTCCTTTCAAGGACTTGTTCGACGGGATTGATATCTCCGGTATGGAATTAATTATTAAGAATAAAACATGTAGATAATTATGGCAGTAAAAATGTTCAGGGACTGCGGTTCCGAGATTTTCAATACCGGCACGAGCAAGTGTCCGTTTACTCCGGATTTTATTAAGGCAATCATACTCACTCCGGTAGGTATGACGTTCAAGGTATCCGATTTTGACACGAAGCTGGGAGAGTACGCCCACGCGGACCGTCCGAACCGTATCTATCCGATCTCCACGATAGCGGAGTACGCCACTTCCGGAGGCGAGGCGCAGACATCGGCTACCGGTTATGGCTCGTCCAAGATCACGGGTTATAGCGAGCTTGTCGAGACTTACACGATGAACGATTATGACGAGGGCTTGCGAACCAATCTCATGAAGCTCAAGAACGAGAGCATGAGGGTGATCTTCATCGACAAGAATAATGTCGTATATGGAGAGAAGACCGATACGGAAGGTGATTTCAGGGGATATGAGCTCGGTGCCGTTTATCCGGGTGGACAGAGGTTCAAGAGTTCCGGAGAGAACGCATCGCTTACGATCAACCTCGTTTATAAGGATGTTGAGAAAGCATGGATGAACGCTATATCTTTCACTAGCGATATCGATATCTTGGACGAGGCGAAGGGATTGGTCTGGGTGGATGTCAAGAAATTACCCGAAGGAGAGAATAAGTTTAAGGTGGTGGAGCATTACGGAGGTTTTGACCTTACCGAGATGTACGGGACGTTGTTAGGTAACTCCTCTGTATGGAATAACGCTTCTGCGGCTACTTATAACGCTGATGACGGCACTCTTACTTTGACCTCTTCATCCGGCACTCCCGCGCTCAAGAGGCCATCCGAGTTATACGCCGAGGACGTTAAAGGAATAGAGCAATGGTCATAAACGGGGTATCGTTCAATGATGAGGCTTGTCTCGGTATGGGAAGGAAGGCTTTCGTGAAGGCTCACGAGGGATCTTTCTTCCTTGACCGGGGAATGGCGGATCGAAGGAGGATACTATGTGACGCTTATGATATAATGGAGAGGAACCATGGGGACGATAGCGGGAGTGGCGAACGCCGTGAGGACGCTGGAGAAGAACTTCTGGCCGGAGGTTACGAACAGCTTGAGGGAGAGCGAGGGATGGATCCATGACTTGATCACTGATCAACTCATGTCCGGGCTAGACGAGAACAAGGAGCCTTTGAAGCCTACCTATCTGGATGACCCGTATTTCGTGGAGACCACGAAGACCCCGAAGGCGGCGAGGGCCAAGGCCAGATGGTACAAGGCGATGAAGGAAAGCATAACCCCGCCTAGGTCCTCCGACATACTCCATCTGCCGCCACGAGACCCTAACACCCCCAACCTTATCATACGAGGCGATTACCACGCCAGTATAACGCCGATCGTGCAAGGCGGCAAGGATGGTGGCAAGATAGTCACGAGATCCATCGGTTTCTATGCCGGTGACGACGCTTTGGAGAAGAAATACGGCCCCGGTCATCTGGGTTTGACCCCGGAGGCTAGGGCTTATTTGATTGAGGAGCGGGTTGTTCCCGCGTTGGATAAGTTATTCAAGAAATACGGGTTCAAATGATAAAGCCGTGCAATTGCGCCTCGCAGAACAAGGCGATGGCCACATACGAGAACATAAGGAGGCTGGCTATCAAGATGGCCGTTTCCGATAAACGCATTTACGTGCTTATCCGTAAAACGGATGGCACGTTTGCCTTCGAGCCTTTAGATGCCATGGTGTCTAAAGGCGATATTGTTGAATATATCCATTATTTATAAATAGTATGGCGAATATATACACGACATGCGACGAGATACCCTTATGCAAGTTCATCGAGATGTACAAGGGAAATCTTAACGCCCTTATAAAAGGAGGGAGGACCAAGCCCACCGATGGGGAGTTAAGAAAAGCGGCGATGGGGCTTATTGACGAGTATTCCGTTATAACCGGGAACAAGAATATCGCTATCGAGATAGAGGATCGGTCAAGGGCGGTGGATTGCAATATCAAGCTTATCCTGTTGGAGTCAGCGGATCATTTGATAGACGCTATGATGTACGCTGACGCTTCGGATATTCTTGGCAGGGTAGGTATCCGCATGCCGGAGGAGCCGGGAGAGCAAGATCTGATCGTCGCTAAAAAGAGAATCCAGTCCAAGATGTCACAGGTGAAATATAGCCTGAGCGTTCTGGATAGGAACAAGTCTAAGGTGGTAGACCCCAAGGATAAAGATTTCACCCGTGAGAGAATGATCGTGTCCACCTATTTCAAGATGCGTATCGATCCTGACACGTTCACCGCGGCCGAGTACGGGAATATGATAAGGATTATGTTTAACCACTTAGAGGACATGAAGAATTATGGCGGGAAACGAGACTAAGATCACTGATATAGTAGGGAAAGAGGCGTTTGATCAACTGGAGCGTCTGGATAGGAAATTAGCGGATACGCAGAATGTCTATATTGGGTTGGTAAAAGAGATAGGGAAAGGGTTGACGATAAATCCCTCAAGCTTGTCAGAGTTGAACGCCAAGATCGAGGAGTACAAGAAAAATGTATCAGCGCTTAAAAGCACGATTGACACTCTCAATAAGACCAATGACCAGTACAAGAGAAAGATTGATGAGCTGATAGAGGTTAACAAGAGATATGCGGAAGCGGCTGGGAAAGTTCAAAATAGTTTAGATCAATCATCCTCTTCCATAGCCAAGGAATCAAACGCTATCTCGGAGAACATGAAAGCCAAGCAACAAGAGGTTGTCATAAGTCAGGAATTGAAGGGACTCATTGACCAGACATTGGGATCTAGGGAGGAGAATATACGCAGGGTCGCTCAAGAAAGGACGATATTGGCCCAACTATCCAAGGAGAAAAGCCAATTGAATAAAATGGAGAAAAGCGGGGCTATCTCAACTAAAGATGCCGTGCAAAAGAGGCAGGATCTGGTAAGGTCTGAATTGCTTCATCGAGAATCCTTGAGAGAGCTGTTGAACATTCTTACGAATGAGACAAAAATGATCAACTCGGCCAACGATAGTTATCAAGAGCAATCGTTGCAATTGGAGAGGCTGAGAAAGGCGTATCGGATGCTTTCCACGGAAGCCGCTAACAGCAAGTTAGGAGTAGAGTTGCAAAAGAATATAACGGCTTTGGACACTCAGGTAAAATCTGTTGATAAAAGTCTGGGACAGCATCAGAGAAACGTGGGTAATTATGTCTCCACATGGGATGGAATGGGAAACGCAATCAATCAATTAACCCGTGAGTTTCCCGCATTCTCGGTATCTCTACAGACCGGCTTTCTCGCTATCTCTAACAATATCCCTATATTGGTAGACCAAATATCTCGGATAAGGAAGGAGAACGCCGCCTTACGGGAGGAGGGACTGAAAGGTGTTCCCGTGTGGAAGCAAATAGCTAAGTCCGCTTTTTCTTTGAATACCTTGTTGTCGGTTGGTATAACTCTACTTACCGTATATGGTAAGGATATCTTTGAGTGGGGTAAAAACTTATTGTCATCCTCTAGCTCGGCTAAGGCCGCTTCGGAAGCCCAGAGAGACTTGAATTCATCCACCGGGGATTATGCCAAGGCTTTAAAGAACTCGACATCATCATATGGGGAGAATCTTGTAACATTACGCAACTTACAGGCGGAATGGAATAATTTAGGAGATAATCTCAATAAGCAGAAGCAGTTTATCATTGATAACGCCTCTGAGTTTAAGAAATTAGATGTGTCGGTTACGGATGTTAATGACGCTGAGAATCTGCTAGTAGATAATACGGATGCTTTTGTTAAAGCAATGGCTTTGAAAGCGCAAGCAACGGCTGCGCAAAAATTAGCTCAAGAAAAATATGCTGAGGCTTTACAAAAAAGGATTGAAGCCGAAAATCTACAAAAAAAAGCAGATGAGGCAAGAGAAAAAGGGCAATATGCGGCTACGGCTGTTATGCAAGATACTAGATTTGGCGTAAAATCAGTGAAAGAACTTGCTGAGGAGAATGCGAAGGCTATAGAAGTGGATGTTAAATCTTTGAATGATCAAGCTGATGCTCTTGATGAGGCAGGATTCGCTTATTTCAACTATAACAAAAAGCAGATGGAAGCCGCAAGGAGTGAATTAGAGAGCGCAGGTATAAGAGAATCCTCTAACGAGGAGAAACTTAAACAACAGCAGGAGCAAATAGAACGAGAGGCCAAGCGTAGGGAGAAATTAGAGATGGAGGCCGAACGGAATATTCAGGAGGCCCGTCTTAATGTGATGGATGAGGGGTATAAGAAAGACCGTCTTCTCTTGGAGCAATCTTTCCAAAAACGTATCGATGACGTAAAGACGAAAGGCGTAAGGGTTAATGAGCAAATCGAGGCTATTGAGGCTGAGAGAAGCAAGAAGTTGGCGGAATTCGACCGTAAGATCTCGGAGCAAAGGGCTAATGAGGAGGCTCAAAATCGTCTTGCGATTGCGGAAAAGGGAAGTTTGCAAGAGCTTGACGCTCGCTTGGATATATTGCAACTACAAAAGGATAAAGAATTAAGAGAGGCGGACAAAACAGGCCAAGACAGGGCGTTGATAGAGGAAAAGTATCTAAAGCAAATAGAGACTCTATACAATGATTACGGAAAACGTCTTATGTCTACGGAGCAGTCTCAGAACGAGATACTCCTTTCTCAAAGACAGATAGAGATAAACGAAGAGCTTAATGCCTTGACTAAACAATATGAGCAAGGGATTATCAAGAAAAAAGAGTATGAGAAACAGAAATCGGATCTGGAGCATCAGTATGCTATGGAGTCATTACAAAGTCAATTAAGTATACTTGAGTCAAATCTGTATTTGTTTGAAGGCGATGAGAGGCTAGAGAAAGAGAAGGAGATCGCTCGCCTCCGTGTTCAGTTATCGAAAGAGACCAGCGATAAAATCATAGAGGATGCCAAACGAGAGGAAGAGGAGCGAAAAAAAGTAGAACAGGCTAAAAAGCGCTTGATACAAGAATCGATCTCTGCTATCATATCAATCGGTAATTCATTATTCCAGCGTCAAATAGATAATGTAGATGCTGAAATAGAGGCTAACCAAGAGGAGTATGACGCTAAGGTTGAGACTATAGACGCTCTTGCCGAGAAAGATATAATAACGACAGAGGAAGCCGAGGCCCGCAAGCGCGCTGCGGAGGAAGAGACCAGCCGCAAGAACAAGGAACTGGAGAAGAAAAAAGCTGAGTTGCAGACTAGACAGGCGAAGTTCCAGAAGGCGATGGATATAGCCCAGACTATAGCTGCCACAGCGCAAGCGATAATGGTAGCTTACAAAGATGCGGGACCTATCGCTGGAGCTATCTTTGCGGCGATGATAGCGGCTACCGGAGCCGTGCAACTAGCCACGATCATAGCCCAACCCATCCCCAAATACGCCCATGGTACCGACAATCACCCCGGCGGTCTGGCTATCGTTGGCGATGGAGGCCGTAGCGAGGCGGTATTGATAGGAGATAAAGCGTACATTACCCCGGATAATCCCACCCTGCTGTCATTGCCTGCGGGAGCAGAGGTCGTTCCAGATCTCAATGATCCGGCCTTCCTTAGCCGCTTCGTGGATAACACGTATTGGCTTACCCACAATAAGAAAGGCGAGCCGGTTCAGATCGTCAATAATTTCGACGCCGAGGGGATAATAAGGGCTAATAATGAGATAAGAAAGGAGATAGGCAAGCTATCTAAAACCATATCCAAGGGTAGCAAGAACATCGATTTCGAGAATTACAAGAGATCGAGGATGAATTGAGCGTAAAACTTGTTTTTCTTATTCTTTCTAGTTATATTTGCTGAACATACAAGAAGACAGTAGAGCCTTAGAGCCATACCCGATAGAGTCACGTCTATGGGGTGTGGCTCTTTTTGTTTTTACTGGTCAGCCTACCACGACAGGCTAGGAAGATTTTGGGCGACAGCGGTCGCTAACAGTCTCCTTGATACGATGTGTTGTGGCTCGTGTCGGGGAGGCTTTTTCATTAAGAGGTGCCGAAGTAATCAAAATAACAAAGTCGTTTTGATCTTATGGCTAAAATTGCGGGAGAAAAAGATAATAATATAACAAGATTAATACGATTGTTCATGAAGACAAATCAAGAGATGATCAGAAAAATGGGTAATTTCAATGTTATCCAGCGGACAAAGGATGGCATGTTTAATGCCACTGATTTATTGAAGCAATGGAATAATCAATCGTGCAGCGAAAGGAAAATGGATAATTTTTTCGCTTCTCATAAAACCAATGAGTTCATTAATACAATAATTGAACGGGAAAAACTAAATACCCCAAAAATGGTGTATTTAAAAACTAGAGGCAAAAAAGGTGGTACATGGATGCATCCGATGCTGTTTATAGATTTTGCGATGTGGATTAATCCAGAATTTAAATACGATGTCATAAAATTCGTACATGATGAGATGATCCGTTACCGTAACGAAGCCGGTGATGCTTACAGGGAATTGTCCTCCGCTGTCATGAAGATCGTTCCGAATGATTTCATGCCAAAAGCCATGAGAAAAATAGGAGAGGCTTTAAACTGGATAATCTTCAACGGCCACGAGAGATTATTGAGAAACAAGCACGGTGACGAAAGCAAGCAACGTGAACTGTGGCAACTGGAGAAGAAGGTAGCCGATCTGATAAACGAGGGATTCATTACCTCATACGATCCGCTTATCAACTATCTACGGAAGCTTTATAATAAAAAGAATAATCCAGCGGTATTTAACCAAGCGGTATAGAAGATTTTAAACAACTAAAAATTAAAATATGGATTTGAACTATTTAGACTTATTGATTCATCTAGCGACGGAACTGAAAAAGGAAAAGATTAAACGTATTGAGGCTGAACGAAAGATTGAGTCTGACGTTCCCAAGGTTTTGTTTGCGGACGCTATATCCAGATCCCAACGCTCATGTTTGATCCCGGAGCTAGCAAAGATATTACAGCATAACGGTGTCAATATTGATGCGGAGCGTCTATTAGCGTGGATGCGAAAGAATAATTATCTGCATGAGGAAGAAGAATATTTCAATCAACCTACCAAAAAATCCATGGATCTGGGTTTATTCGAAGTAAAGAGCACTATTATAAATAAGATGGATGGAACCTTATTAGAGACGATTGTCATAAAAGTAACAGGCAAAGGCCAAGTTTACTTCGTGAACAAGTTCTTAGGTAATAAGGAGGCTTGTTAAAAACATAATAGACATGATTTGGTTTAGTTTTCATAGTCCTCCCTCATGTCGTGAGACAGCAAGGGGGATATGTTTAGTCGAAATATGCATATTGTTTTGTAAAAGCATGTTGGATGTCATTTATCAAATTAGGATTGTTCTCTAATTCGATTTTATTAACCATTAAGTATGCGCTTTTATCTTTTAGTTCTGTATGTAGAAAATATTTATCAGAAAAATTGGTTGCCATAATCTTGCTATAAAAACGGAATCTTTTGGTATTATCAATTCCCTCTTCGTCCAAATTAGAGCCTATAAATCCAAAGGATGCATGATCATCTTGATGGTATATGTCAAGCATTATGTTTATACATGTATGTATTATCGTTCTAGGCTCAAATGTGCTAGATAGTATATTATACTTTCTTTTACTGTGTCTATGATTTTTTAAATGGAATTTTATAGCATAAACATTATAATCATATAATTCCACCCAGACCCAATAAGTAAGATTAGATTTGGTAGATTTAAATGAATATAGTCTTTTAGATAAAAGATGTCCAGACTTTCCTTCGAAATTCTGGACAAACCTATAAGGGTAATAAAAACTCATTTCAAATCATATAAGGATAAATGTCAATTCTTCTATCAAGTAACTCTTTAGACGTAAGGGATCTGAACTTTACTTGGGTATCCTTCTTTTCTGAAGCTGCGGTCACAATTTTGCTATTAACATCTTTGGGCCGCATGTCCTTACTGTTTTTGACTGTGCCCATATTCATTCATCTTTGTTGTTTTCGACACAAAGATGAGATAAACTGGATAACAAACAAAATTTTTTTAGCTAAAAAAACTAACAAATATTAAATATAATGGTAAATATTTGATTGTTAGTAATGTATGGCTTTTTTATTAGGCTATAGGTCTGTTTAAAAACACTGCTTAGCCAACAAATGTGGCAATCTCATAAAATCCCCTCCAGAGCCTTTTGGATGGAGGGGATAGTAAGTTCTTTTACTTGTCTCTATCTATGTTATTTAATTATACCACCCATTGCTAAATATAATTGATACGTTTCTTTAATAGCATTAATTTGTTTTTGTGTTATTTTTTTTATTTCATAATAATTGCGGCCTATAATCTTAATTTCAGCTTCTTTTGAATAAGCTAATGCTTTTATTAAAGCAAACTTATTCTTAGTATTTATAGAATCATCGCTCCACTCCCAAATTTTACCGTCTCCATTATCTCGTTCAACTTGATTTGGAACAAACTCATAAGCATTACCATCTATGGAAAATTGATACTTTTGAACGAAAAGCCAATCATCTGCCAAATATTGAATAAAAAACCTAAAATTCAATACATTGTTATTTATGGACATAAAATAACAACCTATATCATTTTTGTTTATATATTTTTGATTATCTTTATGTTTTATCCAAGTTTTACCATTAGGATCAAATTTGTCTTTTTCAAAAATAAAATTAGGAGAAAGTTCCTTTATTTGTATAGAGTCTATAAGATTAATATTTGAAGATTCAGACTCAGAGTATATTCCTCTATTGTTATCTTTATCTGAAATTTTATTAATTGAGTTTTTAATGTCTAACAGTGTTTTGTCACTAATTATATTTTCTATTTTATTCCCATTTTTATCATATAAGGTAAAATTCATAGGGGTTGAGTATAGATTGTTTCCTATCTTTTCTTTCATTTTATTAGCAACTTCAATGCTAATACAAAACTTTTTATAAGCTTCAATAAAAGCGATAGAGTCATTTGCGGCTGAAAAAATTTCTTCTTTTTTTTCAATAGAATATTCACCATCGAAGCTTTTTTCTTTAACGGTTTCTACATATGTATATTTATCATTGCATGAACTCAAAAATAGAATACCAAATATCAAATAAAATGTTTTCATGTGTGTTTTTGTAATTAATAAATCAATGCAAAAGTAAATATTTATATTAATAAGTGAAATCTTAAAGAATTAAAATAATATGTTTGATAACATGTTTATGAAATTGAATACTTCCTTGCTGACGCTGTATGTCTCATGCGTAACTTGAAGCATATATTAGATGACAAGGTAAGTATGTATCCTTTTTGATGGCGTGAAATCATCTTTTTTTTCCGAACAACTCGGAATGACTACCAATTCTAAGCAAGTCGATTATTTCTCCGTCAATCCAAATAAGAAGAAAATCCCCTTCTATATGGCATTCCATACACCCTTTATACTCACCTTTCAACATGTGAGGTTTGTATTCTTGTGGAATCGGATGGTCATTTATAAGTAGATTTGCGATATATTCAAAAGCTGCGATTTTTTTTGGGAATTTCTGAATACGTTTGAAATCTTTCTTAAACTGGCTTGTTGGGTGTAATTTCTTTTTCACTTCATTAATTCCTCCATCAAGCTATCCACGCTGTCGAACGTTTCTTTATTCTTGGTCGTGCGTGCTTCCCTTATAGCCGCTATCGTTTCCTCGTTTGGCTCGGAGTATACAGCGTCCATCAAGGTGCTCTCTACAAAATTATTCAAACTCCTGTTCGCTTTCTTGGCTTGCTCCTGCAAGACTTGCAACAAGTCTTCACGTAAACGGAACGAGGTTTGTTTTCTTATTACTGCTTCCATATTGCTTCTGTATTATATTGTATCGCAAAGGTAATGTATTGTATGCAGAAAACAAACTTTTATGATTTTTATTTAGAGGATTGCAGGTTATATCATTCCATCTTAATCTTAACATCCACTTCAACAGGTATTGGTTTTTGACAATGGGGGCAAATGATTGTTTTGGCTTGTGGATGTATATCGTTTGGGGAGGCGAAGAGTTGCCACATGGGAACATCTAAAGCTGTGGCGATCTTTTCCAATGTGGTAGTAGTCAATGATTCAGCAGATACCATTTGTTTAACGGCTGAAAGACTTACATTCATTTTGTCGGCTAATTCTTGCTGTGTCATCCTTTTTTCTTTCAATAGTTCCTTAATTCTCATAATGTTATAAATTAAATTATAGTACAAAAATAATCTTACCGTTTAAAATGTATAGTGTTTACTATCTTAATTAATCTTAATTCGATAGTATTTTCTATCTAAATGCTTTGTATGGTACAGAAAATACTATACTTTTGCATCATCAAAATAAAACAACAGTACAATGGCAACACAGAAATACAACAAGAGTGAGATCATGAAAGACGCATGGAGATTATTCAGACTTTACCGAAAATTCTCTTGGTCTTTTGGCAAGTGCCTTTCTATAGCATGGGATAATGCCAAGATAGAGATAAAAAATAATGAGGCCAAAGCCAAGAGATTGGCAGAGGAAGAAGCTAGACGCATCGAGTATCGCAAGCATGTTGTCTTATCTCATGTCGGTATGGCTAGCCTTTACGGTAACAGGGTTTATTCGGGTGATTGATATACATTAATAATATAAGGAATATGGAAACGATAGAAGTATTGAAGAACGTGCAAAGGATTGCGTTGGAGTGTATGATCGGAAGGAAACCGGTACATATAAACGTAGGCGTAATGCCGGAGACGGGCGGTTTATGCGTCACCGTACAGGACAGACTTCACGAGGTGGTCTACATGGAGATATTCAATGACTGGATGCCGGATCACAAGGAATGGAATAAAAAGACCTACGATAGGTTCATGAGCGTAATTAGCGACATGACTTGCGTAAGGCTTGCGGGATAACTCGAACGACGGGGAGAGGATCGGAAGTAGGTGGTTAAGGGATTAGAAGAATGGCCTTGCCGGGGTTCGATTCCCCGACCGCTACAATCAGTCAAAGTAAATCCCCGAAAGCGGAAGTGACTGAGCCGCTAACGGGGATAACATTTGTAATTAAAACAAAAACGTACAAAAATATGAAAGATTTATCATTAAACAAAGAAACTATGAGTTCAATCGAAGTATCTGAACTTACAGGGAAACGTCATGATGCTATCTTGCGTGACATCAGAAACTTACTAGGTCAAGGGGTATCTGCCCACAATTTTGTGGAGACCTTTTATACTGATAAATCGAATAGGAAAAGCCCTTGTTTCGAACTAACTAAGAAAGGATGCCTAATACTTGCTTCTGGGTATGACGCTAAACTTCGAGAGAAAATTATTGATCGATGGGAAGAACTGGAACTGGACAAATCTTCGAAAACTTTATCCCCTGCCGAGATCATCCTCCAGCAATCTCGTCTTCTTGTTGAGAACGAGAGAAAGATGAGAGAGCTAGAGGCGACAACCGTGAAACTTCAAAACGATCTTGAAGAGGTGAAACAGAGAACCACTGCAAACCTTAATCAATCCACCATTGTCGCTTACGTTACTAGAAATAACATCAAGCTGGAAGTTACGAAATACGGTGCGATGGGACGAAAGGCTACATCTATTTGCAAGAAGCGAGGCATAGAGATCACCAAGATAAACGATGTTCGCTGGGGTATGGTAAGCGTTTATCCGGATAGCGTGCTGGACGAGGTGTTTAATCAGTAAATTTTTGTTACTAAATAATTATTCGAGGTACGGCGTAAGTACGTACGGCCAAGACTTTAACCTATTGTGACTTGAAAATAATTGTGAAATATTAAAAGATTGATTGAATATGAAAGAGAATGAGATTACAGATAAAGAGACCATCTTCAAACTGCTTGATTTTTATAGGAGTGAGATTGTTAATCTTAGCGGAAGTTTTAACATGTTGTTTGACGAGGTGCTAAAGATAAAACGTGATATAAGAGAGTTGAAAGGAGCAAAGCTCCCAGCTAAGGCCACGATGATACCATTGAAAGGAGGCCTATATGGAAAGTAATATAAAGCGACTGGATAGCCTCCATGATGATTGACTCTGGATAATAAGGGTGGAGGGGGATTGCCTCCGGACCTTATTCATTACCTGCTTGTCTCTCTCATAATAAATATTGAATTATTCTTCGTTTTTCAAGGTGAGGATATTGGACGTTGGATTATTATGGGTATATTTGCGAAGAGCCTGAGAGCCGTACCGGAGACGTGTTTGTCCCCGGGCGGCTCTTATTATTTATATGCGTATGATAAAAGCTGTATTATTGATAGGAGGGAAGAGGTACGACGTGACGGATCACCTCAAGAACTGGGAGGACGTGGAGATATCGGCGAAAAGGAAGGATCTTGGCGGTGTCGTTCGCTCCTTCTCCAACAAGTTCGAGTTCGTGAAGGGGGCATACGACCTTCTTGAGGCCGAGTACCTATCCAATTATACGAAAGCCTCGGCCATATTGGTGATAGGCGTGTTGAACGATAGCTGGGGGTATAACGAGAAGTTTCGTTGCAAGCTCGATTTCTCCACGTACCAGAGCGACGGGTATACGATATCCATAAACGCCATTGACGATAGCGTAGCGTCCATCATCAACGCCAACAAGTCGCAGGTATACGATATCCCGGTGTCGGAGCTAAAGGAGGATACATTGTATTATGACAGGATCTATCTTAACAACAATACGAAATGGTCCATAAATCCAAATGTGGATCAAACGCAAGATGACGTATATGAGGTTATCATAAATACAAAAGACATATATACGCTATTGCCAATAACTTATATAGATACAAATTTTGCCGTAAAGAACATAATAGATGTGTCAGATCAAATATTGAGTATCCATGAGGCTACTGGCGACAATTATATGATAAAAGGGATTACGCCACATCCTATAAAAATAAGAATTTCCTTCAGTATCAAAGCTGGTAAGACAAGTGAGGAGATCGTATTGGCTTTGTTTTTTGTTATACTAAACAAGGGAGGGGATATTTTACGAGAAGAAAGGACTTACATACCATTATCGGATACATATATAAATATAGATAAGACATTTGACATATCATTAAATCCGGATGATAGATTTGCCGTTTATTTCAACTCGGCGGGAGGTCATAGCACTGATATTCATTTGACAATTAAGGATGTAAAAGAGATATCTGTATCTTATATAGGTCGAAATAAGCCGGTAGAAATAGACGCTTTCTCCCCTAAAAAACTATTATCCTCGTTATTGTCAAGGATGGGCGTGTCATTGTCCGGCGATATCATCTCCGGTTCCATGCCCATACCTTGGATGATGGCCGCTGAGAGCGTGAGAGGAATAAAGGACGCGAAGGTCCATACGTCCTTCTCCAAGTTCTGTGATTTCGCCAAGGCGTTGATGGGGTATGATTACGAGATACTGGATAATAGCGTGCGTTTCCGGCATATGAATGATTTCTTCGTCAATGAGACGAAAGTATTGGATCACGTGAGCAATATGGAGCTATCCGTGGATGAGTCGTTGATATACTCTGGGGTTGAAATTGGATTCGACAAGCAGGACTATGATGAGATAAACGGGCGTGACGAGTTTCACTTCAAGAGCAGTTTCAGCACGGGATTGGACATAAAGGACAACATATTGTCATTGATAAGCCCGTACAGGGCAGATTGCTACGGATTGGAGTTCCTCGCTAAAGAGCGTGACGAGGAATCGAAGGATACGGATTCCGACAATGACATATTTATTGTCCACGCTAGGAAAGATGGGGATAGGTTAGTTCTGGTAAGAGAAGAGAATGGGGGAGCTATATATGCCGTGACGGGAGTATTGTTCCCCGACACTATCTTTAACGCCTCCTACTCGCCGAGAAATATGGTTCTCGTCAATAATGAAAGGCTCGGGATATGCACGGATTACCTGTCTTTCACGGCCTCGGACGGAAACTCCTCGATATCGATAGGAGGAGTGCCGGAGACCCTCCCTATATCCCTACCGGTTAACGACCGGAGGATAAGGATCGATAAGGTGTCCGTGGAAACCCCGGGGCTATCCCCGTTCCCGGGGAATTACAGGGGCAAATTATCATTCTCGTACGCCGGGAGATCGTACGAGGGATGGGTTAGCGAGATAACGGAGAAGATAGGTAAACCCCAAACTACAACCTATTCGCTGATATTGTCTAAAATTAAATGAATTTGTTTTGACAATTGATCCTTATCCCCTATATTTGTAGGACATAACAAATAAAGAAATTAGAGCCTAAGAGCCATACCCGGCGGGAGTCGTATCCTGCGGGATATGGCTCTTTTGGCGTTTATAGGCGTATGATAAACGTGAGCAAGATATCACCATTGCTTTTTGACGTGGGCTATAACGGCATCGAGATGGAGCGTGAGTATATACAACGCTTCTCTGATGCCGAGAATATAACCGTGCAATGCGTAGTATCCCCTTCCACCACTTTGTCGATGAAACTGCAAAACCTCTGTTCTGGCGTGATATCTACGTTATCTCCTGTGTCGCATGATATCAATGACTCTAACAAGCTGCTTGAGTTTATCATCCCACCCGGCAATAGCGTATATCGTGCGACAATTACCGGAGGAGGCGATCATTCAAGCAGCGTGCCATTCCGTTTTTGTGGCCAAGATGAGTTATCCGATATAGCGAAGATCTCATATACAAACCGCGATAATATAACATCGTTCGGGGCCGTGTTCAAGGTCGGTGGTTCCCAAAGGGTGTTCAGCCTGTGGGTAGAGGGGGGATTTAAGTCAGACGGACATTCGCTAAACGTTAGCAACGAGCAATTCAGGACACAGGGGCAAGAGATCATAGAACTTTACGCCGTTCCGTATCAGGTGGACACGCTCACGATAGGGGATAACGAGGGCGTTCCTTTCGAGATGGCTCGCTTGATTAATAACATATTTTGCCTTTCGGACGTGAGAATAAACGGCGTTAGGTATGTCCGTAGCGAGTCTAGCGTGCCCGAGAGACAGGTGATAGCTGAGAGATATCCGCTGTTTAATTACACGATGAATGTAGAGAATGCTGAGAACGTATCTTATAATGGGTTCACGGAGCAGGATGATGGGTCGTGGGTGACAGGAACGATAAGCGTTAATGTCGATAACGCCAAGGATGGTCAGGTATTGGTGTATGATGATTCCGTTGGAGCGTTTGTTAATCAGTCAAATTTGGATTCTTTATGAGCAAGAAAAAATTAACCAAACATATATGGTATGGATCTGATACCGTAAATGATAACGGTAAGCTGCAAGCGGCTCCTCCTCCAAAAGCCGTGAATGATGGAACGAAGGAATGGCACCTGTCCGGTATAACGAGAGGCGAGCTTTACCTTAACGATTACGAGGAAGATCCTTCTTTATTCGTCTTATGCAGGGATGGTAAAATCAGAAAGATAAGCGGAGGGGGAAACGGGAATAAAGCCCCTTTATATTGGAAACTTGTTGACAAGGACAGCGACGGCAATCCCCTTCCGGAGGATAAGTGGTACATCCTCACGGACTACCCCGCCAAATCGGTAGGGGACGTTGTCGCTTACGCTACCTCGGATCACGACATTGTACTTCCTCATGCGGGATACGGCATGTTGGGTGCTGTTATGATAAAGGAGGATAGTGGACTCATCATTGATTCCGCTACCGGTCTATTGTCGCTGGATCCTAATTTCGGCGGCAAGGGCAAGATCTATTATGCCGGTGACGGCCTACAGCTCCTGAACCACGCTGGCACGACGGAGACGCAGAACGAGTTCGCCGTGAAATTCGGTAATGCCAAGGGCACTGTACTGGAAGGAGACAAGCTATACGCCGCCACATGGTGGGGGCAGAAACTCAATTCCAACGGGATAGCTACCGGGGCGATGACAGGCGTGCCGAGCATCAACGGCCTTATACACCTTAACAGCGACAAGACGTTTGACGTGGCCAAGGATAAATCGGCGCAATGGATACGTTTCTCGGGCGGGAACTCGATCAACGGGATGACCGGGACGAACGCCGTGCTGTCCAACCTATATCTCAATTATAAGGACGCCAGCCACTATGTCAAGGTGGACGCCAATGATAACGTCTTGGCGACCGGTGATGTGGTTGCCTACGCAACCGGTAATTATGATATAGTAAGCCCTATAGCCGGTACCGGGGCGTTAGGCATGGTCAAGGTTGGGAGCGGTCTTAATATAGCTACGGATGGAACGCTGAGCGTGGCGGGTGATATCGGTGGTAGCGTGTCCGGCATAACGAAAACAGGAACCGGGAACGCCCTTACGGATGTCGAGTTGACGAACGATAATAAGATTATAGCCTTTACCAAGGGACTCACGTTCTGGCATAAGGATAATGACGGGGCTGGATCGGGATTGGACGCTGATCTATTAGATGGTAAGCATGCCTCTAATTTTTTGTTTAGAGACACTAAAACTAATACAATAGATTTAAATACAGATTTTAACAATAATGCGCTAGGGGCTGGTATTACGATTATAAATACTAAAGACAGCGAAACCGCTACCTCTAATTTACCTTATGATCAAGACGGAATGCTATTGTATTCATCCGGATTAAATGGCCGTCCGATGCAAATATATGGTACATATGTCGCTAATAGATGGTTCGCTCGAGGATCAAATACGTACGCCGCAGGTACTTTTACGGCGTGGCGGGAGTTCGCTTTCACTGATAGCAACGTTTCTTCCGCTACCAAACTTCAAACCACTAGAACGATTTGGGGCCAAAACTTCAATGGGACACAGAACGTATCCGGTAATATGACCGGGGTAGGGAATATAACTATGTCCGGTAATATATATATGAGTAACGCAAGAAATATATATGCCAAAAACACAGATGGGAGTGATATGCCAATATTTTATACTAACTCAAACAATGAATTAGTTATTGGCACAGGTAATACGCAAAAAGGAGCTAAGACTTACTTATCTGGTTACGAAATTATATTTAGAACGTCTACTTCTTTTGAAGGAAGAATGAAAATTATATCTAATGGAAACGTTGGTATAGGAACTTATAACCCACAAGCAAAACTACATATAAGCGGTAATCAAGAATTAATTCATCTTGAAGCAAAAAATAGTGGTTCTGAATATAATTATATAAGAGCATATAACACGGATTACGATTCGTCTTTTAGGTTCGTTGAAATATCAGACAAGATATTATGGTTTCAATATGGCAAAGGCGGTAGTAATTCACTATACAGTGTCTATATAAGCGGAATGAGCGCCGAAGCCATAAAAGAATTTAGAGTGAAAGCGAAAAATTCTATTTTTGAAGGTAATGTAAAGGCGAGTGGCGATGTTGTCGCTTATGCCACGGGTTCCGGAGACATAGTCCTTCCAATAGCCGGGGCGAACGCTCTTGGGGCTGTAAAGATCGGGTCTGGCATATCGGTATCGTCTGATGGAACTATATCAGTCTCTGGAACCGGTACCATCGGGGGCATATCGGTTAACGGAAGCGGCAATGTGCTTACAAACGCCACGCTCAGCTCTGACAAGAAGATAATAACGTTTACCAAGGATTTGACGGCGTTGACCACGGCGAATTACGCCGCTACGCTCGACAGTAAGTACGTGAAGAAAGCAGGGGATACGATGACCGGAGCGTTAACTATAGCTTCTAATACAATAAACAGTCAATTGACACTTAAATCAACTGTTAGTGATGCAAAAAGCAAGGCCGCAGGTATAAAATTTACAGCAGCGCAAGACGCAACACAAAACGTGGTGTTAAGACACGAGTATTATGATTTGTTTATGGCTGGATATGGATTCGCTATAAGCAAGGAAAATATTTTAGAAGGCAGCGACCCAAATATGTTCTTGTACAACACAGGTCGCTATATATCCAGAGTCGCAACGGGAACTAAACCTATTGATGTTGTATCCACCACGCTATGTAATAATCTTAACGCTGATATGTTGGACGGCGTCCATGCGAACGGTTTGTTTACCAATTTGGCTATGAGCGGTAAGAATATAAGCGCTACGATAGGAGGCACTACGAGGACTTTAAACGTGAGTGCCATAGGATCATGGCAGCACGTGTCATTCGCCAAGAACGATAATAGAGGATATCCTACATTTATATTGCTTGCCAATGTCACGACATGGTATAACACGACGTCAGGCAGTAGCAATCAATCATTTTACTTCCAGGGCATATTCCGGGGAAATAGATCCGGTAATATTAGCGGATGTTTTATAACCAAGATAAACGCCGTCGTGCAATATAACCGTACATTTTATAGATTAGAGGCCGATGGGGATCACAACATATACCCTGTTATTGTCCTATACAATGGTGCCTATTACCTTGCCCTAAGATTGACAGGATCTGGATTTGACGCGACCGGCCTGGCTTGGATATCCAATACTAGCATAGGAACGCAATTGAACGCTACCGATTCCAACGGAACGGTTAACGGATTGTCTATCGTATACGGTCATTCCGGGATGGGTGTTCTCGGGAACGCCTCAAGCGCCACCAAGCTTCAGACGGCCAGAACTATTTGGGGAAGATCGTTCAATGGGACGGCCAACATTTCCGGTAACTTAGATAATGTTGGTAATATCTATTCAACTAATAGCTCTTTTGTCATATACAAGAATGACAAATATGTAATATTATCAAATGACGTTGGCCAGCTTAATATAAACGCCTATGACGCCAACATTATATTGTTTGGATACAGAGGGACATCAGGGTATAGTTTTTACGCTGGGACTGGGGGAGGGGACTCGGTAGGATCGGAAATAGGATATTGGACTAATAGCAGTTTTAACATAAAAACAAATATCGTTGGCAAACACGTATACCCTACGACTAATAACACTTATGATCTAGGTACCAGTTCCGCTAGGTGGAGAAAGCTTTTCTTGTCCGGGGTTAACGGAACTTGGATCACCGGCAAGACGAACGCGGCTATAAACGTGGATTCGGGCACTAACTCGACATCTACTTATTTCCCCTTGTACCGCTGGAAGACATATACTGGTAGGGTTTTCAATTTAGGAGGCTTACAGGGCACAGATACGAGTAGTTATTTCGGGTTCTTTATGTTCGATAAGGATCGGACAGCTAACGGAATCGACGCACAATTCTATATGCAAGCGTCTGGTGACATGAAAGGAACCGGAAGCCTGCGTATGAGTGGTGATGTCGTGGCATATTCCACCGGCAACGCTCCATCCCCGTTTAAATACTGGTATCCATCCGTTGATACAAACGGAAACCTTAGTTGGACTAACAGCACGTCAACGACTACTCCAACCACGAGGAACATCCGGGGGCCTAAAGGGGATACGGGGGCGAAAGGAGCCACCGGGGCTACAGGGCCACAAGGGCCTAAAGGTGCTACCGGGGCAACTGGGCCGCAAGGCCCGGCCGGGCCTTCATTCTCTGGATATCTTAATGGCGGATTCACGTCCAATGGGGTACAGCTGGCCTTTAGGTCTACGTATGGAGGATATTATTGCAACTGGAATCATGGCGGGAATACTATGACTATATCCATCACCCAATCCGGGACAAACTGGGCCAAGGGGTTCAGCTTCGCCGATAGTGGTAACGCTACCGCCAATGGTGGTAGCTGGATAAGCAACTCAGACATGAGAAGAAAAACATATCTGAGCGATTTTAACATAGATCTCCATTCGCTGATACCCGTGAAATTATTTTATTATTTCATGAATGACGATAAGGATAAGGTAAGGCAAGTCGGGCTGTCCGCTCAACAGATGCTCGGGATATTACCTATAATGGTTACGGGTAAAGGTACTGGCGTTAATAATGATTGGTATGGGTATGACTATGGAAAGACTGGATGCCTGTTGTCGATCAAGTCCATCCAGACATTCCTTCCGTTTATGGATGACACTAATAAGTGGATAGGATCTACAAAGTCATGGATGACCGACAAGGACAAGCGCATAGCGGACCTTGAGGAAGAGGTTAGAGAGTTAAGAGAGGAGTTGAACGATTTAAAAGCGGCGTAAAATGGCAAGATATTTGTTACCTACAACGGATTTAAGCGTAATGCATGTCCGCAATATATTGAGCTATCCAAGTACGGATCTAGGCACACTATGTGGAGGTGTGGCAGCGGCGGCCGCTAAGATAAATAAGTGGTCTAAGAAAAAGCCGGTAAGATATACGGCAGATAACATTGATGGAATAACATATTGGTGGAAGGCCAATGATGGGAAGTGCGGTTTGTCTTTCCCTATATATACGTCCCACGGCGCGATAGGTAACGCTGGTTCTTTTCTTTATCAGTTGGTTAATCAACTGGACAAATGGAACTATGCCCCACCAAGAGGCGGATCCGTTGAGCCCTTCAGGCTCGGCGATTTCAGGGGATATTACCATGACGCTATTATTCCGGTAGGAACATCTGGACAGGAAGACTACTACATTTCTGTAAATAGCACCATACAGATAGATTTTGATTTGGCTGTACCTTCCGGAGATCCTGATAACCTAACACTATCAGACCTTGTGATATCCGGGACTCCGCTATCAGACTATTATATAGGTGTTGTGTTATACAAGAACAGCACTACGTATATGATAGGAACAAGTTCCAATAAGATGGGAACTGGTAGCGTATCAACTGTAATATCTGGCATAACGCAATCGCACGTTGGAGTATGGACAGTTTACACTTTTTTATCTAAAGCATCATTTAGCACTGGGGGAAGTATACCGGCTAGCACGTTTATTTGTTTTCCGTTACCACCGCTGAAAATAAATATCAAGGGAACTGGTACGATTGTCCAGATTTATTGCATCGGTAACTGGACAAGCTCGGCAAGAAATAAGGTCAGCTTTACGATCACGGTTGATAATACGGGCTCAGGGCAGGTTACGCTCACTAATGTGAGGGCGATATTCGTAAGAACTAAGGGCACGGCAGACCCTGAGTCTTCTGGCGAGACAGTAGTGACTTATAGCTACCCAAACGCCATAACAGTCCCGGGCAAGCAAAAGGTAGTAGTCGGCCCATTTGAGCAATCGATCACGTATGCGAGCGGATATACCTATTGGATCGCCGGACAAGCTAATTTACCCAATTTGAAGACTAGCTATATACCTATAGAGGATGTGGCAGAACCGTAATATTAAATATTAAATACATGGAAGATAGGATATTGATAATTAAAGGAAGTCTGACATGTAAATCTCTGGTATATAGAGGTTTATGTGGTCGCTGGGGGGGGTAAAAAGCAACATCCCTTTAAGTGAGATCTCGAATGAGTTATTAAACAAAGCTATAATAATAGAAGGAAATGTTAGTGTTGAATCAGATCTATGCGTTGATTATCTACTTATCGTCACTGGCGATATTATCATGCGGGGAGGGTGTGGGAATGGCTAATCTACCGTCAAATGATGTATCCATAATGTTGGTGCGCAATGCCATTAACTGCCCCAGCACCGATCTTGGTACGCTATGCTCTAAGGCCAAGATAGGTGGTAAGAGTGGTTTCGCTTTCAGCATAAAGGAGAATGGCAACACGGCGAAGGATGGTTATATGATAGCGGACTCATTGCCTTATTGGAATATATATAGCAACGAGTCTCCGGGTCATTGGACGTTCGGGCATGATACGAATCTACCAGCGATACAGCCGCTTGTCATGAGATTAAAGCTTGATGCGAGCAATAACTACATGTTCAGCCTAGGTTCTTTCGGTGGATACAACCACGAGGCCCTTCCTCCAGAGATCCCTGATGTGTTGGTATCCGGGCTTAACGGGACGAGCTATGATGTCATGGTAAAGTGCAAAACAGGTGATTATGATTGGCATAAGGTATCAAACCTTAATGCTATAGCGTTAGTGGAACTAGATAACGGAGGGAATATAACCGAATATCTATCTGAGGCATATACATTTACAAGGAATAGCCCGCTTAATATACCTATCCATGTATCTATTGCCACGGCAAATGCAGGCACGAAGAGATTGGCCATGGGACTTGGACATAAATCATCTACTGACTTTAACATACAAGCACTTTTGCCAGTAGAAGGTATTTTGACTATCAAGATAGACTCATATACGCAATGCATCTTCATTATAAAGATACAGAAAGACGGATACAACGCTACCGCTAGGAGCGGAGCGGCACGGGCCGACCAGGTAAACGGCACATGGGATAACAACATTAAAAATACGGCTATATTGAGGAACGCCCCTCTAGCCTCATTAACGACAATAACCTATGATGGCACGAATAGCTCCGGAGGTACAAAGACGGTCACAAGAACCTCTGTAGACATCATAAAGGACAAGCCGACAAGCACCTCCGATTTCAAGGAAACTGCTATAGGAAGTAACGTTTCTGTAGCTTGTGCTGTAGATTCAAGCATTTCTAGTTTCGTTGGGACTGTAGGTGGAAGTATCGTTATAACAATGCTATATACTTGATAATTAACATTTAAAAACTAAAGATTATGACATTACAAGAAGTAAAGACAGAGAGCGTAACAAAACTCATTAATGGCACCGGAGATATCCTTGATATCAAGGAGAGCCGTGTCACGATCACCAGCGAGAACAAGGTATCAGAGGCTAACGGTCAGGTGTATTCCAAGCAAGCCGGTTATATCGGAAGTTTTAATTATGGACGTAGAACCGGAATCAATGTCGATGTTAGTGCGGGGGATTTTAATGCTTTGCAAATCGGAGGAGAAGTCCTTAAATACATCGACGCTATTGAGAACCAAGTATCGGTGATGATGGACTAATTTATTTTTCCGGTCGTGTTATTTCGATGCGACCGGGCTTACAAGTTTATAACATAAAAAACATAGATCATGAAAAAGAAAGAAGCGATTGAGTTGTACAAGGTGTTGAACGGATGCAAGCTGACCGGTATGGTGTCATCCTCGAAGATGACGGTGTTGAACAACCTTAGGAAATTGCGCCCCATATCGGAGACATATGAGGCCGATGTTAAAGATGCCATTGAGAGAATTAAGCCAGAGGGATTTGACGACCTGATGAAAAAGGTTCGTGAACATAACGATGCCGTTAATAGCGGTAATAAACCCACCATGTCTGGAGAGGAATTGAAGGAAGCGTCCTCTGTCATCGGGGAATACAACAAGGAAGTCAATGATTTTGTCGAGAAGATCCTTGACGAGGATGCCGGGATTGTGCTGGAGAAGCTTAACGGCGTAAATTTCGAGAAATTTATGGAGGCTAATGATATAGAAGCCGGTCAACTGGAGATTATCTATACCCATCTATCTAATTGACAAGCATGGGAGAAAGGAACGTATTGATGGCATCGACTACCGTTATCCTATCTCCGCTTGTTGAGTTTTACGACAAGATGCTCCCTTGGATAATGCTAGCTGCGGTACTGATCGTTGTAGATTGCCGCTTTGGGGTAAAGGCGGCGGTCGTGCGAAAAGAGAAAATACGCATATCCCGCATGTGGAGGAGATCGCTGAACAAACTTGTGGATTACGTCTGTTGGGTTACCTTGGCCGGACTATGCACGCAATCGTTCGGAGCGGCGTTGGGTGTCCCGATGGTATCGATGGCACTATTATTTGTTGTTTATGGTATAGAGGTCAGCTCGTGCGTTAACAACTACTTTGAGTACAAGGGGATACGCAAGAGACTGAACTTTTGGAGGCTGGTGAACCGCCCAGAGATAGAGGAGGCATTGGAAGACACAAACAAAGAAGGACAATGATTATGAGAAAGGAAACAAAACTGCCAAGAGGGTTGCGTCTATGCAACCCGGGAAACATCAGAAAGAATAGCGATGTCTTCCAAGGAGAGAAGACAAGCTCAGACAAAGAGTTCAAGCAATTTAAATCGATGGCATACGGGTATAGGGCGATCTTCAAGATCCTGTCTAACTATTACCGGAACTACCATCTAAAGACTATCCGCAAAATGATAGGTCGCTGGGCGCCGGAAAACGAGAATGATACGGACGCTTACATTAAGGCCGTATCCGATTACGCCGGTATCCCGGCTGATGATCCTGTAGATATAAACGATCGTGAGCAAATGACCCGGATAGTAGCGGGGATGAGCAAGGTCGAGAACGGTAGGGAGGCCGAAATGTCGGACGTTATAGCTGGATGGAATTTACTTTAACAATAACAAGACCTAATGCTGTAAAGGTAAGCGTAAAATAAAATGGTAACTAAAAACATGACATTTGGAGAAGCTTTAGAGGCTATCAAAAAAGGGGAGTTGGTTTGTCGTGAAGGATGGAATGGGAAAGGCATGTTTATCTTTCAGCGTCCTGAAGACTGTTTGTCTACAGACATGGTCGTGAATAAGGTTAAATCCTTACCTGATGCAGTAAAGAAATGGGTTGCTAATAAATATGGTGACTCGGAAACGGACAAGATCAAGTTCACGGCTTATTTGTGTATGAAAGCTGCTGATGATACTATCGTAAATGGCTGGTTGGCATCTCAAACGGATATGCTTGCTACGGATTGGATGATCGTTCGATAGATGAAGCTGTGGCATATCATATTAATACTAGTGTGCTTGGTAGCCAGTTTCACGGCTGGCTACCATATCAGGGGGGATGTGGCCAGTGATTCGATATCCAAGACCGGCAAGTTTACCAAGGTGGATACGATACACGACAGCATCCCGTACCCGGTCTATGAGACACTGGTACAAACAATACCTGAGCCGTTTCCTGTTTATATCACGTTGGACGGCGACACAATAAAAAAACCTGTATATGTTCCGGTACCCATAACCAGCAAGGAGTACAAGACGGATGATTACCGGCTGTCAATATCCGGCTATAAGCCTAATCTTGACTACATCGAGGTTTATAGAAGGACTGAGTATATAACCAAGACGATCACCCCACGTAGGTGGGGAATCGGCGCAATAGCCGGTTATGGGATCGGAAAGCATGGACTATCACCTTATGTAGGTATAGGTGGATTCTATAGGATCTGGTAATGAGTAATACCCATAGGGGCGGGTATTGAATAAAGCCCCTATTCCTCCAACTCTTCTACCTTCCGGAGGAAAGACATAACTAGCCATGTATGTTATTCGGGGCTTCCCTTATATAACATGCGTGGCGTTATTTTGTTAATGAAATCTACAAAAAAAATGAACAAGGTCGAGGAGTTTTACAAGCGAGTGATTTGTATCGCTGGTGAGGTATGCGGGGTTGATCCCGTAGACATGATGTCATTTAACCGTGAGGAATGCGTTAACGCCCGTGGTATTCTCATTATAATACTCTTGGATAAGGGGTACTCGGAGAAAGTTGTGGCCGATCTTACAGGGCTTACCAGACGGGGCGTTAATAGGATCAAGAACGATTTTCCAGATAGGATAAGGTGTAATTGGATGATACATATGCTTGACCGGGAGGTTAGGAACAAACTAGGAATGAATAAGGAATAAGCTAGGAACAAGATATTTCCCATGGTATGGACTTCTCTTGATTTTTGTGTCACGGTTGATATTGACCGGATTAAATATTATACGTATGGAAATAATAGAAAAGAAGGTGTACGAGGAAGGACGTGGCGGTTATGACCGCGACCGGGATCGTGGCACAAGAGAAAGAGCTAATGCGGGTCTTACGCTAGGTATCATTGGTACCGTTCTTGGCGCGGCGGCTTTGTGGGGGCGTGGGAATGGTATCGGTTCCATCTTGGGAGGAGGATCGTCTGGAGGCGCAGGATCCCCAGCTAATGTAAACATCAACGCCTATGGTGCTTCATCCGGTAGTGGATGTGTCTCTCCGACACCATTCCAAGCATTTGAAAAGGAATGTGGTGACGTGTTAGCACTGACTAACGAGATGTGGGGGCTGAAAGTTGGCACTATGCAAGCTGCTACCGCTGCCCGTGAAGTGGATGTTGCGGAGAAATTTGGGCTTTATAAGGCTATGACAGATGCTGACTTCGGTTTGTACAAGAACAATCGAGACAATATCGACGCAGTGAACAACCGTCTTAATTCCGAAATCTTCGGTTTGTACAAATACACCCGTGACAAGGATGACGAAACACGCAAGGAATTGTGCGAATTGAAAGCTCAGGTGGCAATAGCCAATGCTATCCGTCCGTATCAGGACAAGTTGATTCAGTGCGAAATTGATAAGGCCTTCACTGCTGGAATCAATTATACAGACAGGAAGACTTGTAAAATGGTGGAAGGTGTAGTGGTAGTTCCGAACGAGCCTACCATTACCGGATATGGCAGCTACTGTTGCTTTCGTAACAACACGGCCGCAGGCGGTGGAAGCGCGGCTTAAATCCGTTGTCCGGGGGAAAAACACGAGACGTAGAAAGTCCAACAAGTAAAAATAAGAATATGCAAGGGAATAACTTTTTCTTTAATTCAGACCCGTTACTGGGCTCGACCACTTATGATGCCCAGTATCAGGAAATCGAACGGTGGCAACAAGCGTTGGAAAATAAGAAACGCATGATGCTGCAAGCCAAGGAACAGATGTCTCAGGCTCCAGCCTCAAACCAGAGCTGTACTCCTGTATGGGATGAGATAGAATCCACCATATCCAACATGACCGATAAGGAATTCGATATTGTGACAAGCAATGAGGAGTTCATTGAAAGCCAGAATGTGGTGATGTCTATCCTACAGTCCAAGTACATGCAGATGATGCGACCGATCGTGGAGGGTTCACAAGAGGGGAAGGATGCGTTGGAGAAGCATCTGACCTTGGTAAAGAGGCTCCGTAAGTCCGCCGCTTCGGAGGTGGACAAGGAAATAAGCGATTTTCAGGAATATAAGGAAAAGTATTCCGATATGCCGTATTCCGAATATCAGAAAATGAAACGTGAAAAAAATAAGAAAAAATGACCATTGAAGATGTAAACAAATTCAAATGTACATTCAAAAGCGCCTTGCAAGATTGGGGAAATGCCAAGATAGACGAAATGTTGCCGAAAAGGGCGACCACGAAGGCATTCCTGAAAAACGGTTTGAATAATCTGCTGTCACGGCAGGATGCCAATCTGAACAAGTGGATAGACGGTATTTTCTTGTTTGTCGCAGATGAGGAAGGGACCATAGACAGTGATGTCATGATTGATACTTTAGTGGATATGTTCAAGGAGATGCCCAAGAAAGAATACAATCTCGGTTCACTGGACATTGTTGCCGGGGATGGCGAAGTCTTGATAAGTTTTCCGCATAATTTTCTGGTAGATATGCTTGTCGGTGATATGGGCAGCGCAAGGTTTACCGTCGAGGATATTCTTGATTTCAAGAATTACCTCATTGTTTAATTTATTATTAATTAAAGTTATGAATGAAGAGATGAAATATTTTGCAGAGGAGCTTGAAGAGTTCCTCCGTAAGGGTCATAAGTTACTCAACAAGGTTGGGCAGAGCATGGGACAGCGTCGCGGCGGTGGCCAAGGCTATGGGAACAGGAATGGCCAGGGATATGGAAACCGTGAAGACGGTGGGCAATGGAGTGGAGACATGGGAGAGCGTAACAACTGGTACGACCCCCGTTTCATGTAGTTTGAAATTTGCAGGGGTGGCGGAAAGCCGTCCCTGCCATTAACGAGTAAGTAAAGTTATGTGCAGACCGGCATTGAGTAGTTATAATTATATTCCGCAAGAGATGCGTGCCTATTTACGGAATTTCGGGTATTCGTTCTCTAAGAGGGCGTGTGAGTATGCCGTCAGTCAGATGTTCCGTAAGAATCCGGCAACAGGGAAAAAAGAAAAGATAGAGCCTTTCACCAAGGACAAGGCCGAGGAAATGATGACCAAACACGGAATAGTTCTTGAAAACAACATAGGGTATAACTTCGTGTATGTGATGAACATGGTATATGCCGACCGATGGAAGTCAAGCGTCGAGGATGAAATCCATCTTTGCAAGGCCGTAAAGGACGAGATTGACGATGTGGACGGTACGCCTGAGAGCATATTCCGTTGTTGGATGACAAAGATGGAGGATAAGGGAATACCGATTCCTTGGGAAGAACTAATCTGATATGATTCGCCAATGCGTAAATATAATGGTGCGGGGGAAGCCGTGGAATATCACGGCTTTCTACCCTTTAACAAGGTATCATGTGAAGGAAATCATTGATGCCTTGTATTCCATTCACTGCAATAGGGAGGATTTGCGCAAGGCTTACAAGAATCTCACCAGTGGTCAGATGAACAACGGGCTTACCTTCAGCAACTACGTACTGAGGAAGACCGTGACCGTTTTCGCGAAGTCCACGTGTCCGGAACAGTACTTCAACTTGATCGCCCACGAATTGCATCATTTGTCCGTGCATATTGCCATAGCGAACGGTTTCGACCTTTCCGGTGAGGAGGTATGCTACATAAATGGAGATATAGCGCAGTCAATTCACCCTGTTTGCAAACTGTTTATCACATGAAAAGGAATATACGCATAGAGGAATTGATTGACATGGCCGACAGCCTTCCGTATATGGATTACTGCCGGCTCGTGTCGGTCTTGTATTGGAATCTATAGCCATTGGATCCCCCGGATTAGGCACTTGATGTGCCTGTTATAGCTCAATATCGCTTAATAACCCACTGAAAAGATGAGCGTAATACAAAGGTTGTGTTTCTTTGGGATTGTTAGGGTTTACTTGGTTCTCCCCATATTTAAGCCCGGCAGCTGTCAAGGATTTGAACTTCTTCATGCCCTTACTGGATTGTCGTTGCAAGGTCGTTAACAACCCCTTTGCGGCCATTCTTGCGTTGAATGCCTGTGTGGATATTTTTAATCCGTTAATTCCCAGAAGTTCGGTGGCTGATAATAATTGATCCTTGGATTCCGTGTAGTCCGGAGTAGGCAAGCCCAATGGATCGAGTATCTGCTTTGCCATGAGTAATTTCGAGCTATCATTTAAGTTTAGGAACTTTGCCGCCCACGAAGCCGCCTTCATTTTGTCGGATAGCGATAACATTTGTTCCGTTGGTTTGTGAAATACTTTCCTATACACCTCGAAAACTGGTCTTACTTTTCTCGCTATAAAGAACTCCATACATGAAACGGTAAGTTTATAGTCAATCTTATTGTTTCCTCCCCAGCTTGTTTCATCTTGCTTGCCATTTTGGGCAAGCGTCTTGTAATCAACCCCCTCAATAAATTGTTCATTTGAAGTCAATGCTCTAACGGCCTTCCCTTTTTCAGAATAGACTAATGGCCAAACTTCGTCAAGATTGATTGGAAACTCATCATCAGATTGAGCCAATTTTAAAACAGCCTTGAAATAACGTTTTATTTCATTCTCGCTACTATTCTTTGATAATATTAATTTTGATTCCATAATAACCTTATTTTAAAATTTAAATGTTGAGTGATCTCTTGATCTCTTCCGTGATCCTTTTGGTTATACGCTCTTGATTCCACTCATGCCATTCTGTATACAGGCCTTTCCCTACGAGATAAAAGAAACAGGAGTTCTTTAGATCGGTTTCTTGCTGAGAGGTTATCTTGGCCCATTTAAGGCGGTTCTCTAACATTGAGATATCCTTCTTTAGTTCTTGGATCTTTTTGCTTTCCAATGGGATTGATGCGTTTTTGGCTACAGTCGTATGAAAGACTTTCCGGTATACCTCGAACACCGGGCGTATTTTCCGGGCGATAAAAAATTCCATGCAGGGCACGGATAGTCGATACTCGATCTTTGGCCTTCCTCCTTTTGGGTTTTGCGGATTTTGCCGCAAAACTTGATAGTCAATATCTTGCATGAATGTTTTCTGCAAGACATCTACGGCATCCGATCTCTTGTTGTACACTAAAGGATATACCTCGTCAAGGTTCACGGGGAACTCTTGATCTGATTTTGACAGTTTGAGTACTGCCATGAAGTAGCGTCTGATCTCTACGGTGCTACTTTCTCTTGTAAGAATTGTTTGCTTCATCTGGTCTTCGCATTAGATGAAAAAAAGAGCAACCCCTCATAATCCTAGTTTGCGAAGACCACACATATCGTAGAGATACATGAACGGATTATGGGAGTTGCTTATACTTCTCTCATTCTCTACTGGACCACTCGCTTGCGGTGCCTATGTGTAATCTTCGCACCGCAAACTTACGAATTTTCCCGGAAAAGCAAGCGATATCTTTTCTTTTTTATCCATTAAGAAATGTTTCTATCTTGCTGGCCAAGGTTATGAGCATATCCGATTGTAGCTCATTGAGCTCCTTGCAGTACCTCATGTCATCTTTATGCTTCTCTTCCGGAGACCGATCATCGCTTACGCTGCAATATCCGGCGAAAGAGTTTACCGGTAGTGGTCTCATAGCCTCTATGGCTAGTTTTATCGATTTTTCTTTGATGTTTTCTTCCATGATTTATTTATTTGTTACCATTCTATTATTAATCCATAATCCCCGCATAGCCATTCTCCTTGATAGACTTGAATCCTTGTCTCATGAGTTCAAGTTTGCACTCATCGGAGAAGTATACCCAATGCGGTAAAAATATTTTATACTCGTTTCGTTTATTCGCTTCTTTTATAGCATTATATATGCTGATCTAACGATGGTGAGTTTTTTTCTAATTCTCTAGCTTTCATATATTTTTTAATTATGAGCCTTCACGGGAAGGCTCGGTTAATACTATTCCCCAAGGTCGGGTATAGGCATCCACATATCACATTCATAATCTCCGTAATCTTCAAACTCAAAATTCCCGGATGTTGCGACACGTGGAGGTTTCCCGGCTTCAACAACTATATAACCACTAACTATTGCCCCATTTGATACCATTCTACAAAGAACCATCTCATTTTCTTTAGGTAATCTTTCTTTAACGCTTATCCACGGGGATTGCTTTGCCTGCCATTCGGCACCGGCTTTGAAAGCTTTAAAGCTGGCGCTTCTTGCAGGTAAGCCTATTGTTATATCACTTAGCGCAAATTCCTTTGCCGCTACTTCTACTGCTTGTTCCATTTCAATTCTCTTTCCATTAAAAACTTATTGTTTAAATTCCCAAAACGAAAGTTTTCCTTTCACGCCTGTTATCGGCCTGTCAAACATTACAGGGTTTGCAAGTACCCAATTCCAAACATCCTTTTCTGCCCATGGCGATGGGTGGTTACGAACACAATCTACAATCTCAACGCTACCAATGATTGCGCTAAAATGATAATTGCTCCAATCTGTACCACTTTTTGAAATTTCTCTAAGAAACTCATCTACCTTATTACATATGGTCATAGATGCAGACCAATGATTATCGGCTTTCATTCCAGCGTGTATTAGGACACGCCCTCGGTAGCTTGTTTTCCAATTCCTATTTTCTATGTCTTTCAGTCCATAAACGATAAGGCTTGCCCAAGGCTGTTTAATAGTTATTGCTTTCATTTTTCACCTCCTTTCAGTAGTTCGGGATTGTCATACACTGAGCCTATAACATTTCCTTGGCACACCTCCGAGTCTAGCAGTTCGCATGGATTAACCCCATCTAGGGATATGCACCATCCTGTATGTTCGTATAAGTCAATTACTTTGAAAAATTCTCTTTTCTCTTCATGTTTCCATGTTGAAAATATAACGGCATAAATACGTCCGCTTGGGGCTTTTATTAAATCCCCCTCGTAAATCTCCTTTCCGCTCTTGTCTTTTAAGCCTGTGAACTGGCCTACGGTGTCAGGATCCACGTCATGGTTTAGCTCGTTCCCTAACTTGTCAAACCCTACTATCGAAGTGCATCCGCTCGGATAGGTTATCAATGACCCATAACGCCACGGATTATCGTTCTCAATGTCTTTCCCCCTGAATTTAATCTTACGCATTTAATCCTCCTTTCTCTGTTAAATATTTCTTATTCAAGTGCCCTTCTCTGATAAGCCATTCGATAGCGTCAACCACATTGTCCATCAGGTTCTCTTTGTCGAAGGATTTTGCGCAATTGTAAGTATTGTCACCTTCCCCGTCCTTGATCCAGTCCGATGCGTACATTAACTCAACGAAATTTCCGGATAGGTAATAAATCATTCCGTCTATATCGTCTTGGTACGATTTAGGCATCATCCAAATCAACCGGGACAAGGACCACGCCGGATAACGACCAACCATATCTAATAGCCCCGGCTTATTCATCCAAGGTTCAATTATCTGATCTTGGACATTATCGCTTGACCAATCTTCGGTTTCCGTTATGCGTTGCAGATAGAAGTCTGCCGTCTCCGGTCTCACCCCGGCCTCTAATAGCCGGGATGATTGTTCTTTGGTTGTGCAAATTTGATTCATGATTTCTATTTATTAGCAAAATTTTAAATTCCATCTTTTCCCTTTAAGATTAGGGAAATGCCTTAATATCTCATCTTCAAGTTCCTCCTCTGATAACAGGGGAATTCTATGGTTGTACATAATATTCCCCATATATTTGCCTTCGCTATACACATGAATGGTTTTCTTTATTTTCTTCATTCTTTATCCTCCTTCTTGTTGATCGCCTCATGAAGCGAATTATACACCCGGGCGAATATTTTTCTTTGCTCTTTGTCTTTTAATGAGTCCGCAAACTTGTGCATGACCATCTTCTTCTTGTTATCCCAGATTATCCGTGCCTTATCCACGCCGTCAACAAACAATATATGCGGATATTTACCCCATTGTATCAATATGCCATTATCGATAAGATCTGTGATCTCCTTTGGCATTAGCTCCTTATTACGGGCCATGCCTATGAGCTTACCTTCCTCTCGCTCTATGGCCGACTTGGTTTTGTCTATCTCCTTTTGGAGATTGGATATAGCGTTGTTCTGCCTGTCCCATCTTCGCATGGTGGCCGGGCCGTTCCTCTTATCGTTAAGAGGTTGCCCGTTAGCGGAGGCTACATCCCTGAAGTGGTCGTTGATCTTTTTGTTGAATTTATCCTCTTTCTTTTTAAGAGAGGATTTTAGTATCTCTAGTCTACTCATATTTATTCTCCTTCACTTCTAAGAATATTACATCTTGATTATCTTCTCTTTGGAAATTCAAACAAGCCATATTTCCACATTCTTCTTTAGGTCTGCTAAAGAAATAGCAATCAATGCAAAGACCTTCGCAAACCTTTAGATTAGCCTTCCCTTGACGGAACGTCTCGCCTATAGCGTATTCTTTAGCCATATATGTCTTTATTTTAAACTTGGCATTAATATTACATTTATCCCATTCTCGAACCTAAACAGGTTAGGTCTAGATGAAGGGTTCGAAACAAGAACACAAGAGGTGATATCAAGAAGCTTCATGAGATTTATCATTTTAAGCACACGCCCGGATTTAAAAGGATTCCCGTGTATGTCAATGTCATATTGGGGATCTTTTATCATTTCCCCAGTTTCGCCTAAATGACCCTCTCCACGACATACGGGGCATTCCTTCTCTTCCGTATAGGTCGTTCCATCAAAATAAAACTCATAATCAACCATTCCGGTACCATCGCAAGCCTCACACTTATACGTTTCATTTATCATCGGAACGTCATTGTACAATTCCTTCAACCAAGACAATTCTATGATCTCATGGCATTCTTTCCTTATATTCAACACAGATGATACATCCGGCTTGTCTTGATCCGGATAGTTAAACCCTATCAAGGATATAGGTATTGTTATAAGCGTGATAGCGTCAGTGGCACATACCATGTCTCCTTGTTTGAACGCTTGGTTTAAAGCGGGTCTATACTTGTCGTTACCGACAAATAAATTGAGGATTTTTGTTTCATTTTTCATATTTAACCCTCCTGAATAATTATACATTCTATCTCTTCGTCCCATGTGACATCCACCGGATCGTACTCATACTCTCCATCGGACGTGCGGATCATTACCTCCGCTTCCGGGTCTTGCTCTTGGAGAAGAGCAATCAATTCTTTATTTCTCATTGTTTACCTCCTTTTTATCCATATCCTTCAAATCAATCAAGAAAGCAGAGATAGAGGATGCGTAATAGAGAGCCTTTTCTCTATCTTCTTTCGTACGAAACAGATTGTCCTTGGCCGTATCTCTCCAGAGAGAGAGCTGACCTTCCCATTTGTCGATTAGTTGCTGGTATGTCATTCCTTGCCTCCTTCCTTCAATTTAGCTATGAGTTCATCGGCTAATTCCACAGACCATCCCACTACTTTAGAATAAAGTATACCGCATTCAGTACGGCCTTGATAATGTTGCAATTTCACAAACTCGATAGAATAGCGCTTTGCCAAATCATATCTGCGTTGTTCCCAATCAACGGCTTTATCCTCCGTCTTATCTATAACCTCTAGATCCTCTAGAGCGTTGAGTTCCTGTATGAGATCAAGCCCCTCGGAATCCACATAGCGCACCCAATCCTTTTCAGGACAGGCTTCGGAAGATTTGAAGGCGATAACATCAACGATCTCCCCAGTCTTTCTTATTCTCGCTTTCATATCAAAACAATGTTTTCTCTAAATCATAATTAATCCAAATCACCTCCTGTACCTCACTGCTCCGGATGTTATTCTTCTTGACCGGGAACTTTATCATATTCCAATCCCCGTACAACTCCCGCATCAACGGACAGTCATAACTACTTATCATGGCCTTGCCTTTGATCGAATGCAAACGATCGGAAAGCTCACGATGCTTATCGTCCGGGAACTCGTACTTGTAATCGTTCGAAGAGGCCCGGCACTCAAGCGGATAGGGTGGGTCGGCGTAGAAGAAAGCGTTTGGGAAATCAAGCCGATCAATGCAATCCTTATAGTCCAGATTGGTGATCTGGAAATTGCCCCTGATCACCTCTGCGACCTCATGCAGTTTCTCTATCGCGTTGTTCCATCGGGATACGGTTTCACCACCTCTAGCGTTAACATGGCTCTTGGCGCAATGCCAACCCTTGTTCTTCCGTTGCGCTCCCAACCCGAAGAATGATTGCCGGATACGGACGTAAAACCTCCTTGCACGCTCTATCTTATCCCCGGAAGGTTCCCATGAGTTATTATACTCCAGTTCGGAGCATGGGGTTAACAGCAATAACCTTGTCAACTCCGGCTCATGATCCCTTAATACCTCGAAGAAGTTGGTTATATCCCCGTTTATCTCGTTTGCTGTCTTAATGATCCTTCCCGGATAATTGAGAGATACGGCCATGCTTCCGGCGAACAGATCGACCAGATGGGTGAAATCTCTTGGAAAGTTCGTGTACAGATACTCCAACCAAGTGAATTTCCCTCCGAAGTAATTGAAGGCTATAAGTTTATTTCTGTTTCCGCTCATGCCGCTATTGATTTTAATTCGATTAACTTTCTTGCCAAAGCCTCACATAAAGCTTTAGCCATGCCGACTTCGACGGCGTTTCCGATATATTTCTTTTGCTCCGCTTGCGTACCGATCAACTTGTAGTTCTCCGGGAATCCCATGATCCGTTTCAACTCGGGAATCTTGAGCATTCGCATCATGATATCTACTATCTGATACATGGCCATGAACTCCTTTATCTTGACTATGATCGGGATATCCGTTTCGTAAATCTCAATATAAATATTACCGGCATCATCCATCTTTACAAAGTCCGGCACAGCATCAAGATTGGATACAGTCTTGGGACTAACCAAGTGAGGTGGTCGCTTGTCCATTCGGGCAATCAATGTAAAACAAGGGTTATCGATCGAACTTCCCGAAGATGCAAATTGTGGATTCATCAGGTAGTGCCATTTCCGATTAGCTGTTATTACAGGAGCTGGCTCATTGACTCCGCTACCGACATTGTTGAAATTGGTATTCATCACCCACGGACGACAGCTCACCAGATTATATTTGGGATTGGCTGTTATTGCTCCAAGTGGACGGTCTGTACCAACTGGCTTACTTTGTCCGAACTGCTGGTCCATAAACTGGCAGGAGACAAGCCGCTGTTTAGGGTTCGCCAATATAGCCGGAGCGGGATGGTTGATATCGGAATGCTGACCACCGCCGGAATAGTAGTTCATGATGAACGGAGTTACAAGCGATAACCGGTCTTTCGTGAGCAATGTCGGGCACGGGGCTTGTATATCTTTGGCTGTGTCTTTAAAATTGTACGAACATAGAAACCTTGTACTTACCAATGAATGATTGTCCTTACACTTAATGGTATGAGCTGGTCCCGTAATAGGTATATTCTTACTTTCCGGATGTCCGCTAAAGTATTTCGATAGGAAATGAGTCCTCACTATGCCTAACCTTCCTTGACAACTGATCGTCGGGCAGGGTTCTTCTATGCTAGGAGGGACATGCTTACCAGTTTGCCCATTAACAGAGTTATATTTCAACAGCCATTTGTCTTTTCCTCCGGCAACGTGACGAATAAGCCCAGCATAAATCCTCTCAAATGTTTTAGGCGAAAGAGGCTTCTTGCGCTTAAATATACTCGTTCCCTCATCCTCTAAATTCAACACGTCTTTTACAGGTTTCCATTTCTTCAACTCGCCAAATAGGGTTTGAGAACCTTCCTTACAATGGGTTGGTTCCGGCCAGACTATAGGCATATCCTTTTTTGCGAACTGACCGAAGAAACGTCTACGGGAAGTATATGCTCCAAAATCGGCGGCGTTCAGGATGCGATGATCGAACTTATATCCGTATTTCTTGACCTTGTTCACCCACCGGAGATATAATCGTCCCTTGTCTTTTGACACGGGCTTCCCGTTTTGATCTAGGTCTCCCCAACACATGAACTCCTCCACATTCTCGATTTGTATCAGGTCGGGATTGATATCATCAATGTACCGGAAAAGATGATCGGCTAATGTCCGGCTATCCGGATCTCTTGCCTGTCCTCCCTTTGCCTTGGAGAAGTTAGTACATTCCAATGAGGCCCATAGCACAAACCTCGCATTGGGATTCCGGAGCTTGATCTTCTTGATCAGATTAACGATCGGTGCCAAATCAAGCGTACGCATATCCTCCGTGAAATGGAGGGCGTAAGGATGGTTAGCCATGTGGCTGGCGATAGCGTTCTTATCGTGGTTGACGCAGGCTATAACCTTCGCAATAGAACCACCTCCTATATTCGCCTGTTCCACGCCGGTGGACGTTCCACCTGCCCCACAAAACAGGTCAATATAGTAAAGATCCACGTTATCTTTCTTATGCAATTCCGCAAGGTGATGCAAGAGAATGATCGTCTTGAATAATGCTTCAGTATGATTCATTGTTTTATCTTTTATCAATTTGTTCAAACAGGCAAAAGTCTAAAAGCTGTTTGTCCCAGTTTATCCCCTTGCCGGAATATGTCTTCTTGATTATAGTCTTATACTCATCGGCCTTTAATCCGGAATCCAAGCACGATATGTAGTCATTTACCTTGTCTATCGTGAAACTGTTTACCTTGATAATCTTGGCCTTACCTCGTGGTTGCTGCTTGACCGAAACCGTGAGGACGTTCCCCACGCAATACTTTATCGGATCGTGCAACCTCAATGCGGTGAAATACGTGCCGTTCAACTTGTTATTCGAGTTAACGGCGAAATCTATGTTCTGATCCATGATTCTTATGTGTTTTCCGGTCTGTTGCTTGCAAGCGAAGCAATAGACCGCTACGTTACTAGTCTTCCTGTATAAGGTCATCACCTGATAGGGATGGCCGCAAGGACAGATATATGCGTATCTGCCCGGATAGAGAGTTACGGTCTTAATCATTGTTTTTTAATCTGGATATCAAAAATCTTCCGGGATGATCGATCTTGTATTTCCCCTCCCGGCTATCCCGTATCCTTTGCAATAGTTTCCACACGGGATTTCCTATCTCTCCATAGTTCGATAACTCGCAAATAGTATTGAACTCATCAGGAGAGAGCTTGAAATTGGTGAGTTCCCGTGTCAAAGCCTCATAATTCCTTTTCACGCCGTCCGAAGGCGGCGGGTCATTCCTAGAAAGATTAAAAAAACTTCCTCCTCCGCTTCCCCCCGTGGGGGATAGAGGGGGTATTTCTTTACTTTCCTTTTCTTTACTATACTTTACTTTACTTTGTCCTTGAATGTTGACATTTTCGTTGTTAATGCATACATTTTTGCCATTAATGTATACATTCTTGAAATCGGATACGTCTATAAGCAAAAAATCAGGATTAACGTCTATTCTCTTACGCCGTTTTGCCGCCTCAAAATATCGTCTCTGGATACCGGAAGAGGTAAGTATACCGAACGAGTCAAAGCACCCCTTGTCAAAGAAACACCGTCTGACCAACCCGTTTACAACTTCCTTTACAAATCCCGGGACAAATTCAGCACCCGCCTTCTTTGAAAAAAGCAAACACTCGTCTTCACCCCATTTATAAAAATATCCTTCCTTGTATATTTTGCAAAGCAACTTTACGGCAAGGATTGAGCCTTTTATCCCAAATTCAGCCTCTATGAGTTCTATCTTATCATCTTCGAAAAAATCCACATTCATAGGAAAGTAGTCAAGTCCCATTATTTGAATACCCATGTTCTATTCTCCATTTGATGAATTCTTCAACTGTTTTATCTTTTTTCTGTCTATTGCAGCGTCTGCAAGATGTAATCAAATTTGACATATCATCTGGCCCTCCTTTAGAAAATGGTATTATGTGATCAATCTCTAATATTCCTCCAATTTTACCACAATACTGACAAGTGTAGCTATCTCGTTCAAAAACCAAATGTGCAATTCTATGCCATTCTTTTATATTGATTTCGTGCATCCTTTTGCGAGAAAATTCCATCCATTTATTTAAAATGTCAGAGTAGAATCTTTTATTATCATCAGTGAATTTAAATAGATCAAAATCCTCTATAACCGATTTTATTAATGTGGGGTCTTCATGGAAATCAAATGCTAGTATATCGTAATCTTTGATACTGGTATGATGTGGCTCCTCTCTAAGACGTTCTAAGATCATAAGAAATATTCCATATCCAGTAGCTTTATATTTGTCTCGTAAGAGCGTCAACTTATCCGAGTTTCTGGCATTACTGTCATGAGGGAAAAATATTTTCTTTCCTTTCCTTATATCCATACGCTAATCCTCCATAAGCATGTTGTTTTATATCATGTAATCATAATTTCCTTTTGAATACATCGCAAAACCTAAGACTATTAGCTACTCTTCCGGTATTTAGCACTATGCACCATACAGCTAGTCCCTTGTGAGGCTTACCGTTCACGCAATCGCCACATTTCACCTTTTCTTGCTCGTCTTTCTTCTTCGCCATATCACCAAGTCTTTATTTTTATTGGTAGATCGGCGTACCACCAAGCCAGAATCGTAGCGTCACGTTGGTCTTGGTTCGTTCTCTTAGGCAAGGGACCGACTATGTAGGAGAGTTCCTCATGGGTTATCTTGCCCTCGTCCCCTTTCCAATGCTTGGTCAAAGGCTTTACCTCCTCGCAGGGAATCCCTATGTGCTCGCACATCTGGAGAAGCAATATCCCGGTTTGCTGGTTACGACCTACATACTTGGCTATCCTCTCGCCGGATTTACCCCTCGATTTATGGAAGTTGCTTTTTTCGTTAAGCCATCCGGCCTCGACAATGACCACTATGTCTACCCCCTTGTACCTCTCTCTCGCCTCCTTGATAAAGTCAATCAAGGAAGGGAAGGGGAGGCTCTTTAGAATTAGCTGTCTCGTTGAAGGAGACAGTACGCATATACCGGATTTATCTATGTCCGGGTCAACGGCTATCACTAAATCATGTTTTTTCTTTCCCACGGATTCCTCCTTTCTTTATCGTTTATTAGTAAGAATATGGCCAAGATCACTGCTATAAGTCCGAGTATTGCGGTGATAAGGTACATGGCCATTGTCAAGTGATCTAAATTCTGTATTGTTTCCATAATTAGATGTTTGTTATTCGTGGACGGTGCCGGGATCGAACCGGCCTCTTTACGTCATGCGCACTCCGTAACGTTTCATCCCGGAATACTTACCGCCCGAAATCCCCGCATATCCTCACGGACGGCGGGGATAATCATTCTAACCCAAATCTAATACCATGAAAAACACACTAATATCAATATCAAATCTCTAACTCCTCGATTAATAGCTGCCCGCATCCCATGAACCATACTTGGGACTCCGGCGATTTCTGGAGCAAGGCGATCTCTATTGCGGCCTCCTTGAACTTGCTCTTGTCATGCCCGGCCTTTTGCCGGATGAAGGATTGCGTTCTCGTAATGAGATCTCCGTCCCCTTCCTTGGGATCACGGGTTATGATATCCTTGCACTCTCTCATCTTATCCTCTATTGATTTAGAGGTGTCGGACAATGATTTCTCTATCTCTTTTTTATCGATATCTACAACTCTCTTGTTGAGAGTTGCGTTTAACGGGAACACGTCCATGATCATTGTCTCCGTGACAGAGGCTATGGTGTAATCCGCCATTGTCCCCTTCATGCCTTCTTCTAGCACGGTTATGGCCTCTTTTAGACTAGAGGCTTGGGCTAACATGGTAGCGGCGGTTTTCTTTTCCGCTCCGCTCTTCTCGTCCAACGTGATAAAATAAACCTTGATCTTATAGAACCGGTCACCATTCTCGTTGAAGAATAATTCGGATAAACGAGCTCGTTTAATGTCTGTTACCGTGAACTCACCCGTGATGAAGGGGCGGATCTCCTCGGTGATGCGAGCTTCCGCCTCCGTAAAAGACAGGGCGTCTACCAAGTAAGGCTCGGTTACTTTTTTCTGCGTGCCATTTTCCAGCATTTTCTCGTAAGAGACCTTGCACTCAAACCAATTTGTCATAACTTATTAATAATTAATACCATATTTCTTTCTTTCGTATTGTGGTACATACCCCTTACAAGGGGTGTTCCCCACAAATAAGACCGATTCCGGCCTCACAGTTTCCCCATCTTTTTTAGACGGGGCTGTCCAATGCTTTTGCCGTTGATGGCAAAGGCAATGTTTTTTAGAGCAAGCCTCATTGAGGCATAATATCAGTTCTTTCATTATTCTTGTATTGTGGGTCTGGAATCTCAATACCTATATAATTAAGCGACCATTCCCTGATTACCTGTAAATATGTGGCGAAAGTCTTCCTGTCCATATCCTTGGTGGAGTCGGGGATGTCTATGATCTCTCCGGAATGGTAATTCACGTATCTATCAGAAAACGTCCTCTTGCAAAACTCGTGGACTTCTTGGGTAGTCGTATAAGCGTAGCCTATATCTTTGAGTCCCTCGAGCAGGAGAGGGTAGACCACTCCCCACAGATACCTGTTTTGCTCGCTGGACCTTAGATCTCCGACGGGATATATCGTCACTTGGTAAGTACCGGGTGGATATCCGGCCAGCTCGCAAAGGAACTCCGTCAAATCCGTGTCCGTCCCTGTCTTCTCTATCTTGACCATGGCCGTGTAAGGTTTATGTCCAAGCCCGGTGTCGCCACGAAAGTCGGTCGTTGGGTAGCCTCGCTTACTTTCTCCTTGAATAAGACCTCGTCACTATTGTCATCGGACAAATGGAGCAGGATTATGTTGTCAACCCCCGAGAGGTCGTTAGCCTCCAAGGTTGTCACGCATGTTCCTAGTTCCATATGGGATAGCAATGTCCGGTCTCGTCTAGACTTGTTTATCCTCCCTTCCGTTACGTTCCTGTCTAGGATAGACCTGTCGTAATTGCACTCGATCATGACGTGCCTGAGATTCGGGAACCGATAATAGAGCATGTACGTGTCCGTGGCGAACAGGATAGGCCCCGTATCCGGATGGTCTATGAGAAAACCCAGAGGCTCATTGGCATCATGGGCTATCTTGAAAGGGACTATGGAGAAGGCCCCGGCCATTACGGTAACGCCTTCCTCGATCATCAATGGCAGGCGCTTGCTCGTAAAAGATAACGAGCTTATCGTGCCGGATGACGCCAAACAATCTACCCCGTAATCAAGGAACTCGTTCATCCTTCCGGCGTGATCGCCGTGCTCATGCGATATCACGCATCCAACGACCTTCTCCAGATCGAAGAACGGGAGGCCGTTGATGTTCTTGAAAGGTACGCCGCATTCCAGTATCAGAATCTCCCTCTCATCATATAATAGGTAGCAGTTCCCCGAGGAGGAACTGCCCGCTACGTATAGTCTCATCTTCTCATCCAGTTAGGCTTGCCTTGAGGGGCGTTATTAAATGCTTGCGTTTTGGAAGGTTCGGGGTTACCGGGATTTGGTCTGGGATCTTGACTCGCCGTAGTCGGATCGCTTTTTTTTGCCCTAAATTCCTCCTTGTTTGCCGAGTTGTTCAAATCCTCCTTTAATTTCTCGTCATTCGTGACATCCGCATAAGGGATGTCAACCACGCTCACGTCCGGGTCCGCATCTCCCAGATCGCATCCGGTGATATACTCATATAGGGTTTTCTTGGCTTTCCTCTCGGCCTTTCCCCGTAATTGGTCGTGCGAGCTGTAGCTGTCCTTCTTGACCGTGGCCGTGATGGAGAACGAGTTTTTATCCCCGTTATGCTCATAGGATATCTTGCACGGGATCTCGGCGAAACCGGGTGTCTGCCCCTTGTCGTAGGACGTGTCTATGAAATATTTAACCCCGAGTTTCCTTAATAGCGCCGTATACCCCTCTTTTGTCGGATACATTCGATCCGCGATGATGTTCATCTGATTCCCGGTTGGCAACAACCCTATGGATATCCCGTCTATGATAGCGTCTCTTACGACATCCCGGGAATATAAAGGTTTTACCTCTCCCCGGGAGTTTGGTTTACCTGTACGATCTGTCAAGAAACCCACCTTGGTGTTCATCAAAGGCATGAATACCTTGTCCATCACCTCGTCCGTCATGGCCTCCCGTAGTAGGCCGATCACGTTCACCGCCGTGAAAGCCGCCGTAAAATTGTTCACTAACTGAAGCGTGGACGCTTCCTTGCAAGCCATTTCGAATTTTGACTTGGCATAGTCTAATACTGCTAATTCTTCCATGATTATTGATTTTTAATCGTTAATTCTTGATGCTCCGGTGATACAATTAATGATACGACTTGCGTATCCGCATCTATAAGTTCCGTGACGGACTCCCGGTTATCTAGGAATACCGGGGCGTAAACGTCATAGATACGAGAGAATGCCAAGGCTATGTCCAATCCTGCGTTTACCTTGGTGGCGGTGTTCTGCACGCCGAAGGGAACGCCATTTATATAGCACTCGCAACATTCCTTCTCGCCGCCGTTTATTTGCTGCTCGTACATCTTCCACTTGACCATGCGGAATAAGGAGTTGATCCTTTCCTCCATCATGTCCATCTTCTTATGTATGAACCTGTCCGCTATCATTTCCGTTTTCTCGTACCGGGCCAAGGATACGGCCAGATCCTTTTGCCTCGTCTCCAGCTCATCCACACGGGCCTTGGCCTTATCGGAGTGTATCTTTCCGGAAAGCTTACCCTTTATTTCCTCTATCTCTTTCCTGATCTTGGATATCTGGTCTTTCACGGGAGACAGGTCATTGGATGTCACCACTGATCCGGATAATAGGTCTATATCCTCTTTTTTCTGGTCTATATCCTTGATGACATCCTTACGCTCCTCGTCTTCCGTATAGGCTGATACGAAGTGCTTGAGAACTCTCTTGTCAAGAATATCAAGATTGGAGGATAGTTCCGTGCGTCTGGCATTAAGGGCGTCTATCTTGTTCTCGTACTCCGATATCATTTGGTCATATGACCTTAGAAGGGCATCGTTTTCCTCTCCCTTCTTGTTTATATCCTCCAAAAGGTGGGCCTTGCGGTCATGAAGGAATTTCTCCGTGAACTCCTGTCCGCATGTCGGGCATATGCGATTATCGCCTTCCACCTTACCGGAAAGGACCGCCTCGTATTGCGCTCCCAATTTGCTTAATATGTCGGATACCCTTTCCTTGGCCTTGGTATTGTCCGTTATACCCTTTGCAAGTCGATTGATCTCGTCATCTATGCCGGCGATCTCTCTCCTCGTCCTCTCTTTTTCGGATTCGAGATCGTTGGACTCCTTTTGATAGGAGGCCTTATATCGGTTCTCGATATCCATCTTTCTTCTTTCCAAGGAAGCGATCTCATTATATAAGGCTTGTATCTTGGAGTTGACATCCTTGTTCTCCTCTTGCACCCGTAGGTTCTCGTCCGCTATCCTCCTCTCCAGTTCCTCGGTCATGGTTTCCCGATCCTTGATTATGCCTTCCAAGGCGGTCCAGTCCTTATCGATAATGCCTTGTCTGGCCTCGTCTATCCGGGCGGGGATCTCGTCCAGCTCTTTCTTGATCGGCTTCTTCTTGGCGGCGATCTCTTTCCTGTACTCATCCATCGTCTTGCCGGTACAATAGGATAGGAGCCTCTTGAAATCCTCGTTGTCCCCGATAATCTCTTCCTAGCTCGGCTCCCCGGCCGCTTGGATAAGAAGGTTCCTCTTGTCTTGCCATTTCAAGGTGTTGAAATAGGAGGAGGAAGTGATAAGCTTGAACCTGTCCTCGTCTAGGATGGAGTTTATCTTGGTCTTGAAGTTCGTGGCGTTACATGCCACTCCGTTGATGGAATACTCGGTGACGTTGCCGGAGAACTCGGCCTCTTCCGATCCTTTTTTCTTTGTCCACTTCTCCGAGTAGATACGTTCGAGCGTTAATTCTTGTCCGTCAAGATCGAACATTCCTCGCACGGAAACCTTTGAGTTTCTCATGTCTTGATCCCGGGGCTTGATCTCGTAGTCTTGCCGTCCTTGCGTGTCCTTGCCGAATAAAAGCCAAAGGAAAGCGTCGTTAACCCTAGTCTTACCAATTCCGTTCATTCCCAATATAAGCGTGTTTGCCGAGAACGAAATGCTGATTGTTAATCCCCTGAAATTGACAAGGGATAATTCTTTGATTGTAAGTCTCATGAATCCTGTTTTTATTAGTTATGTGTTTTGTAGGCCTCCGGGAGTCGAACCCGGCCATCCCCATGTTAGGGGCGCTCTACCGATAAGCTAAGGCCTTGAATTTATTCGATCTCGATAATCTCGAATTTTCCTTTCTTTATATATATCTTATGATTGTAGTAGTCTTTGACTATTCCATGATCGGAAACTGTGTTTATGTTCCCTGTGCAATCCTCTACATATGAGTTATTGTAAGCCTTGACCGTGGCAGAGCCGTAAGCCTCGACCGTGGCAGAGCCGTAAGCCTCGACCGT
>OJNQ01000037.1_pt1 | contig 89217 bp, 89 predicted proteins | sample 1597621 | NCBI WGS metagenome assembly OJNQ01 (sample SAMEA2452137, study PRJEB22498) | human gut metagenome | reverse complement strand
ATTATCTCCTTTATTATCTCCTTTATTATCTCCTTTATCATTTCTACTATTTTCTTTATTAATAGCTTCTATTTTATTACTTTATTTCTTTTCTTATCATCTTCCTTTTTGTTACTTTTTGTTACTTTCTGCTTTATATCTGCTTTAAAACAACAATCGACAACAGTTTAATAACTATTGTCGATAACTATAACTTAAAACTATTAACCTTAATGCTCTAAAATAATCTTTCCATTACTATCAACTTTGCAACCATCGGGATATTTAATTTTATATTTAGCAATAAATTCTCCAAGATTGCCTTTAAATATCATATTATGATTAACAACGTAAATAGATTTACGAGTAGTACGAGCAATAATTTTATTATTAATAGCGTCTTCTATTGCATTATAAAAACAATCTTTTTGAAGACCAGAAAATTGTATAAAGTCTTTTTCTGTAATTTCAACATAATTGCCATTATAAATAATATTAAGTCGAATAAATGAAGCAAGAAGCAAAGTATCTCTACGAAGTTTATACGCAATTAAATCGAACAATTCTCCAGCAATACTATACTTAATTCCTTTAGTACAAGATTTATTAATATAAACTTGATAATTATTAACAATACTATTAAGTATTTCTTTCTCTTCTATTTCAATATCGAGAGAAAATTTGGTAGGAATAATTTTAGAAGCATCTTCTTCTGCATAAGAAGCAACTTTATTAGCATAAATTTTATTAGCTTTAGTTTCAAAACTATATCTCATAAGTTTATTTATTAAATGATTAATATAATCATAAAGATAGTATATTTTTTCTGTATATACCGATATTGTGTGTTAAAAATTTAGTTAAATATCGGTATATACAGATATTTAACATTTAATATCTATCTGTAAATCAAGCACTTAACTTATAACAGTATTATCTTATAAATACTATAATATTCACTTCAATATCCGATACAATATGTAATACAATGTTATTGATTATAATCTGAATTATTATTATGTTTCTGTTCTAAATTACAATCGATAAAACTATTAAAAGGAATAAATTCAGTTCTAACAATAAATGTTTTCTTAATACAATTATTATGTTTTAAATCATAAGAAGTATGGTTTTGCATAACAACTTCAAATTGATTATAATTATCTTTATTAATAAAATCCATACTATAAACAATTATTATCTGTTATATAACGGATTATAATTTATTAACTATTATGTTCAATATTATAATCAGCTTATTATCTAACAATAGAATCATCTATATGAATAGGAATATCTACACTCTTTTTGTGAGCACGTTTATATTCCTCTAAACATTCTTCACAACAGAATTGTTTACCTTTATAACAAATAATATTATCTTCTTTTAAATCTTTAATAGTAGGTTTATAAAAGGTGTGATTAATAGTATGACTACAATTATCACAACTAATTTCATAAATTTTTTCTATCATATCACTAACAGGTTAATTATTATTTCAAGCACAAGATAATAAAAAATTATTATTTATCCTTGTTAATTACCAAAAAGTGGTTATATTGCTTACCAAATTTGGTAAATATGGAACTTAGTATTGATAAACGTACAGTTGACATTCTATATGTAGATAAAGAAAATCTACATAATTTTACTGGTACTGATATTGTTAAATTTGTTACGAATAATGATATTAATGGTATTGATCTATTTGTGGCTCTTTTAAGCGGTGTTTATAATCTTAAACCTGCTGAGACTAATCTTCTGAAAGTTGTTGTTAATTACAATCGTAAAGTTGCGTCGCCTATTGTAAGACAAAAAGCTAAAGACGAATATGAGATTTCTGCGACTACTTATTTCAGAAGTCTTTATAGTCTTCGAGATAAAGGTCTTGTATATATTGATATTGATAACAATATCGCATGTGGTTCTACTGTTCAAATAAATAAATATCGTCTTGAAAAAGCAAAACTTTTTGCTGTTGAACTTAATCCTAAAAGTAATACTAATAAGATTCTATAACCATGCGTATATTATATAAAAAGCACGTAAAACGTATTATAATATATAATATAAATATTATATATTATAATACGTTTTACGTGCGTTGCAAGTATATATAATATATTTATATATTATATATACTTGCCATTATATATACATGTTGCTCGTGACGCTGCTACTGACGCTGCTGTTGTTGGCCATTATAAAGGTGGTTGTACGTATGTTTTTAATGGTGCTGAATTTCTTAATTAACATATTGTTAAACAAATTATTTAAACTATGATTGAAATTAAAAGTAAAAAGAAGAGTTATGGAATTAGAATTCCTTCTTCTATTGGAGAGATTACTCCTGAAGTTTTAAATACTCTTGTTAAAGGAGTTAAACTTCCTAAACATTATTGTATTGTAGCTCTTTGTTTTGATACAAAACTTTTTGATTTTATGACTTCTATTAACGCTAAGAAACCTTCTACTGTTGCTGTTTCTCCTTTACTTGCTGCTATTAGCAATGAAGATGCTGAGTTTATAAATGCAAATATTGGCGATAAACTTATTCTGAATAGAACAGCTATTGAACTTGGAACTCAAGTTAATATTAAAACAATGGCTGCTTATAACAATATAGCTGAATATATTAATTCTGATCCAGAACTTATTAAAGCTATATACGATAAAGATGAAAACGTTATTAAAGTAGACAATAATTTAAATAAAGGTTTAATGATAGCTAAATCTCCAAGAATTATTGTTCTTGAATTTAAGATAATTGCAGTAAATGATATAAGAGGAGCTGTTGATGTCAATCATATAGTTACAGATCCTTTTATTAACAGAAGTGAACTTAATTAACAAACATATGACAGTCGTTATAGAGAAAAAGCAAGTAATGAGTGAGATAGTGATGAACTCCTCTACGGGGGATTTGCCCGAACGCAGTGAGGGCATTCATGCTTAATCTGTAACGACTGTTATTAACAATAGTAATCAAATGGATAAAAACGTTATAGATAATATATATGATTCTGATTTAAATAATGAGCTTGAAGTTAATACTATGAAAGATATTATTAATAGTATTGGTTTTAAGTCTGAAGAAGATAAATTAATGTGTGAAGTTATTATTACCAATCTTGAGAAATATGCTGCTGAAAATATTAAGCAATCTAAGACTGTTAATATTCCATATATCGGTTGTATTCGTAAAAGTCCTTTAAGAGAAGCTATTGTTAGTCGTAGATTTGATTTTAAGAAAGCTCGTCTAAGTATGAGTAAAGAAGAATACAAAGATTATGTTAGACAATCTATTGATAAACTTAAAAAAGAAGAACGTCGAAAAAATAATTTAAAACGTGAACTTTATAAGATTCAAAAAATTAATCATAAACAGTATAACAAACTGTACGAAAGTGTTGGTAAAGCGTATGCTGATTTTTATATTTTTGCTATATATTGTTTAACTCCTGTTGAACATAATGAAGAGTTTGAAGAATTATATAGAGAACTTAGTAATAACGAACAATAAAATAATTTATATATGGTAAATGGTTTAGTTATAGATAAATTATTGACTATTGATGATACTGGTATGCCAAAAGCTCCTACTCTTCGTCAATTACAAGATAAAGATGTTTTATTACTATGGCAAAGAGATACTTCAAAGGATAAACATAAATATATAGCAGAAGTAGGTGTTATATATTATCTTGGAGATCCTAAATCTCCTGCTAAACAACAAGGACTTAGTTATGAAGAAAGTCTTAAAATGGCAATAGAAAATTATGATTTACCTAAAGATTATAAACCCGATTCTCTTGTTAAGAAACTTATTGATAAATATTATGTTCGTAATATTACAGAAGCTGGAGTTGCTTTAGAAGCATTACAAAAATCTGTTCATTTAGTTTCTATAGCTGCTGTTAAAATAAATGAACAATTAAATAAAAAACTTAGTGGAGTTATAACAGATGAAGATATTACTCCTATTCTAACTTTAATGGATTCTGTTAGTAAACGTATTGCAGAAATTCCATCTTTGACTAAAGCTCTTGGTACAGCTTATGATAATCTTCGTAATGAAGAAGAAGAACAATTTGCTCGTGGAGGACGACAAATTCTTAGTAGTATGGACGCAGATGAAAATAATTTTTAATATAATATGAAAATACCTGATAATATAACTATTGGCGGTCAAATTATTGACGTTAAACTTATTGACCATTTAGATAATGGTTATCTTGGACAAATATCATTAGGAGAAAGTGAAATTGTTATTGCTCAAAATTTTAATGGTCATGAACAACATCAAGAAAGTATTAATTCTACTTTTATACATGAAATTATACATGGAATTTTAGATACTATGGGAGAAACTGAACTTAGTAGTAATGAAAAATTTGTTAATACTTTTGCTGGATATTTGTATCAAGTTATTAAACAAATAAAAGATTAATAACCTAATTTAAATTGTTTTATTATGTATAAAGTTAGACCTATTTATGACAATATTAGATTATTTTTTGATGAGCCTTCTCATAAATATACTGATAATCTTGGTAATGAGTATGTTTCAACTACTACTTTGCTTCATAATTATAAGCCAAAATTTGATAAAGAATATTGGCTTAATAAAAAAGCTAAAGAACTTCATATTAGCAAAGAAAGACTTGCTAAGCAATGGCAAGAAATAACTGATGAGGCTTGTAAACGTGGTACTAAAACTCATAATGGTCTGGAAGATAGCATTAAAGATACGTCTATGTTTTATAAAGCTGTACAACATATTAAACGTAATGATAATAGTATGACTACTGTTGCAGATATTGAAACTATAGACCAATATGTCAAACCTATTATTCTTGATGACTTTATACAAAAGACTGAAAATAAATATCCTAAAATTTATGAAATATTTGATTATTATATAACTAATGGATATAAAATATATTCTGAAATTGGTAGTTTTATACCAGATTTATTAATTAGTGGAACTATTGATATTCTTATTCTTCGTGAAGATAAATTTATTATAGGAGATTGGAAAACTAATCGTGGAGGTCTTAAATTTGAAAGTGGTTATTATAAAAAAGATAAAAGACAAAACCCTCATCAAACCACTGATGTTTGGGTTTCTACTAATAATAAACTTTTACCTCCTGTTGCTCATTTAGCTGATTGTAATGGAGCTATATATAATTTACAACTTTCTATGTATGCTTTTATGGTAGAATATATTTTAGGACTTCCTTGTGCTGGTTTATGGCTTTGTCATATTAATTCAGACTTTGTTCTTAATGAATATGGAATGCCTAAACGTTTTCCAGATGGTCTTTATCATCTTAAAAAGAATCCTAAAGAAATTGTTACTGTACATAAAATGAAATATCTTAGAACTGAAATAATTAATATTCTTGAAGATAGACGTAAGAATATTGCTGCTTCAAGAATAGCTTCTAAAACTTTATTTTGATAACATTATGAGAAATATAATATTTGCCGTTCTTGCCGTTCTTGCAGTTTCTACTTGTGTTCAATCCCCCGTAGAGAGAGAAATAATATATGTACCTGTTAAAGATACTATATCTGATAATTCTAATGTTATTAGAATTGTTAATCTTGAACGAGAACTTCAATTAACAAGAGATAGTCTTAATAGTGTTAGAGATTCTATTGGAGAAGATTTATTTGTTGCAAGATATAAACTTAGTCGTATTAAATATTATACAAATCTTGTTGATAAAAAACCTTCTCAAATGAAATTTTACAAAGGTTGGATTAATCGTGTTTTGAAAGGAGAATAATTATGGCTAATTTTGATGAAGAATTTAAAAAAGTAATAGTAGTTGAAGGAGGATATGTTGATGATCCTGATGATATTGGTGGAGAAACTTATCTTGGTATAAGTAGACGATATAATCCAAATTCTAAAATGTGGAATATTATTGATGATATTAAAAAAAGATTTGGTACTAAAGGTATTAATAATAGATTAAAAAATAATCAAGAAATTACTAATGAAGTTAAACGAATTTATAAAATTAATTATTGGGATAGACTTGAACTCGATGACATTCCAAGTCAAAAAATAGCTCATGAACTATTTGATACTGCTGTTAATTGTGGAATAACTACTTCTATTAGACTTGCTCAACAAGTTTGTAATATGACTATTACAGGTAAATTTACTCCAGAACTTAAACATAATTTAATGCAATATGGAAAAGTTTAATAAGATATTGTTATTATTAATTATTATTTTAATAGTTTTTTCTGTTGGATATAATATTGGTTATAGGAAAGCCAAAAGTAATATTAACGATAACATTGTTATACAAGATACTACATATAATCATATATTTTTAGATAGTATAAAATATCGTTTAATTGAAAAAGATAGTATTATATATAATATAAAAGAAGATTTGAAAGATGATATACAAGAAGCTATTAATGCTAACGATAGCAATGTTGTTAAACAGTTTTATGAGCTTGTTAGCGAGTGATAAATATGATACTCCTCTACGGGGGATTGAATGGAAGTCAGACACTGTTAAAATTACTATTCCTATTGAATTACTCCGTAAAGCTAATATTAAAATGATTGAAAGAAAATATTTTAAAAAGATTATTATAGAACAAGATTCTATAATTACTCTTAAAGATAAATATATTCTTGAACAAGAAAATGTTATTAATGATTTTCAAAAAAGACTTCTTGCAAATGCTAAATTAAATGAAACTATAAGAAAAGATTTAGAAAGAGAAAAAGTTAAATCTAAAATATTTGGTGGAATTGCTGGAGTTGCTATAGTTGTTACTATAGTGACTATTTTAATAAAATAGTTTATTATGGAAAGTTATCCTTTTTTGGACTATATTAATGAAATTGACAAAGAAAAGAAATATAAAAAGGCTTCAGAATGTGGCTTTTATGATCCTTATGATTATTTTCTTGTTGGCGATAGCGGTGGGTTTTTAATGAATATTGATCCTACTGCTAAATTTGTTAATACAGAATTACTTCAAGAAGTAGGAATTTATTTTGATAATAATAGAAGATATACAGCTTATAAAGAAGATTCTATTCCGCATAGACAATTTAGACGTAGAGAGCAATATAGACGTAAATATGGTTTTGACGCTCCTTGTCTTAAATTAGCTAATGGTGAAATTAAGAATATTCATATTACTGGTAGTCATTATAATTTTCTTAATTATTGTAGAATTGAACAGCTTGATGAATCTACTGTTGTTAATGGTATGAAGTCAACTGCTAAAAAGAAATATGCAAGACCTTTATTTATTGATAGTCAATGGTGGATTTTTAATATACTTGAATTTGCTGAAAAAAATGGTTTTCATTTATTGATTGATAAAACTCGTCGTGGTGGATTTTCTTATATTATGGCCGCAGATAGTGCTAATGCTGTTAATTGCGAATCTCGTAAAGTAGTTATTCATGTTGCTGTTGATAAAAAATATCTTACTCAAACAGGCGGTCTTACAGATTTTGCTGTTAATGATTTAAAGTTTTATGAAGAAAATACTCCTTTTGTTCGTGGAATACTTAGTACTGTTAAGTCTGATTTTCGTTTAGGTTATAAACTTCCAAATGGCGTTGAAGCTGATAAATCTTGGCGTTCTGCGCTTATTAGCGTAAGTGCTGCTAATAATCCAGATTGTGCTATTGGTAAAGACGCTATTAAAGTTAAAGTAGAGGAAGTTTCTACAATGGAAAATTTTGATGATTTTATGAATGTTACTGAACCTGCAATGAGAACAGGTGCTTATACTACTGGTATGTTATGTGCTTGGGGAACTGCTACTTCTGGTAATATGCAAATGTTTGAACAAAATTTTTATAATGTTAAAGGTTTTAATTTTATGCCTTTTGAAAATGTTTGGGATAAAGATTGTCGTAATGAAACTTGTGGTTTCTTTAAAGCATATTGTTGGGGTTTGCAAGGAGAAATAGACGGTGTTAAAGGTATAGATAAAGACGGTAATAGCAATATACTTGTTGGTCTTGAAATATCTCGTCGAGAAAGAATTGAAAAGAAAAATAGTGTAAAGAAATATTCTGATTATATTAATTATCTTGGCCAATATGCTAATTTTCCCGCTGAATCGTTTAGTAGTGCTTCTGAAAATATATTTAGTTCAGAAGAATTAACCGCTTGGGAAGATAGACTTAGAATAGATACTGATTTACATTTTTATGTAGACGGTAATCTTGAAATTGACGAAAAAGGTAAAGTTATATTTAAAAGTAATGCTAAATTACATTCTGAAAATAAGAAAACTTACGATTATATTGTAGGCGTTCCAAGACGAGGACATGAGGATCCTCATGGTTGTGTTAGACGTTGGTTTACTCCAGAATATGTTGAAACTAAAAGAGCTGATGGAGCAGTAATAAAAGAAATACCTGTTGGTTTATATAGTATTAATTATGACCCTGTAGGTGTTAATAAAAATAAAGATGAGGTTACTATGAAACATTCTCACAATAGTATTATGGTTTGGCAAAATCCTCATTATCTTAACGGTTTTAAACAAAAGCTTGTTTGTACTTATTATGGTCGTCCTGATACTCTTGAAGAAGCTGATAGAATTTGTTATCTTTTAGCTAAATATTATAATTGTATTGGAACAACTAATGTCGAAGTAAACCGAGGTGAAACTGTTTCTAATTTTCGTAAATGGAATGCTTTAAAATATTTATCTTGTGAACCATTAGAAGTTTTTGATCCTACTTTTAAAGGAAAAATTAATACTACTTATGGTTATAATATTTCTGGTGAACAACATAAGTTAGATTGTATTCGTCTTACTAAAGAATTTCTTTATGAAGAAATTGGTAAAGATGAATTTGGAAATACTTTAAGAAATTTTCATAGAATATATGATTATCAAACTATTCTTGAATTAAAGAAATGGAGTGTTAAAGGTAATTATGACCGTGTTTCTTCTATGCTTCTTAGAGGAATTGAATGGAAAGCTATGAATCTTAAAGCGCAAGATGAACTTAGTAATCGAAAGCAACTTAATAGTGAAAATATTGATGATTATGATAGTAATATATTATCAAGACCGTGGTTTTAATTAATAATATAATTATATGAGAAGTAATGTACAAGAATTTGATTTTCCTTTACAACGTATTCCAAGTGATAAAAAAGATGCTGCTTGGGCAGCTAATTGTTGTGATTGGATTATAGCTCAAGGTATTGCTAATAGAGGCGATAATTCAGAAATAGAAATAAAATATGCTATTCTTAATGGTAATATTCCTGATGAATTTTATAAAAAGATATTAAATCCTTATAATGCTACTCAAGAAAAATTTAAACGTTTTCCTGCTACTATGCGCAATTATGATTTAATGAAAGGTATTATAAGAAGATATGTTAGTGAATATATTAAAAATCCTCATGATTTTATTGTAGGAGCTAATAATCCAGAAGTAATGCTTGCTCGTAATCGTAAACTTAGACAAGAATTATCTTTACTTGTTCAACAACGTATTGCTGCTCGTATTCAACAAAGTTATCAAGAATGGATTAACGGTGGTAATGATCCTCAACAATTTAATCCTCAAGATTCTATTGATGTTGAAGCTTTTACAAAAGAATTTAATGAGAATTATGTAGATGATATATCTGCACAAGGTCAAGAGATTCTTAATGTAATTCGGGATATTACTGATGATGAAATATTTTATGCAAGAGCATATTTTGATTTTGTGAGTTTTGGTGAGTGTTATACTTATGCTGATGTTGTTGGTACAAAATTAGTTAAACGAAATATTTCTCCAAGAGATGCTTATCCTATTAACACAGATAGTTCTTTTAGAGAAAATGACGATATGTTTGCTTGTAGACGTAAAATGTCTTATCAACAAATTATTGATGAATTTGATGATTATCTTGACGATAAACAACGAGATTTTCTTAATACTTATTATGCTAAACATTCTCCAGCTAATACTAAAGATTTAGTTTTTTCCACTTATGAAAGTTATTTTCCAGATGTTTGCCAAAAATATAGTATAGCTGATAGAGAATTATTTAGACGTTCTCCTAATATGCAAAGAGATTATAATATGGATTTGTATGATGTTTGGCATGTAGTTTGGAGAGGTGAAGTTAGACGAGCTATTGTAACGTTTGTTAATGAAGCCGGTTTAATAGATAGTAGAGTTGAGAATGATGATTATGTACTTAATGTCTCTACGGGGGATATTTCATTAGAATATGTGTATGAACCACAAGTTTATGAAAGTGTTCGTATTGGTGGAAGACATGATGCTATTTATCCTTATGGAGCGAGAGCTATAGCTTATAATCGTAATGGAAAATTACCTTATAACGGCATTAATGAAGTTCTTCCGGGTTTTGGAAAGTTTAGTATTGTAGATATAGTTACTCCTTTTCAAGTATTTTATAATATTGTAGCTTATCATAGAGAAATGGTTATTGCTAAAAATAAACTTAATATTCTTATGATAGCTAAATCTTTATTAGGTAAATATCCTGAAGAAACTATTTATCGAATGCTTGCTGATGGTATTTTATATATTGATGATGAAAATGATCAAGGTATGCTTAGAGCACAGCAAGTTCGTATGCTTACTGCTTCTTTTGGAGATTATATTGCTCAATTAAGTTCTTTACTTAATGAAATTCAACAAACTGCTAATATGCAAGTTGATATGACTCCTCAACGTTATGGTGAAATTGGTAATTATGCTGGAAAAGCGTCTACCGAAGAAGCTATTATTAGAGGTAGTATGGGTAGTGTTATTATAGAATTTATGATGGATAATCTTCGTTGTTATGATTATAATCGAGATATGGATTATTCTAAACTTGCATGGATTGATGGTCTTGATACTGCGTATAGAGATTCAGCAGATGGTAAATTAAAATATATTAGTCTTGATGTAGATAAGCATATATATGCTGATTATGTTATTAAAGCTAAAAATTCTACTAAAGAGCAAGAAAAACTTAATCAACTTAAACAATTTGCATTTAATGCTTCTCAAAATGGAGATAGTATGATGGCGATTGCTGCTATTACTGGAGATAATGTTGCTGCTATTAGTAAACTTATTAAGAAGTTTCAAGAAGAAAAAGATGCTCATGAACAACAACTTAAACAAATGGAACAACAAACTGAACAAATGCGTCAAGAATTTGAACTTAAAAAGATTGCAGCTAAAGGAGAAGAAGATAGAAAAACTAAAGAACTTGAAGGTTATATTGATCAACAAATTGAACTAATTCGTGCTGATGCTAATATGATAAGCTATAATGCTGAAGTAAGTGATGCTAACAAAGAAGCTGGTATTGATAGACTTAATGAAGCTCGTTCAAGAGTTGAACAAGATAAAGTAGCTTTAGATAGACAAAAGACTTTATTAGATATGGTTAATAAAGAACGAGATAGACAAGTTAAAATGCACGATATTGATACTAAATATAAGATTGCTAAAGAGAATAAAAACAGATATGATTTTAAAGGTAAATCTAAGAGTAAAAAGTAAGTTATTGATATAGTTAGTTATATTGTTGCCCTATTTTGATGTATCAAAAGCGATATGTTGGAATAGGGCAAATTATATTCATAAATAGCTATTTTTAGCTGTAATTTAGACTTTCTTTTTCAACGTTATCAAATGTTCAACGTAAATAAAAATCAAGCTAAAAATAGCTTCAAAAACAGCTTATATAACATAAACAGTATAGATAATATTATAGTTGTTGACGATTATACTGTTTATGTTTTTGAAATAAATATTGTTTGTGATATAGTTTGTGCTTATATTCGTGATAGTAAACTATAACAAAATAATAACGATTATGGATTTTAGTTTTGGTGATGCCCAAATGCAAACCGATAATAATGACGGTGCTGGCGATGTGAATAACACAAAGAATAATGTTACTAATATTACTAATCAAACTGTAGCTCCTGATGATGATACTACTAATCTTGATGATATTAATGATGGAGATAATAGTAACAATAATGATGACAAAGGAAACAATAACAATGATGACAAAGGTAATGACAAAGGAAATAATGATGGTAATGATAAAAGTACCGACAATGATGATTCCGAATTATCGCAAGGAGATGTTGTAGAAATTGGAAATAATTCTTATACTGTAGATGATAAAGGTAATCTTATAGATGCTTCTGGAAATATATTTAAAGAAGCTAAAGATGTTAAGTCTTTTCTTGAAGGACTTGATAAAATTGACGATAATACTGAAGAATTAAATATTCAAAGTATTCAAAATGCTATAGGAATTACTGTTACAGATGAAAACGATAAACCTGTTGAATTTGAAAATACAGTAGAGGGAATTAAATCTTATATGAACGCAGTTATAGAAGCTGCTAAAGAAGAGCATTATGAAACTGCTATTAACACATTATATCAACGTTATCCTATTTTAAATGATGTACTAAATTATTATATTGCTAATGGTAATTCTCTTGAAGGATTTGGAGAAGTTCCTGATAGAAGTGGAATTACAATTGATGATGCTAATGAAGCGCAACAAGAATATATTATTAGAACTGCTTGGAGTGAACAAGGAAGAAAAGGTAATGTAGATAACTATATTGCTTATCTTAAATCTAATGGTACTTTAGCTGCTATTGCAAAAGAAGAACTTGAAGGTTTGCAAGAATCCGATAGAGCTTATAAAGAAGAAATGGAAAAGCAAGCTAAAGAAATTGAAGATAAACGGATTGCTGATACTGAAAAATATTGGAACGGTGTACATGATGTAATTAAGAATCGTAATATTGCTGGTTATCAAATTCCAGAAAATATTATTATTAGTCGTAATGGTGAGAAAATATCTGCTTCTCCAGAAGACTTTTTTAATTATATTTATAGAGTTGACGAAAATGGACAATCTGCTTATGTAAAAGATTTGTTACAAGAAACTCCTGAAAGTCGTAGAGATGATGAAATTCTTCGTGCTTATCTTAAATTTGTTGGTGGAAATTATTCTAATCTTGTAGATATGGCTATTAATAAAGCTACTGTAAATAAACTTCGTTTTAAAGCTAAAGAAAAGTCTACTTCTTATAGAGTAACTAAACCTACTAATAATAATCAAAAGAAAGATATTAATTTTAGTTATTAATAGTATTTTAAAAAGAATTTAGTTATGTTTTACAAAATGCGTGTACTTTCGCAGGGAAAGTATGATGATAGAGGATATTCTAATGAAGATAGTATCTCTTATCTTCAGCTACAAAAACCTGCTGAAATAAATGGATTTATTACTTATAACTACGGTATGGACGATGACCGTTTTCCTTTGACATTTATGACAGAAGGTCAAGGGCAAGCAGGTACTGTTGATGTTCATACTGTTCAATGGGTTTGGAATACTATGGGTCGTATGAAGTTTACTGATTTCATTACTCATTGCGATATTCCTGCTGGTGGAAAAGCTGGTCTTGGTGGTGCTGAAATTGAAATTCACACCAGTACTCATTGGTTTATTGAACAATATGGTTTGATTGGACCTGATGGTCGTACTCAAGTTCGTATTCAGAAAGATCTTGGCGAGTCTCCTTATGGATATGCTTATCTTATTAAATTGACTAATCCTGATCCCAATGCTTATATTTCTGATGAATTGCTTGCTGTAGGTAAATATTGGAGTTTGGCTGCCCCTACTGTTTCTGAATCATATTCTAAAGGTAATAGAAGTAATTCTATGGGACCGGGTAAAATGACTTCTCAACTTGAGTTCCATCGTTATTCTAAAGAAATTGCTGGTAATCTTGCAAATACTGTTACTGAATATGAATTTAAAGACAATAATGGAACAACTAATCGTCTTTGGATTAATGAAGAGATGCGACAATTTCATATTCATATGCGTATTATGAATGAAGAACGTCTTTGGCTTGCCGAATATAACCGTAATATGAATGGAGAGATTACTCTTAAAGATCGTGATAATGGTAAACCTATTCCTCATACTTCTGGTATGCTTGAGATTTGTCGTGAATCTAATTATGATACTTACGGAGAGTTTTTAACTCTTAATAAGATTAAACGTATAGTTGGAGACGTACTTGATAGAGATACTGATAGTGGAACAATGGATATTGTTCTTATGGGAGGTAAAGGTTTTATTGAGGATTTTGATGACGCCATGAAAATGGACGCTAAACAGAACGGTTTCTTGACTCCTCTTGGTGATAAAGAAATTGGTACTATGAGCGGAGGTCTTGAATATGGTGCTTATTTCCGTAAATATAAAACTGTTGAAGGTCATACCATTACAGTTAAACATTGTTCTTTCTTTGATAAAGGAACTATTGCAGAAGCTGCTAAACAGAATGGTGAAATTCATCCTCGTACAGGTCTTCCTATTACTTCTCACCAAGCATGTTTTATTGATTTTAGTTCTTATGATGGAGAACGTAATGTTCGTATTGTTCGTCGTAAAGGACAAATCTATAAAGCTAAAGTTTTGAAAGGTATGAGCGATATTCCTGCTTCTTGGGGAGTTCCTGATAGTAATTATATTTCTACTGAAATAGATATGAGTAGATATGAAATTATGTCTTCTCTTGGTCTTCAAGTTAATAATTCTACCAAGATGTTCCTTATTAAGTGTGAACTGTAATTTTAACTTATAAATTTAATTCGTATGCAAAATAGTTCTGATAATGGTATGACATTTGGATTTAATAAACCAAATACCGAAATAAATAAACAGACAGTTGAAGATTCTGTTCAATCCCCCGTAGAGAAAGTTGATACTATTCAACAATCTACTACTTCTAAGATTGATATAGAAAAAGGTGCTGACAGAGAAGATTTAAGTGAAAATCAACCTTATACTGATGTTCGTTCTATAACGATTATGCTTGTTAAGAATACTTCGCTGTATCGTAAAGTAAACGATAAAGTACTTCCTAAACGTATTGATTATATTGGAAGTTGTTTTAATTCGTCTAAGGTTATTTCAGCTAATCAAGAAGAAGTCAACGCATATTTTCCAAATCTTGTTGGTCTTTCTCCTAATGATCCTTCTTTTATGTTAAGAGTAAAACAATATCTTAATAATATTCGTATTCCTGTTGATGAATTAGGAAAAACGTTCGATATTAGTTTTTATTATCATCATAAGAAAGATTATTATAAATTTAAAGCTAAAGAAGAGGCTATTGAAGAGACTTATCAAAAAGCTCCACGTAGAGGTGATGTTGAAATTAAAGCAGCTATTAAAGCTAAAGTTAATGCTCTTAATCTTCTTGAATCTCAAAAACATAAAGTTGGTTATCCTATTAATGTAGAAGATTATCTTATGTATAGACACTGCTTGTTGTATCATAGTGTAGCAAAAGATATGTCTATTATTAATTCTGATACTTCTATACGTTTTTATTTTAAAGATGATAAGAAAGAAGCTGATAAACTTCGCAAATATAGACTTGAAGTTAATAAAGCAAAATCTAATTATGTTGCTTGTATAGCTGATAGTGTTTTATTTGAAGCTGTTTATATTCAATATTGCGTTCTTAATTCTTTGCCTGTTCTTACTTATTTGAATAGACCACAACTTGATAAGGAAATTGATTTGGATAAATTTAGTTCTAATGAACCTGTTAAATTCAATAAAATAGTATATAATAAGGATATTAAACTTATGGCTGTTATTGAAAAACTTATTGCTCGTGGAGAGTTAGTTCGTTCTCAATATAGTCAAAATATTACTACTACCGATGGAGAATTAATAGGTGCTAATACTGGAGAAGCTATTGCTTGGTTTAAAGATCCAAAGAATGCTTCTATGGTAGCTGCTTATAATCATAAATTAAATCTTATTTGATATGACTATACAGGAAATGCACAATGAGTTTAGAACGTTTGGGCAAGTAATGGGTTTACAACTTGTTAGAGGTATTCTTCCAGAGTCTATAGACGTATATCTGAATGCAGCAATTAATGAAACTGTTAGAAATATAATTAGTAAAAATGTTGCTAATTCACTTCAAGTTGGAATATTACCACAAGCTGCTTCTATTACTCCAATTAATGCTTTGAGAACTCTTTATAGAGTTCATCATACTGATATTACAGAAAGTGATTATTTTAATGATAATCCTTTTGAGCTTATTGTTGATTTCCATAATGTTTTATTATATACTGATTTTTATATTGATTACAAAAACGGCAAAAAAGATGTACATTGTAGACTAATAGAGCCTGATAGACTTTCTGACGCTTTGACTGATTATTGTACTCGACCGACAATTAATGAACCTATTGTAACAATGTTTACAGAAGTAGCTGAAAATTATCTTACTGTTCTCAAAGTTATGACAGGTCAGACTGAGAGTGATGACAAAAAGGTTATTGATAGAATAAAGATTTGCTATATTGACAATCCTAAGATTGTTAAATATAATGTTGAAGGTCAAAATGAAGGTGTTGATTGTGATTTACCTGAATATCTTCATGAGGAAATAGTTCAGTTAGCTGTTAAAAAGTATATTGCTTCTATTAGTCCAACGATGTCTCAACAAAAAAATTAAACGATTTTCTTAATTTATTAAAATAGTTATAGAGTTATGCGACAATTTCTTTTAGGTAAAGACGTTGCTTATCCTACTACTGCTTTAAGCAATGATAGTGTAGTTGATGGTGCAATTGGTTTTTATTTTAGAAAATCTGATAAGACTATTTCTCCTACTGCTACTGGTACAGAGATTACTAAAGATTGCATGTTGATTGTTAATCGTCCTGTTGATAAAGGAGGTCATGTTGTAATTCCTATTCATAAAAATAAATTTTCTTATGTAAAAGGAGTTTATCAAGCTGGTAAAGTATTTAAGCAAGTATTTACTATTCCTGCTCCTACTACGATTGGTGAGTATTCAATGATTGTTGCTCTAAAGGGTGTCGGATTTAATCAACGTAATAAATGGACTGCTTCTGTTTATATTAAAGATGTAAATAAGACTGCTGATGAACTTGCAGAGGCTTTGGCTAAAGCTATTAATAACAACAGTGTTGGCTCTAAAGTTGTAGCTACTGCTTCTGAGGCAACATTGACTATCAATGGACAAGTTGTAGGTATGGATTATGAAGTAATTCCTGCTGATTTACTTACCGGTCTTGCTGTTACTTCTACTCAAAAAGGAGAAGCTGCCTATGGAGATGCTCAGTATATTATTGATTTAGCAAATAAAGCCGCAGCTGACGCTGGATTTGAATATACATATCAAGAAGCTGGAGAATTAATGAGACCTCATTATCCTCTTAATCCTCTTGAAGTTTCAGATGCTACTGATAAAGGATTTACTATTTTTACCTTGTCTTTTGCTGAACCTCGAGATGTTAAGACAAGAGATGAAGTTGTTAATCAAATTGTGCAAGTTGCATTTCCAACTGGTGCTGAACAAATCACTACTTTTGAAACTGTTTGTAAAGCACTTGCAGGTTAAACCTTTAAAATAAAAACTATCGTTATTGCTATTAAATAGCTTAACGATAGTTTTCTTATAGAATATGGGAGAATTGTTAGAAAGTTTACGTTTAGGAATAACTCCCGGTGTTATTGTTCTTATTTATCTTATTATAATTAAGGTAATTGATACTAAAAAGGAATCTAATGCCGTTAAAATTAATAAAGAAGTTACTGAATGTTTTCGTAAATTAAATTCGTTTTTAGATTATATCACTAAAGATATTCTTAACGATGCTGAAGAAAAACGAGATTATGCTATTAAAAATTCTTTTAAAACATTCGCTAATTCTATTATTCGTTACGCTACTTCTGTTGTTGTAATTAATAATATAGATAATAATAAAGAAAATATTATTGAAAATATTCATTATATTGTAGAATCTAATTATTATAGGCTATATAATTTAATGTTTTTATATAAAATATGCGGTTATATAAAACCTGAATGGAAAACAGAAATAAGCGAAGATGTTGTTGAAATTATATATAATGATGAATTTTCTAAAGAAGAAAAATTATATAACATAAATAATAAAATTAATATAAAAGTTGACGGGTATATTTCTATTGTTATGAAACAATGTCACACTTATGTCAGATAGTTATTTAATCATAAGAGATATTAATAATAGAGTTAATCATATTGCTTTGATGAATATTGGTTTTGTCCAAAATCAATGTTGTGAAACAAAGAATATGATTATTCCTGTTTTAATACATTGTGTAGAAAATAGTCAATTATTTACCGAAGAACAATTAAATAATCTTGCTAATATTATTAATAGTTTAAATATAAATTGTGTATGAGTGAAGTTAATTATGTTTATTTGACTATTCCACAAGATTATATTTGCATATATCATAAATTACTTATTTTAATGTCTAATATAGGTAGAGAAATAATTAATGATTGTTCTGCTACTTGTAAAGGTAATAATAAAATTATAATTGATTGTTGGAATACTTTTCAATCTGCAATAGCTTGTAAGGCATTAAAAAAAGATAAAGAAGCTGATTTACTAATAAAATATATTACTTCTCAAATTGATAAACTCTATACTGGAGGTGATTATGTTCAACAAGACGTTTTTGTTTATTTGGACAATAATTATCTTAAAGCAAGAGTAAGTTGTGAAAATAATATTCCTAAAGTAGATGTTGATGTTGATAGCGGATATTTACAAGTTATTGAAGATTCTAATACTAAAGAGTTTGTACTAAAAGATGAAGATTTAATTGTTAAAGATAAATGATATGGTTACTAATGAGAGGAATATAGGAAAAGTAAGTATTAGTTGTGATGGTGTATGGGATATTAGAAAGGATTATGATAAACTTTGTTTAGTTACTGATGGTTCTTATAATTATATATCTCGTAAACAAGTTCCAAATGGTACTGATATTACTAATGAAGAATATTGGCAAAAATTATATAGTGTTATTTCTACTAACGGTTTTTATCGTATTCCGGGCAATATTGAAGATATAAATATTAATACTAATCCTGAAGGTCTTGAAATAGTTTTAGGAAATTATTTGGATTTAAAAAGTGCTGTTTTAAGTAATAATATTGTTCTTACAAAAACTTCAATTCTTAATGTTATTATTGCTGGTATTGATGGTTTAAGTGTTGGTATTGAGTATATGTATTTTGGAGAAGATAAAATTTCTAAATATCAATATTTTTTACGAGTTGACGAATATTATAAATGGAAACAAGTTTCTTCTATACAAGAACAGATATTTTTAAAAGTAGATGTTGTTCTTGATGATACTTCAAACAATGCTGTTGCCAATAAAGCAGTTACTTCAATAATTAAAAAGATTATTAATTGGCATTAAATTATTAATCATCATTTAAAATATAAAAGTAATGAAATATAACGATTTGCAAACTAAAATTCTTACCGAATTTACAGGTATATTGTTTAGTGGTCTCAAAGCAAGTTATAAACCTGCTGCTGATCATTTAGATAAACTTTATTTTGCTACTGATACTCACGAGCTTTTAGTTAATGGTACTTCTTATTCTGGTGGTGTAAGCGCTGTTAGTATTGAAGGAACTACTCTTAAAATTACTATGGTTGACGGTTCAAGTAAAACTGTCGATTTAGCTGAAATACTTAAATATAAATCTGCTTTAGCTGACGATATTGCTACTGTTAATGCTCTTGGTGGTATTCCTGCTGGAACAACTGTAGCTCAACTTAAAAATAAAACTTTTTCTCAGCTTTTTGATGAACTTATATTTCCTACTGTTAATCCTACATTTGAGAATCCTACTGCTTTTTTAAGTTTGAGGAGTACTTCTACTCCTATAATTCAAGAAGTTGGTACTACAGGTGCTTCTGTTCCTGTTGCTGCAAGTTTTAATACAGGATATAATCCCGGTGCTATTAAAATAGCTGGAGTTAAAAAACAACATAGAGGTGGTGATTTGAAATCTAATGAATCATTTATTTATATAAATAATGCTCCTGCTAGCAAAGAGTTTCCTACAGAAATTCCTGAAGGTAGTATAATTTATAAATATAGAGCAGCTTATGCTCAAGGTCCTCAACCTTTAGATAGTAAAGGTAATAACTATCAAACTCCTCTTCCTGCAGGAACAGTTGATAGTGCTGCTATAACTATTAATGGTGTATATCCTTATTTCACTAATAAAGATAATAATGAAGCTTTTGCTAAATTAGCACTTACTACTTCTAATACTCTTAGTGCTGTTAAATTTAAAGCTGAAGGTCCTAACAAACATACTTTTAAACTTCCTGTAAAATATACTTTAACTAAAGTTGAACTTCTTAATACTTTGTCTGGCAAATACGAAAATTATGGTACAGATAAATTTACTAAGACAACTGAAAATATTGAAGTTCAAGGTAAACAAGTTAGTTATGCAGTTTATACTCGTAACGATGCTGGATTTAATGGAGAAAGTACATTTAATATTACATTTAGTAAATAATAGAAAGGAGTTAATGATATGGCAAGAGAAAGAGGCACATTTAATTTTAGTGCAAGTCTTGAGGTAAAAAAACAAGCTCCTCTTGACGCAAGGCAAACTTATATTGATTATAGTGAATTAATTCAAGAAGCTACGTGGAAAGATAGCGATAATAAAGTATGGTTATTTAAAGGTCTTACTGTTCCTGTAAATTATAATGGAGAACATGCTTTGTTTATGCTTATTAATCCTGATACTTATACTTCTACTTCTTCTTGGGTTCGTGTTGATGGTGCTGGGGCAGAATCTAATGTTTATATTCTTCCGGGAGATATTAAAAATCTTTCCACCCAATCTGAAAAACTTCAAATTAATTCTATACTTGGAGAATTTACTGATTTTGATGAAGCGTTTACAAATAATAAAATTATATTAGGTAGTAGTGATACCCATAAATTTATTATTGCCGTTACTAAAGAAAGTTCCTATTATGGTCTTAATTTTATAGAATTTAATAATGATGTAGGAAGTATATTTTATATTGAAGTAGGATATGAAAATAGTGAATGGAAAACTACAGGAGCAGTTACTAATAATATTTATCATCAAATAGCTAATAATGAAGATGTTGAAAATCTTGATAACATTTATTTCTTAGGAGATATTACAACATTATCTGAAAGTGAAGCAGTAAATAATATAGATACAAAATTTTCTAATTATGCCGATTTTGTTGCAGCAATAAACGCTAAAAAAGTATTTATTGCTAAAACTTCATTAGGACAATTTTATGTCAATATTACACAAAATGGGGTTAATTATTTATGTAATGCTATTGTAAATAAACTTGATAGCTATTCTTATATATTAAAATTTACTGTAAATTCTTCATCTGGTCATTGGACAGGTATTTCAAATCTTACTCAATATAGAGTAGCTACTTCTAACGATTTAACAGGTAAAGTTAGTGCAGTTAGGGCTACTCCAAATAAAGGTATCGAAATCGAAGGTAGTGCTACTACTCCTACTGTTGGTATTAAACTTGATCCTACTCAAGGTAATGTTACTCTTAGTTTAGGAGCTAATGGTCTTAAAGCTGAAGATACAACTGCTCTAAGAGATGTTACAGGTCAAAACTTTATTAAGAAAAGTGGTACTAATGTAGAAGGTCATCTTAATCTTACTTATAATACTAAAACTAAGAAGATTAATCTTGAAGGTTTTGATTCTTCTATTATAGCAAGTATTGACGCTACTGCATTTATTAAAGACGGTATGATTGATAGTGTTGAGCTTGTAACAGATCCAGAACATCTTACCCCGGGTACTTATCTTCTTATTACTTTTAATACTGATGCTGGTAAATATCCTATTTATCTTGATGTAAGTAGTCTTATAGATGTTTATCAAGGAACTAACGGCGTTCGAGTAACAGAAAAATATATTTATTTAATTATAGATCCAACATCTGAACCTTATCTTTCTTTAAGTGATAATGGTATTAAAATTAAAGGTATTAACGCTAAAATAAGTGAAGTTGTTGAACAAGCTATAATTGAAGCATTTGCTTGGCATGAAGTATAAAGTATAATATACATATAAATCATAAAAAGTATTATAATACAAATCATAAAAAGTATTATAATACTTTTTCTAATTAATATAATAGTATGGCTAAAAGATTTAATGTTTATGGAACTTTTTCTAATTTTTTAAGCGAGAGAAATCTTGTAGCTGACGAATTAGCTGTAGTTAATACTGCAGCTAATGATTTCCCTAAAGGAGCGTTATTTTGTAAAGGACGTCTTATAAGTAAACCTCAAATACCTTTTGCTGGAGTTATAGAAAATATTTATCAAGAAGTAGCTGCACAAACTACTACTATTACTAATACTAATTTATATTTTTTACAAGATAAAAATTGTTTTGGTATTGGAGATGGTACTTATGCTGCAAATAATACTGATAAATTAAGTTTTAAATTTTATGGTCAATATTTATTTAGTAGAAATCAAGTTACTAATGCTACAGCTTATGGTTTAAAATATGTTCAAGATACTGGAAGTAATCAATATAAACTAATTCCTAATGAAGATTTTGAATATTATATTTATAATAGACCGGGATTAACTTATAGAATTGTTGGTAATCCAGATAATCATTTTTGTAAATTACATACTGATTATAATCTTAAAACTGGAGATTATTTGTTAAAAGATGGTACAATTCTTCCTTTAGAATATTACAATACTCATTTTAATTCTATGATATTAGGTATAGTTGTTAATACTGAATATAGAAGTTTTTTACCTTTTCCTATTATTGGTTATAATGGAATATATATACAATTTGAAAGTTTTGACCAAACTATTATTAATGATTTAGCAAGAAGTTCTATAAATGAACATAACGGTAGTAATATACTTATGTCCTTTGTAAGATATATGACTATTGATAGAATTATGCCCGTTTCACGTTTTAGAGTAACATTTCCTTCAATATATAGTGGATATAAGCAATCATTATGTAAAATGTATATTCCTACTGTTTTTGAATATATAAAAATGGTTAATAATTTAAAATTTGTTGAATCTATTAATAATCTTGATTCTTCTGCTATAGATGCTATATCGTCTGGACAATCTTTTTCTACATTTGCTAATCTTGAAATCGCAAATGATAATAAAGATTATATTAATATAATCAAAAATGGAAGTGTTTTTAGTACAAGTTTAATTAATGCTATGACGGATTTTTTCTTTTTAGGAAACTATTAAAATAAACAATTATAATTTTGTTATTTAATATAAAGATATTATATTTAAAATTATATTGATATAAATATTGTTGATAGCAATAATAAACAATATATTAATTAAAATAATATTATGGATATTACAAATATAGTTTTTAGCGATATACTTAATCATTTTAATTTCTCTTATATTTTTTCTATTGTTATACTAACTTATATTATAATTAAATTTATTGATTATATTAATAAAGATAAAAAAGTTTCTACTTGGAGTAAACGTATTGTTCTTACAATATCTATTATATTTATTACTGCTGCTTATATATTTTCTGGTTATAAAGATTATATAACTTTGCTTAATTCTGCTATTTTTTCTCCTGTTTTTTATAGTTGGTTACTTAAACCTATACTTGATAAACTTGGAGTCGGTTATAAACATATTGATAAACTTTAAATTAAATATATAATTATGAATACAAAAGAAATTGCTGCAAAACTTAATCGGGCTATGCAGGCTGTTCCTCTTGCAAAAGAACAAAAAGATGTATTAGTTAATATTATTCTTCAATTAGCTGAACAATCTTCTCAAGAAATCCCTACTTATGAAGCTGCTACAGAAGAAAAACTCGGTCTTGTTAAACAAGCAGCTACTGTTACTGAAATTTCAGGAGATACAATTGAAGATGTTAAAACGGCAGTTAATTCTTTAATTGCTAATCTTAAAACTGCTGGTATTTTATCTTAATCTAATATTATTATGGGTAGACCTAATAGAGGTACAGGTAGTGCTGGACCTAAGAAACCAAATCTTCCTATTAATAGACCTCAATATGGTAATGGAGGTAAAAAGAAATAATTGTTAATAAAAAGACTATTTATAGTTTTAATAAAGTACATACCTATCATACAAATGGTAGGTATGTTGTTTAATAATATATTATATTGTTTTAGCGATATTTATATTATTAGTTATATATTAGATTTTATAATAGGTAATTCTATAACTACTACTTTTCTTTTATATGTTTGTAGTTATGTTTTTGGTTTTTGTAAATGGCATCGTTTTTATAATTACTGCTAATATTATTAATCTTTTAATAGCTAATTTAGATGCTTATTATCGAATACCTATTTCTGATATTCAATTACTTATTGTTTATCATTTTATTGCTGCGATATTTATTTGTATATCTACATATATTCATATTAAAAATAATCGCAATGAACGTAAAATTAAAGATATTAAGAAAAGTACTTGAAGAAGCAATAAATAATATCGACGCTGGTAATAGTAATCATAGTGATGATGAATTAGATGATATTATATCAAGTCTAACAAAGTTAAACAGAGGTATTAAACGTATAAGTAAACGTGAAGCATGTGAACGTATTTTACATTGTAGTCCAAGTACTTTTGATAATTATATTAAATTAGGATTAATTCCTCGTGGTCATAAAGAATACGGTTTTAAAGAACTTAATTGGAGCGAGAAAGATTTTGATAAAGCTACTTTAGCTCGTATTAAAAAGTATAAAGATAAACAAGGTTTATAATATATTGTGAATATAGTTATAAGATAACTAATTGAAAAACGTATAGTTACAATCAAACATGTAATTATGCGTTTTTTTGCACGAGAACTTTGTTATTTGTAAACGTAATCGATTACAAACTTATTTATTAACTAATTTAATTATTAATCTTATGGTTCTTGTAGATAAAGAAAATGTAAAAGGTTATGTTCAAATGGACGAAAAAGAACATACAAAGAAAGAATATGCTTCTAAAGGATTGGCTGGAACTGCTCTTGGACTTGGTATTGGTGGTCTTGCTGTTTCCTTGCTTAACAATGGTTGTAATCCTCTTGGAATATTTGGTAGAAATTGTGGTACTAATGCTGGAGAAGTTGCTATAGCTGCTAATGAGCAATATCTTGAACGTAAACAATGTGCTGATTTTGTAGAACTTGTTAATGGTATGTGGCAGAAAGCATATGATGCCCAAAAAGCTCGTCAAGACGATAGAAATGTTCTTAATGCTGAATTATTTAGTATTTATTCTGCTATGCGTAATGGTTTTGACGCTATTAATGCTAAACATAATGAAGACGCATTTAATTTGTATAAGTATTCTCGTGATAGCAAAGATGAATTGTCTTCTGAAATTGGAGAACTTCGTACAGAACTTGCTGTTTTAAAAGCTACTCGCCCTTATCAAGATGCTTTGATTCAGTGCGATATTCGTCGTGTTGCTGAACATGCTGATTTCAATTTGTGGCGTAGAACTTGTCGTATGATAAGTGGTGAAGTAGTTCTTCCTAATACTCCTGTTGTTGAAGGTTATGCAAGTTATAATCCTTGTCATATACAATCCACAACTCCTACTCCAGCCGCATAATTTAATACTCTAATTGAAGTAGGAGACTATTCTCCTACTTCTTATTTTATATAACAAAATAAACAACAAATTAATATGACACCTCAATATCAATTTAATCTTGGTCAAACAGATCCTTTATTAAGTATAGCTCAAAATAATCCTGAAGGATATATTTCTGTTATTGAACAGGAGCTTCAAAAACTTAATAATATAAAACAATAACTTATACAAGCTAAACAGCCTGCTCAACAAAATATTAATAATGCGGTAAATATTTGGGATTCTATTAATAATGAAATTGCTTCTATGACAAATGATCAAAAAGAACTTTTAGCTAAAGATGAAACTTATATTTCTATTGAAAGAGAACTTCAACTCATGATTCAAGAAGAATTAATTAATTCTGTTAAAGATAAAGTTGCTGCTTCTCCACGAGGAAAAGAATTACTGGAAAAACAATTAAATAATATAAAAGTAAAGAAAGAAGAAATTATTAAAGAAGCTAATAAAAATATTGAAGTTTTTAAGAGATTCCAAGAAGCTGCTAGATTAAATCCTAATCTTACTTATGCAGAATTTGTTAAATCTTTAAATTAATATATTATGGTAGAAAGAAAAGTTATTGTAGATAAAGTATCTACTTTTGTTGGAGAAAAACTTAATGAAGTATTAGATAGCAATCCATTTTCTTTTATTATAAAACCTTATGTATCTCGTGTAGCTAATAATTATATTGGTAAATTAGATGGATTATTAAAAGCTATTGAAGATAAAGATGGTAAAGTTGATATAGAAGGTATTTTAAGCGAAAGTATTGATAATTTAGTTGTTGCCCAAGTTAAAAAATATCCTAATGTGTTTAGTGGTGTAGAAATTGGAGGAGGAACAATTAAAATTAATATTCCTTCTTTTGATAAACAACTTGTGTTTGATTATAACGATATTGAATCATTTAAACAAAATATTTTAAATTAATATTTTATGTCTAAATATAAAGATATTATAAATAGTTATAAAGAAGCAAATGTTTCTTCTACTGAATTGTATAATGGAATTATGAGTTTACATAATGTTTTTGATTATGTTGAAAAACAGGATAACAAAATATTTTGGAAATCTATGAGAAAACTTCATGAATCTATTAAAGGTGCTCATTTTGATGAAGAATATGCAAAATGGCAAGTAAGTACTATGTATCATACTGCCGATAATGGCAAAATTTGTAAAGGAGAAATATATAATTATGATTGTGCTAAAAATGTATTTGATAAATATGTTCGTAATATAAATAGTAGTATTACTGTATGGGACGTTTATGTTGCTATTAATGCTCAATATCATGATTATATTAGATTATATTCTGAATGGTTCCGTAATATTAATAAGAATGAGTTAGATAATAAAATTATTGAATCTGCTATTACTTTTTATTTTAAAGATGAAGATTCTGGTAGTACTAAAACTTGGAATTACTTTAAAACAGCTAATTGAGTTTATATTAGATTTGTTGTTGCGGCAATATGTGTTTCTAAACATGTTGCCGCTTTTGTTGTTTATATACTTAATACAAAAAATTTATTACTTTTCTTTGTTCTTTTTCAAGTAATATTATATTTGCTCGCAGCTATAATATTGAAATGTATAATCATATAAATAGTAAATGTATGGCAAGTATTAATCAACTTATTTCTGAAATTGCTCATTCTGTAAAACAAGCAGATAGTATTCCTGTAAGACGTGCTATCAAACTTGGTATTATTCATGCTCGTAACGAACTTATACGTCATAGTTATGCTAATCATAATTATACAGATAAAGTTCTACAACAAAGATTTAAAATTACTCTTGTTGATGTTCCTGATGGAGATATTTATCAAACTGGAAATCTTCCTCTTCCTAAAATTAAGAGAACAAAAGTTAAAGTTCCTCGTCCTGTTAGACTAACTAATAATCTTCCTTTTCATTCTGTTCGTACTGCTGGAGTTAAAAATCCTATCATTATTCCTTTTGTTAAAGAATCTGTTTCTAAATATTATGGTAGTCTTCCGGGTTTATGTCCAAGTGTTACATACGATTATATAAATGAATATATTTATATAAATTGTATTAATGATTCTGAATTTAATAATTTAGGATCTATCGTTATAGAATCTGTATTTGAATATCCTCATATTATTGAAGTAGAAACTAATGATAAACCTTTTGATATTGATTCTATAAGTGATGACGATGAATTTCTTCTACCAGAAGATATGATTACTTCTATTAAGAAACTTATACTTGAAACATGGAATGCTAATGTTATACGTGATACTGCTGAAATTCCTTCTGTTAATTTAGCATAACGATAAAGATATTATGATACCTGATGTAAAATTTAAAAATTATTATCTTCAATTTATTTATAGTGCTAAAACAGATATTGTTAAGTATAAAAATGAATTAGAAGAAATTGTAATTAATAAAGAAGAACTTTATAATTATCTTGATAATAATAAACAATTACTTATTGAAGCGTATAATATTAACTTAGATGATTATAAAACTGAATGGATAAATAAAGAATATAATACTTCTGAATTACTTTATAATAAAGTTATTAAATTATTCTCTGTTGCTAATGAAGATGATAATAAATTTATTATTGTTCAACTTATTAAATATTGTAATACTCTAAGACAAGAATATAAATATAATAAATTTATAGAACTTGCTAATAAACGTAGTACTATTCTTTCAAGTAAATATAGAGCTATTATTAATGCGTATTATGCCAAAGTTCATAAATGTATTCTTGAAGGTAAAGGTTATAAGTTTGGTTACGGTATTGGTACTTATTATATTAAATATAAGAAATTTAGTAATAGACATCGTACTACTGTAACTGTTCTTGATTATTCTGCTACTGCTGCTCGTAAAAAAGAATTACTTGCTCAAGGTATTAAACTTTATGATGAAAATGAAGCAGCTTGGTATAAGTTTAGAAATATTCCTTATGATGGTGTAGATTATAGAGTTTTTAAAAATAAAGAAGGTGAATATCTTATTCGTTTTAAAGATTCTAAAATGATTAAAGATAAATTTCTTCAATATGAACATACTGAATATCTTGCTAATAAGTATAGAGGTATGAGTTATAAACAAATAGCAGATACTGTTTGTAATACTATTGAAGATATTTATAATTTACAATTAGATATACGATATAAACTTAATATATTGTTATATAAGTATCCAGAGAAATGTTTAAATTTTATGAGATATGATTAAACAAGATACAACTAATATAGAAAGAATTATTGCTAAAATAGATAATGATTTTAATCCTGATAATAGTGATTGGATTCCAAGAGTTGGAGTTTGGACTTTAGAAGTTATGGGACAACTTAATATATTAAATACTGAAAGAGCTAAAGTTCAACTCCCCGTAAAGGAGAGAATAGCAATTAGTGCTTGCCCAATAGCTAATGCTAATATTAAAGTTTATGATAATAAAGGTTGTGAAGTGAAAGAAGCTAATAGTGAACGATGCTGTAATGGTTGCTCCTCTACGGGGGAACCTGCGAGTGAAACGAGCAGTTCTAATGCAGTAAATACAACAGATATTTATTATAATGATAATCCTGCAAAAGTTCCAGATTATCTTCTTGCTGAAACTCTTAATGATAAAGAGTGGCCCGGTAGATATAGAGTAAATGAGTATAATTATGTTGGTAAAACAACTAATAGTAATCATAATTTTGTTATAATAGATGGTAATAAAATTGAACTTGATTTTGATACTGATTGTATTACTATTGAATATGATACTATCAAAACTGAACGTAGTAAAGTTTATGGTTGTGAATTTCCTGTTATTCCAGATAATGCAATTCTTGTAGAAGCTATTGGTTTTTATTGCATGTATAAAATGTTATGCCGTGGATATAAACACCCTGTGTTTAATCTTAGTGCTTCTCAATATGGTACTAATCCTTATTATACATGGTTACAACTTAAAGAAGAAGCTAAACGTTCTGTTATTAATCGTGGACAAGATATTGATGGTGCTCATAAACAATGGCGTAACGCATTCTTTAATTTCAGCTTTAATCCAAAAGGGTAATAAATAAACGAGAATAGCTAAAATTAGCTTTATGTTGAATTTTATGTTAGCAAGTGATTAATTATATTAGGTTAAATCAAGATTAAATATAGAGCTAAAAATAGCTATCAAAATATATAATATTTTATAATTAATATAAAAGTTATTATGAGTGTAGTTCCTAAACTTAATCTTAATAAACACCCTAAAGATTGTGATAATCTTTCTTTAGTTGATGCTCGTAATATTAAGATTAGTCATGATGAAAGTTGTATTACTAATGAAAATTCTATAATAACAAATGCTTTAATACAAACTGCTATACATAATATTTATCGTAATAATTTTCTTATTAGAGGTATTATTCCTATCAATACTGGTATAGTTTTATTTGTTCAAGATTATAATAAAGTTGAAGCTAATATTAATAAATTAGATATATTCGTATATAATGAAAAGACTATTGATAAAGATGAAAATATTTATTTAGCATATAGTGGATTATCTTATCATGGTGGTAAATTTACTGGTACTTTTACTTATAATGTAGAAAATGATTTAATTATTGCTTTTAGTGAATATGATTGTAACAATAATGAATTAGTTCCTTTAAGAACTATTAATTTAGGTAATCCAGATAAAGCTGGTGCTGAAGATAATGGAGATATAAGACAAGTAGAAAGTAAATTAAGTATTGTTCCTGAAGTTAAACTTCCTGCTATAAGTAATGTTGAGTATGTCAAAGGTAATGCTTATAAAGGTTGGTATTATCTTTTTATTCGTTATAAAATAAATAAAACAGATTATACTCAATGGTATCCTATTGGTTATCCTATTTATATAGATGTTATTAATAGAAATAATATAGTTAGATATATTTTTAATAGAGATGCTTTTCCAGAAAAAACAAATGAAACAATTAAAATAGATCAATTAACAAGTTTAATTATCGGTCGAAAACCGTGGGACGGATATGGTGTTGGTTTTTCTGATTATATTAGCGATACTACTGATATATGTAATGAAACTTTTAAAGTAGCTATTAAAGATTTAGATGTTAATTATAATATATTTCAAATAGGTATTATTTGCTCAAGTAAAAGTTATACTAAATCTTATAAAACATTTGATATTGATATTGTTAAAAATACTATTAATTATTATACTCTTAATTTAAAGAATTGTGAAGAATATGGTAGTCAAGAATTAATTGCTACTTATTATAATTATTTTAATGTTAAAAATATTATTAATTATAAAAATAGATTATATATTGCTGGCTATAATGAAAATAAAATAGATGAAGAAGAAATTATTAATTCTGTAAAAAATATTACTGTTGGTTTATATACGACAGTAATTAATACTTCTACTGCAGAAAATACTAATATTCGAGAAGATGTTACTGTTTATAAAGAAAATCCTAATCCTTATCAATTTGATGAATCTATATATCATGTTAATGCTACTATAAAAATTCCGTTTAGTAAATATTTTTCTTGTGATGATACAGATTTAGTTGATTTTCTTGATAATGAAAATAATAGAATAAATGATCATACTATTAAAGCTTCTGATCTTTATATAACTACAGCTAATGAAAATAATGTAATAGACACAAATAGAATAAACGGGTATTTTGCTATAATTAATGTTAATTATAAAAATATTGATTATAGTAGGAATCAAATATATAGAATAGTTATTAATGATGATATGTCTAATATTAAAGTAATTAATAATATGAAAATTGCTTTACAATTAGGCTTTCCTTATATTAAAACAGATAAAGATTTTATTAATAGAAAACTTACTACTACATTAATTCCCGGAGAAGTATATAATTTCTTTATTCATTTTGTAGATAAATATGGTAATTTTACTAATGGTTATAAAATAGATAATACTTTTCCTCAACACGTTAATAAAGACGGAAATAAAGTAGATGGAGTAGTATTTATTATTCCAGTTCCTCAAATTGAGTTTGAACAAGATAGATTAGATTATATATATTGTAGTGTTGATAAAACTGCTAAAATAAATGATATTATAATTAAGACACTGTTAACTTCAGGTTATATTATAAATGATTATAAAAATCCTGCTAATCATATGATTAGATATTATGCTGATTATAATTTTATTACTAAAGAATTAAGTAGAGAAATACAAGATGAAATTAGAACAGAAGATTATGATTATGTTAAAAATAAATTAATTGATTCTGTAAAACCTTTTATAAATCAAAATTTAAATTATGAATTTTATAAAATATTTACTTTTAATAATTATATAAATAATGGAGAATATGGTTTTGATAATTATATAAACGTTAATGGAGATAGTTTATTTAAAGTTCCATTTAATAACATAGATGTTAATAGTCATAGAGTTTATCGTCCTTATTTTAATAATATTAATATACCTAATAATTATGTTGGATATTTTATTTCTTATGAAAAATTTGAAAAAAGAAATAAATATACTGGACTACTTACTATTAATGATTTTAGAAATACAGATACTATTATAGTTAAAGGAGATACTAATTATAATGACTATTCATTAGCAAATGTTACTATTAGTAAAGGAATTAATAATTATAATACTGTAAAATTATATTCCGGCACTATATATAATGCTAAAATAGTTAATAATAAAATAACAGATGGAAATTTAGCTTATGGTGTTATTGAAAATGGCGGAGGAAGTATTTCTGGAAGAATTATTGATGGATTAATAAATACTGTTGCAAGTATTACTGGTAATTATAGTGAATTAGAAATTATAAATGGCAATTTAAGAATATATGGTAATACTGATAATGTAGTTAAAAAAGATTCATTAAATACGATGAGTTCTAATACTATGAATTTTTATTGTGATAATTTAGATATAGATGATACTTTAGAATTAGATTTTGATTTTCTTAGAATTGAAGGAAAAAATGTTTTCGATTATAATGATATTCCTGATATTAATTATTATCAAAGAAATGCTCCTTTTGGATTCGTTACTGATATGAACAAAGTTCAATTACAAGATTATAATTTTGAAAAACTATATCCTATGCCTAATTATAAATTAGCTGTTGCTAATTCTGTAAAAGATAATCGTATTGGTGTAGGAACATGTATAGTTATTGATAATAAATATGATCTTTTTGTTAATGCTACTGAAAAGAAAAATAATGATATTAATTTATATAGAGTTTCTTTAGTTAAAGATAATCCTAATATATATAATAATAATAATAAAACTCTTATTAAATTTACTGATGTTTTTTATAACAAAAATAATACTGGAATTATTAATACTGGTCTTAATGGCGTTTATACTTATAGTGGCACTATTATATATGCCGATACAGGTGTTGTATTTAATGAAACAAATGGTATTGTGACTATGCAAAATGCTGAATATCAATATTATCCTACTACTGTTTCTCCTGAGCATAATGAAACTCATGAAAATGATAGACCATTTATGTGTTATTTACAAATGCCTGTTATTGATACAGTTTTTCATGAAAGTAAATGTTTTAAAAATGAACCTAAACCTCAATCTTATGTAACTAAATTAGGTAATGATAAAGATTCTACTCAATATAGAACAGGCTATATGGTTACACCAGCTAATTCTATCGATTTATTTGAAAATAGACAAGGTAATTCTGATCAATTTAATCCTAAAACTTATAGTAATTATAGAGAAGATATTAAAGATATTGATGTTTATAATAAAACTATTCGTAGAAGTAACGTTATTCAAGATGAATCAAGAGAAAATAGTTGGCGAAAGTTTTCTTTAGAAGCATATAAAAATATTACCGAAAATAAAGGTATTATTATTAATTTAATTGGAATTGGTAATTTAGTTTTAGCTCATACTGAACATAGTCTTTTTATGTTTGATTTAAATAATGAACTTAAAACTATTGACCAAAATATTCAACTTCATCAACCAGACGCTTTTGATGTTGCTTATAAAGAAGTATTTACTTCTGAATTAGGTTATGGAGGTCTTCAAGATAAGCGAAGCGCTATTGTTGACCAATTTGGCTATATATTTTATAATAATGACGATAATAATATTTACAGATTTGATAATAACCAATTAGCTATTATTAGTAACGATATTGTTGAATGGCTTATTAAAGCTAAACCTAATAATGTAAGATTTGCTCATGATATTAGAAATAATCGTTTACTTATTAAATTTGATTATGATATATTTAGAAAAAATGAAGATGATAGTACTTTCACTCAAAAACGTAATTTAGTTCTTAGTTATAATTATAAAACTCAAAATTTTATTTCTACTCATAGTTATTATTTTAGAGATGCTTATAATAGTAAAAATAGAGTTTATTTTATTAATGGTTTTCAAAGCGGTAATTTAGTATATGATACTATTTATAATTTTACTGAAGCATTTAATAATTATTGTACTTATGCTAATATTTATGGTTATGCTAATGCTGTTGAAGGATTTAATAATAGTTGTAAACTGTCTTTTATTATTAATGAAGGATATGACATTGTTAAGTTTTTAGAATATATTACTTATAAATTATATAAAGTAGATGAATCTGTAAGAGGCGATGTTCCATTCCCCGTAAAGAAATTAGATACTCCTTATGCTGGACAATGGCTTAGAGTTTATAATGATAATGTTAACACTAATGATATAAATATTACTGTTGATAACGAAAGCATTGATCCTAATGAACATAAAAATATTTTTGGTAATTATAAAAAACCTTATTGGGATTTAGGTAATTGGAATTTTAGTTATCTTAGAGATATGATTGGTAATGAAGATGATCAATCTGCTACAGTTATGAGTAGACTTTATGGTAATTATTTTATTATTGAATTTGAATTTTTAATGCAAGATAGACGTATTGATTTTGAATCTCTTAGTTATAAAATAAGTAAGTTATGAAAAATAAAGTTGTTAAACGTGATAAAGCATTTTTAGGTAGTATTATAGGAGCTGTTGGTGGTGTTATAGGTTCTGCTATTGGTGCTGCTAAAAGAAGAAGAGCAGAAGAAAAGGCATTTAAAATGCAGCAAGAAGAACAATATAGACAAGATAGTTTAGCTGCTGCACAAGCTATGACTCAAAGTTATGCTAATCAAGATTATGTTGACGAATATAAAAAGAAAGTTGTTTTAAAAAATGGTGGTAAAATGAAAATTAAAAAAACTAATTATACAGATAGAATTAATAATCAAAAGAAATATGCGTGCGGTGGTAGAAAGAAAGCTAATTTCGGTTCTACTATCGCAAATCAGTTTAGCGGTAATAATCTCAATGATACTGTTGGAGGAATTGCTTCTGGTATTGGTTCTGTAGCAAATGCTTTAATTAATTCTCCAAGTGCTCCAAAAATGGTTAAAAAAGCTGATGGTTTTAATTATGAACAAAAAACTTCTCTTACTCCTAATAGTTATTCTTCTACTCAACCTGTTACTCAAAATGTTAATCAACAAGTTCCTAATAATAACCAATACTCCGATAGACTCGCTCAAATGAAATTGGGAGGCTGCAAAGGCAAGAAAAAGCGTAAATAACAGCTATTATTAGCTCTACATTGATTTCAATATGCTTTCTTGTATAATTAATCAAGTTCAATATAAGACAACGTTATAAGGCTTTATATAACGTCAAAATATACAATATAACAGATTATGAGTAATAAAAGACTTAGACCTAATATAGTTCGTGGTGGTGTTGCTATACCTATTCCTAATAAAAAGAATTATTACTATATGAAAGGTAGAAAACATGAACAAGGTGGTATTGATATTGGTAAGAATCCTCGTACTGGTTTAGAAGTTGAAGATGGAGAAGTTATGCACATATCTCCTACTGAAGTTAAAGTGTTTAGTTCTGTTCCTTTTCTTAATGGTGAATCTCCTGCTGAAAAAGTTATGAAAGGAAATAATCCTAATAAAGTTTTTAATGCTCAAGAAAGATATAAAGATGTTAATAATATTAACGATGATGGTACTAAGAATAATCGAAATAGAAAAAATAAAAGTAGATATGGTACTAAGAAAAATAGTTTTGAAAAAATTAGAGAAATGCAAAATTTAGCAAATAATGTTTCTACTTTAGAAAATCCTATTATTAGTCCAGATTATACCCCTTATTATGATACTACTGAAGTTGGTAAATTAATTAATTATTCTGAAAATCCTGATAGTATAGAATTTGATAGAATTAATCGTAGATGGTATGCTCCTAAAGGTAAAGGTTTTGATAAAGATAATTTTGGAATGGGAGTAGATAGATATACAGGAGGTAATATTAGTGATAAAATTAAAAAAGATTCTAAAGGAAGAGAATATATTACTGAAGAAGATGAAAGAGATTTAAGATTTAAAAGAATTAAAAGTGCAAATCAAAGTGCTAAACGAAGAATAGATTTTATTCGTAAATATTATAATGATGAAGGTGATGTTACTGAAACTAAAGAAGCTTTACTTACTAATTTAATTTATAATAGAGGAAGTGGTAGAACTGCAAGAGAATATTTCAATCCTGAAGATAAAAAATATGTTCCTATGCAAAAAGCTATTCTTAGAGGTACTGATGATGAAGTTAGAGAAGAAATTAATAAAATATATAAAGAAGCTGGTTTAGCTAATAGAGATAGTTTAGTTAATAATTTTTATGAAAAAAGAAATAAAAAACGTATGGGTGGTTTAAGTCGTTCTAAAGATTATGGTTCTAAATCTAAACCTTATCCTAAAGTAGATAAAAAAGATTTTGCTGGCAAAAATAGAAGTTATCCAATTCCTACTAAAGCTGATGCTGTTGACGCATTAAGACTTGCAGGACTTCATGGACGTAATGATATTAAAGCTAAAGTTTATGATAAATATCCAGAACTTCGTAAACGTGCTAAAAATGGTGGAATTTATACAGTTACAAGCAATGGTAAAACAAGTCTAAGAATGATTCCCTCTACGGGGAAACGAATAGAGTTCAGAATAGGTGGTACTAAAAAGACTGAAATTCCTATTACACTTAATCCTACATTTTATACTTTAGGTCTTGAAGATGAATTAGCTAATAGAATTAATCAACCAGTTGTTGTTAATTATCAATCCCCCGTAGAGAGGATCAAATATGACATTCTTGATACTAATGGTAGATTTAATCCTACTACAGGTGTTGACTTAGATACTAAACGTAAACATGATAATAAGCAAGATATTATGAATAAACGAACTTATAATTCTTTAATTAGCGATGGTATTGGTATTGCTTCAAATATTATTGGAAGTATTATAGGATATAATGCTAATAGAAAAGCATTAGATAAAATGAAATATACTACAGCTCCTATTAATTTAATTCCTGCTAAACTTAAAACGAGTATTAATATTAATCCTCAACTTGATGCTATTAGAGATCAACAACAAGCATATGAACAACAAATTGATGCTAATACTGCAAGTTCAAGAGTTGCGTTAGGTAGAAAACAACGTAGTAGATTAAATACTATTAAATTACTTAATAATCTTTACGGCAATAAAGAAAATATTGAAACTGAATTGATTAATAGAGATAAACTTAATCAACAAGCTGTTGCAAATCAAAATATTACTAATTATAATACTTGGAGAGAAAGGAAAAATGCTTTTGAAAATGCTATTATTGAAAAACAATCTGAAAATACTATAGGATTGATTAATAGCATTAATGCTGGAGTACAAAACGCTATTGGTAATTTTGAAAAAAGATTAGCTGCTGAAAATAATATTAGAGCTATTGCTGCTGCAAATCCTAATGTTAATCCTATTATATTAAAAGCTCTTGGTGTAAGAGGTATAACAAATGATATGATAGAATCATGGTTGAGAGCATACGGAAATAAAAACAATTAAAAACATAGTTTATATGAAAGGTTTTAATTATATTAATACAGAATATGTTCCAACAGTAGATTTAAATACTTTAGGAAATACTTTTAATACTTTAGAACAAGGACATAAAGAAGCTATTAAAACTGCTTCTAATCTTCAAGCTGAAATGGCTAAACTTGAACTTAATGAAGCTGAAAATGAATGGAGACAGCAAAAAATATCTGAAATACAACAAACTATAGATAATAATACTATATTTGGAAATTCTGCTGCTGCATTAGATGATATAATAGTTAAAGCTGGTAATTTAGCTTCTGACGCTGGAATGATTGGCAGACTTCAAGCTCAAAAAGATTATACAGAATTTAAAAATAAGATCATAAATGATAAGACTCTTCCAGAAGATTATAAAGAATATTATTTAGAAAATAATCCTTATTATTATAAAGATATTGTAGATGAAAAAACTGGAAAAGTAATTAGTGGAACAAAATGGAATCCTAATATTTCTCCAACCGCTATTGTAGATTTATCTTCTTTGATTTCTAAAGGTTTACAATGGGCTGCAAGAGAATCTGGTAGTTATAATCAAGTTCGTTGGCTTGATAAAAACGGTAATCCTACTACTAATCCAAACGAAGTATTTGATGGAGAATATTATGATGATACTACTCATAGTTTTGAAAAACTTGATAGAAGTAAAATAGAAGCTGGTATTAGAGCGGCTATTGAATCTACTCCAGGTGCTAAAGAAAGTCTTCAACAAGATTACGATATTGCTCTTTGGAAACATAAAAAAGCTATAAATACTACTAAAGGAAAATATAATATTGTGAGTGATGTTACTGACGATAATGGTATAACTCTTTCTCCTCAACAATATTTAAATAAAAGAATATCTCCTGCTTTATATGCTGCTGAATATTATAATACTACTCGTAAAACCACTTATGGAAATGGATTAAAAACTTATAAGGCCGCTGAACAAGCAGCAGAAACTGCTAAAAAGAATGCTGAACTTGACGATGAGTATATAAAATCATTAAATAGAACAAGTGATACTAAACCAATAACTCTTAATTATAATATGACTTCTGAATTAATGAGTAAAAAACAAAATATTCAGAATGATTTATATAATCTATTTAAAACTGCTGTTGGTAGAGACGTTAATGTCGATATGACTAATGCAAGTACAGATGGTTGGAAAAATACTCTTGAAAGAGCATATTTAATTTTTAAAAATAATGGCGCTACAGAACAACAACTTGTAGATTTTAGAGTTAAAAGTAGTGAGCTTATTAGAGAATATAATGAAACTACAATGAATTATGATAATCTAACTAAAGATTTAAAAGGAGATGATAAATATTTAGTAGATTATGTTAATAGAATGAAAAATGGAGGTAGTTTTAACAAAGATAATCCATATGACCAAAAATTATTAAAAGATGTTCAAATTGAATTTGGAGATAAAGGTCAATATTATGATGTTAGTTTTAATAATACAGATGAATATAATCAAGCTATTCAAATTTTAAATTCTAATAATGAAGAAGGTTTTCTTGGTTTAGGCTTTAGTACAGGAAGAAAAGAAATTGACGGAAAAAGTGTTTCTTATATTAGACTTCCAAAAGAATATTATCAAAATATGTTACTTTTATCTAATACTGTTAATGCTGCTGTTAAAGGTAATGTAGATAATATTAATGTACAAGTATTAGATGCTGAATATAATCCTATAATTCCTCAATCACAACAAGATAGTAAATATACAGTTCCTTTATATTATAATTTAAATCCTGCACATAATGCAGCTGTTGGTTTTGGTAATATATATTTATATAATAGATATAAAAAAGCTGCTAATAAAAAGTTTCTTAATTATTCTAACGATTTTATTAAACAACAAGAAAAAATAAGTACTAAACTTGATAATTACGATGAAATTACTATTGGTCATCAATCTCTTAGTGGTGAAACAAATTATCAACAATTACTTTTACATCAACTTAATACTGGTCAAATTGATGAAACAGAATATCGTCTTAGACTTAATATTGACAAAGAAGAACTAATAAGGAAAACTATAGCTCATGGATTTGGAAATACTAAAATGTTTACTGTAGAAGACAACGATGGGTACGGTACTTTTAAAGAAATTACAAATATTAAAGATAGAGAAGATAAAGGTAATGAAATAGTATCAGCTGTTGGAAATGGTAGAGCTGTATTTAATTCTGCTCATAATCCTTTTTTTGGTACTGGCACTAATATAACAATTTATCCTACCTTAGATAGTAATGGTAAACCAACAGGTATTCCAAAAACTTATTTTATTCCCGGATTAGTTAATGATGAAGCACAAGAAGCATTTGAAAATAGTCCATATACTAAGGCTTCAGATCATATTGCTAAAATGGACGCTTACGCAATGACATCTAATCTTAGTGAAAGTTTTGAAACTCCTACATTAGGAGCTCAACAATTAATAGCTAATGGTGGTAATATATTTACTTATAAAAATGGAAATACAGCTATTAACATTAATAGAGAAGCAGCCGTAGATATTTATTCAGCTATGAATGAATATATTGATATTCAAAATAATTTCGTACAAGGAAATTTACAATTAGATAATGAAAATGCTATTGAAAGATTAAATGGACGTATTTTTGAAATTGCAAAAACTATAACAACTTCTATTGGAAGACCTGATTTATTAGAACGTTATTATGCTGTTTTAAGTAAAGATTTAGGAAGTAAATTAAACATATAAGATATGAGTAAAGTTATTGATTTTATAAATAATGGAGAATTAGTAAGAAATCCTAAATATAATCCTAAAACTAAAAAGGGGGCCAAAGAGTCCCCTTATCTTGTTTCTAATACAATGAGTGATGATTTTGCTGAAGATGTTAATAGAATGGCTAATAAACTTCGATATACTTCACAATATAGTCCTCGTGAAATAGAAAAGTTTGAAGAACAAGATATTACTGTTAATAATATTGATTCTGAAGAAAGTTTAAAACGTCAACGTGCAGAAAATCAATCTGCTTTTGAACAACTTGGTAATATGATAATACAAGGAGTTGCTAATGAAGCCGTTCTTGGTTCGTTTCTTTCTCTTAGTAATATTGTAGATGCTGTAGGACAAGTTTTTACTGATGAAAATGATTATACTAATCCAGTAAGTGAATATATTGAAGGTATTCAAAATACTATTAGAGATGAATTTGAAATTTATCAAAAAGATCCAAATGCTACTTTTGCATTTGGTGATTTTGGTTGGTGGGCTAATAATGGAATAAGTGCTTTTAGTACTTTATCTATGATGTTGCCTACTCTTGGTGTTACTAAAGCTATTGGAGCATTAGGAAAAATTAATAAAATAGGAAGAGCATATAATGCTTCTACAAGAGGTTTAGCTAAACTTACTCATAAAGCTATGAAAGGTGCTGGTATTAAAGCTCCTTCAGTTGCTCGTCTTGATAATTCTGTTAAATATATTAATAATTTAACTACTAATGCTGTTCTTTCTCGTACTATGGAAAATTATATGGAAGCAAGAGGTGTTTGGACAGAAACTTATGAATCTACTAAACAAGAACTTGAAAAATATACTGACCAACAATGGAAAGATTTTTATGCAAGAAATCCTGAATTAAATGGTAAAACTATTGACCAAATAGCAAAATATATTGCTGGAGAATCTGCTGATAAAACTTTTGTTAATGATTATGCTATGCTTGGTCAAGATATTTTGCAATTTAGAGGTATTGGTCAATTATTTGGTAAAGTTGGTAAAAAATTACCTACTTCAAGAATTAGACGTTCTAATAAACAAGCAATTGAAAATCTTCGTAAAAAAGCTAATGCAAATACACGTCAACCAAGTGCCAGTACAGATATTCCTAAAGGAAGTTTTTGGAAAGATAGAACAGATGAATTTAAAGAAGCTCTTAAACACCCTTTAAGTACTATTGGCACTTTGCAACTTAGTGAAGCTTTTGAAGAAGGATATCAAGGTATTCAAACTGAAAAAGGTAAAGAAGTTGCTAAAATGTATTTAGATCCTAATTATATTCCTCGTACAATTGAAAGTTATATTACTGATGATAAAATATGGGAACAAGCATTTTGGGGTGCTGTTGGAGGCATGGTTTTTCAAGGAGCTGGTAAAGGACTTTCTGCTCTTCAAAGACAAATTAAAGCTAAAAAGTTAAAAGGTAAAGAATCTGATGCTAATATTCTTAATACTCTTACTGCTGAAGAAAAAATAATGAATAAAGAAATTCAAGACCGTGCTGCTTTAAATAAAGATGTTGTCGATAAACTTACTATGTTAAATGATTATATTTCTCCAGATGATTATGTTGAAGATCCTATTACTGGAGAAAGACTTCAAGATGAAGGAGTTGATGTTCATAGAAAACTTACTCCAGAAGAAGCTGAAATTAAAAAACAACAAGTTATTGATGATTATTTTACTAATTTAGCTATTAATGCTTATGAAGCAGGTACTTATGATTTATTAAAAGAATATATTACAAGTCCTGAATTTAAAGAATATTTTAGAGAAGCTGGTGTTCAACTTACTAAATCTGAAGAAGATTTTACTAATCAAGCTTTTGCTAAAATGGATAAAGTTAGAGATATATATGCTGAAAATCTATATAACGTACTATATAATAGTGAAATAGAAAGTGAATATACTGCTAAAATTGCTGCAAGAGAATTTACGAGAGAACAATTAGAAATTGAATCTTTTGGGGATAGAATTAATACTATACAAAATGAAATAAATAAAAATAATGTTGATATAAGTTCAGTAGATAAATATAGAAGACAAGCTATTGATAAACATGTTTCTAAATTATTAAATGAAATTAATCAAGCTCAAGAAGAAATTAATAACAATCCAGATATTTCTGAACAAGCTAAAAATCAATATAATAAAATTTATAATGATAGAAAAAGAGGACTTCTTAAATTTCTAAATGATAATAATCCTTTATCTGAAAATAATAGACAATCTATAATTAATATTTTTAATCAAAGTCTTGGAAAAGATTATCAAGTAGAAAGACTTTCTGGAGATATTCAGACTATATTAAATGATATTGAAAAACTTATTAACGAATCTGATAAAAATATTCCTGAAGCTCCTAATAATGTTAAAGATTTAATTGATAAACAAGTTGCTCTTCAAGATAAAAAAGCTGATTTAGAAAATATTCAACCTAAATCTCAAAGAGATTATAATGATAGAATTGATCTTATTGCTCAACAAGTTGATTATCTTACTATGACAAGAATGTCTAATGCTGCAACTCAAGTTGAAGATTGGATTAAAGAACAAGAAGATTTAGATAAAGCATGGCAAGATATTCTTCGTAATAGAGTTCCTAAATTAAAAGAATCTCTTGATATGCTTAAAATAGGATATTTTAATACTGAAGATTTTAGTAATTCTATAAGAGCTACAATAGAAGAAGAAAGTCAAAATAGAAAACAAAAGGAAGAAGAAGCTAAACGAGTAGTAGTTAACGGTAAACAAGTTAGTGAAGAACAAGCAAAAACTATTAATAATACTGCTGCAGAAGTTAGCAATAATCAACAATCTAATAATGATAACTCCTCTACGGGGGAACAAACTCCACGAAGTGGAGTTTCTCAAACTCAAACTAAACAACAAAGTGATGATCCTAATGAAATTGCTGTTAAAGCAATTATTGAAGATGAAGATAAAATTACTAATAAAGATTTAGATGATGCTATTAAACTCGCTAAATCTTTTGATCCTACTATTAATGAACGAGCTGTAGGTATTGCAAGTAGTAAAACTTTTCTTCTTTTTAGAACTTCTCCTAATGTATTTGAAAACGCTTTAAATAAAAGTAGTGATAGTCCAGAAGTTAAAAATATTATAGAAACTATTACTCAACAACTTATTGAAGAAGGTGTTAGCCCAGAAGTAGCACCTTATGCTGCTCAAAGAGGTGTTAATATGGGAATGAAACAAATAGTTAGAGCTTTAGAAAGACGTAAAGATAGTAAAACCGAAACTTTTAGACGTCTTGCTGAAGCTCTTGCTACTAAACAAAAAGTAGTAGTAAGAGAAAAGAAAACTACACGTTATGAAAATATTGATGAAATTTTTCATTTAACTGTTACTGCTCAAGGATATAGACATGTAATGCCTATAAAAGGCTGGAATAGAAGTGTTCAAGATATTAGAAATAAAGATGACGGTTGGGGATATATAGATACTAATGCTGGACGTTTATGGTATTATAAATATACCAATGGTGTAAGAAGTAATGATAATACTACATATTGGTTTAAAACAGAACCTACTGAATCACAAAAACAAGAATTAGTTAATATAATACATAATCCTAAATATAATCTTGGTTATACTGATAGTTTTTATAAAGAAATATTAGATGTTTTTAATAATAGCAATGACGAAGTTAACGCTATTACGACTACTATTGAAGATACTGAATTTGACCAAATAATTAAAGATTTTATTGAAGCATATATTCAATATAAAGGTATTACTATAAATAAAATTAAAACTAAAGACCATCAAGGAAATACTGTTATTAAAAATCAAAAAGTTGTTATTAATCTTGAATCTTTATTTAAAGATATTATTGAAATATTATCTGATGATGCTAATAAACAAATGTTAGATTTAGATGTTCAAACTGCTTATCATATATTATATAATATAAAAGATTTTATTAATAATTCTTATAATACTAATTATGTATTTACTCATAGGCGTAGTCTTAATACTTTACTTAATAATCCTACAGATTTTTATAATGCTGTTTATGAAGCAAGTCAACGAGTTCAATTTATTGATAATTATATGCACATAGTGCCTTCTCGTCTTAATAGAGGTCCTGATTATGAACAAGTTGTTAATGCTTTACAAGTAGGAGATGATTTAGAAATTGTTCCTGTGATAAATAAATCTAAAGAGATTGTTTCTTTCGCTATTAAACGTAAAGGAATTGAAATAGGATATATTTCTAATGTTATTCCAGATAATGATAATAATGGTTATAGAATAAAACTTGGTCCAAGAGGTGGAATTAATTATCATGTTCGTAAAGTAAATAATCAAATTGAAGCTAATACAGATGAATTATTTAACGCTATTTTTAATAAAGAAAACGAACTATGGGATTTGCTGTATAAGAAGAATCTTTATGATTTAGGATACGGATATGATTTAACTAATGAAGAATATGAAAGATTTTATAATAGTGACGCTGTTCAAAAAGCAATTAAAGATAATGTTATAATTCTTGACCCTAATTTAAAGACAGATGTAGATAGAGCTAAACGCATTATTTATAATATCAAAAATGTAATTTTTTATAATTATACAGCTCAAACTATTGAAGAATATCAAGATAGTTATGAACAATGGAAAGAAAATATTTTTAATAATTATAAAAATACTCATAAGATTAGAACTCTTGCTGTTAATGGTAAAAAGGTTATTGTTAAATACGCTGGACAAACAGGAACAAATCAAGGTGTAAAAGAAACTTCTGATGCTATTATTGAAAATACTGAAAAAGGCGTTAACGAATTACCTTTTAAATCTGATCAACATGCTATTATTGGTATTGATAGTGATAAAGATGGTATAGTTGCTATCAATGAATTAACAGGCGAGAAACAACAAATTACTGCTCCTTTTCTTGCTGGTAATATGGGCTTCCTAATTGGAGGTAGAAGTAAAACTCCTATTATAGCTATGTTTACAAGTGCTAATAAAGTTGATGGTAAAATTAAAGAAAATCTTCATAAAGAACTTGTTGATATTTTAACTGGTTTTCAAAATAGAAAATATACTTTTGAAGAAATTAGAGATAAACTTGGTTTATTATTTAACTCTGCCAATACTAAATTTCCAAGTATATTTTATGGTTATGACGTTATTAGTTCTAATAATCAAATAATTCTTTCTATTGGACATAATACTTCTAAGTTTAACGTTATTATACATAAGTTTAAAGCCGGTAATTCAAATGAATTAGGTACAGGTATTACTTATAATCCTGCAGGTGATAATTCAAAAACCACAAGTTTTATTAATGTTAATAATAAACTTATAAATATTATTGCTACAGAAATAACTAATAATACTATTTATAATAGAACATTCTTTACTCTTAATAATGTTGGTAACGGTAATACTACAGATAATCCTTATTTCTTTAAAAGAGATAATAAATTTGTAGTTAAACTCGGAGATAGCGAAATTATATATGATAATTTTGGAGATTTTGTTCTTCAAAATAATGCTTTTAATACAAATCAAGGAGTTAATAAGCACGGAGGTTTCTTTAACGATGTTGATAAAGCTACTTCTATGTATATCAATGTTGCTACTCTTGCCGTACCTGATCAAGTTCAATCCCCCGTAGAGGGAGATTCAATTGTTGGAGTTGCTAACACGATTCAAACTGCTACTCTTGAAAAAGCTAATTCTACAGAACGTCTTCTTGAAAAAGCTGCTATTCCTAAATCAACTATTGATTTACTTACTGGCAAAAATGTTTATGGCATTCCTATCGTTTCTGGTACTTATTATTACGATAAAAAAGATAAAACAGGTAATGCTAAATATAATAGAGATAAAAAAGCTGTTATATTTACTAAAGCTGGTTCTAATTTAGCTAATTCTTCTCCTACAACATTAGTTCGATTACTTATTCATGAACAACTTCATGCTCATATTGATGAACATAATCTTTTTGATAAAGAAAATATCATAGATGATTTGTTTGAAACTTATAATAAATTTATTGAAGCTGTTGAGCATGACGTTAACTATGGAGATAGAAATAGCGAACGTTATAGGTTAGCTGTTAATATTAAGAAATGGATTGAAGATAATGGTTTTACTTTTAAAGATTATTTTGAACGTATTAAAGCTAAACAAAAAGATAATTATATTGAACTTTCTGAAGATGAACAACGTAGAGTATTTGCTGAAGAATGGCTTGTTGAAAGTTTATCTCAAAGTAATATTATTAAGTATTTAAATCAAGTTGAATATACTGGAGAAGGTGTTGCCGTTGTTACAGAAGATAATGAAAAGAAAAGTATTTTTCAAAAGATTATTGATATATTACTTAAAATATTTAATATAAAAGATAGTAGTATTAAAAACAATACTATATTTGCTCGTCAATATGAGATATTAAATATTAATGATAACAATATAAGTAACGAAAATGAAATAAAGCAAGATATTAAAGATAATCAAGTATTATCTGATAAAGATGTTGGTGAAGATATTACTAAAGAATCTGAAATTATAGAAGAAGATATTAACGAAGAAGATAATGAATTTAGTGAAGATAATTATGATTCTGATATAATTGAAGATGAAGATTATAATACTATTAATGACAATGGTGAATTATTATCTACTACTTCTGATATAGAGGATATTAATGCTGTTAAAAATAATGACGGTAGTATCATTGCTGAAACTCTGGATATTACTCGAATTAATAACATGGCAGACTATCTTAATAGCTACTCGGAGCAAGATAAGCCGTTAATAGCTAAAATGCTGCGAAATGGCGAACTTAGGTACGCTTGTAGATAAGTAGTTAAGGCTTATATATTACCGTCAATTATGAAGCTAAAAACAGCTATCATAATTGACGGTTTTTATTTATTAATATTATTAAAATTAATGTTATGGAATGTTTTGAATTTGGTTATGTTATTAAAGGAGATGTTAATGACACTCTTAGGAAAACTGTAGAAAATTGTTCTGATGGTATTAAACAGAAAGCTAAAGTACTTGCTGGATATATTCAAAGTGATGATTTTTTAGAGTTTTGTAAAAAAGATGAAAAATTTAATTCTACTAAATCTATTTTAGAAAATAATCAAAATGTTATTAGAAAAATTTTAAGAGAATATTATGAACTTAAACATCAAGATGTTACAACAGCTGCTGCTAAACGTCAAGCTGATTTATTAATAGGTTTTAGTAGTGTTAAAGCTCGTAATATTGCTATTAATGATACTGCTACTATTATTTCTCTTCTTTATGAGCAAGAACGTAAAGCAAGTAAATATAATAATGTTAAACTTAATAGAGTTAAAATAATTCAAAAGGCTATTGACTTTATTGAAAAAGATTATATTAATAATGTTGCTTTAAAAGTTTATAATCAAAATAAAGAAATTGACGATAATACTATTAAAGAATTTAAAGAAGCATATAATAACGCTATACGTCTTAATAAGAAAATAATAGAACTTAAACAACTTATTAAAAACGATAATGATGTAGATAATAATAAAAAGAAACTTAATGAAGTATATAAAGAATATACTGAAGCAAGAAGACAACAATATAATAAAGCATATAATTTAGTTAATAAATTTGGTGATATAGCACAAAAGAATCGTAATAATTATATTGAACAAGTTAAACGCAATCCTAATTTTTGGTTTACTAAAGCATTTGAAAGTAGTAAACTTGTTAATATTGTTGGAGAATTTGAAAATGTATTAGAAAGTGATAAACTTACTAATGAAAATTTTATTGACGATGAAGATTATACTAATCCGGGCGCTGAAAGTGTTGATGAAACTACTAAATCTTGGGAAGATAAACTTTGGGCAAGTTTTGAAAAACCTGTTGCCGCTGATTTAAAATTATATTTTAATACTATTTATAAATTAAATTCTCCAGCAGAAGTTGGTACAAGAGTTTATAATTATGATACTAATAATGAAATTGGTCTTAGAACAACTATGGGAGCTAATTTTATTATTAGAGAATTATATACGAGAGGTAATTTTAATTCTGTTAATGATTTTATCGATAGTATTGTAAGAATGGCAACAGATATTGCTGAAGATTATGGATTAATTAAAATTGCAGATGATTGTATTAATGATCCTGTATTTGCTAATAGAATATTTTGTCAATTAAGTAATCCTAAGATTATTAAAACAATGTCCATTATTACTGAATCTGGTATTACTTTTGAACAATCCAATAAATCTTTAGATGCTATGAGTTATATGATATATAATATGCTAAATACAACTCGTAGTACAATGAGAGATTTATATACTGAAAACGATATTAATCGTATTAAAGAATTAGTCGCTCGTTTAGATAAAAGTTCTAATAGACTTGTTGCTGTTAGACTTAAAGATGATGGTGTTACTCCTAAAGAATTAAATAAGCAAATAGAAGAAGCTATTTATGAAGTACTTAAAAAATATTATCCTAAAGTAACTCGTAATGAAATACTTGGATTTATTTATAACGGAAGTAATCCTGTTAGGTCTAACATGATTGGGCTATTAAATAATATAGCAGATCTTTTACAAAAAGTTGAAACTACTGTTATAGAATATAATGAGTCATATAATAAGTATAATAATGAAAGAAAAGCTTATAATGAAGCTGTAAGATATTCTGAAGAAATTGGACAGAAATATACTAAAGAACCTCCTTTATTTGATTCTTCTAATATTAATTATGATAGACTTAATGAACCGATAGTTAATATATGTCAAAAACTTGTTAACTATTCTGCTGTACGTAACGAATTAAATAGCGTTAATGCTGAAGGTAATTTATCATCTGATGTAATTAATAACAGTTATATTACTAATCTTCTTAAACAAATTAATTATGCTAATAAAAAAGATGCTCAAGTTGGTCTAAGAAATCTTTTAGAAGAAATTAATAAAGGAGAACAATATAAATATAATAGTTTCTTTTGGGAAATTAAAGGAGCTAATGGTAAATATATTCAAGAAGGATTATTTATGAGAGATGATAGAGGTAATGTATCTATTAATCCTAACGCTCAAAAACTTATTCAAATAAGTTTATTTAACGGTGTTAAAGATATGCAAAGTGATAAATCTGCTTTATATGCTAAAATGTCTAAAGGAGATTATTTTGCTACTTCTATGATTGCCTACTTTAATCCTATTATTGCTGGACAAAATATTGGCAGTTCTAAAGCAGCTTTAAATGCTTCACAAGCTGGATATTTTTTCCGTACTCCTTCTGACGCTCCTAAAAACTTTATTATTCAAGCTCCTAAACTTGACGCTAAAAATACAATTACAGCTTTAGCTACAGATATTGCTAAATATGCTGATAAAAGACGTAATGAAATAGATAATTATGCTTTAGAAAATACAGATAAAAATTATGATAAATATTTAGAAGCTAAAGATAAAGCTGCTGCTAATAAAAATAATATATGGTCTGTTAAAGATATTTATTCTGTTATTAAAGGAGAATTATCTACTTTTAACTTTAATCGATATTATTATATTGAAAATGAAGATGGCACTATTTCTATACCTATTGTTTATAAAACTAAAGATAGTCCTGATATTGTTTGGATTAAAGGAAATAAAATTGAAGGTGAAATAAATAATATTTTATATAATATAGAAATAGAAGGTATTTCTTCAGTTAACGATAATAAACTTAGTGATGATTTTTATGCTGATATAGCAGATATTATTAAACAAGAAGGTATTGAAAATGGTTATATAGATGTTCGTATTAATCGAGCTGCTCCTATATTTGCTGGATTTAGACAAAATGTTATGGGAGAACTTAATATGCTTATCAATCAATTAAATAATTTATTTGATAATGATAGTAAAGGTAATTGGGTTCTTCGTAAAGATACTAACGGATTAATCGAAAGAGTACATTTTAATAAAATTACTTATGATGATAAAGGAAAAGAATGTATTCTTGTTGAAGGTAAATGGCTTGATAAAGAAAAAACTAAGCCTAACCCTAAAGCTGGTAAACTAAGTGGAAATTTCTTTAGCTTTCAAAAACTATTTAATACAGAGGATTATAAAGCAGGTGAAGAGCTTGAACGTGCATTACTTCTCTACGGGGGAACGTCCGTAGGCGAAGCCGGAGGACTTATTCAAGTTAAAGGAAATACTGCTACTTTAAATATTAATACTCCTCTTATTAGAATTGAAAATGGTAAAATAGTTTTTAATGAAACTCAAGAAGTAAGAAGTATTATAGATAATATTGTTGAGCAATGGATTAAATCTTTTAATAAAGAGATTGTAGCTTATGGTAAACAATATCAAAATCTTCTTCAAGAACTACAAAAAAGTAATGAAGATTTAGTTGATTTTGCTCTTAATACTGCTAATGCTTATATGCAATTAGATGATATTCTTGAAGGTGATGTTAAGTTTTATAAAGATGCTAAAGATTTTCTTAAACGAGCTAAAGAAATACAAGCTGGTGGAACTGCTTATGCTGGATTTGATATTAATGATACTCTTAGTGCTAAAATTAAAGAAACCGTTGGTTATAACGGAGCTAAACAAGAGATTAAATTTGGTAATACTACAATAGATAAATATGCTAATGCTTATTCCCCCGTAGAAGGATATGCAATAATTCATTCTGCTGGAAAATATGCTCGTAATGGTTTTAGAGCTGTTACTATTAATAATACTGTAAGACCAAGTAAACAAGCTAATAATATTCAACAAGAATCATTTAATTATCTTAAAGATGAACTTGGTGAAGTCGCTGCTACTAAGAAAGCTGCTGAAATTGCTAATGGTTATAGAGAAGCAAGTAAAACTAATGACGCACAATCTTTTATTACTATTGAAGAATTTATGCGTAGACGTTATGCTGATGGTACTTTTAAAGAATATGAAGATATATTTCAACAGCTTTATGAACTTAGAACTGGTCAACGTAGAATTGAAGATATAGATATTAGTAAAATTAATTCTCGTATTCAAGTACAGAAGAATTTCTATTATGATCATAAGTACGATAGTTATACTGGAGTACATTATCCTCGTCAAATTAAAAATGCTGAATTTGTTCTTATTCCTGAACTTCTTGAAGGAACTCAACTTAAAGAGCTTTATAATTTCATGCATAAATATGATATTGGGCAAGTTAATACTAATGAAACAAGTAAAGCTGCTAAAAAGAATGTTTTAACTTTTTGGGATAATGATGGAAATATTAATCCTGATTTTGAACAAGATCTTATTTCTAATAATGAAAATGCTATAGAAGATTACTATTATCGTTTTCTTTATAAACAGCAAGATGTTCCAGAGCATATGAAAGATGCTCAAAATAAAGCTGGTGTGCAAATTACTAAAAAGATTTGCGATAATGCTAATGAATCTGTTAAGCCTTATATTAATACGTTCTTTAAGAATTATTGCGCTAATATTAAAGAAGATTTTAAGAAGCTTCTTTTTAATATGGGTTGGAAAGAAGATAAAAATGGTAAATTAGTTAATATTGATAGCGATAAACAAACATTAGATTTTACTGATTTTTATAAGAAAGCTCGTATTGAAGCTCAACGTCTTGGTATGGATTCTAATTTTATCGAATATTTAACTCCTGATGAATTTGGTAATCCTGCTATGCCTAACTATATGAATAACGTTAGTAGTAAACTCGAAAGTATAGCACAAGCTATATTTAATAGTAGTATTACAAGACAAAAATTTCCTGGTTGGCATGCTGCACAGGTTACTCAAGTTGGTCATGGAATGAAAGTTTTAGATAATAATGGTAAACTTAGAGAACTTAAATATCATCCAAGAGTTATTGTTAATAAAGAAACTGGAGTTGAAATAGAAGAAACTGAATATGATAAATTATCTGATGAAGATAAAAATAAATATGAAGTTAAACAAGAAGCTTATGCTGAAGTTATGATTCCTCGTTGGAGCAATCTTATTCCTAATACTTCAGAAGCTCTTGAAATGATACAAAAAGAAGGTCTTGATATTCAACTTGCTTATCGTATTCCTACTGAAGGAAAACAATCTGTTTCTATTGTTAAAGTTGTTGGTTTTCTTAATGATGTTTATGGTAGTACTATTATGTTGCCTGATGAATGGGTTACCCAAACTGGTTCTGACTTTGACGTTGACTCTGTTTACGGCATTTGTCATTCGCTTAAAGTTGTAAAAGATAAAAATGGTAATATTAAAAGAATTAAAAAATATTCTGCTGACGATTTTAAAACTGATTATGCTAAATATAAGTATTATATAGAAGATAATATCAATAATAAAATTTCTTCTGATATTGAAGATGAATTTCATGAAGATAAATATAAAGTACTTCAAAAACGTCTTCGTGATGTTGTTAAAAAACTTCGTACAGAAAAAGATAATAGAGATAATCTTTATAAAGAACTTACTAATATTGGTAAAGAAGCTGGACTATTAACTTTTAATGAATTTTCTAAATTAGATGAAGTTGACAAATTACCTCGTGTTGTAAGAAATAATAATATTCTTGATGCTATGATTGCTATTATGGCAGACAATAATAGTAGAGAAGAGAATTATTCTCGAAGTAATTTTGATAAACTTTCGTCTGCTATGAAAGAAATGGATAAAGCTCGTGGAGCTGATTCTGTTAATCGTAGCGTTTATAATCCTTTTGACCAAATGGATTTTATGGAAAATGCTATGGGTGGAGCTTCTCTTAAAGCGTTTTCTGTTACACGAGATACTTTCAATAGTGTTAATAATTATACTAAAGGATATTTAGGAAAAGGCCATGAAATTATTGCTGAATATGATTTAACTGAAAAAGATGCTAATGGTGAATTTATTTATGATGCTGAGATGATGATTAAAGCGTATGGTTTATATAATGAAACTACTAAAAAAGGAGATGTTATATTATTAGATAAAGACGGTAAGAAAACTAATGAAGTTGGTAAAGCTGTTACTGCAAGAGTTAAACATTATAAATTAGCTAATAGTTATAATAATCGTAATATTGTTGGTGAATTAATTACTGTTTATAGTTCTCAAACTACCGCTCATATTCTTGATGCTATTAAAGAAGGTTCTATTTTTAACGAAAATGAATTTACTTTTGGAACATTTAAAACTCTTATAGATACAGGTATGGATTATAGAACTGCTATTGCGTTCTTAATGCAACCTGCTATTACTACTATTAATGAAGTTAATAATGAAAGTAATAGTTTATATCTTACAGGAGGTGGTAATACTGTTCAAAAAGCTATTAAGAGAATAGCTGCTAAAGCTGGTTTTAAACTTGGTGCTACTGACATTACTGACTATTCTAACTATGAATCGGTATTGTTAGCATTGAACTCCAACGAGCAATTCAGAAATGCGTATAGAGAGCTATTTGGGGCTGAAATTTCAACGCAAAAGCCTATACAGGAACAACAATTCACGTTGAATGCAAAAGTGCTAAAATCACGCTTAGAATCGTCCAAAATAACTAATATTTCTGAATTATCACAAAAAGATAATGATATTAAAAATGCTGTTTTTGATATTGCTGTTTGTTTAGCTTTTAATAAGATTAATAAAACTACTAAAAATCTTGAAAAAGTTCTTCGTTGTTGTAATCCTGATAATTTTGGTGCAAAACAAACTATTAGAGAAACTCGTACTATTGTTGATAATGTTATTGCTTATGGATTTACCGATAATGAAGTTGGTAATACTGTAATGTGTGGAAGTAAACGTCTTATTGAAAAACTTTATCCGGGATTTATTAAAATTGAAAAAAACGAGGTTAGTAATTTAGATGAATTAGTTAAAGGAAATATTGATGTTGAAAATAGCGTTTATCCATTTTTAGCTGCATTTTTTAAATATGCTACATTAACAAGTGTTGATGTTAATAAACAATTGTTTCCAACTGAAAATGATGTTTATAATGCTGTACTTAATGCTGTTCAAGTTAAATTAGGTGTTACATTTACCCCTAAACAATATAGAGAATATAAACAATATATGATGAATATGATATATTCTCAAGTTCCTATAATTAATACCCCTTTAACTGTTACTAAAGAAGGTTGGCTAAATGATAATAATGAAGCTATTGTTAAATCTACTGAAAACGATACTAATTATTGGAATGCTGAAATTTCTCGTATATTTGGTTTTGAAACTACTCAAAAAATTAATTTTGATATTAAAGACTTATTTAATCCTACTGAAGAAGAACTTAGTAAATTTAACGCTCTTACTCCTGCTCAAAAAATATCTTGGATTCAAACACATATTAACGGAGATTTAGGTATTTTTAATTATCTTAATGTAAATCTTAATAATCAATTTGAACTTAAACGTAAAGGATTTACTCATCAAAGTATTAAATTTACAGATTCTGCTGAAAATATGGACGATATTTATATTGAATTTGGCACAAGTTTCTTTAATAAATCTCCTATATTTAGACTTGCTATTACTGATTTAATTAAATATGCTTTTGTTGTTGATGGATTTAAATTTAAAAGAGGTGCTATTGATAAAGTTATTACTAATAATTCTTTGTATAAAAATATAGAAGATATGGGAACTGGAATTGTTCCTGCTATTCGAGAAATATTTGGATATTATGCTAATCCTGCAGCAGGAGTTACTGATGAATTTATTGATAAATTTATTCGTAGTCATAAAGAATATTGTAAATCTATTAAACTTGGTAAACCTGAAAACAATAAAGGTATAAGTAATGCTGCTTTTCAATTTAATATTTGTAATATAGGTAATGGATTAATATTTATTCCTTTTGATGGTAGATTTAAAACTTTACTTAATGAAATTAATGTTGAAGACGCTAAATCTCCTCAAGATTATATTGTTGTTAATAGAAGTGCTGGTGGTAATAAAATTAGTACGTTGTATAAAATAGATAAACATGAAAGCGGAGTTTATCTTATTCCTATGAATTTACTTGAACCTAATGAAACAGGAGATTATAGTGTTAATCCAAATAATAATAAATATGGAGATATTAGTTTCTATAATACTGTTATTGCTGAAGCTGAAAATATTGGAGCTAAAGAATATTTTATTGATAAAGATAATAAAATAAAATTAAAAGATAAATATAAAGAATATATTATTCCTCGTTATAAATTTAATTTAGAAAATAATGCTATAGATAATGTTAATGAATTTCAGAATGTTTCTGTTAATGGTACTGAAATACAAAAAGCTGAACTTAATAAACTATTTAAAGATATAGAGGCTTATATTCAATCCCCCGTAGAGGAGAGAGGTGATTATGGAGTTATACGTTCTGATTCTTTTTATATTAGCGAACAAGTAGGAAAAACTGATATTATTACACAAAGTATTCCTACTGAAGCAGGTAATATTCTTGTTACTATTAGAAGATATTCTCCGTCTCCTGCTTTTAAATCTAACTTACATAAAGATTTAATTAATAATGTTTCTTCTAATAATACAGAAAATATTCAAAAAGTTAGAATTGAAGAACGTGATGCTTATAGAAGTGCTTTAGCTTCTAAGACTGAAGCTCACAAATATTATAGAATTGAACATATTACTGAAGAAAGTGTTAGAGAAGAATTTGAAAAACAACAACAAGAAAATAGAGATAATTTTAATGATGAAGCGTATGCTATTACTACTGATATAACTGATGATTATATAGATAATGCTGATAGAATAACTGAAGTTGATGAAACGTCTGTCGCTATGATTGCTGCTCTTAGAAGAGCTGAAAGACGTGGAGATGATATTGCCGCTAAAGCACTTCGTAAATTAGATATAAAAGGTATAAATTCTTATCGGTCTAAAGATATTAAAGATAATAGAAGAAATATATATCATATTCTTAGTGATTATATTAGTAGTTATGCTGATATGATTGATAAACAAATGAAACATTATGTTATAGACGATAAAGAATATAATATTGGAGAACCTGATCTATATGAAATTTTAAGAAGTAATCCAGATGAAGTTTCTAATATAGTTAAATTATTACTTGAAGCTATTACGTTTGGTGATACTTTTGGAAATATTATGAATCTTCCTATTGATGGTATGGACGAAGATACTAAACGATATATTCAAAAGATTCGTGATTCTATAAATAAAATTCGTAATTCTTCAATTATTAAACAAGGATTTGATAATATGTTTAATAAATATATTGCTAATGAATTTGCTAATAATCCTAATATACGAATGAATGTTGTTAATCTTAAAGATACTTTTGGTGATTCTGGTTGGTGGGAAACTAATATTGGAGATATTGCAATGTTAAGTAATAAACAAGTACAAGTTATTGTTAAGATTGTTAATAGAATTATGAATCAAGCTGCAATGCAAGATGCTCCACGTAAGAAAAATGAGTTTCTTAAAAGATTTGATAATATATTAGCTAAAAGTGGTAGTTTTAGATGGGAAAATGTTATTAATTCAAATGGTCAACTTATTAGATCTTATACAGCTAAATTTCTTACTGATAGAGATAAATTAGTTGATGCTGTTAAAGATGCTCTTGATAGATATGGTATAGATAGTAAAGAATATATTGCTGCTAAACTTAAACGTGATGAATGGTATGCTGATAATATTGAACAACCTGTTGTTCGAGAATATTATGTTAAAAAGAATGCTTTAGTTAGAGAAATATTTGAAATTGCTCCTGAAGAATATCGTCAATATATGGAGTATATTCATGAGAAATTTATTGACGATCAACCAGATATTGCTTTAACTACTCAAGAACGTAATAGAAGAAGAGAAATTGATAAGAAAATTAATCAACTTACTTCTGAATATAAAGATACTGAAACTCTTAAATCTCCTGAAGAAAGAGAACGTGCTATTAAATTAAGAAATTTTATTAAAGCTAAATCTGCTCTCGATAAAGAATATTTTGACTATAATGATACAAATGAATTTAAAGAAAATCTTAAAAAAAATTTAGCTATTATTAAACATTATGAGAAAAATAATCCTACTCAAACTTTAGATAAACGATTGGAAAATATTGAATATCGAAGTGCTTATGAATGGATTAAAAATAATAGTTATTATATTCTTAATAAAGAAGCTAAAGATAAAATTGACGAAGCATTTTCTATACTTAAAGATGAAGACAATTTAAAAAGTGCTAAAATTAAGAAAATAATAAATGATGCTAATGCTTATGATGAATTTGGTAATGTTGATGCTCGAAAATTAAGTAATAAAGATATTGCTACTATAAAAGAACTTACTAAACATAAATATGATTTTAGTTATGATAGTAACGCTGGAGAAGCTATATTAATAAAAGATATTCCTAATAATCTTCCTATATTTGATGATAATTTTTATAGAATGCTTCGCGACCCAAGTGAAAATGAAAAAGAAGTTAATCCTCGAAGAATTAAAATTATAGGTAGAATTAATGAATTATTAGGAAAAACTATTACAGCTATTGAATTTGGTGGAGATGGACGTATTCACGCTAAAGATATATTTACTAAACTTACTGAAGAAGAAAGAGAAGAACTTGCTAATCTATATATTGCTTTACGAAATATTAAAGGTAAACGTAAACCAAAAGAAATTCGTCAAAAATTTAAACAAGAAGTTGAATTTAAAACTAATGATGTTGCTTTTAATAGTGAACTTACTTGGGCTTTAAGTAATTTAAAAGGTACTAAAGATTTTGATGTTTTTATTAGTATTTTCTGTCAATTAGATAATTCTGGTGAAATTATATTAGATGATAATGGTAATTATACTCCAAATAATGATATTTATGGTTATATAGAACCAAAAAATGATAAATATATTAATAAAAAGAAAACTGCTGCAAGAGAACTTATAGAAAATAATGTTGATTTTGTTCCTAATGAATACTATTATGCTGCTATGAATGAAGCAAGCAATAATGGTACTTTTAAAGAATGGTTTGAAGCTAATCATGTTTATAATCCTTATAAACATAAATTTGAACCACTTCGAGTTTGGACTGATATGAAAGCTAATCCAGAAGGTTCTCTTAAAGGTACTTATAGTTATGTTTCTACTAATGAAAATGCTGAAAAACAAGTTAAAGATGAATATGTAAATAAAAAATATAAAAAATATAGTAATAATTATAATCGCGATAATGGTCATTATAATAATTATGTTACTTTAAGTCCTAAAGAAAAAGAAATGCAAAGTTTACTTCAAAAAACTATGGATTTCTTTGCTGAACATAATAAACATAATACATTTGTTGATCAAGGTTATGTTCCTCGTAGACGTAAAGTTGTTACTGATACAAAATGGGCTGTTAATCAATTATTAGGGGTTACTGGTTTAGAATTTAGAAATGATAGTGAAGATAGATGGAATGCTAAAGTTGATTATGCTAATGATTATGAAGTAGAAAATGACATGCTTAAACTTCTAAAAGGTAAAGGTTATCAAGAATTAGAAGAAATCCGTCCTAAAGGAATTGGAGAAACAGATGAAAGTTATCGTAAATATATTCAAGATACTAAAAAGAAAAATGAAGAAATTAAAAAACGTAATCTTGAAATAGATAAACAATTATTTGATAAAGATTATCGCAGCGTATTTGCAGAAGCTATTTCTAATCAAGTTGTTATAAATGCTCGTAATAAAGCTAAAAATTGGTTATATTTACTTCAAGAAGATTTGAAAAATACTGAAGCTGTCAAAATTAGTAAATTTACTGGTAGACCTGTTATTAATAAACGTACAAGTGTTGATGTTCAAGATAATTATCATACAATCAGTCAAGATAATACTTTAAAACAAATTTATGGTTTTACTCGTCGTCTTATTTTTGAACAGTTTAAAGAAAAGTCTAAATTAAATAAATATGCAGATTTAGCTCGTAATATTACTTCTGCTAAATATATGATTTTTAACGTTACTGGAGGTATAGCTAATATTGGTACTGGTTTTGCAAATATTATGGGTGAAGCATTTGCTGGAGATAATCTTAGTAAAAATGATATTAGAAAATCTATCGGAATGTATATGAATAATTCTTTACGAATGATTGCTGATATGTATAAAGATAAAAGTGATAATTTTGCTGTTGCTCTTACTAAATATTTTAAAGTTGTTGATTTTGATGCAATGACAGAAAGAGTTCGTGGAGAAACTGCCGGAGAATATGCCCGTAGAATGCGCAATTTAATGTATAGTTTACAATCTGGTGGTGAACATTTTATGCAAAATACTGTTTTATTTGCTGTTCTTAAATCTAATAAAATATTTGATGATGTAGACGGTGTTAAACGTTGTGGTAGTTTTTCTGAATATGTTTGGAAATTAGAATACGATGCTATGGTTTCTGTTATTTCTAAAGATAAAGATTTACTTGAAGAATTAAAAGAATTTAAACGTATTATTAGACAAGATAAAACTGAACAATTTAAATATGATACATTTAAACATAATATTATAGAAGATTTCCTTAGAGCACATGCGAGTAAAGAAATAATTCAAGAATATATTCATGCTAAAAACCAAGCTATTAAAAAAGCTAAAGAAGAATGGAAAACTAAACCTGCTATTATCGATTTACTTGAATTAAAGAATGGAGAAATTGTTCCAAAAGCTGGAGCGGAAATTACTCCAGATATGATTAATGATATAAAAAATAAAACTGTTAATTTAAATAAAAAAATTCATGGTGTTTATGATAAACTTGGCGCTGCTGCTATTGAATTTACTTGGTGGGGTAGTTTAGTTATGCAATATCATAAACATTTATATCCGGGTGTTATGAAACGTTTTCGTCGTCGTGGATATTATAATGAACAAACTAATACTATAGAAGTAGGTTCTTATGTTGCTTTTGTTGATTTTCTTGGTAAAGAATTTAGAAATGTTGTTAGTGACGCTAAAAAACAAGGAGATGGATATGTTGGCATAGCTATTGCTTCTGTTCAAAACACTTTTAAAGCTGTAATAAATACTATAACTAATATTAAAACTAATTGGAATTTAATGTCTCCGTGGGAACGTAACGCTGTTAAACGTTGTCTTGGTGATTTATATGGTATTCTTAGTGCTTTATTATTAGGAATTACTATATATGCTATGACAGATGACGATGATGAAAAAGAAAGTAATGTTGTTGCTACAGGATTATATCTTGCAGATAGACTTCTTTCTGAATCTCAAATATATACTCCGTGGGGACTTTATTCAGAAGGTAAAACTCTTTGGTCAAGTCCTATTGCAGCATATAATGGTCCAAGTGATTTAATTAAGATTATGGATTATAGTGCTCGTTGGCTATTTGATGAAGATTTTGATCCTGTTTATAGTACTGGTATTTATAAAGGTAAAAATAAAGTTGGTGTGCTTATTAAACGTAATATTCCTATTTATAGAGTTATTGAAAGACTTAATAATATGACTAAAAATAATAGTTATTATAGAATTAATGAGAAAGCATTGAATATGAAAATTAGTAAATATATTGCTGACCAAATTAATCCTGATTAAATAAATATTATTACTATTGTTTATATAGCTGGAGTTTATTCTCCAGCTATTTTTATGTTTGCGCATGACCAAGAGTATATTGCATATAATAGTGCATATAGTAGCTATATATTATTAATAAGGGAATATTTATAAATCGTTGATTATCAAATAGTTAGAAATGTTAAATCTGCACCGTGGCGCACATTTAACACTTTTTTTAACACGAAATGTGCGCTGTGGTGCAGATTATTTATTACATTTATTATATAATAATTTAATACATAATTAAACCATGCCTCAATTCAGTTTTGAAACAAAAGCTAATAAAAGAGTTAAAGAAATTATTGCAGATAAAAGTACTAATAAAGTAGAAAATATTATTGCTACTCCATTTACTATTGATCCTGAATATGTTGATAAACATATTACTATTAAATTTGAAAGTAATATTAAAGAAAAAGAATTTATATCTACTGCTAAACAAGTTAAACTTGGTAATTATTGTATTTGTATGCAATCTATTGGAGATATGTTTCCTTATTGGCAAAATAAATCTGCGTATGCTAATCTTGTTATTGCTTATATACTTAAAAATATTCAATTATACGGTAATTATGTTGAAATATCGGAAAAAGAATTTGTAAATTGGAGTGGAATTTCAGCAAGAAGTTTTTATAATGCTATTAATGCTTTACTTCGTCCAGCTTTACCTTATCCTTGCGCAGGTGATAATCTTGCTCTTCTTGCTGCTACAACTAAAAAGTCTATATATGTTGTTAATCATAACTTTATCTTTAGAGGAAATTATGATGAATTTGTAACTCTTTATGAACTTAAATTTCCTAATGGTTGTAAACTTGATTCTAAAGGTAGAGTTATTATTGAACGTTAATCAGTAGTTGAATGTGTTAAAAAAATAAGCCCGCAACAAACTAATGTCTGTTACGGGCTTTTCTATGGGTGCTAACTTGCGTTACAATAGCTATTTTTAGCTTAATTTCGTAATATATTTATGATTTGGTATAATTATATTACTCGGACTTCTTAGAGCTATTTTTAGCTTTAATTTTCGTTTTTGGTGTAATATTATCGTCAATACGATCAACTATATCAGCAATATATGTAACTTTATCATTTATAGCATTAATATCTCCACGAGTAAATCTAATTTCATTAGTAATATTTATAAGACGATTTGTTGTACTTTCACCAAGTCTACCAGCTTTATTTATATAATCAACTAAATTATTATGTATAGTTCCAATAAGTTCAATACAAGTATTATACATATCTTTGTGATTTATATTAGCACGAATATATTCAACATCTTTAGAAATATCATTTAATAAATCATCAGTATAACCTTGACCTTTAATAATTTGCTCTTTATAAGCAACAATTTGAGCTTTAAGATCTTCAATAGATACTATCAAGCATCTAAGTAACAATATTAATATAATCAATATTGTCGAAATCGATATAATTAAAAATACGTTCATAATTAATCGGATTATAGCTATGATTGGTTGCAACTTCTCTACGGGGAATCGCGAGGAGCGAAGCGACGAGCATCAACATCAAAATTTGCAAGATTAACAATTTGATTTTTATAAGCAATACCCACTCCGCTACGCTCCGTGGAATCCCCCGTAGAGAAATCATCACCATTTATAGCTCATTATTTGTTTGTTATTGTTTATTACTCTTAGTTTTAGCAATATTTCGCTTACTATTGATTTTATTTATAATAACAGCGTCATTAATTTCATTAACTCTACTTTTAATAGAAGCAATATCTCTACGAGCAGCAATTATTTGTTTAATAGTGTTATCTAAATCTTGTTTAATAAGACCAAACTTACTAAGAAGTTCATAAATAGATTTAATACTATTAATAACGTTAATAATGGGTTGTTTAAGTTTAATGTAAAGATATATTATAATAGCTATTACAAATAGTATTATAATACAATAAAAAATATCAAATGCAATCATGATTGTTTAATTATTAAAAGTTTATTATTTACCTGTACTACCAAATCCTCCAGCTCCACGTTCAGTTTCACCAAGTTCTTCAATAGTTTCTACTTCGTCCCAAATAATTTGTTCTCGATGACGAACAAGAATTTGAGCAACACGATCACCAACTTTATATTCGTTAAATGGTACAAATGGAGAATCAATACTTCTATGAACTATCATGAGTTCGCCTCTATAACCCATTTTGTTATCTATAAGGCTCTTTATCCTTATAATCTACACTTTTATTATTATTGTGATATATTTGTGTAGTTCAGACTATATCATCACCACTATTTAGTGGGCAGGGCACTCGTGTCAGCATTACCGGCATCAGCATTATCTGTTAAGCCTCGGCTATTAGTCGTTGAACCTTCAACAATATTTCTATCATTGCTTGGCTGCTGATTGTCATTATCACTATGATTTTCCAGCAATTCACCCTGTTTAAAGACTCCAGCTATTCTTCCTTTTTCATCTCTAATAATTTCTTTAGTGGAATTGTGTAATTTTCTATGTTCTGACATAGTTAAAGGAATAAGATTACTAATATTATTATTAAGAGTATTTTCATCTTTATGATGAATATTTACTTCAGGTTTAAGATAATATTGTCCATCAATAATATTAAAATATTTATCATCAAACATATTATGATTTTGCTCGACAATATATCTGTGATAAGGATAATAATCTTGAAATCCTTTGTATGGGTGATTATGAAGTTTTATACGTTGATATTTAAATCCATTATTTTCATAATAACTAATAATTTCTTCATGATAATTAGGATTATTACTACCAGTAAAAATCATACTCCTCATCTTACCCATACATTCTTTAGAACAAGTAAATTTACCACTTTTACTTCTTGCTATTCTACTTGGCTTAATATAAATAGGTTTACCACATGCAAAACATTTAGTATTAGGCTCATGTGTAACCTTTTTAGCAGCAGCAGCACAAGCAGGAGAACAATAAGTATGAGTACCGCCATAACTTGGTTTATACTCAAATTCTTTTTCACAATAAGCACAAATGGCTTTTATATTAGCAACTACATTACTAATTTTGCTTTGTACTCTTTTACCATTTTCATCTTTATTTCCAACATTTTTAGAAGCAGATGTAAAACCAAATTTAATATCCATAACTATTTTAATTTTAGAGTTCTCGGCAAATTTAGCAAAAATATTAGAGTTACCAAAGGATTATGCAATTTTTTTAGAGTCTAATGTTCCGGGACTATTTTGCATTATAGCCATAGTTTTAGTATTACTACTTCTTGGGCGAATTTCCATTTCATAATCATCAGGAAGTTCAAAATGAAGACCTGTATGATAAATTATACGACCGTCACTTTTTTCTTCTATGCTATGAACATAAACGTCCATACAAGCATCACCTTGTTTACTGTAAGTAGGAAGTTTAACAGTAGAATCTTCACGATAAACTTTAACATAAACACTATCTAAAGGTTTAAGTATTTTCACTAATGTATCGTAAAGAGTTTCATCGTTTTTGTTATTAATAGCATACTCGATAGCGTTTGCTAAAGTATAAGGCATTTTACTCATTTTAATTTTATTGTTAAAAAATTGTTACATATTCATTAATATATTACCGGCAAGTTCTATCTTTTTAGCTTTACTACCATAAAGAATAGAATCCATACGTTTAAGTCCGTTAGAATTATCTATATTAGAATAATAACCAGTAACAGCATTATAAGCACCCCATTTAGTATTAATTATTTCTTTTTGTCCAATACCATTATAATAATAATTATTCATTTCTGCAACTACATTAACTTTTTTCATACTAATTTCAGCGTCATTTATTGCAGAAAAATCTCTCATAATAACTTGTTGAATATTATGTCCAGTTTGATAAATTCTACTATATTCATCATCAGTAAAAACTACTTTACCAAAGAAACTTTGTACTTCTTCATCTTTTATAGTACTTTTATACATATGATTATATACTTCATTAAGAAAATTAATCTTAGATTTAGTAATACCTAATATTTCATCAGCAATATCTATATTATTATGAACAGATTTAGTATGTCTAAAACTGACATAACTTTCAGCATTTCTAATTGCAGCATTAAGAGTATTTTCGCATACAACTCTTATAGGCGTTAGTAATATTTTAACTCCAGTAGAACCATCATGAGAAGTAGTAAATACAAGATAATTATCTACAACATCGTTTTTAACAAAAATATTATTAGGTAATTTAGCACTAACAAATATTCTTTGACCTTGACCAAAAGCTCCAGCTGTTTGCCAAATAGCTTTATTTTTGCCAATAGCTTTGTCAAAGAATTTAAAAGCATCAATATTTTGAACAGTTGTATATCTACCTTTAACTATTCCTAATGGAATATTTTTATCAGTACGATAAATACCATAAGTATTATCTATAGGAGCATAATCTATACCACCTTCATTAAAACTATCTTTAATAAGAGATAACATAGCTGCATAAATATAACATTTATCAACACTCCAATCTAAACCAGCTTTTTTAATAACTTCTTCAGAAGTAGTGCAGTCTTCAACATTGACTGCACCTTTAGTTCTAAATGGAACACCTTTAACAATATATCTACTCATTACGCTAACATTTTTGCATATTTACGAATATCATATTTTCTATCATGAATACTTTTATCAAACTTAAAATAAACTTCATAAAAATCTTTTAAAACTTTAAGTTTAGGTTCACGATGGTCAACAGTAATAATTCTATCACCGTTATCTAAAATAAGAGAACAAGGAATATTAACGATACTTTGAATAGTATAATTATGTTTATTTACAACATCTTCTCGTATTTCACATGTAGAAATATATTCTCCTGTAACAACTCCACCTTTGTTAATAAAAATAGTAGGATTATAACAAATATCTGGTTCATTTTCAAATACTTTAGCCATAATATCATGACTATATATATTATAAATTTTAGCTTTATATGCGTTATTATTTATTATTTTACCATCGCCAACACTCTTTAAAATAAAAGGATAACGAATATTATTTTTATAATTAGAATTACTTGCTGTTGCAAATTCATCATCTTTTAAAGTTAAAGGAGATAATAAACCAGTAGTATAAAGTTTATTAATAGTATCCATTATATCTTTTATTTCATCATCAGATTCTGGTTTTATTTCATCTATGGCTTTACAAATATTAAGAATATTATCAAAATATTCTTTTCGATAATGAAAAGTAGGATTATTTTTATCTATTTTATTTAATATTATATTAGCTTCTCGTTTAAGCACATAAGAAAAACCAGTTTCATTATTATTAATTTTATATAATTCTCCCAACATATTATTTAAATTGAATAGATTGATTATTTACTATTATGGCGACAGTAGGTTGATCTTGTTCTAATTCTGAACAAACATTTATAACATTTTTAATTTCATCTTTAGATGTTCCATTAGTAATTTCAGTATTAAACATATCTTTTCCAATATGATTAAGAATATCAGGATTATTTCTTAATAATTCACCAATAGTATTACTATAAGAAATATTAATAGTTAAATGCTTTAAATCAGATATGTTAAAAGGAGAAAAATCTTCTCCATATTCAGCTATACATTGAGCGTTAATGCTATCTAATATACCTATTAAATCAACATCTTCTCCTGTATATAAAATTCCTTGTTGAACAAGTTCTCTAATTAAATCTCTAAATTTATTAATTAATATATTTATTCGAGGTTCATTAAATTCAACACTTTGAGTATTTTTGGTAAATATTCTAACGTTAGGGAGTTCAATAAACTTATTATTTTTACCTGTTTCTCCAAAATTAATAACAGCTTCAAGCATTGCTTTTTTAAGACGTTCAATACGATTTTTATAAACATTTTGTCTATCATTAAATCGTTTCTTTTCGTCTTTAAGAGCTTGTTCATCAACTTGCCAAACTTTAATAGCTTTTACATAACTATCAAGTTTTTCTTTAAGTTCTTCTTGTTTAATACAAAGTTCATCATATTGTTCATCAGTAATTTCACCTTCTGCTTGTTCAACTTCGTTAAATATACTAAGAATATCATTAGATATATTATATAAACTACTCATATTTATTTATTATTTATTATTTTCAATTTCTTCAAAAGCTCTTTTTTCAAGTTCAGGAGTAACATCTTCAAGACGAATACCTTTTATTTTAATATTAACAATGTTTTTATATTCCATAGTTTAATTAAATTCATAACCTAAATTTTCAAGTTCATTTTTAATCATATTAGCAATTATTTGTGCATTAGGGTGAGCAGCTTTATCTGTTCTAAGTTTTATAATATGTTTCCATTCATCAATAGAATAAGTATATACACATTTTGTAGCAGTATCAAGAGGAAGTACTCCACGAGCATCTTGACGATGCATACCTAAATCTACAAGTTTTTTATAAATTTGAAAACTACTATCACATTGCCACATATAATTTATAAGAATATGATTATTCGAAATATTTTCGGGAATAATAGTTTCTTCATTAAAAATTCTCATTTGTTCATTTGTAACCCAATAAGGTTTACAAATATTACCATTTTCATAAACATATCTTGTAGATTGTTCAGCAATATTATTAGGACTAACACGATTAAGTTCTCTTGAAGTAGTAATTTGAGTAATAACGCAAAAAGTATATCTTATCATATTATAACCTATTTCATCATTAAAGAAAGTATCTTCAGATACTCTATAATAATTAATATAAGTAAGAAGAACTTGAGCATGAGCATTTACTTCTTGACATTCTTTTAAATCTAAATAAAAATTACCATTAGTAACAATATATAATTTATTATTACAAAAAGTCCATTTTATATAAGGACTATTAGAATATCTTTCTAAAGCAATAACGAGCCTACTTGTAAATTCTCCTATAACATAGACGCTTTCATGTCTAAACATACTCCAATGATGTTTTTTAAGTAAAGTATTAATAGTAATATCATCGTTACCACTTTCTTTACCATAACATACTCTTGCACATTTAGCAACGTGAGCTTTAGGATCATCTTCCTGTTTCCAAAGTTCTACAAAAGGTTCAACGATTTTCATATTAATTTATTTAAAAATTCCTATTTGTTTTCCAAAATTTTCTTCTATAAAACAAAAAGAAACATTATTCTTTGTTTTAATAATAAAATGAGGATTATCAATAAATAATTTAAAATCTTTTTTAATTCCACTTACTTGACCAATACGATAAGGATTATTTGGTTCGCTTTTATTTTCATCAATAGCAATACAAAATACAACTTTATCTTTATATTCTGTACAATTTTCACAAGCTGTTTTGCTATATCCAATAGCTTTACCGTGAAGATTTTCTATTTCTTTAGCATATTTTTTACTAAGTACACTATTCATAAGTATTTGTTTATTCATAGGTTTACCACAAATAGGACAAATTTCATGTACTAAAGCAATAGCTCTTTTATTTTCTGACATATATGTAAAACTTTATAAAATAATTGCATTAAATTTCCATTATTATCTATTTCAAAATCAGCATTAAAATCAATATGTTCGCTACTATGATAATTCTTATCAATATTATCACGATTGATTTTAATCAATCCCCCGTAGAGAAGTTTACTATTATTACGAATAGCATTAGCTTCATTAGCAAATCTAACATCTGGTATGATACATAATGTTCTGGTTATAGCAATATTTATAGCTTTAGACATTGTAGAATTTATCCAAATATTATTATCTATATGATTACGACAAATATCAGTACCAAAATATTGCATAAGTGCTCTAAGTTTAATATAAAGACTTTGTTTTTTAGCAGAACAATGTTGTATTAAATCATTTAAATTTTTATCAATAACATTATCAAATATAATATAATTTTTATCTCTTAATACTTCTCCAAAAGTAACAAATTTATTATTAAAATAATCCCAATATTCGCTATCTTTTTTTACTCTATTGTCAAAAGCAAAACGAGGAATACTAAAAATAATACTCATAGCATCTTTCATACTATCAGCAAAATGAACAATTCTATCTTTATGAGAAATATTTATACTTTTTCTCCTTATAACATAATCCGCATAATTAGAACGAGTAATACCTGTTGCAAATATATAGTTAATCATACTTGCAACAGTATCTTTACCAGAATTTTTACAACCTGCTATACCAATAATACATTCTTTCATATAAAAATATTTATTCTTTTAATAACGAACTTAATCCTGTTTTTAAAGTACCAATAAGATTTGTAACAGCGTTTCGCATTTCAGTAACAGCAATTAATTCAAGATTATTTTTCCACATAACTAAACTTCCTTCAGGATTATTGATACTATTTCTAACGGCTTCAAGATGATAAATGCTTTTAGCATACATCTCAGCTTTATCAATATTTTCATCAAGAGCTTCTATGCTTCTAATATAATCTGAAAAATCTTTATTATTCATATAAGTAACTTTATTATTTTTAATACAAATATATAATATTTTTCTGAAATATATTAATTATTTTGACTCGATATAAAGCTATTTTTAGCTATTTAGATATTACATTGAACTATTTATCACTTAGTATAACATAATTCAATATAGAGCTAAAAACAGCTATTTATTGGCATTTTATACGAGAAAGTAAGCTATAATAACAAAAAAGTGGAAGCACTACAAATACTTCCACTATAACTAATATGCTAAATAATAGCAAAGACATCATAATCTTTTTCACTTTCAACATATTCTATTTCAATATTTCCTCGATATTTAGTTTCTTGAATAACGTAATCTTTAATTTCTCCTCTTGGATTAATTTGACATCTTCCATAATTATCAACATGACAAATTCTACAATTATCATCAAATTTTCTATCACTAAGTAAAACATAATACTCTCTTACAAAAGTATCTTTGTTATTTCTTGCAACTTCAACATAATAACGATAACTACTTCCATTTACAGGAAAAAACAATAATTTACGTTTAAAATCATAAAATGGTTTTTTAATATTTGTAACAGGATTAATTATTTCATAATTATAAATACTCATAAATTATTTATCAATAATATAAGTTTTCTTAACATGAAAAGGAACTTGATTTACACCACTTCTTTCTCCATATTCAACAAACATTTCTTTTCCAATAAAATATTCTTTATTATCTAAAACATATTTTTGATAACTAAAAGAACCACCAAGATGAACTTCAAAAGTTTCATTATTTATATCATTACGTAATAAAAATAAAGGAATATCTTTACGTTTAACACCTTCTGGATAAATATCAACAATAGTAAATTTACCATCGGTAGATTTCTTATATTTAATCATACTAAGATTACGTTTACCATATTGATATTCAGCTTCAGGATTACGCATAATTAAACCTTCAAAACCTAAATCAATAAATCTATTTCTACGTTCATAAGCAACATTTTCATTACAAATATTATATTGAGGAATTACAACAAGTCTATTTGTATTATTAAGATGATCTTCTTTTGAAGTAAATATATTATAATAATTTCCAATAGTAGTATTAAGATAATCTAATCTATTATATTGAGCAACATCATCAATAGCAATATCATAACACCAAAATTGAATAAGTTTATTTTCTTTACAAGTAGGATCTTTAACAAAATGATTAATTTCATTAACACTATGACCAGGAAGATATAATTCTCCATCAAGAATATAATGTTCTTCAATCATAGCATCGATTAGTTTCTTAGGAAACACATCTAAAAGATAACTTTCAAGAACATGTAAACTATTCCAATAAGTACCTTCTCTACTTTGAAATTTAAGTCTTATAGTACCAAATAAATCATTATTACTATGACATGCACTAATAAAACAACGAAGACCATTAATTTTATATTGCCCAATATAGTTACTAACTTTCTTAAAAAGTTTATTATTAGTATTATCATAAACTTTAGCAAGCATAGGCAAAAGAGTACCATCAGCAGTAGTACGATTAAAAGGAAGATATTTATCAAGATATGATAATAGTTCTTCCTCTACGGGGAGTTGAACATTATCTTTTATATCCCATAGATTTTTATATCCAACTTTTAGTTTAGCATTAATACGAGAAGTAATTTCCTCTCTTGGCTCTCTATTAATATAAATAATATCTTTAGTAATAGTTTTACCTATAATACCATGAAAAACTTCAATAGAATTATAATCTAAAGGACGAGCATACCATACACAAGGTTGTCCAAAATTATTACGTCTATAAAGACCTTTATTATAATCGAATGGTAACATAAATAACTTATTTTTCTTTTTTAAAACTAAAAGTCATAGAACTAATAGGAACTCCAACTTCTTTTTTCTTTTTAACTTTCTTTTTCTTAGGAGCATTTAATTCTTCAAGTAAATTAGGATTATCGACATTAATTTTTTCTAATGTTCTAAGATTTTCATAAATATATGTTTCTTTTCCAGTAAAAATGTCAATAGTAGTGTATTTAATAAATTTATTTTCTGGAAGTTTTCTTTTAGATTTTGGATATTGTTTAACAATAGTTTGCATAGCATTATCTGTAATTTCAAATAAAATATTATCTATATGACAATTAATAAGTTTATCAAAATATTTATTATAAACAAATTGATTATTTATTTTAATAAGATAATAATAATATTCATTAATAAACATTTGATAAACAGGATAAGTAGTCATAATAACTCTTTTTCCTTCATAAATTCTTTTACAATTAAGATTAGCTAATATTTTATCAAGAATATTACAAACATCATTATCTGTATTAAACTCTTTTGTTCTTTTCCAATCGTTATATTCAATATTAGGATATTCTATTTTAATAATAATATTAATTTCTTCATAAGTATTAGGATTAACTTCTTTCTTCTCTACTATCATAATATTCAATATTACAATCTTTATCAAAATCATATAATTTAACGATTATATGATTTTTTATAAAACGACCAAATCCATTAAAATTTTTAAGTTTATTATTAAAAACTTCTTTTGCATTATTTATATTATCAGTACAATAATAAAATTCAGTAATTTCATCAATAATAACTTCTACAGCGTAATTATATAACAGAACGTCTAACATTGGCTAATTTCTTTTTATCAACTTTATAAATAATAATACGTTGAGGTTTACCTATTAAACAATGATTAAATTGAAGCCATTTAATATTATTAGTAGTTTGATACCATTTAACTTTATTTTCTTTTAAAACAATAGTTCCTTTATCATAATTAAAACCAGAATAAACAAAACTATTATCATTATCTAACAAATGAAAGCGATTAAGTATATTACAATCTTCTTCACTACCGAAATTAATTTCGCCATAAACATATATATCTTTTCCGTCAATAATTTGCCCATCTTCTTTAGTATGACGTATAGCACCAAAATATTGTTTAGATTTATCGATACGAGCTTCTTGTTCTTCAGTAATAGCTTCCATAACAACTATTCTGTTTCCTCTACTTGAATCAGTAAGGCATAGTCTCGTCATATTGAAGATTCCCAGAATCTTTATTTCTTTGTCTTTTATCATAATTATAAATATATTTAATTCCTTTTTTAATAATAGATTTAAGTTGTTTAAGTGAATTATTAGAAACTAATTCTGCAAAATCTTTACTTTTATATCTTTTAGGAATAATAACAGGAATAATATTAAAATTTTCATATAGCCAATTAGATTCATTTATCCCTGTAACATCATTATCCATAAGAGAACAAAGTTTACCTTTATTATCTTTAAGTTTACTTTTTAACCAATCATATTCATTCTGACGAAGTTTATAAGTTTCATGAGGAATGTTAATAACTCCAATTTTATCTATATTCATTCCCCCGTAGAGGAGAGACAATCTCATCAACGTTGCTCCTATACTAACTCTATCTTTAGTAGATTTAGTAATTACAATAATATCATAATCACTATAATTAAGATTATAAATACCTTCTAAATGATTACAATTAGTTATAAATCTTGTATAACTTCTATCTCGTTTAGGAAAATATAATTTAATATTATTAATACCATTTCTATCTTTTCCTAATAAATATCCATAACAAGGGTCATTAGTATTATAATAATACTTTGGTTCAGGATTAACATTTCTATTAATATAATATTGTTCTACAGGATAAATAAAATTGATATTTAGAAATTGTAATGGAACGCCAAATTTATCCCAATATTCTTTATCATTATTATTCCATTCTCTAACAACTAATTCAATATTAGGTTTTTTATGTTTTATATTAACAATAGCTGTATTTATTTCATTAACAAGATTAATATCTTTTTCTTGTCCATAAAATATATCTTTAAACGTAAAAGTAATATGACGAAGAACTTTTATAAAATCTTCTTTATTACGAATATTATATTCTCTATTATAAATATTGCTCATAATATAAGCAACAATATCAAAAGCATCACCCCAAAAGAAACCACTAAAATCTCTAAATTTTAGTTTTCCTTTATTATCATACTTAAAACCACAAGTAGGGTGAATATCTTCTCTTATAGGAGAACATATTAATTCGCCAGTATCAATACAATGTTGAATAATATTATTAGATAAATTAAGATAAGTACTAAAAATACTAATTTGAGAAATTTTATCTAAAATAGCTTGCTTTGTTAATTTACTCGAATTTATATTTCTCACTATAACATTATTAAAAAATAACTCCAACTATATAATTAAATACAGTTGGAGTTATAATTAAGAAAATAATAAATTAATATTAGAAAGGCATGTCATCTATGGTCTGACTGGAAATATCTGTACCCATAGGATTCATAGTTTGATCTATAGCAACTCCGCCCATCATAGGAGCCATTCCCCCAACAGCCGGCATATTAGGAGTTTTTGGTTTTTCAACATTCATAATAAGAATAGTTTCTTTAACTAAATCTATTTTAATAGAAGGAATAGTATTTTGTTGATAAATCTCAATACAACCTTCTCCAACAAATTGAGGAAGACTTAAATCTCCATTATTAATAGGAGTCCAAGACTTTTTACTCTTAACATAACGAAGAAGTTTAAGCCAAACAGGAATAAATTTATTATTTTTATCGTGATAAACAGGTTTACTATTTTTACCGCGATTCATAATATTTTCAAAGTTTTCAAATAAAACTTTCCACGCATTAATAACAACTTCTGTATCTACAGAAACATATTCTCCTTGTTCATCAAAATCTTCAAACGTTAAAGATAAAGCGGTAGCTTCTTCATCTGTTAATTCACGACCTTTAAGATAATAAACATTTAAAACATGTTTAAGCCAATCAAAAACAGAATTAACTTTCCATTCTTCTTTACCACCGGGAATAGTATTCACATTAGATTCAACAGCAGTAAATGTTTTAGAAACATAGTGACGTTTATTTGGATCTTCTTCATTAGAAGCAAAAGTCAAAGTAAGTTTAGGAATTTCAAAACCATTAAAAGAAGGCATTCCTGTTTTATCTTCTCCGATAGTTATAGTACTATATTTAACTTCTTCGAGATGACCTAAAAATAAACCATTAGGTTTAGCTTGATCATTGCCAAACTTAAGACGTGCTGTTCCACGAGCAGAACCTAAACCACGATGAGATACTTTTTTAACTTCTTCAATAGGAGTTTCTTGATTAACTGTTTCTTTTGACATAAAAATTCGTTTTTAAAATTAAGCTTAATTTATACTAATATGCCCGATAACATACCTATTAAAAATATATTATCGGGCAATATTAAAAAATCTATTATGACAAACAATAAATTACTCTTCTACTTCAGATTCACCTTCTTCTTTTGAACCAACACGAGCAGGAGCTTTATCAACAAATTCCTTAAGCAGATAAGCCTTAACAGTAATAACTTCATGACCGTTATCTACAGGAATATCTTGAATTTCGTCCAAGTTAATAGTGTAAACACGATTCATCTTAGTAGCTTCATCGCCCATATCAGCTTTAAGTTGTTTCCAAACATTGGCATCAGTAAAGGTAAGAGAAGTACCAGTACCAGTCAATCCAGCAGGATTAGCAGTTTTAGAACCTTTATATTTAGGCAATTCACGAGGTTTAACAAAAGAAGAAAGAATATCCATTTGTTCTTCTTTAGTAACACCATCACGACTCAAAGCATCTTTAATTTCTTCCGGAGCATTTTCAAGAGCAGATGCTAACATTTCTTCAAAATGTTGAAAAACAAAACGAAGTTTATCGTGTTTAGTAAGACGTTCAGTAGTCGTTTTAACATTACCTTTGCTATCATATACTACAAAACCTTTGGCAACAGCCCACATATCAAATTCTTTATGAATAGCAATAACAGATTCAGGAGAACCAACTTCCAAACCATTAGCTTCACAGAAAGAAGTATATGCTTCAGCTTTGGTATCAATAGCCGCATTAATTTCATCTATATTATGTAAGAAAGTAACATAATCTCCAGAAGACAAGCCAAGTGCACGACTTACAGGAGGAGTCATACGGAAATTACCCTCAGTAGAAACAGCAATAAGTTGCGGTTCAACAGCTACATTTCTTTGACCAGCGTTAACAGCAGAAAATCCAAAGCTCATACCATTTACAGTTTTCATAACTTTAAGTTTTTAAAAGGTTTAATAAATTTGTTATTTAAAAATGTTTTGAAGATTAATAATTTCTTTTCTTATAACAATTTCTAAATCTTCAATCAAAATTGTTATATTTTATTCAGATACAATATAACTAAAATCTTATATTTCAATAATATCTGAATCAGTAATATCAATATTATTAATTTGCTTTAACTCGGTTGTTTCCATAACGCCCATAAGAAAATCAGAAGCTATATCACGAGCAGCATACACAAAAGCTCTATGACCAACCATAACTTTCGGATATTTTTTATAAGTATCTTTTTCAAAACAACCAGCAGTACAAGCATCAAAATAAGAAAAACGACCAACACTTCGTGTTTCAACAACTTTACCAAATATTTCTCTATATCTAATAATTTCGTATTCGGTAACATAATCAATAGGTTGATTAGCAATACGAATTACAGGAATTTTACCAGATTGAGAAATAGCAGCAATTTGTTGTTTATTAATAGCAATACCAAATTGTTTAGAATTTAAATTATAATCTTTATAAATATTACCATTTAAATCTTGATAATAGCGAGTAGGATATAAATAAATATGTTCTTTATCAGTATCTTTCTCGCTTAATTCATCAGCTTCTTTCTTATCTTTACAACGAATAGCATAATCAGGAAGTTTATCGTCAGTATAAGCATTAATGCCATCTGTATATTCATACAGAGGTTGATAGTCTTTAACACATCTCCAAAAACAACCTGCCTTTGACAATAGTGCTTTAATAATATGAATATCAATACCTGTTTTACCATTAATAACGTGAATATGTTCAAGACAAGAACTAAAAGGAAGTTTTAAATCTTGTGCTCGCATTAGTATTGCAAGTCCTTCATTAACACTTTTAATTCCTCCTTTTTCACTTCTTGAAATTTTAGTAAGAAAATTCTCAGCAGCAATTAATTGTTTTTCATCAAACAAATTAATAGAATTAATAGTGTCTTTATTAACTTCTATAACTTCACGTTTAGCAACAGGTACTTTATCACTGACTTTTTGTAATTGAGCAGGAGATTCATTCTCAACTACATTAGTTTCTTTTTCATCGTTTGCCATAATGTCAATGAGCACTTGTTTGTTTAACTACATTACAATAATAACACATTTTTCTATAACTACAAAATAATATCGCCCGAAATTTCATCTATCATTAAATTATTCTCTGTATCATTTATTACCATAATAGTATTATTCATCTTCTCCTTTAATAGCTTTTCTTCTTCGATAGTACTATTACAATATACTCTATATGTTTTAGTAATATTATCGCCAAATTTAACATTACTAAAACGAGTTTTAAGTTCAACAATATTATCACATAACGGAGAAGTAAATATAACCATGTCACAAGCTATTTTTAGCTCTACATTGGACGATTGTTTGATAGATAATATACTAATATTCCCATTGTTAAATCGCTTCTCATTAAGCGTCGATTGGGCTTGCGATTTGAGCATTCTAAATTGTCCTTTATTAGCTTAAATAACATAAATATTTTCATATTTAATATGACTATATCTTATAATAAAAATTTATATTTTTTTCCATTTAATAATACCACGAAAAATAGAATCTTCTTTAACACATCGTTTAATAGTATTTTCAAAAGTAAAATATTCTTCAGCAGCTTCTTTTATAGTAGTAAAAGTTTTAATATGATTGCCTTTTAAATCAAAACAAGCCCAATTTCGTTTATCTACATTATTATCTATTTTATATTTAATAAATTCTTTATCAATAGTTTTAATGTTACATAAACAATTAAATTTAGCATATTTTGCAATAAGTATTTGTTCTAATTTTTTAGCATTACTTTTAGTAGTATTAAATTTATAAATAATAACTTTTAATTTAGTAATATCTTTAACTTTATTAATCCAATTAATATTTCTATCTTTTTTTAAAAAACTAAAAGCACGCTGCATAGTACCACTACCAATATAAAAAGGATATTTTTCATTATCATAATAATGTAAATAAGTACAAATTTTATATTTATCTATTTTATAATTATATCCTTGTTCTCTAAATAATTTTTCTTGTAAAGATTCTTTTTTATTTACTGGTTTAAATTTAAAATTATTCATAATATAAATTTTATTATCCTCCCATTTCCCAGCATTACTACCAGTACTCCTTTCGGATAGTCGATGAGCCTTACCATTAAAATATTTCTCAATATAATGAGTGGTCTTGGTTGCTGATTATCATATACTATTAATTTTTTCAGCATTCACGCTTAGATTTTCATCTTACGTTGTAGCATTAATAGCTTCACGAACTTCCAGCAGTTAAAGAGGTTTAATGTGAACCTAATATTGATCCACTTTTAACATAAATAGGATTACCTTCATTATCAGTAGCAATACAATCAGCAATACAATCATGATAATCACCACAAATTTTATAAACAATACCATCAGCAGACAGATTTTGATTATTATCATTTAAAAATTTAGTGATTTGCGCAGCAAATTCTCCACGCTTAGACACAATTAGTATTTTCTTATCTTTATTAGCATTACAAATATCATTAATAACACTTAGTTTATCAACATTATCAGTACATAAATCTCTTCTTAGCTTAGTAATACTATAAAAATTTCGAGCTTTTTCTTCTAAAATATTAGGATTATAAATATCATCAATCTGTTTATAAAAAGCAATATTAGTATCTAAATCATGTCTCCAACCATTTTGTTTAGCAATATTATTACGAAATTCAGTAGCACTTATATTTAAAACTTCATCTCCATATTTACATTTTTCAATAGTTTTTAAATCGCCAAAAATAGAAACACAATCATTTATATAATTAGTATATTTATCATAAGTAGCTCTATCATTATCAGACATATCCACTCCAATCCTGTGTTCCTCTACAGGGGAATGAATATAGTCATTCCTTATTTTATTAGAAATATTATCTACATCAATATTAGGAAGTATTTCACGAGTACGAGTAATAAAATCATTATCCATAATATTTTCTGTAAGAATACTAATCATAAATTTACTATTATAATATAAATGATTAAGTAACATATATTTATCATTTATGCCAACAGTAATAATTAGTTTATAAGAATAATGATATTTAGGATTAACATAATCAGCACTTAAAATTCTAATATTATAACCATCTTCCATGGTCATATTATTAGCTTTAAAACAATCAACTAATTTCTTTCTTGTTTCATATTTATCTACAACAATAAAAATAGCATCATCTTTATTTTTACTATGAAATTTTAATATAATATTAAATACTATATCAGTAATAATTTCCTTAGTAAAACAATAAAAACTTGCACGACCTTTAAGACGTTGAAAACCATCAAGAACTTGTTGAATAACTTTTTCTTTAATCTTCATTATCGTCAAATAAAGAATTATACATACCAGAATGTTTTTTAATTAACATTTTACCAGATTTAAGTTTAGCTTTAACATCACCTTTTTGTTTAGTACTAATACCTAATTTAATAGGATCAATAATTTTTAATGCTTCTTTAAAATAATAATTATAATTAATATTGCGATATTCAATACGTTTATCATCTAAAGAATTTAATACAGTTACTTTATAACCAACACAAAGATTACTTTTTATAAGAGTATTATTGTTGACTTTCTTTACACTACCACCTTGATTAGATACATAAAATCTAACATTTCTTTGAAGTTCTGTACAAGTTACTCCATCGTCAAATTCAACATGAAATTGACGCCCAACATTCTGAGACTTACAAAAATCAAGAATATTAGTACATTCATATAATGTTTCTAATACAGGTTTATTATAAAGAAAATAATTAACAACAGCTTGTGCTACAATAGGCATATCATAACCTTTACTTAAATCAATAGCATACATTTTAGGATGTAGAGCACCTTTATATGTAATTTTACCATTAATTTCTTCAACAATATAATTATTGCTTATTTGTTAATCTCTATTTTCATAGAGTATCGGACTATATCTTCAAAACATTTATCATAATACGTTCTACTTTATATCCTTTACAATAAACAACTTTTGCAACTTTTCTAATAATATCTTTATTATTTTTATTAAGAATTTTATCTTCCTTAGCAAAATATCCTATAACAGATTTAAGACCTATATCAACAAGTTCTTTATAATAAATATGTTCTTTTATTAAAACATTTTCTTTATAAATATTGTAAACATATTGAGTTAAAACATCACTAAAAAATTTACTTTGTTGATTTTTTCTATTAGCATTATTTTTCCAATATTCTTTCATAATATTAGAATGATTACTTCTAATACTATTATTCCATTGTTGCTTTAATTGTTTACTTTTAAGAATGCGAGTAGAATTATTACAAATATATTTACCATTTATATCTAATCTTAAATTATATCCTATATTAGGATTTATAGAATCATATTGAATAATATATTTACTTTCATTATTTTTTAATTCTATATTAGAAATATTTTTATCATATTCTTCAATAATATCTACAATAAAAGAATTAATACCATAAGAAATAATATCTTGGAGAAATTTTCTATTATAATGTTTAAGAGGATTATCTCTATAAACATCATTTCTATAATGATTTATTCTTTTATTAAGATTTGTAGTAGCACCAATTAATATAAGATTAGTTATAGTATTTGTAATTTTATAAACACAACAAACATGTGGTATTTCATCTGTAAATTTCATAACAATAATATTTAGTTAATTAATAATTACATAAATATACAACATATTTATTGAAAATACATAATTATGATATAATTATTTTGCCTTGCGCTTCGATATTTAATAACAATATCTACTCTACTAAGTTCAACATCGGTAATATGTTGCTTTTCGATAGTCTCTGAACCTTCATCTTTATTAAGATGCTTGGCTGCTGATTGGCATATATTTCTACTTAGCGTTCCAGCAATTCACAAGGTTAAGACACCAATAATTTCAATGTCTCTATTAATATAACATTTATATTCTTCAGAATCAGCGTCTAATTTAGTAAACTGTTTCCAATTATTAGAAATAGACTCAAATTTATCTTTATCTTTCTTATAAAGTTTAACAACTATACCATCAGTATTAGCACTTATAACTTCTATACCAGCTAATTCAAGTTCTTCACACAACATTAAAATCATTAATTGTCCATTTATAGTAACTTTAAGAACAGCAAGTCTATCATAAAGACTACCAGATTCAAAACCTAATTTACCATAAATAGAATTAATAACAATTTTTAATGCTTGTGCAAGAATATCTTTTGGAATACCATCAATAAGATCTTCTTCACTATGTTTAGCAGCAATACGAGTATCTTTAAGCCAACTAACAAGTTTTGTAAAAACACCTTCATTTAAATGTGCGGGAGCTACATGATACACCGACATAATTGACGGATAGAAGCTGGAAATATCCCAGTGTACATATATATAACTATCATCTGTAATATTATCCCAAATAGACGTTTTTTCTTTTGTACAATCCCCCGTAGAGATGGAATCAATATAAACCAGCTTACTCTTTAATTCTCTTGGAATATCTTGACTATGAAGTCCACCTGTTGCAATACTATAAACAAGTTTATTAATAGTTATTTCAAACCAGCCAGTATCATTATTAGTTTTAAGATATTTAAATTCAGGATATTTATTAGATACTTCTTTAAGAGCTTTTTTGCTTGTTGAATAAACAACAACTTTTTTCATTTCTTCAAGAAGTTCTTGACATTCTTTAGTTTTAAATTTAATAAAAGGAAAAATAACTTTTTTAAAAGCCATAGCAGTACGTTCAGTTTTATTACCTTGCCATTGATTTGGAGTTAAACCACTAAACTCGCTATAAAACTTTGTAAAAAGTTTATCAGCAATATTACTTCGAGAACTACTTAAAACATCAACTCCATAAGCAGAAGATATACTATAACGTAAACGAATTTCATCTATATAAAGTCTTATCATTTCACATAGAATAAAAGAATCGTTCATATTATAATACATAGTAGGTTCAATCCATTCATCGATAATATATCTATCCCACTTTTCAACTAACTTATTAAGATTTTCAACATTTATACCTTTAAGAGTATTATCTTTTTCATAAAAATGTTTATCTTTATCAGATATAGGAGGAAGTTCATATTCAAGTAATTCATACCATTGAAGATTAATACTTGTTTGTTTAAGACTTTTAGGAAAATAAACAGTTTTTCCATTTTTATCAACTCCTTTACCAACTTTATTAAGAGCAAATACAGTCATTAAATCAACATCTGTATAAGGAAGTTTATACTTACTTAAAGTACCAAGTAAATAATCATGTTTAAATATTTCATAATCATTTTGAGAAGAAATAATCTTTTTTGAAGTTTCATATAATTTAGTAATAAGTTCTTTAGTATTATCTGTTTGATTAGAAAACATAAGAAAAGCAGCAACCATTAATCTATCGTATTTAGAACTATTAAAACCGAACATATCAGTACGAACAGGAACTTGTTTTTCAACATCATTCTCTTTTTGTATTTCATAATGTGGTCTAAGTCCGTTAATAAATCCAAGCATAGTTAATAGTTGAGAATCATCTTTATCAGTAATATAAAAGCTATATTTAACTACTGAACTAAGTTTTTCTTTAATTTCTTTTACAGTATATTTTTGAACTAATGGAATAGGAACTTTTTTCTTATCATTTTCATCATAACAATCTTTAAATACTTTAAGATAATCATTAACTTCAATTATACTTATACTAAAAAAGTTTTTTAAAACTTCAACATCATAAGTATAACTACGTATCATATATAGCCTCTTTAAATTGTCTTACAAAAATATCTTTAAGATTTTGATTATTATAATATATAACAGCAGGACTAATAACGGTTTTAACAATATATTTTCCTCTATTATAATTATATAAACCAAAATCATATAATTGTTTATCAAAAATAATTAATTTATTAGGTTTTATACGACTAAGTTCATAATATAAATTACAAATACAATTTTTAATAGCTTCTTTTTCCAAATTAAAATCTGTTTTGTTAACACATTTAATAGCGCGAGTTACATAACAATCTTCAAGAAGTTCTTTATTTGTAATATCTTTATACGTATCTCGTACAATTTTTAATATAGTATTATAATTAATATCAGCTTTAATATCATAAGAAGGTAAAATAATCATAGTATTAGTAATTCTATTTCCTGTACCAAACACAATAGTATCATTTTCTTTACTATATAATTTTAAAGGACAATTAGAACAAATGTCTATTTTATTAATAAACAGCTGACTACTATAATGTTCAACACTTAATTTAATATTTTTAGTTTTACGTCTAATTCCCATAACATAAAATTAATTCTTTTCTTGCACGAGAACATGCTACATATAGTCTACGAAGCAAATCATCTTGATTAGAATAAGGACGACCATTTTTATCATAAACAATATCGTTAATGTCCACAAATACAACATCATAAGTAGAACCTTGCGTAAACATTGCGATTTTCATCGCAAACCTGACTATATCTTAAACTATTCAATATATTTCCAATTATATCCATAAGGTTTATATATAAGTTTACCTGTAAGAACTTTATGAACATTACTATAAGCACTTTTACTTTCTATGAATAGTTTGTCCCCATTTCCCAGCATTACTGCCAGTACTCCTTTCGGATAGTCGATGAGCCTTACCATTAAAATGTTTCTCAACATAATGAGTGGTCTTGGTTGCTGATTGTCATATAATAATAATTTTTCAAGCATTCACGCTTAGATTTTCATCTTACGTTGTAGCATTATTATCTTCACGATGTTCCAGCAGTTAAAGGACTTTTACAAGAGCCAATACTAACTCTTATGGCTTGTAATTGCAAAACCATAATCTAAATCTCTACTATAAATAATCTTTCCATTACGATTAACTATATTAGCAGCGATAAGATATTTCTTTTTAAAATCATAATATTGTTTCCATTTACTTGCACGAGTACCACCTGTAGCTTTTTTAGCAGTCTCGATTAAATCTGTAATAACTTTATGATATTTTAATATAGTAAATTTATCTCTATGGTCTATAACAAATAAAGGTTTAGTAATACTACCTCCATGTACTAATTGAAACTTAATTAAAAAACCTTTAAATCCATAAGTATCATCAACAAAATTAACAATATCATTAATTATATATTCTTCTGAATTATTAATAATGATTTCCATAAATTCATTAACAATAGTTTCATAAGACATAATTAAATCATTTTTAGTAATAATACTCTTATCAGCGTCTTTTATTATATTATTACGAATATAATTATTCCAATTAGAAACGCAAGCATTAGTATATGCAATAATTCTATACATATCTATGTTATTAGTATATTCTTCATTTGAAAAACAACTATCTATAGTATTATTAAAGTTAACTTTATTACATATACTAAAACCTTCTCCAATTTCATTATATACAGTAGCACCTATATTTTTACTTATATATTCTAAAAAAGTATAACTTTTATTAGTAATATCATTTCGTAATAAATCTAATAAATTAGAAATAGGATTAGTTACAGATTGTCTAACAATTTCTTTTAATACAAAAACTTTATTACATTTATAAAAAGCACTTGACTTATTTTCATTAACAGGAGCAAGTTGACTACTATCACCAATAAATATAAGTTTAATATTTAATTGTTTACATTGTTCACATATATAGTTAACAATTTTAGAAGGAAGCATAGAGGCCTCATCTACTAATAACAATTTAATATCGTCAAGTTTTGGTTTAGCCATAGGATTAAATTGAGGATTATTAGGATCAAAATCTTCTAATCTTAAATCTAATCTTAAACCAAGAGTACTTTGAATAGTATCAACAGGTCTATTTCCAATAGCTTGACTAAACACTCTACATGCTTTATGAGTAGAAGAAGTACACTTAATTACACTATTACTATATTTACAATTATTAATAATGTATTTAGTAATAAAAGTTTTACCTGTACCACCAGCTCCAATTAATCCAACTATATATTTAGTCGGATTAAAAGGAGAAGCTATAAAATCAATAATGCCATCTATAGCTTTTTGTTGGTCATTAGTAAACTTATATTTATTATCATTATTATTTATACGTTCACCAATCTTAAATTCATTCATTTCTTTCTCTTAATATTTTATCAATACGAGCTTGATTAAGTTTATCATAATTATCTTTATATTCTTTAAAGATATTAGCTGCTTTATCATCTTCGTAATCAATATAGCTTTCTTTAATATCAAAATATTGTTGTTTATCATAATTATTAACAACAATATTTCCTTTAACAATACAACCTACACAAAAAGGTAAATAATATAAAATGTCAAGTTCTTGATTAAGATTATCACATCTAATATAAATATTACGAATAGATTTCTTTTCTAATTCTTGCATATAAATATTAGAAGCACCTTTACAAGTAAAACATTCTTGTTTAATTGGAATAATATTATCTTCTATTAAAACTTTATAAGAACTATCTTTATCAATAAAAACAATTCCTTTAGCTTTTCTAACTTTAATAGTATATTTTTCTTTAATAACTTTATATTTACCTTTGTTATTTTTCTTAACAGGAGCTGAAAAATCAAATGTTGGCATAATAATAGATTTAATAGATTATTTTTTCATTAATTTTTTAGTAGACTTAACCATATCAAGTTTAAGTTGTTTTCTTTCTTTTTTAGAAGTTTTTCTATCATTATCGTCACCAAATTCTCTATTAATAACTTTTCTATTATTATTAATAGTTTTAGATATAATATAACTATATCCACAATAATGACAAAGATAATCTATCTTTCCCCAAGTACCATTACCAACTTCATTAGAATCTTTTTTAACTTGTACTATTTTATTAACATAATCAATAGAAATATCTGCTTTTTTAGTAATACTTCTAATAACACTCACTTCATCATAATTTTTCTTTTTCATAACTTTACGTGATTTAATTTGTTTATTAATACTATTATTTATATTTACAATAATGGCTCGGCTTTGCCTCGCCACACTATTCGTTCCCCCGTAGAGAAGTACATCGCATACCAGCTTTATATCTGCTTATTATTCTATATAATAATTACAAAATAAAACTTTTGGTTCAGTCTTAGCTTCAACACCAATATCTTTTAATGTATCAATCTCCATATATTCTTTAGCTATACTATCTTCATAAATATGAATTAATCATATAGCTTCTTCTTTACTTCTGGCAGCAATAACCATACCTCCACCTTTATATCCTGTACCAACAGTTATACTATATAATTTACAAGTGTTCATAATTAATATTTTTATATTATGATAGCTGTTTTTAGCTTAATACAAAGACTTATGTTTAACTAAATAACTTGTATTATTCAATATATAATAATTCAATGTTAAGCTAAAATTAGCTATTATAAAACGTTTAACGAATTAAGTTTGCTATATCTCGATAACTAATAATAAACTAACATAATAATTAACATTATAATCAATAATATAATTATCATGCTTATTATTATAAATAAAAACAGGAACTTGTTTCACAACAAATCCCTGTCAAAACGGATAGGTAAATCCACAGTTTGGTTCATAACAACATCTCTTTTCACAAAGAGTTTTATTTTAGCAATAATACTATTATGAATATCTATAGTAAAAATAAATTGAAACAATGAATAAACAAACTATGATATATAATAACTGTATTATTGCTATTATCTCAATTTTGGTTCTTTTTCGGTTCTTCTTCATTAATAATCATATTAATAAGATCTTCTTTACAAAGTTTACTTAAATCTTCTTTAGTAAATTTACAATATGAGTTATTATATTTTTTATTTCTTTCATCAATAATTTCATTGATAAAACCTTTAATTTGCTTACAAATATTATAAGTATAATTACATACAACAATCTCAATATCACTTACAACATCATAATAATCACTAAGTTCATCTCCATCAAGATGTTCTATATCTTTTTTATCAACTTTTTTAAGATTATTAAGAGCAATAATAATATTTTGATGAAGCAAATCATCAATTTCTTTATAATCTTTAACCCAGTTAATAAATTGTTTAGTATCAACAATCATATTTTTAAACATATCACTTTTACTTTTATCAAACGATTCTTTAATACTATTAGCAATTTTATCTATTAAATCACTAATACTTTGTTTAGAACTATCAAATTCAATTGTTTTTGTTTTCATAATAAATAAGTTTATTAAATTAATAATTTAAAAGATAGTGTTACTATTATCACTAACCGTAACACTTATAACTATGAAAGTTCTAAAACAAGCATGTTCAATTATCACTAATTCTCATACTTTACAATTTCAGATTTAATTACAAAATGTATCAAATTCTTCATCATCTTCATCAGGCATATTATTCCAATTTACATCGTCATAATCTGTATCATAAAGATAACTTGGAATTTCAACATCGACAGATATATTGTTATCGTTATTCTCCATAATCATAATTATAAGATTAAGTCTGAATCCCCGTAAAGGAATCAATGATATATCGTTCTTTTCTACGGGATTTAGACTAAGTAAATTTTACTCTTCAACATCAACAGTTTTAATATCTGCATTCTGTTTATTAAGTTCAATTATCTTGTCAATATTAGCAGAAGAAATATCAGCAAGACAATCATCATTTAATTCTTCAGAACAAAATTTCTTAATAGTTTCTTGTGCACTCTCTGCAAAACATTGGAAAGAAGCAATTAAACTGTTAATAAAAAAAGTTTCATTATAATTATACTCACGATTCAAACCGTTAGTATTTACAACAAACTTATTCCAAAGAAATTTAACATAAGGACGTTTAGCCTTAATTTCATCTCTTGTAAATAAAGTATTGATAATACCTTTTGCAGTAAATCTACGAATTTCTGCATTAAACTTAATAATAAATACAACTTCAAGAATATGCTTAGGGAGTTTAGCATATCTTTCAGGAACATAAGTACGTTTACGTTCTTTTTTGTCTTTATTATCTTGTTTACTTCTATAAGAACCATTAACAGGTCTCATAGTATTTTCGTTAACACCTTCATTTTCTTTTTGAGAATTAACACCATTATCATTAACAAATTTTCTTAAATTCTCAACAACAGATTGTTCAATGTCCATAATTTTGTTTGTTTAAAGATTAATAGTAAGATTAATATTTTCTGTAAATATAAAAACAATTACAATACCATACAAGATATTTAATATATTTTTTTCGTCATATGTTTAACTTCTTGATTATAATCATGCTAAAAAGCATATTATAGGCTTAACAGCATAAATAATGTAATAATATCAACAATAATCATATTATAAACAATATAAATATTAGTAGTAACAATATTTCTATCATTACTACTAATATTATATGTTATAATTAGAAGCCCATCAATTTATCTGCAAATCTTGCAGCCATCTTTTCTCCGGTTTTACCAAGTTTAAAACCAATAATATGATTAATAATAACATCATGATCATAAACTTGAACAGTAGCGTCATTTCTTGTACTAAACGGATTAGTAAATTGTTCTCCAGCAACAATTTCTTGTTGAAGAATATCAATACTACCTCCATTAAATATCAAGTTAAGAGCTTGGGGATTATCAAGAAGAGCATTAGCCATCCAACCAAGTTCATCATCTTCTTTAATTGCTCCAACAATAGCATATAAAGAAGTAAACAAAGTATTAGTCATACCTTCTTGATAAGTAACACCGTTATCGTTACTTACAAAACCACGAATAGGAGTACTAAGAGTAAAACTAATCATAGTATAGTTATCTTTCTCAGTAAAGTTTACGTTTTTAATTCTAACAGAATTAATACGTTTACAACCAGCAGCAATTAATTTCTTAATGCAGTTTTGATAACTTACATTAATCATTTCATTACTTGCATTTTCAGCACCATTTTCAACTTGAACATTAACTTGTTCTACAGTTGCAGCATTTTCTTTAGCCATAACTAATAATTTTTAATTGTTAATAATGATAATTATAATGATAACGTTAATAAAACTATTAAAAGTCTTATCAATCACATATCCAAAATTTATTATGTTATTGTATGAGGTGAATAAATATATTATTCAATAAGTAAAGCTGTTGCTAAACCTATTGAATAATATAATAATCATAAATTTTGTATTACTAATACTGATGCAAATAGAAATACCGCTAAATATAATACTATTTTTATAGTATCTTTAAATAGTATTGAGTTTCCTATTCGTTTTATTTTTACAAAACATATTGCAGTTACTACTGCATATATTATTCCTAATAATATTGATTTGATCATATCTGTTTAAGTTTTATATTGTGTTACACAAAAGGTTTTATATAAGAGTTATAAACTGTAACTTACTATAACTTAATAACATAAAGTTATACGTAGTTAAAGAGTGAGTCTTAAACTTGTTTAAGACGAACCTAATCAAACAAAAGCAAATAAAGCTCTTAAAAGAGTTATTAAATAAGCTAAAACAGAAGCTAAAATTAAAGATTTAAATGAAGATTTAAATGAAG